>Ga0209430_1000162_pt1 | contig 87641 bp, 72 predicted proteins | sample BarGraIncub1133A_FD_184504 | JGI IMG/M metagenome (GOLD analysis project Ga0209430, IMG submission 184504) | Arctic peat soil microbial communities from Barrow, Alaska - Barrow Graham LP Incubations 11-33A (SPAdes) (version 2) | ecosystem: Environmental > Terrestrial > Soil > Wetlands > Peat...
CTTTCTTAACGCTTCGCTAAAAGTTATTTCCCGTAATCAACAATGGTTGCATTATCATTATCATAATTTTTAAAATTTAAATGAAAAACTAAGTAATAAAACGGTCAACGTTATTCAGGCATCAACAACTTTCTACCTACTACCTACTACCTACTACCTACTACCTACTTTCTTTTACTCACTCCTCACCTCTGATCTACAGATCATGCTCCGGATAAACAATGCCGCATTCCTGACGAATAGAATCCATAATCTGAACCAGCTTCAAACTATCGTTCAAGCTCCAGCTGTCACTTTGGGTTTTACCTGCCAGAATACACCTGACTACTTCGGTAGCTTCGTATTGATACCCGTTATTTTCAACCTCAAATTCGTAAGTGTCTACTTTCCCTTCAGTATTTATCAATGTCACTTTACCTGGACAGAACCATCTGTCTTCCAGCAATATTTTCCCTTTTGTACCATAAATTCTGGCTACAATGGGTGAATTAAGTAGAAACGATGAATGCATCACGGCCAGTGTATCATTTTCATAACCGAAGGTATAACTACACGTGTTGTCAACCCCCTGGTCGCTTAATCCGGCCATGGATGAAATTCGTTTGGGTGTTCCAAGAATCAATTGCGACAGGAAAATATTATAAATCCCTGTATCCAGGATGGTTCCACCACACAATTCCTTGTTAAAGTGCCTGTGTTCGGGTCCATTATTCGATTTAAAACAAAAATAAGCGGTCAGTAATTTCACTTCGCCGAGTACACCCGATTCGACCAACTCTTTTGTTTTCAGGATATGAGGTAAAAAACGGCTCCACAGCGCCTCCATTAAAAACAGCTTTTTCTCACCCGCTTTTTCCATGACAATACTGACTTCTTTCTGATTGACTCCCAACGGTTTTTCACATAGCACATGTTTATTATGATCCAGTGCAAGCAATGTATTGGCCATATGGGTGTTGTGAGGTGTAGCTATGTACACTACATCAATTTCAGAATCCGCCACCAGCTCATCATAACTCCCGTATGACACAGGGATGTTAAATTTGGACGCAAAATCCTCAGCTTTCAATATGTCCCTCGATGCAACGGCATAAAGTTCAGAGTTATCCACTGACTGAAGGGCGGTTGCCATGACCGATGCAATTCTACCGGTTCCTAAAATACCCCATTTGATTTTTTTATTTTCCATACGCTGTATTTTTACTATTCAGGTTTAAATATTACCGTATTATTCAACAGAATTATCCCATCAAACAGATCTATCCTTCTACCGGACTTTCGGGGGTTTTTAAAATCAACTGGTAGAAAGCCAGGTCGAGCCACTGACCAAATTTATAGCCAGATTGTTTAATTAAACCGCAGAATTCGAATCCTTCTTTTTCATGTAGTTTGATACTTACCCCGTTCGAGGCATCGATGGCACCTACTATAACGTGATAATCCTGTTCTTCTGCTTTTTTAATAATTTCTTTTAACAGAATCATACCAATTCCCGAACCCCTTTTATCCGGACGGACATATACCGAATGCTCTACAGTATATTTATAGGCAGGTTGGACCCGAAACATTCCATACGTTGAAAAACCCAATAAGGTATCGTGCTCATCGAAGGCTCCAACAACCGGATAATTTCCTTTTTGTTTATTCGCATACCAGACATGCATCATTTCCATGGTGCGGATTTTATAATCGTAAAGTGCTGTAGTATTCAGTATAGCATCATTATAAATATCGAGAATTTCGGGTAATTGTTGTTCTGTACAAGGTCTTAGTTGCATGTTTATTGGTTTTGTGTTCCGTGTTTCGCGTTCCGTGTTCTGCGTTCTGCGTTCTGCGTTCTGCGTTCTGCGTTCCGTGTTATGTGTTATGTGTTCTGTGTTCTGTGTTCTGTGTTCCGTGTTCTGTGTTTGATGTTTAATGTTTCGGGTTTTTGATCTTAGTCCTTTGATCTTTGATCCTGGCTCTTTGCTCTTGGTTCTTTGCTCTTGGCTCTTTGCTCTTGGTTCTTTGCTCTTGGTTCTTTTATCTTGGCTCTTTGCTCTTGTTTCTATTATCTTGGTTCTTTGCTCTTTGTTCTTGGTCAATTGAATCTTAACTGAAAATGTATTGAAATGCAAATACCAAAATCTGTGTAAATCAATATTCAAATCTGTGTAAATTCATATTCAAATCTGTGTAAATCATTTTAAAAAAAATTGCTTTATAAGTTTCATGGTTTCTTCCTCCGCTTCCCTGCGGGGTGTATGTCCGGCCATGGGGATTTCTGAAACAGTTACTTCAGAATGAATTTCGTTTTTCAAGACATTGAGTTGTTCGATACTTCCGAATTCATCATGCTCTCCCTGAAATGCCAACACCGGGCAAGTAATATTATGAAGCAAGGGCACTATGGACCAGTGGGCAAAAAAGTCACTCAGCCAGGTCTCATGCCAAAGCCTGAATAGCTCTGTTGTTTTATCACCATGGTATTTTTCCAAACTTGCCAGTAATCCGTTTACTTTAGCCCGTTCACGTGTTTCAAGTACGGCAGCCTTTCCCGAATCTTCTATAAAACTATGTGCCCCTTCCAGGATCAGTCCCTTGATTCTCTCGGGATAAAGTGATGCAGCCAGCAGCGCAATGGTTGCCCCATCACTGTGTCCATAAATAACTGCCTGTTGAATGTGGCGGGAATCAAGGATTTCCATTAATTCACGGGCTTCATCATGCAAATAAAATTCAGTCCGTTCATTCACGGCAAACGTTGACGACTGGCCATAACCGCGCCTGTCATAAACAAACCCGTTTAATCCGCTCAGGTTCACCAACCTGTCAGGGAATTCGCCCCACATATCGATGCAGCCCCATGAATCATGCAGAAAAACAAGTGTCGGTTTATTTTTGTCTTTCTGATAACGCATTATTTGCCTGGCAACTAACTTATAATCTTTTCGTTGGATATAAATCAACTCCATAATTTTATGTTAATTCTTAAAAGGCAAATGTAAGAAAAAATTCTTAAATAGAAGATATTGAACTATAAAAACAACAAAACCATTAGAATAACTTACCTTTGTCTTCTGTTTATTATACGAAAATTATGAAAAAAATAGTAGTACTTACAGGTGCAGGTATGAGTGCCGAAAGTGGCATCAGTACTTTCCGCGATTCAGGGGGACTTTGGGAGAAATATAAGATTGACGATGTGGCTACCCCAAATGGCTGGCGAAGAAACGAAGCATTGGTATTGGATTTTTACAATCAACGTCGCAGGCAATTGCTCGACAGCAAGCCCAATGCTGGACATTTTGCACTGGCTGAACTTGAAAAGGATTTTGAAATACAAATCATCACCCAGAACGTGGATAATCTGCACGAACGGGCCGGAAGCACGAATGTAGTACATCTGCATGGCGAATTAATGAAAGTAAGATCAACCGGACCCGGTGAGGATGTATTTGATGTTGATCCGTTGCATCCTGAAATTAATCTTGGTGACAAATGCCCGAGAGGATATCAGCTACGACCTCATATAGTATGGTTCGGTGAAGCGGTCCCGGAAATAGAAAAAGCAGAACATATGACTTCCGATGCCGATTTGTTTTTAATTATCGGTACTTCTATGCAGGTTTACCCCGCTGCCGGTTTGATCAACAATGTAAAACCGGGTGTTCCGATTTACCTGATCGATCCGCATGAAGTGAATCATTTACAGGACAACATTACAATTATTCAAAAAGGTGCTTCGGAGGGAATGGAGGAGTTTAAGAAAATACTTTTGACACAGAAAGTAAGAACCTCAATTACAGATATGTAATCTGTCATAATTAGCACAAATGACAAGGATGTTTTTCTTTAATGAATAAAAACCTAAAAGCCGGTAATCCTATACCGGCTTTTTTATGCTTCATTTCACCAGGATCGGACTTCATGATTACATTTCTGGTGAACTGATTTTCAAACGTATATGAATAATCATAATATTCAAGGACAAATCATTTTATAGCCAATAGAAGAAAGCAAATATTTAAATCCATCTTTGAAGATTTGTAAAAATATTATTATTTTTGCAGCCAATTAGTGATATTTGTTATCTGTCATTTAATCTTCATGTATTCATCTTAAAATGAAAGACTATGGATATAAGCATTTTTACAGACAAAAAAATCATGCCTACCGATGACGACCTGAAAATTACATTAGGCAATACATATGGCATGTGGCAACATCTCACGGGTTATGTTCACTTTAAATATTCTGCTGCCGTTGATATGTGGAATTATTCGGGTGATAAATATGGATGGACCTTTCGGATAAAAGATAAAAAAAGGGCGATCGTATATCTTCTGCCAAGAGACAAATTCTTTAAAATTGCTTTGATATTCGGTCAGAAAGCAACAGATGCCATCATGGATAGTCAGGTTAACAGTTCCATAAAATCGGAACTGGCATCCGCAAAGGTTTATGCCGAAGGACGAGGCATCAGAATAGATATTACGGACGAAACCATCCTGAACGACCTTAAAACTTTAATTGATATAAAGATCTCACACTAATGCCCGAAAATCCGGAAATGACAATTGAATTCATACGTTCAATGCAAATTGAAACGCGTTAATATTCCTGATCCAACATGATTTTTTACAATTCGTGCATTTAAATCCGACACTTATACGTTAAATTAAAAGGTATTATTAGTTGCTCCACACTTATATTACATAACATTAGAATAAATTTGTACTTTTGCCAAGAAATCTATTCGAATGTATAAATATTCCTTTCAGCGTTTATCATTATTCTTCCTTCTGTGTATATTTATATGCAGTTGTACTCAAGTGCCTAACGAATTGAACTCAGCTGACAGTCTTATGGAGTCATCTCCTGACTCCGCATTACGAATACTGAAACACATTAATCCACTCAAGTTATATACCACTTCCAGTAAAGCATGGTATGCTCTGTTAATGAGCCAGGCTTTGGATAGGAACGACATTAAGCTGGAGAGCGATTCCATTATCAAAACTGCTACGGATTATTATACCACAAAAGAACCTGAACGCGCCGCATATGCCTGGTTTTACCGTGCACGTACTGACGGGAACAGTGGAAATGCCGATGAACAAGCCAACAATTTATTGAAAGCCCAAACATTTGCCCAGTACACCGTGAATTATAAATTACAGGGATTAATTTATAATGAAAAAGCAAAGATGTATGAATCTCAAAAGCAGTTCGACAGCATGATTCACTATAGCAGGTTGTCATTCCATTCATTTCAACTCTCGAACAGTACACAAAACAGCATCATTAGTTTATTATATCTCGGGCAGGGATTTTTGTATAATTCCCGGCCCGACAGTGCAATATTGTATTTTACTACAGCCCAAAAAATGGCATTAACGATTCAGGATACCCTGATGTTATCAACTGTTTACAGAAGCCTGGGATCGGTATATTTTATGCAAAAACAGTTCCGTAAAGCCCTGAATTATTATAAACGGGCTCCGTTGACACATATTACGGTGTACGATTCCAATAAATGGTACCTGATGGCAAAAACATATATTGAAACAGGAGAAATTGATTCAGCACGAATTCTGCTAAAAAAAATTGATGATCCACATGAGTTTGCTCCTGATTATTATAAACTCTGGCTTAGCATTTACGAAAAACAAGGGAACCTGAAAGATGCATTACGCACTGCGATTAAAATAACCAATGTAAAAGACTCGGTAAACGATCGAAAACTGTCTGTTAGTTTTGCCGGACTGGATAAAAAATACAAATACCAGGGTTTGCAAATTGAGAATCAGAAACTGATTATCAAAAATAAGCAGAGAGGAATATTCCTGTTATTAAGCCTGTTTGTATTAAGTATTTCTTTTGTTGTTGGGTTGTACTGGAGGCTAAATATTAAAAAGAAACAGTTCAATGTACAAAATGAATTGCTTGAAAAAGAAAAAGCCATTGTTGAAATTGAAAAAGAAAATGTGGAAAAGGAGAAGGAAAACAGTACACTGCTCGAGAAACAATTGAAATTACAGGCAATCCTGCTTCTGAACATTGAACAGCATCGTAAAAACGTAATGAAACGGCCCGGGATCTGGAAAAACGAATCAAGAGAAATGCAACCTGTACAGAATATGACATTCCACGAAGAATTAATTGCATGCATGGATCTGGAATATACAGACATTTCACATCGTTTATTAAAATCCTTCCCATCACTTTCCAAACGTGACATACTGATTTGTTGTTTGCTTTTAGCGGGCTTCGACACGGGTATGATTGCCACCATCCTGGATGTAAAACTCGAATCCATTACCAAGTACCGGTATCGCCTTCGATTAAAGTTCCAGTTGCAAAATTCCGATAATCTGGTCGATTACCTGCGACAATTTTAGGTCTTTTTTTCCTCTATTTACTCCTGATTTAACCATGTCCATATACGATGAATACACAAACACGTTATATAACTGTATTTCATTGAATTACAATTCTTAATTTTTCACTTTGTCCATAAAATAAATGCGGGATTTTCTATGGAGATTGTGTTTATTTTGTATTTATTTGCATCATAAATAATTCAAAAAAATATAGTTGTGAAAAAAGATCTATTCTCTCAGAAATTCAACGTACTGGTTACGCTCTTGGGATTTTTAAAAGCACATTCAGGTGCAGGTATATTAAGCGCTTCAAAGGATGATCCTCCTGTTGTTGTAATACCACCCACCAAATAACTGCAGGAATATTCTTTTCGAATATCGTGTCATTCGTGGGAATGTAAAACAATCAGAAATTAAGCAATTCAAATCAAACTGAAAACCTATCAAAATCTATAACTAAACCAAAACAACATGTTGTAAACGGTACAGTCAATGATGGTGTAGTGAACCAACAGTATTTGTCTTTTTAACCTAAACCTATTATTCAAGACAAATCATTTTCGTAATTTTGTATTGACTGTACCGTGTTTTATTCAAAGGAAGAAAAATATATCTTTTGTTTACAAAAAAAGAAGTCTTCCATTTTATCTCATTAAATCGGTTTTAACCTAACTGATGAATCAGGAGATGAACAAATTTGCAGGTGGGATTTTTACAAATCCCACCTTTTTTTCGTCTATCCGGGATTACACCATCCGTTAATTGAACTATCTGCCAAATAGAAGTGCGACTTTTTTACCCCGGGGATGTCGCCCTCCCACCTTTTCCTTTTTGAAACATCATTTTGCAATCAAACAGGGTCTTCATGAAATGAATATTCTGCTACAGAAGTGAAATTGCGACTTTTTAACGTGGATCACGGAACACGGAACACGGAACGCAGAACACAGAACACGGAACGCGACGCGTTTTACTACCCTTCGCATGGCATTTTTGTGCCATTTTAATGTATTAAGAAAACTTTACCCTTGTCATGCGGTAGTATTGCGGTAGTATTGCGGTCTAATATTACACCGCATCATTACCGTAATATCACCGTAATACCACCGTAATACCACCGTAATATCTGCACACATTTTGCAAATGCCAAGTGAAGGGCTAGTGGAGGGTAGTGGAATTTATCGTACATAAAAAAACCGGTTTTAGCGTTTAGACAGTCCTGTGATTCATCCTGTTAAATTTATATAGTAACTCTGTTTAACCTCAAATTAAATGTAATTCAGATCAGACAGACAACTGTAAATTACACGACGATCGTGTTGTTCATGGTTTCTATGAGTGAATAAAATTTTCATACACTAAAGATATGAAGTCAGTTACTATTTTTTTGGATTGGTTAAAAATAAATATCGGTTTAACCTGCTGAAAAATAAAAGAAACTGATTTTAAGGTGAGATTTAAAAATCCCACCTTTTTTGTATAATAACCCCCATTATAAAATTCACCTTCATTTTGAATGCTTAGCAAGATTCAAGTTGTAAATGCAACTTGAATATAGCTATAAAAAAATTATTACATTTGCATTTTAATTTTCACCCTATTTCGTCAGGGTGTATTAAAGAACGGAAAAGAGACTTGGACTATGAAGAGCTACAATTAAAGAAACTGACACATGAATAGACTAATTTGGATCCAGATTTTATTGTTTTTTTCAATTAACAGTTTTTCTCAAAATGAATTTATCCCCGGATATATTGTTCTTAACACGAATGATACTATTAGTGGAAAAATAATTAACGATAGAGATATCTCTTCCGGAATATACTGTATCTTTCAAAATAAAGATAGTACCATTTTAAGACAATATGTGCCAACAGAAATCAAATCATATCATTTATCAAATAACAGATACTTCAGATCTAAAAGACTACGAATTGAAAACATTGAAAGAATTGTTTTCCTACAAGTTTTAGTGGAAGGTGAATTGAATATCTACAGATACAAAGATATCAGAATGAATTTACATTATTTCATTGAGAATAAAACATTAGGGATTACTGAATTATGGCCTATAAAAGAGAGTCTGGAAGTAAATGAATATCAACCCTATATGAAAACACTGAGACCTTTTATCGGAGTTTTAGAATATTATACAGCTGATGAGCCATCATTTAAAACCAGAATTAATAAGATGTTAAATATATATAGTTCAACATTAATTGATATCGCAAAGGACTATCATGAACTCGTTTGTAAAAAAGAAGATTGTAAAGTTTATTTTTATGAGTATTAAAAAATAAACTTCCCCCCTTTTCCGACCAGTTGAATTGATAATTTGAAGTTATTGGATAGCGTATAAGCGAAACATGACTTTCCGACGAAAAATCGGGTCACGGGTACAGGAAATGGAAAACAAAAGTTTGAAAATTGAAAACTGTCGGATTTAAAACAAGTCAGAAACACATCAACCGAAATTTAGGGATATGATAGCAAGTTCAAGGGTATTTCAAATATTTGTACAACATTACATGGTTTAAAACAAAATATTGCTTGATTGCTTGATTTCTGATATTAGAATCTGACGATGTACCAGCAATCGAAAACCCGTAAGTCCACGATCTTGCTAATAAACGTCACATTTCAATGAATAAAATCCCTATTTAAGTCGATCATCCATTCGTTCAAATAACAATATATCTCTGTAAACTTGAATAATTCAAGCATCCATTTTTATACTTCCAAGAAAAAGAGAAAAAATATTGGATTATTCAAAATGATTCTCTATCTTTGCAGTCCAAAATTAAATCAAAAACAAAAACATTAAATAATTAATAATTATGATCGTAGTCCCAGTAAAAGAAGGCGAGAACATCGAAAGAGCATTGAAAAAATTCAAACGTAAATTTGAAAAAACAGGCGTAGTCAAAGAACTTCGTCGTCGTCAATGTTTTGATAAACCTTCGATCGTAAAACGCGACGATAAAATGCACGCGGTTTACGTACAAAAGAAAAATCTTAGCGAAGAATAGTAAAAAAGCGGGGGATTAATTGTTTCCTTGGTTTATTTAGCTTATTTTCGTTGCAGATTTGAGCATACGGTTATGATAAACGAATTTCTGCAATATTTACAGTATGAGAAGAATTATTCATCTCATACTGTTTTGTCATATCATACCGACCTGAAGCAGTTTTGCAACTTTCTAACCATTACCCCTGAAAAATTTGATCCATTACAGGTCGAACCATTGCACATACAGCAATGGGTGCTTTCCTTAATGAACGATGAACTTTCGGCGAGAAGTTTATCCCGTAAAATTTCAACGTTAAAATCTTTGTGGCGGTTTTTATTAAAACGTGGCTATGTAAAACACAATCCAACGTTAAAAATAATTTTACCGAAAACAAAAAAGCCACTTCCTGCGTTTTTCAAAGACACAGAAATGAATCATGTGTTGGAGAACCCGTTCATCACCGACAGTTTTGAACAGGTTCGCAACCAGTTGATATTGAAAATGTTTTATTTGACAGGTATTCGACTTTCGGAACTGATTAACATGAAAGATACAGATATCGACCTGAATGAGGGGAGTATAAGGGTTATCGGAAAAAGGAACAAACAACGGATGGTTCCATTCGACACATCAGTTGACAAAGAGATAGAGCGCTATTTATCCATCAGGAACAAAGAGGTGGAATCACCCGAGCCCTATTTATTTGTCAGGTTGAACGGGTTGAAAATGTATCCGAAAATGGTATACAACCTGGTTCATCAATCCATGTCGCAAGTGAGCAGCCTGCACAAAAGAAGTCCGCACATACTTCGCCACACCTTTGCCACCAGCATGCTCAATGGTGGAGCTGATATCAATGCTGTGAAAGAATTGCTCGGGCATAGCAGCCTGGCGGCAACACAGGTGTATACGCATACAAGTTTTGAAGAATTACACAATATATATAAACGAGCTCATCCAAGGGCTAAATAAAAAAGGAGGCTATTATGAAACTACGGATTCAATCCATCAATTTTGATGCTACAACTACGCTGGAATCTTACATTAATAAGAAATCGTTGAAGTTAGAAAAGTTTTTTGATGAAATATTAAATTTAGAAGTGTATTTGAAGGTGATCAAACCGGAATCGGCCACCAATAAGGAAGCTGAAATTAAAGTTTCCATCCCGAATGTTGATTTTTTTGCATCCAAGACCTGTGATTCATTTGAAGAGGCAGTTGACCTAACTCTCGATGCAGTAGAGAAGCAAATGCGTAAATACAAAGAAAAAACCACTAAAAATTAAAATAATGTGGTAAATGTTTTGTAGTCCAAAATATATTCGTACATTTGCAAGCCGTTTGAATAGCAGTATTTAAACGGCTTTTTATACGGTGAAAACCTTATGAAATAGCACTTTGCCTCTTTAGCTCAGTTGGCCAGAGCACGTGATTTGTAATCTCGGGGTCGTTGGTTCGAATCCGACAAGAGGCTCAGCGATCTTTGTTTAATGTATCATAATCGTAAAAAGGGGCAGTTACCAAAGTGGCCAACTGGGGCTGACTGTAACTCAGCTGTCTTTCGACTTCGGAGGTTCGAATCCTTCACTGCCCACATTTTACATTTACAATTTATCCATTTACAATTTACAATTGGGAAAATAGATTTTTAAATTGTAAATAATTTCGCGAAAGTAGCTCAGTTGATAGAGCATTAGCCTTCCAAGCTGAGGGTCGCGGGTTTGAGTCCCGTCTTTCGCTCACATTGCTGTTGTAGCTCAGTGGTAGAGCACTTCCTTGGTAAGGAAGAGGTCGCGAGTTCAATTCTCATCAACAGCTCAACTTTGTAAGCTTTTATAAAAACATATTAAATTACTAACAAAAAATAATCTTTGAGTTATGGCAAAAGAAAAATTTGACAGGTCAAAACCTCACGTAAACGTTGGAACCATTGGTCACGTTGACCACGGTAAAACTACCTTGACCGCTGCAATTACCATGGTACTTGCAAAAAAAGGACTTTCTGAGATGCGTTCTTTCGATTCGATCGATAATGCACCTGAAGAAAAAGAACGTGGTATTACCATTAATACATCACACGTTGAATATCAGACTGCTTTACGTCACTATGCACACGTAGATTGTCCGGGACATGCCGATTACATCAAAAACATGGTAACGGGAGCTGCTCAAATGGATGGTGCTATCATTGTAGTTGCTGCAACTGATGGTCCAATGCCACAAACCCGCGAACATATTTTGTTAGCTCGTCAGGTAAACGTTCCCCGTATCGTTGTTTTCATGAACAAATGCGATCAGGTAGATGACGAAGAAATGTTGGAATTAGTAGAAATGGAAATGCGTGAATTGCTTTCATTCTATGATTTCGATGGTGACAATACTCCAATTATCCGTGGATCTGCACTTGGTGCATTAAACGGAGATCCTAAATGGGAAGATAAAGTAATGGAATTGATGGATGCTGTTGATACCTGGATTGAATTGCCAGTTCGTGCAACAGATAAACCATTCCTGATGCCGGTTGAAGATGTATTCTCGATTACAGGTCGTGGCACAGTAGCTACCGGACGTATCGAAACAGGAAAAATCAAAACAGGTGAAGAAGTTCAAATCATCGGATTAGGACAGGGAGCATTAAAATCAGTAGTAACCGGTGTGGAAATGTTCCGCAAGATTCTGGACGATGGTCAGGCTGGTGATAACGTAGGTTTATTGCTTCGTGGTATCGATAAAGAAAGTATCAAACGTGGTATGGTTATTACCCACCCGGGAAAAGTAACACCTCACACTACTTTCAAAGCAGCAGTATATATTTTGAAAAAAGAAGAAGGTGGCCGTCATACTCCATTCCATAACCGTTATCGTCCACAATTTTATATCCGTACATTGGATGTAACAGGTGAGATTACCCTTCCTGAAGGAACAGAAATGGTCATGCCAGGTGATAACCTTGAATTAACCGTACAATTAATCTATCCGGTAGCTTGTAACATTGGGTTACGTTTTGCAATCCGTGAAGGTGGACGTACAGTAGGTTCAGGTCAGATTACCGAACTGATTGACTAATTGTCTTAATGTCCGTGAAATAGCGGACTACTTTACAAGATAAATTCATAAATGCGAGTCGTTTCATTTAACCGTGGAACGACTTAATACACGGGCGTAGCTCAGTTGGTAGAGCACTGGTCTCCAAAACCAGGTGTCGGGAGTTCGAGCCTCTCTGCCCGTGCAAATTCTATTTATATATGAAGATAATTAACTATATCAAAGAGGCGTATTTAGAACTAGTTCAGAAAGTATCCTGGCCAACACGGGCAGAACTTACTAACAGTGCAGTAGTGGTATTGATTGCTTCCATCATTCTTGCATTGATAGTATGGCTTATGGATTTAGGTTTTGAAAATATCATGAAATTTATTTACGGACATCTGTCTTAACTTAATCCATGGAGGTCAATAAAGTGTCTGAGTCAACAAATTTTAAATGGTACGTGATGCGTGCCATCAGTGGAAAAGAGAACAAGGTGAAAGAATATATTGATGCAGAAATCAAAAATTCTGATCTTGGTCAATATGTTGCTCAGGTTTTAATTCCTACAGAGAAGGTTTACCAGATTCGTAACGGCAAGAAAATTACAAAAGAACGTAGTTGCATGCCGGGATATGTTTTGATAGAAGCTTATCTGATCGGTGAAATTCCTCACCGTCTGCGTAATACACCAAATGTTATTGGTTTTTTGGGTGAAAAGAACAATGTACCAACTGCGATTCGTCCTTCGGAAGTGAATCGTATCCTGGGCAAAGTTGATGAACTTGCAGAAACTGAAGAAGAAATGCTCACGCCTTTCTATGTTGGTGAAAACGTGAAAGTGATCTTTGGTCCTTTCACCGGATTTAGCGGGTTGATTGAGGAAGTGAATTCCGAAAAGAAAAAACTCAAAGTTATGGTTATGATTTTCGGACGGAAAACTCCGCTCGAATTAGCATTCACGCAAGTAGAAAAGGAGTAGCCGGTTCTTGTTACAAACCGATCACCCCTATTAACATCAAAAATTAAAAAATTATGGCTAAAGAGATTGCTGGACAAATTAAATTGCAGATTAAAGGAGGTGCGGCAAACCCCTCTCCACCGGTAGGCCCTGCATTGGGATCTAAAGGGATCAATATAATGGAGTTTTGCAAACAATTTAATGCCAGAACCCAAGACAAACCGGGCAAAATATTACCCGCGGTCATCACCTATTATACTGACAAATCATTTGACTTTATTGTAAAAACTCCTCCTGTTGCTATTCAATTACTGGAAGTAACCAAACTGAAAAGTGGGTCGGCAGAGCCAAACCGTAAGAAAGTAGCCGAAATTACCTGGGATCAGGTACAGGTTATTGCTTCGGACAAAATGGTCGATTTGAATTGTTTTGAAATAGAAGCAGCTATGAAAATGGTTGCCGGTACAGCTAGAAGTATGGGTATTACCGTAAAAGGTACTTTTCCAATTAAAAATTAATATAACTTCAATTAAAGATGAGTAAACTGACAAAAAATCAAAGGTTAGCTTTAGAAAAAATTGAAGCAGGAAAAACCTATTCTCTCAAGGAAGCAGCCGGACTGGTAAAAGAAATTACCAATTCGAAATTTGATGCTTCTGTTGACATAGATGTACGCTTAGGAGTTGATCCTCGTAAAGCCAACCAAATGGTACGCGGCGTAGTGTCGTTACCAAACGGAACCGGAAAACAAGTAAAGGTTCTTGCATTATGTACTCCCGACCAGGAAGCAGCGGCTACAGAAGCCGGAGCTGATTTCGTTGGTTTAGATGAATATATCGAAAAAATCAAGGGTGGATGGACCGATGTGGATGTGATCATCACAATGCCAGCTATCATGGGTAAACTGGGTGCATTAGGACGAATATTAGGCCCACGTGGTTTAATGCCAAATCCTAAAAGCGGTACCGTAACCAATGAAGTCGGTAAAGCAGTAAAAGAAGTAAAACAAGGAAAAATCGACTTTAAAGTTGATAAATATGGTATCGTACATACTTCAGTAGGAAAAGTATCTTTTACTCCTGAACAACTGATCGAAAATGCCAGAGAATTTGTTTCTACTTTGATGAAACTTAGACCAACAGCCGCAAAAGGTACTTATGTAAAGAGCATTTATCTTTCAAGCACAATGAGTTCGGGTATTAAGATTGAACCCAAATCAATTGAAGAATAAAATTAAAAGTTTATGAAAAAGGAAGATAAAAGCGCTATTATAAAACAACTTGAGTCAACTCTTGGTGAGTATGCTCACTTCTATTTAGCTGATTTTGGAGGCTTAAACGCAGCTAAAACCACTGAATTAAGAAGAACCTGCTTCAAGGAAGACATTAAACTTGTAGTTGTAAAGAATACATTGCTTCAAAAAGCACTTGATAACTCATCAGTAGACTTTAGTGAACTTTACGGTTCGCTGGTTGGTGAAACTTCTTTGTTGCTTTCGAATACCGGAAGTGCTCCTGCCAGAATCATTCGTGATTTTAGCAAGGCAAGCAAGAGTAAAATCAAAAAAGATATTCTTAAAGCAGCGTATGTGGAAGAAAGCTTCTACATTGGAGCAGATCAATTAGAATCACTGATCCATGTTAAGAGCAAAAACGAACTTATTGCAGATGTTATCGCCTTGTTGCAATCGCCTGCTAAGAACGTTATATCGGCACTCCAATCAGGAGCTTCGACTCTCCACGGTGTTTTGAAAACATTGTCGGAAAGATAAAATTATCCTAAATAAAAAAAACAAATTCATAAAAAATAAGTAAAATGGCAGATTTGAAAGCTTTTGCAGAACAATTGGTTAACTTGACAGTTAAAGAAGTAAATGAGTTAGCTCAAATTTTGAAAGAAGTACACGGTATTGAACCAGCTGCTGCAGCTGTTGCAGTTTCTGCAGGTCCTGCAGCTGCCGCTGAGGTAGTAGAAGAAAAAACAGCTTTTGATGTTGTTTTGAAAGCAGCAGGTGCAAATAAATTATCTATCGTTAAATTAGTTAAAGAATTAACTGGTCTTGGTTTAAAAGAAGCTAAAGATTTAGTTGATGCAGCTCCTTCAGTAATTAAAGAAGGTGCAACAAAAGACGAAGCCGAAGCCTTAAAGAAAACTCTTACCGAAGGCGGAGCAGAAGTTGAACTTAAATAACATTACCTGATTATCAGGTCTTTGGTTTAGATTCCCTCTAACAGAGGGATTCTAAACCTTTTCTGTCTATAAAATAATTGAGTTCACCGCACCCAAATAACCTCTTTGAAAATGTCTTCATTAACAAAAAATCAAAGAATAAATTTTGCTTCTATTAAGAATCAGTTAGAATATCCTGACTTTTTAGAAGTACAATTAAAATCTTTCCAGGACTTTTTTCAGATGGACACAGCTCCTGAAAAAAGAAAATCAGAAGGTTTGTATAAGGTTTTTTCCGAAAACTTTCCTATTGCTGATACCCGAAATAATTTCATCCTCGAATTTCTCGATTATTACGTAGACCCTCCACGTTATTCGATAGATGAGTGTGTAGAACGCGGACTGACATACAGTGTACCGCTTAAAGCCAAACTAAAACTATATTGTACCGATCCGGATCACGAAGATTTTGATACGGTGATTCAAGATGTCTATCTGGGACCTATCCCTTATATGACTGCGAAAGGAACTTTTGTTATAAACGGTGCAGAACGTGTTATAGTATCCCAGCTTCACCGTTCACCCGGTGTATTTTTCGGACAAAGTACACACGCCAACGGAACCAAGCTTTATTCTGCCAGGATTATTCCTTTCCGTGGATCGTGGATCGAATTTGCTACCGACATCAACAATGTGATGTACGCATATATCGACCGGAAGAAAAAACTGCCCGTAACGACATTGCTTCGTGCCATTGGCTTCGAGAGCGATAAAGACATATTGGAAATTTTCAATCTTGCCGAAGAAATAAAAGTCAGCAAAACAAGTTTGAAGAAAGCCATTGGCCAAAAATTAGCGGCTCGTGTTTTGAAAACCTGGGTTGAGGATTTTGTGGATGAAGATACCGGCGAGGTAGTATCCATCGAACGGAACGAGGTTATTATTGATCGTGAAACGATTCTGGAGAACAGTCATATTGATGAGATTCTGGATGCAGGGACACCAACAATTCTGCTTCATAAGACCGATGCCAATCAAAATGATTATGCCATCATTTACAACACACTTCAAAAAGATCCAAGTAATTCGGAAAAAGAAGCTGTCTTGTATATTTACCGTCAGTTACGTAATGCCGTACCGGCAGATGATTCAACTGCACGGGAGGTAATCAACAATTTATTCTTCTCGGAAAAACGGTATGATTTGGGCGATGTGGGACGTTTCCGCATAAACCGCAAATTGAACCTGACCACCAGCATGGATACCAAAGTGCTGACAAAAGAAGATATTATTGAAATTATCAAATACCTGATTGAGTTGATTAACTCAAAAGCAGATGTTGATGATATTGACCACTTAAGTAACCGTCGTGTGCGCACGGTAGGTGAACAATTATACAATCAATTCGGTGTCGGACTTTCACGTATGGCAAGAACCATTCGTGAACGAATGAATGTCCGGGATAACGAGGTATTTACACCAATCGATCTGATTAACGCCAAGAGCATTTCTTCGGTAATCAATTCGTTCTTTGGTACCAATGCCTTGTCACAATTTATGGATCAACAAAACCCGTTGGCTGAGATTACGCACAAACGTCGTATGTCAGCACTCGGGCCTGGTGGTTTATCACGTGAACGTGCCGGTTTTGAGGTACGTGATGTGCATTACACTCACTACGGCAGGTTATGTCCAATTGAAACTCCGGAAGGTCCAAACATTGGACTGATTTCGTCTTTGTGTATTTATGCCAAAATAAACGAACTTGGATTTATTGAAACACCTTACCGCAGGGTAACCGATTCAATTGTTGATACAACGGATGAAGGAATCGAATACTTTACGGCAGAAGAAGAAGAAAGCCTGGTAATTGCCCAGGGGAATGCTCCTTTGAATGACAAGGGTGAATTTATCAAGTCGAAAATCAAGTCACGTTTAGGGGCAGATTTCCCGGTTATATCACCTTCGGAAGTGAACTTAATGGATGTTTCACCTTCGCAGATTGCGTCGATTGCAGCAGCCTTAATTCCATTCCTGGAACATGATGATGCCAACCGTGCCTTGATGGGATCGAACATGATGCGTCAGGCAGTTCCTTTATTACGTTGCGAAGCACCTATTGTAGGAACAGGTATTGAAGCACAGTTAATCCAGGATTCAAGGACTCAGGTGATGGCTGAAGGTGTGGGTGTCGTTGAATTTGTCGATGCAACCCGTATCAATATACGCTATGAACGGACTGAAGAAGAAGAATTTGTAAGCTTCGATTCGGCTGTAAAAGAATATAAATTACCAAAGTTCCAGAAAACTAACCAGAATACAACCATTGACCTTCGACCTATTGTAGGGAAAGGCGATAAAGTGTTTAATGGCCAGATCTTAACAGAAGGCTATGCCACTCAAAATGGTGAACTGGCTATCGGAAAGAATCTGAAAGTGGCATTCATGCCCTGGAAAGGTTATAATTTTGAAGATGCCATTGTAATCAATGAGCGTGTTGTACGTGAAGATATATTTACGTCCATACATGTAGTTGAACAATTGTTGGATGTTCGTGAAACAAAACGTGGAATTGAAGAATTCACTTCGGATATACCGAATGTGAGTGAAGAAGCCACCAAGGATCTTGATGAAAACGGAATCATCCGTATTGGAGCCCGTATTGAACCGGGTGATATTATCATCGGTAAGATCACTCCAAAAGGAGAATCGGATCCTTCACCGGAAGAAAAACTGCTGCGTGCCATCTTTGGTGATAAAGCAGGTGATGTGAAAGATGCTTCTCTGAAAGCCACTCCATCATTATCCGGAGTAGTGATTGGAAAACGTTTGTTCTCGAAAGCACAAAAGAACCGTAAATCAAAGCTTGCGGATAAAGCTGTTCTTCCAAAACTGGATGAAGAGTTCGAAAATCAGGCCTTAATATTACGGAATACGTTGGTTGAAAAATTAATTGTATTACTGGGTGATAAAACATCTGCCGGAGTAAAGGATTTCTTAGGCAGTGACATTATTTCAAGGAACAGCAAATTTACGATCGAACGTCTTCGTGAAATAGATTATACTGCCATTCAATTAAGCAAGTGGACCACAGATACACACAAAAATGAGTTGGTTAAAAAACTCATCATGAATTATCTGAGAAAACATAAAGAACTGGATGCCCAGATAAAACGTCAGAAATTCAATATCACCATTGGAGATGAACTTCCAAACGGTATCGTACAAATTGCCAAAGTATATATTGCCAAAAAACGTAAAATTCGGGTTGGTGATAAAATGGCAGGACGTCATGGTAACAAAGGGATTGTATCGCGTATTGTCCGTCAGGAAGATATGCCGTTCCTGGAAGATGGAACTCCGGTCGATATTGTACTGAATCCACTTGGTGTACCATCCCGTATGAACCTTGGACAGATTTTTGAAACTGTGTTAGGTTGGGCCGGACAAACATTAGGTTTGCGATTTGCAACTCCTATTTTTGATGGTGCAACTTTGGATGATTTGAATGTCTGGACTGAAAAAGCAGGTGTGCCAAATTATGGTAAAACCTATTTATATGATGGTGGTACAGGTGAACGATTTGACCAGACTGCGACAGTTGGTGTCATTTATATGTTGAAACTTGGACACATGGTTGAGGATAAAATGCATGCGCGTTCTATCGGACCATATTCACTTATAACTCAACAACCTCTCGGTGGTAAAGCACAATTTGGAGGTCAACGTTTCGGAGAAATGGAAGTTTGGGCACTTGAAGCATTTGGTGCTGCTCACATTTTGCAAGAAATACTGACTGTTAAATCGGATGATGTCATGGGTCGTGCACGTACTTACGAAGCGATTGTAAAAGGTGATCCAATGCCAACACCGGGAATTCCTGAATCGCTCAACGTATTGTTGCACGAACTACGGGGATTGGGACTGAGTATCAGTTTAGATTAAAACACGATAATTAAACGTTTATATCCGGATTTGATCCGGATATAAACAATTTTTTATCTATGTATTCTGAATTGTCACCGGCAACTACCGGGATTCTTAATTTGTATATCTTATAACTCTTTATAATACAGAGATATGGCTTTTAAAAATGATAATAAGGTAAAGAGTAATTTTAATAAAATATCTATCGGCTTAGCATCGCCGGAAGAAATATTAAAATTATCGAGTGGTGAGGTTCTCAAACCCGAAACCATTAATTATCGTACCTACAAACCTGAACGGGATGGTTTGTTCTGCGAACGCATTTTTGGTCCTACCAAGGATTTTGAATGCCATTGCGGTAAATATAAACGTATTCGTTACAAAGGCATTGTCTGCGACCGTTGCGGGGTAGAAGTGACCGAGAAAAAAGTTCGTCGTGAACGCATGGGACACATTCAATTGGTTGTTCCTGTTGCTCACATTTGGTATTTCCGTTCCTTGCCGAATAAAATCGGTTATTTATTGGGTATGCCAACTAAAAAACTGGATTCAATTATCTATTACGAAAAATATGTGATTATTCAGGGAGGAATCATCGAGAACGGAGAAAATATCGCTCTGGGTGAATTACTTTCAGAAGATGAATATTTAGATATTCTGGAAGCACTTCCACGTGAAAATCAATTGCTGGATGACACCGACCCTACTAAGTTTATTGCTAAAATGGGTGCGGATGCTATCCATGATATGCTAAGCCGGTTGGATTTGGATGTATTATCCTACGATTTACGTCACAAAGCAAACAATGATACTTCCCAACAACGTAAGAATGAAGCGTTGAAACGTCTACAAATTGTAGAATCGTTTCGTACGTCCAAACTGCGGAATAAACCTGAATGGATGATCATAAAGATTGTTCCTGTTATTCCTCCTGAATTACGTCCGTTGGTTCCGTTGGATGGAGGTCGTTTTGCCACATCCGATTTAAATGATTTGTACCGTCGTGTTATTATTCGTAATAACAGATTGAAACGATTAATCGAAATCAAGGCTCCGGAAGTAATCTTGCGTAATGAAAAACGTATGTTACAGGAAGCTGTCGATTCTTTGTTTGACAATTCACGTAAATCAAGTGCTGTTAAAACAGATGCCAATCGTCCGTTAAAATCGCTTTCCGACAGTTTAAAAGGGAAACAAGGTCGTTTCCGTCAGAACTTACTGGGTAAACGTGTGGATTATTCAGCACGTTCGGTTATTGTTGTAGGCCCTGAATTAAAGATGCACGAATGCGGATTGCCAAAAGACATGGCTGCCGAATTATACAAACCATTTGTGATCCGTAAATTAATTGAACGCGGTATAGTAAAAACTGTAAAATCAGCCAAGAAAATTGTTGACCGAAAAGATCCTGTTATCTGGGACATTTTGGAATATGTGATGAAAGGTCATCCTGTATTATTAAACCGTGCTCCTACTCTGCACAGGTTGGGTATTCAGGCTTTTCAACCAAAAATGATTGAAGGGAAAGCAATTCAACTTCACCCATTGTCATGTACCGCCTTTAATGCGGATTTCGATGGTGACCAAATGGCTGTTCACTTACCACTGGGAAATGAAGCTATTCTGGAAGCACAAATGTTAATGTTGGCTTCTCACAATATTTTAAATCCAGCCAATGGAGCTCCTATTACCGTACCGTCTCAGGACATGGTACTTGGTTTGTATTATATTACAAAACCACGTAAAGGTGCCAGAGGAGAAGGATTGATTTTCTATTCACCGGAAGAAGCTGAAATAGCTTATAACGAACGTAAAGTTGAATTACATTCGTGGATAAAAGTGAAAACCAAAGATCTGAATGAAGAAGGTCAGTTGGTCGACATGATTATTGAAACAACAGTTGGGCGTATATTATTTAATAAATGTGTTCCAACAGAAGTAGGTTATATCAACGAATTACTTTCAAAAAAATCATTGCGTGATATTATTGGTAACGTAATAGATATTTGCGGAGTAGCACGTACAGCACGCTTTTTGGATGATATCAAGGATTTAGGTTATTATATGGCATTTAAAGGTGGACTTTCGTTCAATTTGAATGACGTAATTATACCACCTGAAAAAGATGAGCTGGTAAAAGAAGGAAATGCAGAAGTAGACGAAATTCTGAATAACTACAACATGGGTTTCATTACCTTCAACGAACGTTATAATCAGATTATCGATACCTGGACACATGTGAATTCAAAATTATCTAATATTTTGATGAAACAACTTTCTACCGACAATCAGGGATTCAATTCAGTTTATATGATGTTGGATTCAGGAGCCCGTGGTTCGAAAGAACAAATTCGCCAGTTATCCGGTATGCGTGGTTTGATGGCCAAACCTCAGAAATCAGGTGCAGAAGGTGGTCAGATCATTGAAAACCCGATTTTATCCAACTTTAAAGAAGGACTTTCGGTGTTGGAATACTTTATTTCAACCCACGGTGCTCGTAAAGGGTTGGCGGATACTGCTCTGAAAACAGCTGATGCAGGGTATTTAACACGTCGTCTGGTTGATGTTTCACAGGATGTGATTATCAATGAAGATGATTGTGGGACTTTACGCGGATTGATAGCAACTGAAATGAAAAACAACGAAGAAGTAATTTCTTCGTTATACGAACGTATACTGGGTCGTGTTTCTGTTCATGATATCTATCATCCACTGACAGGCGAATTAATCGTTTCTTCAGGTTCTCAAATCACCGAAACACTGGCTAAAAAAATACAGGATTCACCGATCGAACGGGTTGAAATTCGTTCAGTACTGACCTGTGAATCTAAAAAAGGTGTTTGTGCCAGATGTTATGGTCGCAACCTGGCAACAGGTAAAATGGTTCACATTGGTGAAGCGGTTGGCGTAATTGCCGCCCAATCCATTGGAGAACCGGGGACACAGTTGACATTGCGTACATTCCACGTCGGTGGTATTGCTTCGAATATCGCAGCTGAATCGAAAATTTTACTTCGTTATGATGGACGACTTGAATTCGATGAACTACGTACAGTAGATGCAATCGATGACGTAAAGAATATTTATCAGGTAGTAGTAAGCCGTTTGACTGAAATGCGTGTTATTGACAACAATACAGGCATTGCATTGACTACTCAGAACATACCATACGGTTCTAAATTATATGTAAAAGATGGTGATCAGGGATTAAAAGGCCAAATGGTCTGCGAATGGGATCCGTTTAATGCAGTAATTATTTCAGAAACTGAAGGTAAAATTGAGTTTGAAGATGTTATTGAAGGTGTAACTTTCAAAACAGAAACAGATGATGCTACCGGATTACGTGAAAAGATTATCATAGAATCGAAAGATAAAAGCAAGGTTCCAAGTGCTCACATTTTATCAAAGGACGGCTCAATCTTACGTACCTACAACTTACCGGTAGGTGCCCACCTTGTATTGGATAATGGTGATAAGATTAAAACGGGTCAAATGTTGGTAAAAATACCACGTGCTGTTGGTAAAGCCGGTGATATCACCGGTGGACTTCCACGTGTTACTGAATTATTCGAAGCACGTAACCCTTCAAATCCGGCTGTTGTGGCTGAAATTGATGGTGAAGTAACCTTTGGTAAAATCAAACGTGGTAACCGCGAACTGGCAGTAACTTCGAAAACAGGGGAAATTAAGAAATATATGATCCCTCTTTCGAAACAGATACTGGTTCAGGAAAATGACTTTGTTCGTGCAGGCACTCCACTTTCGGATGGTGCAACAACTCCTTCGGATATTTTGTTAATCAAAGGACCTACAGCGGTTCAGGATTATATTGTAAATGAAGTTCAGGATGTATACCGTTTACAGGGTGTAAAAATCAATGATAAGCACTTTGAGGTAATTGTACGTCAGATGATGCGTAAAGTTGATATTCTGGAACAAGGTGATACCCGTTTTCTTGAAAAACAAATCGTTGATAAAAACGATTTTATGGAAGAAAATGATCGTATCTGGGGTAAAAAAGTAATTCTGGAAGCCGGTGATTCAGTAACTCTGAAACCGGGTCAGATTATCACTCCCCGCAAGCTTCGTGACGAAAACAGTATGTTGAAACGTCGTGATATGAAACTTGTGGAAACTCGTGATGCCATTGCAGCTACTTCAAATCAGATTTTACAGGGAATTACCCGTGCTGCTCTTCAAACTAACAGCTTTATGTCGGCTGCTTCTTTCCAGGAAACTACGAAAGTACTGAACGATGCTGCTATCAATGGAAAGGTAGACAAATTAGAAGGATTAAAAGAAAACGTTATTTGCGGACATTTAATCCCTGCAGGTACTGGACAACGTGACTTTGATAAAATTGTGGTATACTCACGTGATGAGTACGACAAAAAAGTGGATGCACGAAAGAATGTACTGGATATGGAAGACCGTGAATCTGAAGAATAATTAATTTTTCTCAATTCCAATTATTAAAACGAGGTTGCTTTCTTTCGAAGGCAACCTCGTTTTTGTGTTGTTATGTTTTGGCTTACTCAAAAAAAGGCAGTATCTTCGTATGATTTTATTTATCTGGATTTTAAACATTAATCAATTAGTACAATGAAACATAATTATTGCATAATTATGGCGGGTGGCGTTGGTAGCCGCTTTTGGCCATTCAGTAGAAATGACCGTCCGAAACAATTCCTTGACTTCTTTGGTACAGGACGTACCCTTTTACAACTGACTTTCGATCGGATTCGTCACGTAGTGCCTGCCGAGAATATTCTTATTGTTTCAAATGTCATTTATAAAGATTTAATTCTTGAACAATTACCCGAAATAAAAGCTGATCAGGTTTTACTCGAGCCAAACAGACGGAATACTGCTCCCTGTATTGCGTATGCAGTCAACCGGATTAAGTCAATGACTGACAAAGCCAACATTATTGTCGCACCATCTGATCATTTAATCCTCAAAGAATTAGATTTTCTGGATACATTAAAAACAGGCCTTGATTTTGTTGAAAACAATGATTGCCTTTTAACGTTAGGAATTAAACCAAGCCGTCCGGAAACAGGATATGGATATATTCAAATCGATGAAGGTGAAACTAACCTGAGAAGAGTAAAAACCTTTACCGAAAAACCGAATGCCGAACTGGCACAAATCTTTTTCGAAACAGGTGAATTTTTTTGGAATTCAGGTATTTTCCTGTGGAACCTTCAAACGATAGACAAAGCTTTCGATGATTTATTGCCAGAAGTTTCTACCAAGTTTAAAGCCGGCAAAGAATTCTTCAATACTGAAAAAGAACAGGAATTTATCGATCAAATGTATCCTTCTTGCCCAAATATATCCATTGATTACGGAATTATGGAAAAAGCATCTGATGTGTACGTATTGTGTTCTGACTTTGGATGGACTGATCTGGGCACGTGGGGTTCACTGTATGAAATGTCATCAAAAGACGAACAGAAAAATGTGACATTAAAATGCAAGACAGCATTTTATGAAAGTGAAGAGAATATTGTCGTGCTTCCATCAGAAAAATTAGCAGTCATTCAGGATCTGAATGGTTATATAGTGGCTGAATCGAATAATGTTTTACTTATTTGCAAACGGGAAAACGAACAACGAATCCGTCAGTTTGTGAATGATATTAATGTGAAATTCGATGGCAAATATAGTTGAAGACCAAGTTTATAAAAGCTTGGTTCAGGTATAGCACGCGTTATTCTGTTCATTGAATGGTATTCTGAACCATTTTAACAATCGAAAAAACTAATTTTAATTAGCAATTGATTTTGCTAATTATTCACCCATAATTATCTTCATGAGCGATATCATTCATCTGCTACCCGATTCGGTAGCCAATCAAATTGCAGCCGGAGAAGTTATTCAGCGACCTGCTTCTGTATTAAAAGAATTGGTTGAGAATTCAATTGATGCCGGCGCAACTTTTATTCAGATCGTCATAAAAGATGCCGGACGGACATTGATACAAGTGATTGATAATGGGAAAGGAATGAGTGAAACAGATGCACGCATGGCCTTCGAACGTCATGCGACATCGAAGATAAAAAATGCGGACGATTTGTTTTCCTTGCGTACGATGGGTTTTCGTGGGGAAGCGTTGGCCTCCATCGCAGCTGTTGCACAGGTAGAATTACGTACCCGCCGTTCAGAAGATGAACTGGGTATTCTGGTTGAAATAGCCGGTACCAGGGTATTCAAGCAGGAGACCGTTCAGTGCGACCTGGGAACTTCTTTTCAGGTCAAAAATCTGTTTTTTAATGTGCCTGCCCGACGTCGTTTCCTAAAAAGTGATAATGTTGAAAAGAGTCATATATATACCGAATTTTATCGCATTGCACTGGTGAATTCACATGTAGCATTTTCACTTTTCGATGGGGAGGAAGAAGTGTTTCAATTGCCGGTCTCCAATAATAAAGTCCGTATTGAAAATGTATTCGGCAAGAACTCCAAAAAACGTTGGCAGCAACAATTACTGACTATTGAGACATCTACCAACCTGGTTAATATCATAGGTTATGTTGGCAGACCGGAATATGCCCAGAAATCGGGGAGCCAGTATTTTTTTGTCAATGGCAGGTTTATGCGTCATCCGTATTTTCACAAAGCGGTGTTGCTGGCATACAATCAAATGATACAGTCCACAGAAAGTCCGAACTATTTCATTTATTTAGATGTAGATCCTCAAACCATTGATATCAATATTCATCCTACTAAAACGGAAATTAAGTTCGAGAATGAACAGGCCATTTGGTCAATTTTGTCAGCATCCATAAAAGAATCACTTGGTAAATTCAATATCGTACCTTCCATTGATTTTGACCAGGAAGGTGCAGTTGAAATGCCCAGGACAATGCCCACAGAGAGCATACGGCCACCACAGACGAACTTTAACCCGAACTATAATCCGTTTGGCAGTACGGGCTACAAACGTCCCGTATTGGACTGGGAAGAGCTGTATGGTGATTTTGAGAAGAAGGATTTACCCATTGAATCTTCGCCTGCCTGGAAACCGACTTTCGATTCATCTTCCTTAACCGGCAATTCATCGAATTCACAACAGCAGTTCATTGAAAACATTGAATCCAGGTCAGGTAATTTTCAGTATAAAAACAGGTACATACTGACCGGAGTAAAATCAGGTTTACTGATCATTGACCAGCAACGGGCCCATACCCGGATATTATTTGACTTATTTATCAGCCAGATTGAAAATTCAAACGGATTATCCCAACAGGTTTTATTCCCGGAAGTATTGGAATTAAATGTCGACGATGCACTTTTTTTTGAACAGATAATCCCCGACCTGAAACAGGTAGGCTTTGATTTTGAACCATTGGAGAACCATGCATTCAATGTTAAAGGGGTTTCATCACAAGTGGGTACAACCAGTGTGATTGACCTGTTGCTTGATATACTCGAGAGAGCCAAAACAACAGCAGCCGATCCGACTCAGGCATTACACGAATCCATAGCACTATCACTGGCAGAATCGTCCTCCCTGAAAGGCGGACAGCACCTTACTAATGAAGAAATGTCCGACCTGATTGACCGTTTATTTGCCTGTGCCAATCATAATTTCACACCCGATGGAAAGAAAATCATGTCGATATTAACACAGGATGAATTAGAGAAAAAATTTTGATACACTGTTAATATAAAAGACATTTCCTGTTCTGTTCAAACCAGGGATTTTATTAACTGCCTTCAGGAAATCTATCCTGTGAACTTCATTGAAACCGGATATTCCGGTTTCTTATTTTACTCGATAAATAAAGTCCGGTTATCCTGATTTAATTAAACCCTCTACTAAATTTTTCTACATGAAATCCCTTCTTATTTTTGATCTTGACGGCACATTGCTGGACACTGTAGCCGATTTAGCTGCCAGTACAAATTACGCATTAAAAACAAGCGGTTTCCCGGTACACGATACTTCCGCCTACAAGTTCTTTGTTGGAAACGGGATTAATAAACTCTTTGAACGTGCTTTACCGACTGGAGAGAAGACTCAGGATAATATCATGCTGATCCGTCAGCATTTTCTGGAGTATTATGGGGCACATAATTCAGATCTGACTACACCCTATTCTGAAATCAGGGAGTTATTGCAGGAATTGCAACGTGCAGGCATTAAACTTGCGGTTGCTTCCAATAAATATCAAAAAGGTACAGAATATCTAATTCGCCATTTTTTCCCTGAAATCAATTTTGAAGCAGTATACGGTCAACGTGAAAACATTGCTGCAAAACCCGATCCTACCATTGTGCATGATATCATGATGAAAACAAATACTACAAAGAAAGAGGATGTGCTCTATATCGGAGATTCCGGAGTTGACATGCTTACGGCTCAAAATAGTGGGATAGAGGCCGTTGGTGTAACCTGGGGATTTCGTCCAAGAAATGAATTGGAAGAATTTTCCCCTGCATATATAGTGGATCATCCCAGTGAGATTCTTCCCCTTGTAATTCAGAAAATAACAACATAAAAAAAAACCGCTCCATGGAGCGGTTTTTTTTTCATAGTTATAGTAGATTAGTCTTCTTTTACCTGAGGAGTAATCAATTTATAACCTTTACCGTGGATATTGATAATAGCTACGTTTTGATCATCTTTAAGCAATTTACGCAATTTGGTGATATACACATCCATGCTTCTTGCATTGAAATAGTTATCATCAACCCAAATAGTTTTTAATGCAAAGTTCCTTTCTAAAATGTTATTAGCATTTGCTGCAAGCAAGTTCAGCAATTCTGATTCTTTTGTGGTAAGTTTTTTTGCTTCGCCTTCAAAAGTAAGCATTTGTTTTTGAGCATCAAAAGTAAATGCGCCAATGGTATAAGTAACAACGTCTTTTGCACGTTTGCCTTTTACCCGGCGTAAGATAGATTCAATACGATACAACAATTCTTCCATGCTGAATGGTTTTGATAAATAATCATCAGCACCTAATTTGAATCCCTGCAAAATATCTTCTTTCATCGATTTTGCTGTCAGGAAAATAATAGGCACTTCCGAATTCATAGCCCGCACGTCAGCTGCCAATGCAAAACCGTCTTTTTTAGGCATCATTACGTCAAATACACACAAGTCATATTTGTTACGTGAAAATGCTTTGTAACCAGCTTCGCCATCGGGTTGCAAGTCTGCATCGTACCCTTTAGTCTGCAAATACTCTCTGAGAAGCATGCCAAGATTTTCATCATCTTCGCATAACAGAATTTTTACTTTTTCGTCAGTCATAATTCGTAATTTTTTAAAGTTGGTATTGTAATAGTGAATTTAGTTCCGATATTTATTTCGCTTTCCACCTTAATGGAACCTTTATGTTCTGTAACAATTTTTTTTACGTAAGCCAGTCCTAATCCAAATCCTTTTACATTGTGCAGGTTACCTGTTGATACCCGATAGAATTTTTCAAATATTCGTCTTAAATCATCCTTACTAATGCCAATGCCATTGTCCTCAATACTTATGAGTAAGTTTTCTTTCTCATTCCAGGTTTCAATGGTCAACAACAAAGGTTTGTCTGAATATTTCAGGGCATTGTCCATTAAATTAAAAATAACATTCGTAAAATGCACTTCATCAATTAATGCCCTGTCATTGGTTGCCTTGAGTTTGGAAGTAATCTTACCTCCTTTACTGGTCACTTTAAGAGAAAAATTGCCGGTTATATCTGAAATAAGAGAGTTTATACTAATTTCATTTAATTTTAATATTGACTTATCTTTTTCAAAAATTGCCATTTGCAATACTTTTTCCACTTGCAGACTCAACCGTTTTGTTTCATCTTTTATAACATTTGAAATATGTTTCAGAGTTTCAGGTGTTTTGCCCACTCCTGGGTCTTGTAACATCTGTGAAGCCAACGAAATAGTAGATATCGGTGTTTTTAATTCGTGTGTCATATTATTAACAAAATCGTTTTTCATATTGTTCAATTGCTTTTGTCTGAATATGATAATTATAGCTACTATAAATATACATAAAATGAGCGTTACAAGTGCTATAGAAGGTAAAAGCAAGTTCATGGAATTTAAAATATAATTTTGCTTTGTCGGAAAAACTACTTGTAAATAGGCCTTTTTATTTGATTCTTCTAATGGAAAAAGTTTTTGGATATAAATGTTATTTGGTGTTATATTTATTCCATGAAAAATATCTTTATGACATTGATAAATTATTTTTCCCTGCTTATCTACAATTGAATAGTAAAAAGGCAATTTAACGCCATTATTGGTAAATACTTTTTCTAATATACCGTTCAGTTCTTCAAAATTAACACGTTCACTGATATCTTTTTCGTCAATTTCTTTCATCCATCTAAATACCGCCTGATCCAGAATCGTTTTAGAACGTGAAAAATTTTGTTTGAATTTTTCCTGTAAATAACGTGATGTTTCTTCAATGGTCGCTTTTCCGTGCCGGGTGGATAACCTAATACCCGGACGATTCAGTTGGTCGGGTGTTAATTTCAGGTTTTCAGCCATACTGTCGATATTATTCTTCAACTTCAAATTTTGAGCATCCATACTCAACAGTTTGTTTCTGTTTCCGGAATAATCTACACCTTCCAGCGTTTGACCCAAATATTCTAATGCCTCATTTTCCTCTACTAAACTAACAGTCTGATACAAGCTCCGTTGAACATTGTCATTAAACTGATTTTCTATCATTTCTGCGTTCACACGCACATATCTTGCCTGTATGACAATCAGCCCTACAAAAGTCAAAACCATAAAAATCATTAGTACCCAAATAGTCGTTCGCTTCATAACAGCACAAATTTACATCAAAAATAAATGTTAATAGCACATTTAATAATATTTAACTCGATGTATTTAACAAAAATATCATTTGTTGTGATATATTACATGTTAATTTTAATCGTTTTGGAATCGTTTTAGGTAAATTTCTTTCAATTTCACTAAGATTCTACCTTTTTTTATTTAATTGTAACACAATAAACTGATTTCAGCAGTTACAAAATAAAGATTTTAACAGCTTGCAAATTAATGTATTTATAATTAAATAAATAAAAACAAATGAATTTACTGTTTTGTTTTAATTTTTGAAAAGTATTTATAAAAAAAAGGACTACGATTGCAATATTTGATTTGACAAATGCCTGAATCATTTTCCTGTTATTACTGGTCTATTGGCAATTAGTTCACAATCAATGTGTAATCAGTTAAAATAATTGCATTCGTTTTGTAACTAAATATTTACGGATTTCTAATTGATTGGTCTTTGATTCACTTTTGTTTATTGTTAATCGTTTGGCGGGGAGAATGGAGCAAAGCTAAGGCTAATTGTTTATAATATTAACAAAGCACTATGAATACCAATATGTTGGTAAAAGGTGGATGTTTGATTCTATCTCACCTTTCTCTTTTTCTGTCTATAAAAATGGAATAACCCGGTTCCTTAAAATTGAATAATGACCCAAAAAAACATTATATTTGCAGAAGAAATGAAGAATCAGTGTCTAGTGATTATTCGTTGTGCATTTGAAAAATCAACTTTTGTAACTTCAAAATATTGTCAGATAAATGAAAACCCTTTTAAAAACAAGTATTATGTCGATAGCTTTAGTAGCTGCATCATGCAGCTCAAAAGTTGAAACACCGGTAATCGGTAAACAACAGCCTAAAATTGAAAACGGTCGTATGACACCCGAAGTATTATGGGCCTTTGGACGCTTAGCAGGCACCAAAGTATCTCCGGATGGTTCGAAGGTATTGTATAGTGTATCTTACTACAGCGTTTCAGAAAATAAAGGTAATTCTGAGATTTTCGTTATGAATGCTGATGGAAGTGATAAAAAACAAATCACGAAAACCGCAACCCGCGAAGCAGCCGCCAGCTGGATGAAAGATGGAGAACACATTGCATTTTTATCTTCCGAAACCGGTACTATGCAACTCTGGATAATGAAGTCGGATGGCAGTGACCGCAAACAAATCACCGACAGGAAAGATGGAATCAATGACTTCACATTCTCTCCTGATGAAACAAAGCTGTTATTTGTAGCTAATGTAAAATACGGAGAAAGAACTGTGGACAAATATCCCGATCTGCCAAAAGCCACCGGTGTGATTGTCAACGATCTTATGTATAAACATTGGGATGAGTGGGTGCAAACCGTACCGCATCCATTTATAGTAAATTTTAAAGACAACAAAGTTGAAAATGAAATTGACATTCTCAAAGGCGAACCTTTTGAAAGTCCGATGAAACCTTTCGGAGGCATTGAGCAACTTGCCTGGAGCCCGGATGGTAAAACAGTGGCTTATACCTGCCGGAAGAAAACAGGGAAAGCATATGCCCTCTCCACCAATTCGGACATTTATTTCTACAATTTAGAAACAAAAAAGACAGAGAATAAAACCGCCGGAATGATGGGATATGATCAGAATCCGACATTCTCACCTAACGGTAAATGGCTGGCGTGGGAAAGTATGGAACGTGACGGATATGAAGCGGATAAAAACAGGTTGTTTATTATGAATATTCAAACCGGTGAAAAAACAGACCTGTCTGCTACTTTTGACCAGAGCTCAACAGGACTTACCTGGTCAGCGGACAGCAAGTCAATATACTTTGTAAGTTGCTGGCATGCATTAACCCAGATTTACAATGTCAACCTTTCAGATAAAAAAATCAGTCAGATTACCAAGGGTGTTCAGGATTATTCATTTGTCGCACAAGCAAAAAACAAACTGATTGGAGTAAAACATTCAATGAGCATGCCGGATGAAATCTTTTCAATCGATCCTACGTCAGGGAAAGAAACGGAACTATCCTTCGAGAATAAAGAAATCATGGCCCGACTTAAAATGGGAAGAGTGGAAGAACGCTGGATTACCACTACCGACAACAAACAAATGCTGACCTGGGTTGTATATCCACCGAATTTTGATAAGAACAAAAAATATCCGACCCTGCTTTTCTGTGAAGGCGGTCCTCAATCAACAGTGAGTCAGTTTTGGTCATACCGATGGAATTTACAATTAATGGCAGCCAACGATTATATCATTGTAGCTCCAAATCGCCGGGGGCTTCCAAGCTTTGGAAAGGAATGGCTCGAACAGATAAGCGGTGATTATGGTGGACAAAACATGTTGGATTACTTTTCAGCAATTGATGCTCTGGCAAAAGAACCATATGTCAACAAAGATAAACTGGGTTGTGTGGGTGCCAGTTATGGTGGCTTTTCGGTGTATTGGCTGGCTGGGCATCATCAGAAACGGTTTAAAGCATTCCTGGCACATGATGGAATGTTCAACCTGCCTCAACAATACCTTGAAACAGAAGAAATGTGGTTCGTCAACTGGGATTTAGGCGGCGCTTACTGGGAAAAGAACAATGCTATTGCCCAACGGTCGTACGCCAATTCTCCACACTTGTTTGTGGATAAATGGGACACACCGATATTGGTAATTCATGGTGAAAAAGATTACCGTATACTTGCTTCACAGGGAATGGCCGCATTCAATGCAGCTGTACTAAGGGGTGTACCGGCAGAAATGTTGATATTCCCGGATGAAAACCACTGGGTATTGCAACCTCAAAACGGCATCCTGTGGCAACGCACTTACTTTTCCTGGCTGGATAAATGGTTGAAATAAACGTTTCATATTGATACATACTCAGAACTCTCATTTTTATAGACTAAAAATGGGAGTTCTTGTTTTTCATCCGATTATCCGCTAAAAATCTTAATGCTTCAAAGCATGAATTCCGCTATTTTAATTTTCTGACTCTATTGGATATTGCCTCCCTGATTTAACTTAGATACTTTGCAATTACTCAACTTTTTTTTATATTTGCATTCTAAATCCATTCATAAATCTGAATGATTTTGGAATGGTTTTGCATTGGTTTTGCATCCGAGGCTATTCTGATATATCAGTCATTTAACATTAATATATCAACCATATACATGCCATATATCTTAAAAGGTATATGGCATGTATTTTAAAAATAAATGAGCAGATTATAGATCCCAAAACCAATCTAAAACCATTCCAAAACCAGTTGAAAAGCAATGGAAAAGCAATGGAAAAATATATTGAAAGGAGATTGCAGATAACTCAGATAGCTGTTTTTTTGAATTTTGTTTTTTATCATGGTTGTGAAAGATGCCAAATGGAACGGGATTAAATTTTTATATTGAAAACATGCATGTAATTTTTGTACCAACACCTTCATAAAACTAAGTTATTTCTGTATTTTTACAACTATTAATTTTATTTTTATATTATGAAGCAACGTTTCATTTCATTTTTTCATCTAATGTATAAAGTATGAAATTAAAGAAGGAATTTACTGAGGAAGGACAGTTGATTGCCGGATGCAAGAATGGGAAACCATGGGCTCAAAAAGAGATTTTTGAGCAGTATGCATCTGTAATGTTAAGTGTGTGCACACGGTATGTTTCGGACAGGGAGACAGCAAAGGATATCCTTCAGGATGGTTTTATAAAATTGTATACGAAAATTGACACGTATTCCGGAGCAGGATCGTTTGCCGGGTGGGCAAGACGGATTTTTGTAACCACAGCACTGGAACATCTAAGGCAGAATGATGCACTGAAACTAAGTGCCAGCATTGACGATTACAGCAATTTGATGGTGGATAATGATCTGAGCGTACTGGACAAGATTTCAGCAGATGATTTGATGGATTGCATCGCAAAACTCCCCGACGGGTATCGCACCGTTTTCAACCTGTATGCAATTGAAGGATATTCACACTCTGAAATTTCCGGAATGCTGGGAATAAACGAAAGCACATCCAGATCGCAATTTTTGCGGGCCCGTAAAATTCTTCAAAAAGACGTACAATCAATCATCGGAAAAGAAAATGCAGAACAATATAGATAATAACGAACGGGATTTATTCAGTGAATCGATCAGGCAAAAACTGGAGAATCACATCTTGCCGGTTGATCCAAACAGCTGGGATCAGATTAATGAACGCCTGAATTCAAAGAAAAGGAGGTCAATCCCATTTTGGTATTGGTTATCAGGAGGTGCTGCTGTGGCAGTAATAGCGTTGCTTTTTACACTTCGGCCATTGGATGAATCGGGGAATACAATTGCAAAATCAACAAACGCTAACATCCAACATTCTAACGGGCAAAGAGTATCAATTACAGACAATCAACAACCAAAAGCAAATCAATCAACTAAATCACCGGTTAAACAGGCACTAGTCAAAACACCGAAATCTGATCAAGTGAAATCAACTGTTGCGATTAATTTTCCTACCGCCCTGGTTGTACTGAATGACAGTATTGAGAAAACTAAAGCCAATCAGGAAGTTCAAGACAACAGCTTAAAGAAAAATGATGAGCTAACTCAATATTCAACAAATAACAATGATACTGTTTCAAAAAACAGAAGACAAACCATTGACATTCTTGTTGAAAAAACTTCTACTAAACCTATTGTCAGCAAAAAAAACAGAAGCAGCTGGTTACTTGCGGCATCGTATGGAACTAACGGAAGTATACCAACTAGCAATGAAAACGGTAATTATCTGTCATATATAGACAATAAAAACATTGTAACAGCTGCTACAAATTACACCGACATCATGACTCCGACTGATTTTTCGGATATAACATATACTCCCCCACTCTCTATTGGATTGGTCATACGCAAAAACCTGAATAAAGAATGGAGCCTTGAAAGCGGTATCGTATATACTTATTTAATGACAACTTTTGAAAACAGTGGTATGCAACGAAACAATGCTCGATTACATCTACATTATATTGGGATACCCTTGAATCTGGTTGCACAGCTTTGGAATAATACAAAATGGGAAATTTACCTCTCGGGTGGAGGCATGATTGAAAAGGGAATAAGATCGGTCTATGTCCAGAATTTATATAGTGGAAACCAGACAATAACCACCACTGCTAACACCAATATTTCCGGAGTACAATGGTCGGTTAACGGAGCGATAGGAACAACCTATAAAATACAACCGAAAATTGGTCTGTTCTTTGAACCGAAGATATCTTATTTTTTCGATAATAATCAACCATTAAGTGCACGGACAGAATATCCGGTGGTCATCGGTTTAAGTGCCGGGGTAAGATTCCAATTCAAATAAAACATCCATTTATGAGAACGGTATTTAAAATTGCAGCAGTAGCTTCCTTAATTTTACTCTTTCATGGTTGTAGCACTGAATATTTGCCCCTGAAAGCATTGGATGGTATACAGGCATCAAAGTATTATTCGAATGACATTATTCCGGATCAGTTTGCTGATATTTATGGGAGTTGGAAAGTAACAGGAACTTCAGGTGGAATTAGCGGTGACGGATTTAAAAAACAATTTGATTACCTCATTCTAAAGAAAAATGCCATCTTTGGAATTGTACGAAATGATTCATTAATTGCTTACGGCAAATTAATATTATTGCCCGAAACAGATATGAACTATCAAAACGCAGTTTATTGTAAATTTGATTTTGAAAATCCTGTCATGGTAGAATTATATGCTGATCAGGTAAAATATATCTGTTTAAAAGGCAAGGACTCGCTTAATTTAATTGCGCCATGCTGCGACCTGTACAACACTTATTTTATTCGTAAAAAGTAAGGTTGCAGATCCATAGATTGTTTTTATAGAAACAACTTCAATGAACTCTATCTATGAATAAAAGTAAACTTCAAATGAATCCATGAATTCTATTTAATACCTGGATGAAGGATAATAAAAAAAAACATCACGGAAACACCTTTATTAATAATGCTTTATGAAGAAAAAAGTTGCTAATCACTCGCTGGTTATTTTAGTTTTAATTGTTTCATTTGGACTATTTCAGGCATGGAGAGAATCCAGAAATCCCTTTGCTTTCTATTCAAAGAGTAATACCCGTGTAAACAAAGCCATGTCACAACACTATGAATCAGTCAGATTTGATTCAAGAACCGATTATACCACCATGCTTTATTTTAAAAAATGACCTTTATAAATAATTAATGGTACAACTATGAAAACAATTTATAAAATTCTGATCGTCATCCTGGTTACTGCTGGATGCTCAGCTCAAAATGATCCAATCATCAGGGTACCAGCCGATGCTAAGCCGATTCAGTTAAGTGCAAATCTGGAAAAACGGGTAAGCCAGGACAATGAGTTTGCATTTGATTTACTAAAAAACACGATTGCTTCCTCTGGTGAGACCAATGTTTTTGTCTCGCCACTAAGTGTCAGCATAGCACTCGGAATGACATGGAACGGTGCCAATGGCAGTACTAAGTCCGAAATGGAAACGGCACTTAATATGAGTGGCATGTCAGCAAACGATATCAACGGTTATTACAACATCATGCAATCAACTTTGCCTGTCATTGACCCCACCACGAAATTAAGCATTGCCAATTCATTGTGGTATAAAACAGGATTTGTAGTTAAACCCGGTTTTTTAACAGCAAATTCTGACTATTTCGGGGCGTATATTAAAGAGCTGGACTTTTCACAGGTCTGGGCTGTGGATACCATTAATAACTGGTGCGCAAAAAGAACAAACAACCTGATTAAAAAGCCGCTTGATAAAATACCATCGGATGCAGTCATGTATTTGGTGAATGCAATTTATTTCAAAGGAATCTGGCGAAAGCATTTTGAAACAAAAAATACGGCTGAGGCTAATTTCACCAATGAGTCAGGGAATACGGTAAAAGTAAACATGATGTATCAGAAAGACACTTTCAGGTATGCACAGGATGAATATGCACAGTACCTCGATATGCCATACGGAAACAATGCTTTTTCGATGACAGTTATTTTACCCAATGAAGGTAAATCAACATCAGATATTTTAAATCTCTTAACTTCAACTTATTGGGACAACCTTTTTCTGAATATGCCATCCTGTAATGTGGAAGTTTACTTGCCTCGTTTTAAGAATCAGAATAAATTTTCACTCGTTGATCCTTTGAAAAGCATGGGCATGAACCTGGCATTTTCAGACAATGCCGATTTTTCCAACATCTCCAATGCCAGCCTTAAAATTTCGGATGTGATACATGATACTTACGTGGAAGTGACCGAAGAAGGGACTGAAGCAGCAGCAGTTACTGTTGTAGAAATAATAGAAACTGCCATGCCAGTACCGCCACCAACACCAATATTTAAAGTAAACAGACCTTTCTTATATGTTATCCGTGAAAACAGTACCGGGGTAATACTTTTTGCCGGTAAAATGGGAAATATAGCTAAATACTAAATCAGATAATAATTACTACTATGAAAAAATTCATGTTATTAGTAGGTTTGAGCATAATTGCGTTGACCGGCTGCGAAAACAAAGTAACAGAAATGGTGACTTACAAGATCAATGTTCCGGTATTTATGGCCACCGAGACATTTAGAAATTCAGTTAAAGTAACAGCCGAACCTCATGCGATTACCAGTATTGGCAAAATGTGCTTTTTTAATAACTACCTGTACATCTCCGAACCGGAGAAAGGAATTCACATTATCAACAATACGGATCCAGCAAATCCACAACAAACCGGGTTTATTGAATTACTGGGTAATGCCGACCTGGCCATCCGGAACGGAATGCTTTACGCCGATTCGTATATCGACCTGATATGGTTTGATGTTTCAAATCCTGCACTGCCTTTGCTAAAAGGGAGGCTGGATTCTATCTTTCCGAACGCATTCCCTATGACTCAAAACCAATACGGAATCGATTACCAGACTATTTATGCGGGTTCCAATAAAGGAATTATAACCGGTTGGGTTGTAAAAGAAAAAACAGAACAAATAACACATTATACCGGCGGATGGGGAAATGGGGGTGTTTTGTTCGATGGAGGAACTGCATTGAATGCCGGAAGTGGCGGAAATACCGGTACGGGTATCAATGGTTCCATGTCGCGGTTCAGCATTTATAACGACCACTTATATTCAGTTATTAATAATTATCTGAACATCTTTGATTTAAGCAGCACAACACCGACAAAGTCAGGAGATAACTTTTATATCGGCAGAAATGTCGAAACCATATTTAGTTACAAGGACAATATGTTTATGGGTACACCTACCGGAATGCTTATTTTTTCGGTAAAAGATCCGGTAAAACCTGTTTTCCAGTCTTCCTTATCGCATGTTTATGGTTGTGACCCGGTGGTGGTTGAAAATGATATGGCTTATGTAACCGTCCATTCAGGTAATTTATGCGGTCAAAGCAGCAATGAATTATTTGTGGTGGATGTAAGTGATGTGAAGAATCCAAAACAACTCGTTTCGTATACCATGACAAATCCAAAAGGTCTCGGAATTGATCACGGCAAATTGTTTTTATGCGACGATGGGTTGAAAATATACAATGTCACCGATCCACAGAAAATTATGTCAAATCAACTGGCTCATTATTCCGGAATGAATGGATATGACGTGATTCCACAAAATAATATTCTGATGATGATCGCCAGTGATGGATTGTATCAGTATGATTATTCAGATTTGAAAAATATCAGGCAGATCAGTAAAATCCCGATAGAAAAACAATAATCTCCAGGTGATTCATAGTAGGAATAATAGTTATATTCAGTAAAATTTCCGAAAGGACAGAATAGTTTTGTATGAATTAATCTGGATCAAATAATAGGTTTTAACTAACTGTATAATTGGCAACTAAAACAGCAACTAAATTCTTATCCGGGAGAATAATGTATAATTATTTTATGTATATTTGTCGCGTCTACCGATGAGAATAATAGCAATAAAGTACGATATTCAATCACTTTAAAAAGTTACTTATTAAACAAAGATACGGTATGAAAAAACTTCTACTCCATACTTTGTTACTGGTTGTAACAAGTATCCCTTGTTTTTTGACAGCAACAGCACAGACAATGCCTCCTGTGCAAAATAACGTCTACGTTTATCCGAATAACCCGACTGTTACAGACAGTATAACTGTTGCTTATGTGTATGTATCGGGCGATGCATGTCCGGATTACTATCTGGTAAAAGACTCAATTGTCGCAAACCGGATTTATGTTAGCAAAAGGAACATAGAAAGACCCGCCACCAGCATTTGTGCCACGGTACTGACCAAGTTTTCCACTACCTTAAACTTAAAGGCACTGACTGAGAATACTCAGATTTATTTTGAGGGAATTTTAATTAAGACTATTCAATATCCATGCATCCTAGACAGAAAAGGGACTGTTGTTGCAGGATCAGGAGATTGCAGTGGTCAATTATACATTCAGGAAACAACTATCTATCTTTCAGCTATCCCACGTTTATTTGCCTTACCAAAATCATCGGTTTCTGAATCTAGTGATAAAATGCTATCCGGTTTACACCCAGGTGACAAGGTGAAATTTGGAGGCACTGAGATTCAGAATGATTCGAATGCAACTAATCTTTGCCACATTACAGGGGTAGTAAATTGCTTTGAAGTAATTCCGACCCCTCCTGTTGGTTGCGTGAAGGATAAAAAAGGAATGGTGATCAGTTGTGGAGGACAATTGCTTATTCAGGAATACTCACCGATCAGTTCGGCACGCCAGTTATATTCCATGAATATAATTAATAGTACACTGCCCGCCGAATTGAAAGAGGGTGACCATGTAATATTTGGCGGATATCTGATTAAAAATGATTCCAGTGCAACAGGTTTATGCCGTACAGTAGGAGTAGCAACCTGTTATGAGCTGACTATTACACCTCCTGTATGTGTTATGGACAAAACGGGCATTGTCACAGAGATTAAGGACAATTCTACCATAGTAAAAGATTCACTGACCAGTGACATGTATGCTATCAATAATGTAAAACTCGTAGCAGGAACACTCATTAGATTCAAAGGTACAAAAGTTGAATGCATAACTGTTCCTTGTTACAATATAATAGATTGTTATACTGTAATTTCTATTCCTCCAGCTTGTGTGAAGGATAAAAAAGGAATGGTTATCAGTTGTGAAGGACAATTGCTTATTCAGGAATACTCACCGATCAGTTCGGCACGTCAGTTATATTCCATGAATATGATCAATAGTACACTGCCCGTCGGCTTGAAAGAGGGTGACCTTGTAATATTTGGAGGTTATCTGATTAAAAATGATTCCAGTTCAACAGGTTTATGCCGTACAGTAGGAGTAGCTACCTGTTATGAGCTGACTATTACACCTCCGGTTTGTATTATGGACAAAACAGGTATTGTCACAGAGTTTAAGGACAATTCTACCCTTGTAAAAGATTCACTGACCAGTGACATGTATGCTATCAATAATGTAAAACTCATAGCAGGTACACTCATAAGATTCAAAGGTACAAAAGTTGAATGCATAACTACTCCCTGTTACAATATTGTAGATTGTTATACCGTAATTTCAACACCTCCCCCTGCTTGCGTGAAGGACAAAGCAGGCGTGGTTGTTGCCGGAACAGGTGGTTGTACCGGACAGTTATTTATTGAAGAAACCACCCCTTACATGAGTGCGATCCGAAGATTATATTCAATAAAAGATTTATACGTTTCCAACAGCCTGGCCCCTATTCAGACTGGCCTGAAAGCCGGAGATAAGGTAAAGTTTGGAGGGTATCTGACATCGAATGATTCGAGCAAGGTGAGCCTATGTTACACAATTGGAGTTGCTACCTGCTATGAAGTTATTGCAACACCACCAGTATGCGATATGAACAAAACCGGAGTGGTCGTTCCGGGGATTGATGGATGCACCGGAAGATTATTCATACAGGACACAACATACCCAAACACAATTCCTCAACTATATACTTTTGATGTCATCACAACTACTTACAATTCGAATCAGACCGTTTTAAAAGCCGGAGATAAAGTAAAGTTTGGGGGAAATCTTATATCGAATGATTCTACTTTTGAAATTCTTTGTCCTATAGCAGGGAAAGCTACTTGTTATGAGTTAGTGTCTCCTGATAATACTTACTCCCTTTCTGGATCAGTATATGCAGGTAATGAGCTGCTAAAATCAGGTCTTGCTATCTTATACAGGAAAGGCGATTACAAAGCAACAGCATCATATACGATTATCAATGGCACTTTTACATTTATCAATTTGCCAAAAGGGGACTTTACGATATTCGTGATTCCTTCAATCAGCCTCTACAAGAATTATCTTCCAACTTTCTATATCAGCAATTACCTGTTTAAGAATGCAGATTACCTGGCTTTGAACACCAACATGACCTGTGTAACGGTAAATTTGAAACCTTACGTACATCCAACTGGTACAGGTAAAATATATGGAAATATATTCTTTGAAACTTATACGCTAAAAGACATCGCATTGGTTGATAATGGTATATTGAAAACGGGTGATGTAGGTATGAATAATACTGCAATAAACACACCGGTTATCCTTTTAAACAGTAACAGTGAGCCTGTAGCATGGACTATGACAGATTCATATGGTAATTATTCATTTGAAAACATCGCGTTGGAAACTTACAAAATACTTACTGAAACAGCATCTGCGGCAGGCGAATCAATCGTTTCATTATCACCTGACAATTCAATTGCAAATGCAGATCTGATGCTAAAAGGGTTACAAACTGAAACAGGCTTATCTCAGGCAGAAGGTACAGTGCTATCTTTATATCCGAATCCGGTATCGGACAATCTGATTATTGTACTAAAAGCGGCCGAAAAAGTAAACATTTACAATGCTATGGGACAATTAATAATAAATCAAAGTCTGAAACCTGATATGAACATAGTGGATTTCAGCACTATTCATAAAGGTATATACTTTGCAAAAATAGGTGAAACTACGATTAAGCTGATAAAAAAATAAACGTCCTTAAACCACAACTTATTCATAGATTCAAATACTTCGACTAAATTTAAACAGTACAAAAAAAACAGGAACGCAAAGTATAGTGCGTTCCTATTTTTTATGGGTGAATTAGGACTGATTATCCGTAGATAATTTTCCCGTTTTCATCTTTAAAATCTTCAAAACTTTTATTGTATTGTTCCATAGCACGGTAACTCATAGCCATACTGGAGAAACCTCCATCATGATACAGGTTTTGCATGGTCACTTTACGAGTCAGATCACTGAACATCACCACGCAATAGTCGGCACAATCCAATGCTGTGGCATTTCCAAGTGGAGACATACGTTCTGAGAAATCAAGCAGTCCATCCATACCTTTCACCCCGCTACCTGCAGTTGTTACAGTAGGGGACTGCGAAATGGTATTCACACGGACATTATGTTCACGTCCATAAATATATCCAAAACTACGGGCTATTGATTCAAGCATCGACTTGGCATCAGCCATATCATTGTAACCAAAAATTGTCCGTTGGGCAGCCATGTACGAAAGAGCTACAACAGAGCCATAATCATTGATGGCATTCATTTTCTTGGCAACCTGAAGCATTTTATGAAATGAAATAGCCGAAATATCCAGTGTGGAGGTCAGCATTTCATAATCAAGGTCATCATAGGTGCGTTTTTTTCTGACATTCGGTGACATGCCAATAGAATGGAGTACAAAATCTATTTTACCGCCCAATGCTTCCATGGATTGAGCAAAAACCTGTTCCAGATCTTCTACGCTGGTTGCATCTGCTGGAATAAGTTTCGCATTCAGTTTCTCGGCAAGTTGATTTGTTGTGCCCATTCGCACTGCCAGAGGTGTATTCGACAATGTGATGATGGCACCTTCTTCAACGGCCCGTTCAGCAACTTTCCATGCGATGGACATATCGTTCAACGCTCCAAATACAATCCCTCTTTTACCTTTTAATAAATTGTTACCCATATTTTTTTTGTTAATGATTCAACTAATTAAACATCCCTGAATTAGAAATGTTTAGATGAAAGAATCTAATTTTCAGCACAAAGATACTCAAAATGTGCAATTAATGAAAACCTTTGCATGACCGGCTTTCCGGTTTAACCTTTACATCACTGACAAATAGACATTTATGGTCTGATATTTGTAGCGAATTTAATTTTATATTCCAACAAAATTTCCATGAGAATAAAACAGTTGTTATTTTGCTTTGCGTTTATTTTGATATCATGCAACGAAGAAATTCCTTTATTAAAACAAAAGATATTTTTTGAGAAACATTATGTCAACATGGCCTGGATTCCACAAAGTACCGGCTTTTTAATTGATTCATTGGGAATTCTCAGGGAATTCAGTTGGGTGGAAGTTTCCCACAATTGGTATGACCCCGATTCAACCGGACATGTGAGCAGCGTGGATATGGATAAAAACATTTCCTATTGCCAGCCTGGAGATATAATCATCCAGCAGGACACGTTAAAAAAATATGTTGATGAAATTTATGCTGCATCAAAAGGAACTATATCCATGCCTGAGCATGTTATGGCCGATGCTGGCATCACAACCTACTCAGCATTTATCTTCAACGAAAAGACGAATCAGTATAAACAGGTACTACTAAAAACAGACGGGGATATATCCATCACAAACAGTTCCCCAGCAGCAGTGGATATTTATCAATGGATGAAAAGAATCGGGAATCAATCAGCTTTATAAAGAAAAACGCCTTAAAACATATTGCTTTAAGGCGTTTTTATTTTTATATACAGGAATGATTAATTCACTTTAAACTTAGCATTTCCGTTTTTGATAAAATCTACAATTTGTTTTGCAGCAGCAATACCGGCATTAATATTTGCTTCTGAAGTCTGAGCGCCCATCTTTTTAGGAGTTGTAAAATAACGTCCTGCCAGTTTTTCTTTCATTTCGACATCATTTCCCGGTACGATATCCGTTACATATTTGAAATCGGGACGGGATATCATAAAATCAAGAATCTGAGACTCGTCAATCACTTCCTTGCGGGCTGTGTTGATTAACACAGCTCCTTTTGGCAAACGTCCAAGCAGGGCAGCATTAATTGATTTCTTTGTCTCAGCAGTTGCCGGAATATGTAATGAAACAATATCACAAAGAGAATACAACTCTTCGGCCGATTTAACAGGAATTACGGCATCATATTCCATGACTGAATCCGGACAGAATGCATCATAGGCATAAATTTCCATGCCGAAACCTTTTGCAATACGGGCAACATTACGTCCTACATTTCCATAGGCATGAATACCCAGTTTTTTGCCCATTAACTCCGATCCTGAAGTTCCGTTGTAAAAATTACGAACAGCAAATACCAGCAAACCAAAGACTAATTCAGCTACTGCATTTGAGTTTTGTCCCGGTGTGTTCATAACACATACTCCGGATTTCGTAGCTGCTTCCAGATCTACGTTATCGTATCCGGCACCTGCTCGAACTACGATCTTTAATTGTTTGGCAGCAGATAAAACCTCTGCATCAATCAGGTCACTGCGAATAATAATAGCATCTGCGTCAGCTACAGCATCCAACAGTTGTTGTTTTTCGGTATATTTCTCCAGCAAAGCCAGTTCGTAACCAGCTGCTTCAATTTCCTGACGGATTCCGTCAACAGCAATTTTAGCAAACGGTTTATCTGTTGCAATAAGTACTTTCATATTTTATTGGTTTGAAAAATTCTTGGTTTGAAATGTTTGAAAAATTTGAATGTTTGAAGGGTTGAAGGGTTTGTGGTTTGAAGAGTTTGTGGTTTGAAGAGTTAGATTCACTTGATTATTCCTCATTCTTCATTCCTCATTCCTCATTCCTCATTCCTCATTCCTCATTCCTGTCTACCTACCAGCCACCGTTTTCTCAAATTCCTGCATGCAATCAATCAGTGCCTGAACACTTTCAATTGGCATGGCATTATAAATAGAAGCGCGGAAACCACCAACTGAGCGGTGTCCTTTGATTCCGACCATACCACGTTCGTTGGCCAGTTTTTGGAAGTCAGCTTCCAGCGCCTGGTATTCAGGTTTCATAACGAAACAGATATTCATACGTGAACGATCTTCTTTGACAGCAGTTCCCATAAACATCTTACTGTTGTCGATGGCATTGTACAGCAAATCGGCTTTGGCAATATTTTTCTTTTCCATTTCAACCAAACCACCATTTGCTTTTAACCAACGCAATGTTTCCATGGCACTGTAAATCGGCAATACAGGTGGAGTATTAAACATAGAACCCTCTGCAATGTGAATTTTATAATTCAACATGCTTGGGATATAACGGGATACTTTACCCAATAATTCATCTTTAACAATGACAAAAGCCAACCCGGCTGGTGCCAGATTCTTTTGTGCACCCCCGTAAATTAATCCGTATTTTGAAACATCCATGGGACGCGAAAATATATCGGATGACATATCAGCTATCAGTGGCACCGGCGAATCCAGATCTTTCAGGATCTCAGTACCGTAAATCGTATTGTTTGTTGTAATATGAAAATAATCTGCATCAGCAGGTATAACATAACCTTTTGGAATGAATGTATAATTGGCATCTTTTGAGGAAGCTACTTCCACTACTTCTCCGAAACCTTTGGCTTCCTTCATGGCTTTATTTGCCCATACGCCTGTATTTAAAAAAGCGGCTTTCTTTTCCAGTAAATTAAAAGGGATCATGCAAAACTGCATGCTTGCTCCACTTCCAAGAAAAAGCACGGAATAACCTTCAGGGATATTCAACAATTCTTTGAACAGGGCCACTGCTTCGTCGATCACTGCCTGAAAATCTTTTGACCTATGGCTGATTTCCAATACAGATAATCCGGAACCATTAATTTCCAATACTGCCTGAGCTGTTTTTTCGATTACTTCACGAGGTAAAATTGAAGGTCCCGCACTAAAATTATGTTTCTTCATACTGCAATTATGTTATAGTTGTTTGATAGTTTTATATTCATTAATGGAAGCACAAAAGTACAATATTTTTTACTTTTGACCTCGGAATCTATTCGTTTTTATATTCTTTTGGGTATGAAAATACCCATTTATTCATCAGTGACTCAAAAAAATACATTTTTATGCACAAACACAAAAACTCCTGTGCAAAAAAAAACAGGGAAATTATTTCCCTGTTATGATTCGCTTCACCTCATTCAATTTGTTCAAGGCATCAATCGGTGTCAGATTATTGACATCCAGATTTTTTATCTCATCCCGTATCTGTTCCAGGATAGGATCATCCAGCTTAAAAAAACTGAGTTGATATCCTTCGCGTTGACTGGCAATATCCCCGATCGGTTTTGAAATCCCCGACTGTCGGTTATCCGTCTCCAGTTGTTTCAGGATTTGTTCCGAACGTTTCACAATACTTTGCGGCATTCCTGCCATTTTGGCCACATGAATACCAAAACTGTGCTCACTTCCGCCCAGTACCAGTTTCCTTAGGAAAATCACCTTTTTATCCACTTCCCTGACCGAGACATTGAAGTTTTTGATGCGGGGAAATGATTTTTCCATTTCATTCAACTCATGGTAGTGGGTTGCAAAAAGTGTTTTTGCCTTACAGGCCGAATGTTCATGGATGTATTCCACAATGGCCCAGGCAATGGAAATTCCATCATAGGTGCTGGTACCACGCCCCAGTTCATCAAAAAGAATAAGACTTCGATTCGATAAATTATTCATGATGCTAGCTGCCTCATTCATTTCCACCATAAAGGTAGATTCACCCTGAGAAATATTATCACTTGCCCCAACCCTGGTAAAAATCTTATCCACTACTCCTATCCGGGCACTCTCTACGGGCACAAAGCATCCTATCTGTGCCATAAGGGTGATAAGGGCCGTCTGACGCAACAAAGCCGACTTACCCGACATATTGGGTCCGGTAATGATAATGATTTGTTGTGTCGTACTATCCAGGTATACATCATTGGCAATATAGGTTTCACCAATTGGCAGTTGTTTCTCAATAACCGGATGGCGGCCCTGTTTGATATCCAGCACATCGGTATCCGTGATTTCCGGCCGGACATATTTATTTTCAGCCGAGACTTTCGTAAATGAAAGCAGGCAATCCAGTTGGGCAATCAGGGTCGAATCCAGCTGTATGGCTGTAATATAATCGACAAGGCTTAAAACCAGTTCATTAAACAACCGGGTTTCAATGGCAAGTATTTTTTCTTCGGCACCTAATATCTTTTCCTCATACACTTTTAGTTCCTGGGTAATATACCGTTCGGCATTCACCAGTGTTTGCTTGCGTATCCAGGTTTCAGGCACTTTATCCTTGTGCATGTTCCGCACTTCTATATAATATCCGAATACATTGTTGAAACTGATTTTCAGACTGGGTATGTTTGTCTCGGCGCTTTCACGTTCCTGTATTTGTTGTAGAAAATCTTTTCCGGAATAAGCCAGTTGGCGTAATTCATCCAAATCAGCATCGATTCCCGGTTTAATTATGCCTCCCCGGTTGACCAGGTTAGGTGGATCATTCGTAATTTCCGTTTCAATTTTTTCAGAAATCACCTTGCATGAATTAAGTTGATCGGCTATTTTGCGTAATGTCACATTATCCGTTGACAGACAGGCTTGCTTGATAGGATCAATGGCCTGTAATGCCACCTTCAGCTGAACCACTTCACGCGGATTGATACGTCCGACCGCCACCTTGGAAATAATGCGTTCCAGGTCGCCAATTAATGCTATATTTTGTTCGAGCAGTAATTTTATATCCGGGTTTTTAAAAAAGAATTCTACGACGCTCAACCGTTCATTAATTGGTTTGACATCTTTCAGCGGAAATGCGACCCATCGTTTGAGCATTCGAGCGCCCATCGGACTGATTGTTTTATCGATCACATCCAACAATGTCCTACCGCCTTCATTGATTGTTCCGTATAATTCGAGATTTCGCACCGTAAAACGGTCCAGCCAAACATACCGGTCTTCTTCAATGCGTGAAAGTTGTGTAATATGTCCTGTTTGTTGATGGTGGGTTAAATCCAGGTAATGTAAAATGGCTCCGGCAGCTACAACTCCATTTGGCAGATTATCGACTCCGAATCCTTTTAGGTTCTTGGTTTCAAAATGTTTCAGCAGGCGTCCCTGTGCCGTATCGGGTGTAAATACCCAGTCTTCGAGAGCATAGGTAAAAAACTTGGTACCAAACAATGCTTCAAAATCTTTCCGTTTAGAACGGTCAAAAAGCACCTCTTTAGGTCCGAAACTATTTAAAAGCTTATCCACATACTCAGCACTACCTTCAGCAACCAGAAATTCGCCGGTGGATATATCCAGAAACGAAACACCAATATGATTCTTATTTATGTTAACACTTGCCAAGAAAGTATTTTCACGGTGATTCAGGGTCGTATCACTGTATGAAACTCCCGGAGTTACCAGTTCGGTAACTCCTCTTTTCACTATTTTCTTGGTTAGTTTCGGATCTTCCAACTGGTCACAAATGGCAACCCGCATGCCTGCACGTACTAACTTGGGCAAATAGGTATCCAGGGCATGGTGAGGGAATCCTGCTAATTCGATGGTTTTTCCCGATCCGTTGGCTCGCTTGGTAAGGGTAATTCCCAATATGCCGGCAGCCTTGATGGCATCGGTTGAAAAAGTCTCATAGAAATCACCGCAACGAAACAGCAAAATAGCATCAGGATGCTTTGCTTTAATTTCATTGAATTGCTTCATCATGGGTGTTTCTACAATTTCACTTGCCATAAATTGGTTATTGGTTGATTAAGTTGAGAGTTGATTAAGTTGTCCCGATAGGTATCGGGAGGTTAATTGGTTGTCCCGATAGCTATCGGGAGGTCGATTGGTTAATTAGTTAATAGGTTGAATAGTTGACCCGATAGCTATCGGGAGGTTGATTGGTTTTAGCTCTTAATACACCTGAGGGTGAATATGAATTTTTGAAAAGTCAAAAAATACAAGTCCGAATGCACTAATTACCTCTCCCACTACCTACTACCCACTACCCACTACCTACTTACTTTTTACTACTTAATTTTAAAAAGTCCATCAATGGCATCGGTCATTCGAGACCACAGGAATTTAGTTTTTTCTACTTTAATGTTTTCAATCATTTTTTCGGCACGTTGATTTTTGAAGAAATCAACCATGGCATCCGCAATTTGCAGGGGTTCTACTCCGACCACATAGCCTACCTTTCCATTCGGGATATTTTCTGACAATCCCCCTACATTCGTTACCAGCATTGGTTTCTCAAAATGATAGGCAATCTGGGTCACCCCGCTTTGTGTGGCAGTACGGTAAGGTTGCGCCACCAGGTCGGCTATGCTGAAATAGTTACGGACTTCGTTATCCGGAATAAATCCGGTTCGTAATTCAACCAGCCCATCCAGCTTCAACCGGATAATCAACTCCAGATACGGTTGCGGGTTTTCATAGAATTCACCGGCTATGATCAATCTGACCGGAAATTTACGCAACCTTTCATCTGCAAAGGCTTCCAACAACAAATCGAGTCCTTTATACTGACGGATAAATCCAAAAAACAATACGTAGTCCTTTTGTTCATGAAGACCCAGTTTTATGGTTGCTTCTTTTTTGGTTAAAGCATCGCCATAATGGTCATATATCGGATGGGGTGAAACAACTTTTGGTTTATTATCCGTGTCAAAATGCTTAATATCAGCAACAACCGATTCAGCCATGGCCACAAATCCATCCATTGCTTTTACAAAATACCTGGGGAAAAGTTTGTCGAGTATAGTCGGTTCATGAGGGATCATGTTATGAATCAAAGCAACCATTTTAGTATTGGGCGACTTAGCTATCCGGGCAATAGTACCAAAACAGGGTGCGATAAACGCCATCCAGTAACTGAAAATGACAATGTCCGGTGACTTACTTTTAATAATCCGTCCAACTTTAATCCAGTTAGCAGGATTAATTGAATGAATCATTCTTTTAATTTTCAGATCTTCCGGAGCAAATTCTGTTGAAAATTGTGATTTACCAGGAAATAAGAAACCCGGATATTGAAGTGAAAAAGTAATAATTTCCACTTCATTTCCTTGTTTTACATATTCACGGGCCAATCTTTCATTAAAAGCTGCCAATCCGCCACGATAAGGAAATGCTGTACCAACAATGATTATCTTCATACACCTGGATATAATATTAGATTGATAAACAAAATGTTAAATGAGTTTTTGATTCATTTACAACCAAAATTTAGCACTCAAACATTGAATGAAAATAATGATATTAACTCTTTATTTATTTTCTGCAAAAGTACTAAATTATTCAATGAGGTTACCTTTTTTTATAACAAAATTTCAAAGGATAAAATTGAATTCAGAAATTTAAATTCCAAAATATGGACCAGTTGAATAAATTATTTAATTTAAAATGGTTTTTTTGTGACAGTAATAAATTAAACAAACATAATTACTGAGCTCCTGATTATTTTGCGGATCAACACAATTTTCATCTACCTTTCAGTGATTAAAACAACAAACTGATATACTTTTTGTAGAGGAGTGCTTAAATTCTTCGGCATCTTCAAACTGAAGTTACCGAATCAACTGGCTGAAGGGTTAGAATTTTAAGCGATTATCCTTAAATTGAGAGTAATGTAAAATAGCAAATAAAAAACCCCAATTTTTCGCAATTAATATTCGCCAGTAAAAATGATAGAACTCACAAATGCAGTTATTTACATCCAGCCATTCATCCCGATACCGGGAGGGTTTTTTTGATGGGGGTCATCTTCTTTTCTCCTTCGCTTTTCCTTCACTTATTCTCCATTGTTTATAGGGGGTTCATAGGGGGTTGGTAGGGGGTTGGTAGGGGGTTGATAGGGGGCTAGGAGGGGGTCAGCCCTATCAACACCTAATCAACTCCCAATCAAACACCAATCAACCACCAATTAGTCCCCAATATAGAATGGACCATAACTGTTCAATAGCCGCAGGTATAGTAAAGATATAAATACCTAAGACAATAAGGCAGGTTTATTAAAAAAAAACGTTCAAATGAATGAAACGGTCTTTTAAAATTCGTTTTTATTATTTAGAAAAATTAGATAATGAGCTTAATAATGCTCATCTAACTTCATAAATCTGTTTTTTACTTAAGTCAAAAATCCTGTTGGAAATAAGTTGATGGATTTATCCGGGAAACAATGGGACTAATTTTGATTCAATGCGATTCTTCATTCATGAGGTTCATTGAGGTTCAATCATTTTTACAAACTGCAAAAAAAAGTCACCAAAAAAGGCACGGTGAAGTCCACGATAAATCCCTGGTAAATGGAAACAATGGCAAAGTCTTTCCCCGAAGTGCGGACAATGATGGGGAAGGTGGTGTCCATGGTGGTGGCTCCTCCGGCACAAATGGGGGCAAGCTTTCCAAAATACTTCACCATCCAGGGAGCAAAGAGCAGGGTGAACACTTCACGCATAATATTGGATAACAATGCTATAGTGCCAAGTTCTACTCCTTTGCATTGTGTGATCAGGATGCTGGAAAGTGAATAGTAACCAAAACCGGAACCTACAGCCAGACAATCCGCCATAGAACGATTTTTAAGGAAGAAACTTACGACAATAACGCCCAGCCATGTTCCCAGGATAGTCATTAAGGGAAGGAAAATTAACCGTGGATTCAGATGACGAAATTGATGAAAGGAAGCCGGGTCATTCCCTATGCTGATTCCGACAGAAAACATCAACCCGCAAAGGACATAAAAACTAAAATTATAGTTCAAAAATTGCGAAGGTAAAAACCTGAAAACGCCCAGCAGTAATCCGGTAGCAAAGAATGACAAAATAATCAGGCTACCTTTCATTTGGTCATGGATTTTGAACGAACAGCAAGCCAGAGAAACCAGGCAAAGATCACACTTCCAAGAGTACCGGCAACAGCCAGCAGAAATGCTTCAAACCCAAGATTTCCAAACTGGCGGATAACCATTTCATTGGCACCTACTTCAAGGCCTAACAGAAACAACAACAGCCAGATTAACGCCAGAATTATCCGGTGGATGAAATGAATTTTTCTATGCCGGAATAAATAACCGGTTATAATACCTGCAATCATACAAGCAATGACAATGAACATATTATTACGTATTTTGGTACAAAGATAGGGGAAATTCGAAAATTAAAAATGCAGTAATTTTTAATTTTACTGAGATTCAACAAAAGTAATCACGTAGCAGACAAAAATATTGATAGTCAAATGTATGGTAAGAGCTAAAAAATGAGTAATTTTGCACCTCCTAAAAAAGAATTTCAGAAATGTGGGATTAATTACCGCCAGAATAAAGAAATCAACTAATAATCAACAATATAATATGAGCAAGAAGGCATTACTTATGATTTTGGATGGATGGGGAATTGGGAATCATACCCATTCCAATGCTATCTACAGCACACCGACACCCTACTGGAAATCGTTGTTGGCAAAATATCCCAATTCACATTTACAGGCTTCCGGAGAAGATGTCGGACTTCCTGATGGACAAATGGGTAACTCGGAAGTGGGTCACCTGAATATTGGTGCCGGAAGTGTGGTGTATCAGGATTTGGTAAAAATAAACATTGCATGCCGTGATAACAGCATTCTGAAAAACCCGGAAGTGATCAGTGCCTATTCGTATGCCCGTGATAATAAAAAGAAGATTCATTTCCTGGGATTAGTTTCTGATGGAGGTGTACACAGCTCGCTGGATCATTTGTTCAAATTGTGTGACATTGCCAAAGAATATGGCATTGAGGATGCTTTTGTTCATTGCTTTATGGATGGCCGTGATACCGATCCACGCAGTGGAAAAGGATTTCTGGAACAACTGGAACAACATACAAAAAAATCAGGTGGTAAAATTGCCTCGGTGATTGGCCGTTATTATGCCATGGACCGCGACAAACGCTGGGAACGTGTTAAACTGGCCTATGATTTATTGGTGAATGGAACAGGTACTCCAACTACTGATGTTGTTTCTGCGTTACAAACATCATATGATGAAGGAGTGACGGATGAATTTATCAAACCGATTGTGGCTGTCGATGCTAACGGCAAACCTTTGGCAACCATTGAAGCCGGTGATGTGGTTATTTTCTTTAATTACCGAAACGACCGTGCTAAGGAATTAACGGTTGTACTGACTCAGACAGAAATGCCGGAAGTGGGAATGCATACCCTGCCGTTGGAATTTTATTGCATGACTCCATATGATTCGACTTTCAAAGGATTGCATGTCATGTTCGACAAAGACAATGTTCAAAACACATTGGGAGAATTAGTTTCAAGTCTGGGATTAAAACAATTGCGAATTGCCGAAACAGAAAAATTTGCCCATGTAACATTTTTCTTTTCAGGAGGTCGCGAAAGTGAATTCGAAGGTGAAGAACGCATCCTGGTTCCTTCCCCCAAGGTAGCTACGTATGATTTACAACCTGAAATGAGTGCCCCTGAAGTGGCGAACAAACTGGTTGCAGCATTAAATACAAACAAATTTGATTTCATAGCACTGAACTTTGCGAACTGCGATATGGTAGGTCATACCGGTGTATATTCAGCCATTCAACAGGCAATCATCACCGTTGATAATTGTGTGAAAGAAGTGGTAGAAGCAGCCATAGCCAATGATTACGAAGTGATTATCATTGCCGATCATGGTAATGCCGATCACGTAGAAAACGCCGATGGTTCACCAAATACTGCTCACTCAATGAATCCGGTACCATTTGTATATGTAACTGCCCGAAAAGATGCGAAAGTTGACAACGGCATTTTAGCTGATGTGGCACCTTCCATCTGTCAGATTTTAGGGATTGCTCAGCCGAAAGAAATGACCGGAAAAGGACTTATTAAATAGAAGTAAGGAGTAAGAGGTAAGAGGTAAGAAAAAAGAAGTAGAAACGCTGAAAGTTAGTCCTTTTAGCGTTTTTTATTTCTCGAATTGGAATAATAATAAATTGTCGAATGAACATTATTAATTACTTAGCATTATCTTTGTATTATAAAGGCTAAAAAACATGAAACTCAGAACAGAACTTGAACATCGGATCCTGGTATTAGATGGTGCTATGGGCACCATGATTCAACGACACAAGCTTACTGAAAAGGACTACCGTGGTGAACGGTTTTCTGATTGGAAGCATCTTGTCAAAGGAAATAACGACCTGCTGATATTAACGCAACCGGATATCATCCGTTCTATTCATGCTGAATACCTGAATGCTGGCGCCGACATTATCGAAACCAACACATTCAATGCACAACGGATATCCATGGGTGACTATGGCATGGGTGAGTTTGTTCGTGAGATAAACCTGCAAGGAGCCCGTTTAGCACGACAGGCAGCCAATGAATATACAGCAAAAAATCCGGATAAACCAAGATTCGTGGCCGGGGCTGTTGGTCCTACCAATAAAACGGCATCCATGTCACCTGATGTGAATAACCCTGCTTTTCGTGCCGTTAGTTATGAAGACCTGGTGTCGGCCTATAAAGAACAAATACTGGCTTTGATTGAAGGTGGAGTTGATGCCCTGTTGATTGAAACGATTTTCGATACATTAAATGCCAAAGCGGCCATTTATGCAGCGGAAGAAGCCATGAAAGAACTCGGTAAACGGGTCGAAATCATGCTCTCGGCTACTGTTGCCGACACAAGCGGTCGCACCTTATCAGGACAGACCATACGTGCATTCCTTGCCTCTGTTGGGCATGCAAATGTACTGTCCATAGGATTAAATTGCTCATTTGGGGCAAAGGATCTGAAACCCTACTTGCAGGAAGTAAGTACCCATTCTTCGTGTTACGTGAGTGCATATCCGAATGCCGGTTTGCCCAATCAGTTTGGTGAATACGACGAGACTCCCGAAACAATGGCCGTGCAGGTAAAAGATTATATCGACGAACGACTGGTAAATATCATTGGTGGCTGCTGTGGGACTTCACCTGATCACATTGCTACGTACCAGGATTTGATTCAGAATGCGAAAGTAAGGGAAAGAAAAGAGAAGAGTAATAATTTGGAGTTGAGTGGATTGGAGTTGTTGGAGATCACCTCACCCCCAATAGCAGACCTCTCCACTTATCTTTCTCCAATAGACCTCTCCCCTAACCTTTCTCCAAAAGACCTCTCCCCTAACCTTTCTCCAAAAGACCTCTCCCCTAACCCCTCTCCCAAGGAGAGGGGCATAAGACCCGGGTATTATACAACTTCAGTTGAAAACTGGAAGATTCTACAACCCATAGCAAAAGAACTCCGTCATAATCAAACAAAAGCAGAAGATAAACTTTGGCAAGCAGTCAGAAGAAATAGTACAGGTTATAAAATAAAACGACAACAAGTAGTAGATGGATATATTGCTGATTTTATTTGTATAGAAAAAAGATTAATTATTGAAGTTGATGGAGAAATCCATTATGATATAGAAATTAAAAAAAGAGATGAAGAAAGATCAAGAATATTAGAAACACAAGGATACACTATTTTACGATTTACAAATGAAGAAGTCATTGAAAACATTGAAAGGGTATTTAATAAAATAAAAACCATTTTAGATAATACACCAACACCTGCTCGAACATCTGTTTCTTATGCTCCCCTCTCCTTGGGAGAGGGGGCAGGGGGAGAGGTCGGTATTCCAGATCAAAAAGATGAAACTTCTTTAGTGAGGTCCTTATTCGTCAACATCGGCGAACGATGCAATGTGGCAGGTTCACGGGCCTTCCTGCGGTTGATTAATGAGAAAAAATACGAAGAAGCACTGAGAATTGCCCGAAAACAAGTGGACGATGGTGCCCAGATCATTGACATCAACATGGATGATGCCATGCTGGACTCAAAGGAAGAGATGGTCACTTTTCTGCATTACCTGGCATCTGAACCTGAAATATCACGTGTACCCATTATGATTGACTCCTCGAAATGGGAAGTAATTGAAGCCGGACTTAAATGTGTGCAGGGAAAATGCATTGTCAATTCCATCAGCCTGAAAGAAGGCGAAGATGATTTTCTAATGAAAGCCCGAAAAATACGTTCGTACGGAGCAGCTGTCATCGTGATGGCATTTGATGAAAAAGGACAGGCCGATAGTTTTGAGCGTAAGACCCAGATTTGTACACGGGCCTATTATTTATTGGTGGACAAAGTCGGATTTCCGCCACAGGATATCATTTTCGACCCAAACATTCTGGCTATTGCCACCGGAATTGAAGAACACAGCAATTACGGGGTCGATTTTTTAAATGCTATCCGTTGGATCAAGCAAAACCTTCCGTATGCTAAAATCAGCGGAGGGGTCAGTAATCTTTCTTTTTCATTCAGGGGTAATAATGTAGTTCGGGAAGCCATACACTCCGTATTTTTGTATTATGCCATCAAGGAAGGCATGGACATGGGTATCGTGAATGCAGGCATGTTGCAGATTTACGAAGACATCGATGCTGAGTTGCTGGAACATGTAGAAGACATTGTTTTAAACCGTCGTCCTGATGCTACCGAGCGAATGATTGAATTGGCTGAAAAAGTAAAAAACAGTGCTTCTGGAGTGAAAGAGGAGAAAGTGGATGAATGGCGTTCACGTCCGTTGCAGGGCAGGCTTGAATATTCTCTGATTAAAGGGATCAGTGAGTTTCTGGAAGAAGACCTGGCGGAAGCGTTGACACAGTATGATTCGGCCATAGAAATTATCGAGAAACCGCTTATGAGCGGGATGAATATTGTTGGCGACTTGTTTGGTGATGGAAAAATGTTTCTGCCTCAGGTAGTGAAAACAGCCCGTACCATGAAAAAGGCAGTGGCTATCCTTCAACCTGTCATCGAAGCAGAAAAAGTACCCGGACAAAGTTCTTCTGCCGGGAAATTCCTGATTGCTACCGTAAAAGGTGACGTTCATGATATTGGGAAAAATATTGTGGCCGTGGTATTGGCCTGCAATAATTTCGAAGTGATCGACCTGGGCGTGATGGTTCCAACAGAGAAGATCATCCGCACTGCCATTGAGCAAAATGTGGATATTGTTGGATTAAGCGGATTGATTACCCCTTCCCTGGAAGAAATGACCATTGTTGCTGCCGAAATGCAAAAAGCAGGGTTGAGGGTTCCGTTATTGATTGGCGGAGCCACCACTTCAAAGATACACACCGCTGTCAAGATTGCACCGAATTATAGCGGCCCTGTAGTTTATGTTAAAGATGCTTCTGTGAATACACATGTGGTGGCTCAGTTAATGAGCGAGAAAAATCATATTGCCTATGAAGCGGAAATAGCATCAGAATACCAGTCTTTGCGTGATAAACAAACTAAAAAAACAGATTTATTATCCCTGGATGAGGCAAAAAAACGAAAACCGAATCTGTTTTAAAGAATCAATTCCATTGCACCACATTATCAATGTTTTTTACGAATCATAATTCAACTAAATTATGATTCGTAAAAACATCAACTTTCGCATATTTATATTTATAACAAAATCCGAACATGACATTTTCAGACTTAGGTATTCAAGACAACATAATTCAGGCGCTTCAGGAAAATAACATTACCGAACCCAGCGGGATTCAACTACAGGTAATACCTCATATTCTCCAAAACAATACCGATCTGGTAGGTGTAGCACAAACCGGGACCGGTAAAACAGCAGCATTCTGTTTACCCATACTTCAAACAATTGACCCGAAACTTCCTAAAATACAAGCATTGGTATTGGTACCTACCAGGGAGTTAGGACAACAGGTGGCACGTGAGTTCTTTCTTTTCTCCAAATACCTCTCACGTGTATTTGCGGAGGCAGTATATGGGGGAGCACCCATTGAAGACCAGATTCAAAAATTAAAACGGGCTACTCATGTGGTGGTAGCAACCCCGGGAAGGCTGATTGATTTACTGGACCGGAAGGCATTGAACCTGGATGACCTGAAATACCTGATTCTGGACGAAGCCGATGAAATGATGAATATGGGTTTTAAAACAGAAATTGATACCATCCTGAAATCATGTAAAACAGGAATCACCAAGATGCTATTTACCGCTACCATGCCCGGAGATGTGAAACAAATCATTCGGGAATACCTGCGTGAGGATTTTGTGGAAATAAGGATTAATGCCGAAGAATTTGTCAATCAGAATATCGAACATCAATATCAGGTATATCCCCAGGGTGAGAAGCTGGATTATTTAAAGGCTTTTCTGTCTGAACACAAACATCAACGGGGCATTGCTTTCTGCCGTACCAAAGTAGCTGCCAAGCGACTGGCAAAACAACTGGCCGGATTTGAGGTAACGGCCGATGCCCTTCACGGGAATCTGAATCAGGAAATGCGGGACAAAGTAATGCGTGGATTTAAAAACGGACGAATAAACCTATTGGTGGCAACAGATATTGCCGCACGCGGAATTGATGTCAAGGACCTGGATTACATCATTCATTACCATTTACCCGAAAAAACCGAATACTATACTCACCGAAGCGGACGTACGGCACGTGCCGGTAAAAATGGGACATCCATTTGCCTGGTAAAAAAGGAAGAACTGGAAGACATTAAAACACTGGAGACCGAATTAAATATTCAATTTTCGGAATTACATATCCAGCCAATTCCAGAAAAACCAAGTCCGGCAATTACCATGTATACAAATATCGGTTTTTCACAAGGATTTACAAAAGGGAATTTGCGTGAGTTCCTGGTCGAGGAAGCAGGTCTCAATCTGGACGATATCCAAAACACAGTGGTTGAAGATAACCGGTCGTACTTTGATATCCCGCAAAAATACCAACAACAGATATTACTCAATTTAAAGGGTTTTAAACTGGCTCACCGGAATTTAAAGTTTACGCTGAATGGAGAAAACAGCAAAAGAAATATCTATTAAAATTTTTATAGTTCGGGAATAAATTCAATAATGTTGTTATATATTTGTACCATAAAAAGAATATCTATTTACTTACAATTTACTACTGAAAACCAAAATGATACATACTGTAAAAATAAATGACAGTATTCCATCCGGGAAAAGGCTGGTTGAAGAATTGCGTCGCCATCCTAAAGCTGTCGAATTTGAAAATCAAACAACAATCGGAGATAAACCCGAAGGTTATTTAACAGGAGAAGAATTTGTTAATCGAGGTAAAGATAAGATATTGAAATATTATAAAAAAAATGGTCTATTATAGCGAACAAGCTGAAAATGACCTTTATAATATTCTTATCGGATTAGCCAATTGGGAGAAACATCCGTTAGGAATTCAACATGCATTGAATTATTATGATGACATTAGACAAAAATGTGACAAATTAGACCAAACTATCCATCATCCACTTACCCGATATTTAATCCATAAAACACACGGTACTTATGTTTATAAATATTCCAGAAACAGAAATACAACATGGTATATTATTTATGATTATGACAAACAAAATAATATAGTATTTATTCAACATATTACCTCAAATCACGTCACAAAATAAAGGATATAGAGAAATTCTTATGAAATTCAACGATTAAATCAGGACATGATTTTCCCCTTTTAGTATATTTAATTTACTTTCTCTACTTTCTTCAGGCTTACATAGCAAACATACCCATTCGTTTGATATCCCATTTCACCTATCAGGTCCATATATCGTTTGACTTGTTGAATGTATGTTTTGCTTATTTTATCACCAAATTTATAATCAACAATGGTGGCTTCATTTCCACGGATCACTACCCTGTCGGGACGATATTGCTCTCCGGAAGGAATCAGTACGGTAGCTTCATTCAGCACACGGGCATCGCTGGCAAACCAGTTCTCCGTTTCAGGGAGATTCCAGAAATGCTGCAGTTCTTCTTCTACAGTTTTACTTTCTTCTTCACTGATACGGCCACTTCGTACCAGGTCAAGGATCGCAGTTGGCTGGTCGGCTTTCGTTGTGATCTGGCGTAGAATATCGTGCATAATGATTCCATAATTTAACCGGCTATCGGTTAAATGTTGATTTTCCAACAGATAATCCAGGCTTTGATGACGTATGCTTAACCGCTCGGTACTGCTCACAGAAGGATATACTGTAACCTTTTCGTGATGACCGTTATCTTGCGGGTCGAAATAAACAGCAGTTGTAGGGTTGCCAAGTTCAAACAATTTTGTTTGTGAGTTGTACGGATCAGACAACGAAATTATTTCATTGTCCAGTCCCGGAGTATTAACAAGAAAGCAAGCAGTCAACAATGCCGACAAAGAGTTTATCTTATCCAGGCTTTCGGGTTCTTTTTTAGGGGCAGGACACAGGCATATCAATTCATTCTTTGCCCTGGTAAATGCCACATAAGCCACATTCAGGCTGTCAATATACAAATGCATTTGTTCATCGAAATAGTTCCCGGCAAAGATTGATTGCCCGAGTTTAGATCCATATTCTACGGGTAACAATGGCAGTTCGTTGAATGGCGCAATATCAGGTTCACACCACAGGACATTGCGCATGCGGCTGTCCAGATCCCAATCACAAAAAGGCATAATCACGACTTTAAAATCAAGGCCCTTTGATTTGTGCACGGTCATAATGCGCATGGCGCTTTGATTATCGGGTGTTGAAATGCATTGTTTTACTCCTTTCTTTTTCCACCAGGCAAGGAAACTGTTCACATCGGCAGTTTTACCTGTCGTATAGCGAAAAACCACATCCTGAAATGCCTGGACAAAAACAGCTTCATTATGCCATGTCCCGACACCGAAAAGTGAAATAATCTGTTCCACCATATCGTACAGAGAACTATGGATTGTCAGCTTTAAGGCTTCATTTTCTTCAGCCGTAAATATCGAAGAAAAAACATCAGCATCCGGCGAACGGTCCGAAAAGCATGCATTTAATGCTTCGTTTTCCGACAAATGCTGTTTACCACGGGCATACTCATAATTCACAATAGTTTGCTGGATGCTGTCGGATGGGTTCACAAACAACTGAAGTATACCCAGCACAAAACGTATGGAAGCAGCTGTACCAATAAGTAACCCTTCGTTGCCCATAACGTCGTAACAAGTATCCGGGTTGGCTTCAGGCGTAGTTTTAAAGTTCAGTAATTTATGAATCACATCCTGCTCTTCGCGGTTGGTGCGTACCAAAAGGGCAATATCCGAAGGTCGGTATCCACGGGTCTGCAATTCTTCCAACAACCGGGGTAGACGGTTCAGACTCTCTTCTTTCCAACCATCTTCGTTTTCTTCCCGATCAATAAAATTGATTTTTACCCTACCCGTTCCGGCTTTAGGGGAAACCTGTTGATGAATATTGATATAGGCATGTTCAATTTTACCCGTCAATGCCTCCAATCCGGGATACAGGGGCAACACACTTTTCAGGTTTTCATTCAGTTTGGTTTGAAGTAACCCTGCAGCCCGACGGAAAAATGAATTGTTGAAATCAACGATATTCTTATCACTGCGCCAGTTGGTCTCCAGATTTTCCTCATGCAATTGTTCAGAACGGAAATCTGAAAGTACCTGTTCATCCAGAAGCTTCCAGTCGGAGTTACGCCACCGGTATATACTTTGCTTCACATCACCCACAACCAGGTTAAAGTTGCCTGCCGATAAACTGTTTGACATCAAGGGATGAAAGTTCTTCCATTGAAGGACTGATGTATCCTGAAACTCATCGATCATAAAATGATCAATATGAATTCCTGTTTTTTCATAGACAAAAGGAGTATCGCTATTATCAATGATTTTATTAAGCAGCATGTTCGAATCGGAAATCAACATGGTATTTTGTTCGTCTGTCAGCTTTTTTATCTGAACCGCCAGATCGGATAAAATGCCCAGGGTATTAATATGTTTCAATACCATGACCGCCGAATTATACGATACGATATCAACCCGGAACAATTCCACCAATTGAACGAAACATTTTTGAAGACCACCCTGGTAAGCTGTTTCAATGGCACTCTTTACGTCCTGTGGCTTTGATTTGGTATAACAATTACTCACATCATCAGCATAGCTTATAAACCTTGAGCTGATTTCTAATTTTCCCAGGAGTAGTTTTTCAAGCGTATTGGTAGTCTTGTACGAAAAGTCTTCGTGGGTAAGGCCGTTTCGGGCCATGATATTCAATCCTTCAGTGGCTGTTTGTTTCACCTTTGCTTCGAAGCCGGTTTTGATATCACGCAGGTTTTTACGGTAATTGGTCAGGAATTCACGTTCATGCAGTTTACGATTGGTATCAGCTGCTTTATGCTGGTAACTTTCTTTGAATATTTCCTGCCCCAGCTCCATGATATTACCGCGCATGTTCCAGTTTTCCGACTGTTCAATGCGCTCCTCGGCGTAGCTGGTAAGCCATTGAAGGAGTTGTTTGTTTTCCTCTTTAGACAGATCGAGAAAAAGATTATCCACTGACTGCTCAAGTGTGGACGAGTTATCCAGCTCCAGGTTATAACCGCCATGTACACCAATATCGCGTGCAAATGAACGGATTACCTGCTGAAAAAAACGATCGATGGTGCTAATGGAAAAGGACGAATAATCGTGAAGTATGGTGGTAAGAATATGTTTTGCCCGGTTATTGACAGTTTCTTCATCCATATGGAATTCAGACATCAATCCGTCCCTGAAATCAGACTTGTCATTTTGAGCTAAAGCATGCAATTCATTTAATATGCGTGTCTTCATTTCATCGGTAGCCTTGTTGGTGAACGTTACCGCCAGGATACGACGATGAGCCCGTTCCTTGCGCGGATCGAACAACAAATGGATATAGTCTTGCGTAAGCCGGTATGTTTTGCCTGAACCAGCGGAGGCGCGATAAATGTTGAGCATAAGAATCAATTCATAATGTAGAATGCATAATTCACAATTTCAAAAAGCCCTTTTTAAAAATATAGCCGAAACTATGTTGTTCCGGCTATGGTGCTGTAGTTTGATAGTATTTTTTGAATATAAACATTACCGTGTTGGTCAAGATTATAGATAATGTACCAGATAGTTTGCTTGCTACGTCTATATGTATGAACCTTCTCTCCGTAACGTTTATGAGTGGTGTACCGGGTATTAAAATGTACTGATTTTGAATCTAACGAATTACAAATATCTAAAATATCATTATGATATAATACAACATGATTATACTCTAGTTGATGTTTAGACCAGGTTAGTAATCCGTCAAATATATTTCTTAAATCTATACGTGCATTATTGCTGTAATAGACCATGTTTTCTGCAAATTTCGTCCAAATCTTTTTTTGATTTATCACTAAATTCTTCAGATGTCATATAACCTTCAGGGACTTCACCGGTATCAGCCGGATTCTCAAATACCACCCCCTTACGATAACGGTGTAATTCGTTTATAATTTTCTTCCCGTTGCGGGTAGTATCATCAATTTTTACTGTGTGTATCATGTTATTGGGCAATTAAATTAATCGATGCAAATATACAAATATCGTTTTGAATTAAAACCAAAATCACACAGGAAAGTTCATGTTTAAAATTATATTCAAAAACCCGACTTATGTATATAGCATTGGATAATCCGGTTGATATTTCTCAACCCAAAAAACAGGATAGAAGTTAAGCAAAACGTTTAAAATGAGACAGGTTAAAACTTCAGTTATCAGCTTCAATCACCTATCATTTAAAGTTTATCTTCTTCACCTTAAACCCCATTTCCAGTAATATATCTACTATTTTCACCCTGAAATCACCTTGTACCAGTATTTCCCCATCGCGTGATGAACCACCTGCACCACATTTTACTTTCAGTGTTTTGGCAAGTTCTTTCAACTCACTGTCCATTCCTTTAAAATCGGTAATCAGCGTTGATGGTTTTCCATTGCGTTTGTCTAGTTCTACCCGTAAAGGTTCCACCTGACGTTTTTTAGCCGGTTTTATAATTGTTGCAGGCGGTGTTTCTTTTACCTGAGGTACTGCTTCTTTTATTTCGTTGAGTTTATCTCGCCAGTCATTTTTCATATTGTAAAATATAGTGTATGTAGTGCTAATTCCCCTTTAGGGGTTAGGGGTCATTAATTTAAAGAACTCCCAAATTATAATTCCTCCCGTCACACTCACATTGAGTGAATGTTTGGTACCAAATTGCGGAATCTCGATGCAACCATCACAGGCATCCACCACCGATTGCTGAACCCCTTTTACTTCATTACCCAGAATGACCGCATATTTTTTAGTTGCATCCAGCTTTAAGGCTGGAAGTTTGGTACTTCCTTCTGCCTGTTCAATGGCAAAGACAATGTATCCACCGGCTTTTAATTCTTTCAGTGCTACGTGAGTATCTTCATAATGTTTCCACTCGACTGTATTCTCGGCCCCTAAAGCCGTTTTGTGAATCTCAGCATGAGGTGGTGTGCTGGTAATGCCACACAGGTATACCGCTTCAACCAGAAAGGCATCAGCAGTTCTGAAAACAGAACCTACATTGTGCAGGCTTCTGACATTATCAAGCACCACAATCAAGGGTGTTTTGGTTTGTTCTTTAAATTCCTCTTTAGTGAGGCGATTCATTTCTGTTATTTTGAGCTTCTTCATCTAGTTAGATTACACGAATTTAATACGAATTTTCACGAATTACGTTATTTACTTATTACAAAATTATCACATCTTCACATTCTCTGATCATCACATTATCACATCACCACATCACCACATCACCACATCACCACATCATCACATCAACACATCATCACATTATCACATCACCACAGCACCACATCATCACATTATCACATCACCACATCACCACATCATCACATCACCACATCACCACATCACCACATCACCACATAACCACATCACCACATCACCACATCATCACATCATCACATCATCACATCATCACATCACCACATCACCACATCAACCCATTATTTCATCGCAGCAATAGCCCGTTCAATAATCGTATCAATCCCTTTAGCCTGGTCGGCAGCTGTCAAAGCCACGGATATATCCGGAGCAATGCCAAATTCGGTATTTTCCATAGCAGTGTTGTACATGGGGGATGACGAAAAACGGACCAACCATCCGTTAGGCAATTCACTCGATAGAGGAAGTCCGCCACCACCACCGGTCCTGTCACCCACGATTATGGCATATGGAGCATGTGTCATCCGGTTTACAAAGTCATTGGTTGCACTGAACGACATCCGGTTGGTAAGTATAGCCACCGGTCGTTGCCACTGAATTGTTTTATGTGCCGTGGTTTTGATTTCCACAGGTTTTGAGAAATCGGAATGACCATCACCTGTTTTATGACGGATATATCCGGTTATGGTATCATTTTTAAAAAAGTAAGAAGCCAGTTGTTTCGAATAGTCAAGTGATCCTCCCCCATTGTCACGGACATCAATAATCAGGGCATGACATGATGAAAATGAATTCAAAGCAGAAGCAATGTTAGCATCCGAAAACGGATCGGAGAAACTGCCGTAATAAATATAACCAATCGTTCCGTTATTAATTTTGCCATAGTTCAATCCTCCGGCAATCCTGTAATTCTGACCCAGATATCGGGTGGAATAAATAAGGGTGGAACTGAAATTGGAAGGGTAGTCCTGAAACCACTTCCAGTAGCGGCTCACATCAAATTCGCTATAGAGATTTACATGGCCGTCTTTCAGTTCGCCCAGCATCTTGCCCATTAAATCAAAGAAAGGAACCTCAGCAGAGGCAGAGGGAAGTTGTTGGTGGTATGCCGTATAAACCGAATCCCAGTTAATATGCTTATAATCCAGGTAACAATACCGCGTATCGATGATCTTCCACAACGACTGAAAGTTTCCTTCATGCGTGTTGGGCTGTACTGCCGGTTCGTTCATGCACGAAGGCAGTAAAACAACAGTTACCAACAGGATTAAACAATATTTTTTCATGATAATGATGCTGTAATGATCAATTGTAAATTATAAATGATACCCAAGACAAAAATTTCATTCTGATGAAGAAATAAAACCTGCAGGTGCTTTTTTCATTCTGCCGCCAAAAGAAGCCATATCAAAGGTAGTCCCAATGATCAAACTCGTTTCTTTTCTGCTGAAAACCATATCATTGGCTGAATACTGCAATACCTGGTACCCCATTCCAAAACGCCAGACAGAACGTTTAAAGGGAATATCCACTGTCAGTTTTGGGTTAATACCGCGACAGTTCACAATAGAACTAACGTGCGATATTCCGGAAAGATTCCCCAACATGAACATTTCATAATACGAAGCACCTGCTAACGGAACATACATCCAACCAATAACCGGAGTTTCAACATCCAGTCGAAGTCTTAATGTCCGTCTACGTAATGGAACATCATAAACAGCCACTCCTGACAAATTGAGATTTGTTGACAGATCAACATTTCCCGGATTATTGACATTCCTTGCTACATTCTTAAAACCAAAATTCATATCCCAGCTTCCACCTGCCAAAAGAATCAATCCATGCACCGGTCTGAAATGATAATGCATACCCCAGGAGTAATTTGTCCCCATATACGTCATGGAACTGGTACCTGCCGGATTCAGCAAATAACCTGTTTCCACATTGAACTTACTTTGAATCGATACATGAGTATTGGTTACCGAGAGGAACCTTTGGCTTTCATGATTAAACTGAATGCCGTTACCCGTATACGTTAAGGGCGAAAGATAAGGATCGGACAAACTCAATGCAGACAGGCCGAATGTGTTTGTTTTTGTTTTTAATAAATACTTTTGTTCAACCGTATTTTGAGCACTTAGGATCGAATTGAAAAGAATTCCCAAAGCAATGGCATGGAGTTTATTCATCTGAAAAGGGCATTTAACCTGATTATGTTGCAAAAATAACTAAAAAGTTCCGGATTGACGTAGAATTGTATGATTCAATGCCTTTTGGGCATGAACTGACAGATTGTTTACTAAAACGATAATTTTAAAAATTATTTTATATATTTGTTGCCTTTATAATATTTTAGGTAGGGTAGTTAATAAATTATATATTTCTTGCAATGTTGAAATAGCATGCAACGATTGATTTACTTTATGCATCATGAGTATATAAAGATTTAAATTTAAGAAATATATTTTGGAAAAGGTGATATTGAAACTATATGACAAGTTGATTGTCTGTTTATTATTTTCTACCATTTTTCTTGTATCCTGCAAGCCGGATGAACCAGCTCCCGCTTACGGAATCGTACCCATGTATGGTGTTGTACCTCAGAAAAATATTTCAATTCATAAAGTGAATCAAACGACTAACCCTGTCCCACATGAAAAAGCTGTTCATTAAACCATTCGACAAGATTTTAATTATTTTACTTGGATTCATCGGGTTCTTAACAGGATGCAGTTTAATAAATCCGCCCGTAGTGGAATATGGCGTACCCCATGCCGATTATGAAGTAAAAGGAATTATCACTGATAGTATCACTTCTGTTCCCATTCAACATATTCGGGTAATTGTTACTCAAAATACAGTTTACTGGGATCAAGATTTAACACTTGTTCATGTTGATACGTTAGCACGGAAAGAGACTGACAGTGCAGGAAAATATGACATTCAGTTCCAGTCATTTCCGTTAGAAGATAATACTTTTCAGATAAAAGCAGAAGATATTGATGGATTGGCCAATGGAGGTGATTTTAGCCCACAACAGAAGGCAATATTGTTCAAACAATCCGACCTGACAGGGAATAAAGATGGTTGGTATGTCGGTAAAGCATTAAAAACAATTGATCTCAAACTCAAAAAGAAATAAAGTCCGGTGAATATCAAAAAGAAAATTATTCTTTCACTTTTTCAACAACATAAACGGAATCAGAGCCGACTGCACGAACTTACCTATCTTTTTTGGGAATGCACGCTTCGCTGCAATCTGAATTGTATCCATTGCGGCAGTGATTGTTCAAAGGAATCCATGTCACCCGACATGCCTATGGGAGATTTTCTAAAAGTCCTTGATTCCATTTCTCCGCACGTCACACCGCACAAAACCATGATTGTTCTTACAGGTGGCGAACCGTTAATGCGTAAAGACCTGGAAAAATGCGGTGAAGAAATATACAAACGTGGTTACCCGTGGGGCATGGTTACAAATGGCTATGGATTGACTCCCGAACGGCTTAACGCTTTATTAAACGCCGGATTACGTTCTGTTACCATCAGTCTCGATGGCCTCAATCCGGAAACGCATGACTGGTTTCGTGGGAAAAGCGGATCCTGGGATAAAGCAATTGATGCCATTGAACGGGTTGTTGCTACTAAAGATTTAATGTACGACATTGTTACATGCGTGAATAAACGGAACATAGATGACCTGGAGGCAATCAGGGATTTATTTATTCGCAAAGGAGTAAACCGTTGGCGGTTATTCACCGTTTTTCCAAAAGGACGTGCCAAAGAGAATCCGCTGCTTCAGCTTTCTAAGCAGGATTTTATCCGTTTAATGGAATTTATTAAACAAACGCGAAAAGAAGGTGTGATTAATGCGTCGTATGGTTGTGAAGGCTATCTGGGTACGTACGAACTGGAAGTACGGGATAGCCCGTTCTTTTGCCAGGCCGGGATACATATAGGGTCGGTATTGGTTGATGGATCTATCAGTGCATGTCCCAGTTTAAGGGCAGATTATATCCAGGGCAATATTTACTCCGACGATTTTATGACCGTTTGGAATGAACGATACCAAATCATGCGTGACCGTTCGTGGACACGTACCGGGAAATGTGCTACCTGCAAATCCTATCAATATTGTGAAGGTAACGGCCTTCACCTTCGGGATGAACTCACCGGAGAGGTACTTTGCTGCCACATGGAAATGTTACAACAATAAATATATTTACTATTTATTCATTTACTATTTACTATTTAAGACTTAAAGATGACAGTTTTAACCTCCCGATAGCTAACCTGACGACTAATTAACTAATCAACCAATTATCTAATCAACCAATTAACTAATCAACCACCCAATCCCCATTTTCCTTTATCAATTCAATCAGTTTTTCTACAGCCTCATTCTCGGGTATATTGCGTTGGATGCATTCTTTTTTCCTGTACAAGCTCACTTTACCACGACCCGCGCCCACATACCCGTAATCGGCATCCGCCATTTCACCCGGCCCGTTGACGATACAGCCCATAATACCGATTTTTAATCCCTTCAGGTGTGAAGTACGTGCCTTTACATTCGCAATGACCGTTTGCAGGTTAAACATGGTCCTACCGCAACCCGGGCAGGATATGAATTCTGTTTTAGAGACCCGCACCCTGGAAGCTTGCAGGATACCAAAAGCCACTGAATTGATTTCTTCAATTGAAATACGCCCCTTATTCTCCAGTAAAATTCCATCTCCAAAACCATCGATAAACAGTACACCCAGATCGGCTGATGCTTTTACCTGAAGTTGCTGCAGCTCATTTTCAGAATACTCCCGGCACAGTACTACCGGGACAGTACAACTGATATTCATCAATGTATGAAAAAAGGCTCTCTGCTCTCCTACTCCGTTTTTATGGTTGGTTTGAAGGATGACTATCAGATCATTTCTTTCATTTATCTTTCCTAAAAGTATTGCATTCAGCTCCGGATAGGATATCCTGAGAAACTTGATGTCAGACAAATCATGTTCCAGCAAATTAATTTCCTCCGCTAAATAAACCGGATAGGTCTTACCTTCAATGTCCTTTATTTTATTCCCATCAAGTATATAATCCGGTACAATTCCGTGATGACCACCGGCTGAAGCAATAACCACGGGTACATGTTCACCACCAATATTTCCTGAAGCAGTTGTTTTCCGCCGGCTATATTCATACCGGGAATACAATAAGTTTTCGATGGCTTCAATGGGTGTATGGTTATTCCGTTCCAGTATATAGGATACCAGTTGTTTTGCCACCGGGATTTCAGCTTCGGGCTCTTCACTCAGTGAGACACGGATGGTATCACCAATTCCGTCTGCCAGCAAGGCGCCAATCCCAACCGATGATTTTATACGCCCGTCTTCGCCATCACCGGCTTCGGTAACTCCCAGGTGCAAGGGAAAATGAAGTCCTTCGCGCTCCATGTCATCCACCAGCAAGCGGACTGTCTGAACCATCAGTACCGTGTTCGAGGTTTTTACGGAAATAACCACATTCCTGAAATTTTCTGCTTTACATATCCGAAGGAATTCCATACATGATTCAACCATACCGCGTGAAGTATCCCCGAAACGATTCATGATCCGTTCACTCAACGAACCATGATTAACCCCAATACGAATAGCCGTATGATGTTCTTTGCAAATATTTAAAAACGGAATGAAACGCGCTTTAATCTTTTCATATTCGAGTTCATATTCCTCCTGGTTATAATCGGATAGAAGACTGTTTTTTACTCCGGAAACATAGTTTCCGGGATTAATGCGTACTTTTTCCACATTCCGGGCAGCTACATCGGCAGCATTGGCATTGAAATGAATATCAGCAACCAACGGTACCTCACAACCTTGAAGACGGATAGCATCGTGTATCAGCATTAAATTTTCCGCTTCGCGAACTCCCTGAGCCGTAAAACGAACCAGCTCCCCACCTGCCTCTACAATCCGGATGCATTGAGCCGTTGAACCGACAATGTCATTCGTATCGGTATTGGCCATTGACTGTATACGCACCGGCTGGTTTCCTCCTAATAAAAGGTTCCCGATTTTTATGGTATCGGAAGGTCTACGGTTATAATTAAATTGATTGAGTTTCCACATAATGAATCATTGATAATTGTTTTGCAAAAATACTCTTTTTAGATGGAGAAACGAAAGTATAGAAAAGATGTTCGTAAATTAGTATTCTAAGCAATCTGAATTATACTAAACAAGAGTATAAAGATTGGTTAAATTGTACTTTAAAGTTGTTGGCACCAAAAAACAAGAACTGCGTAAACAGTCATATAATTACCTAAAGAACTGAATTTTAAAAATTATAAAGCTATAAAAACTAAAACTTTAGAACAATTATTCTTATTTTTTAGTAATTTCGCATTCTAAACAATACTTTATTTCATGATTGAATTGATAAATTTGAGCTGGATCGTAGCATTTCTGGCTGTTATTGTCTTGCTGTTTGTTCCTGTAAATATTAAAGCATATACTGCTGCACTGGCTGTTGCCGGCAATGCAATAGCAACAAGCTGGTTAGCCATACTGGCTCTGTGCGGACAAGTGGTCAGTTTTACATTTTACGGAGGCAGTATCATGGGCGATATAATCATTCGAATTGATGAACTATCTGCATGGTTTATTTTAATCATCAATTTCACCTGCCTGACAGGAGTTTTTTATGGCATGGGCTATTTAAAAGCATATGACAACTCCTCCAAAAAGCTCAGCATGCACTGGATATTATATGTTCTGTTTCAACTATCCATGGTATGGGTATGTATGATTCAACATGGACTGGTTTTCCTGATTGCCTGGGAAATCATGTCACTCTCATCGATGATGCTGGTGATTTTTGATGCTGACAATCCTAAAACAATTAAGGCAGGTATCAATTACCTGGTTCAAATGCATATCAGCGTGGTGTTTCTGACCATTGGTTTTGTATGGCTATACTTTCAGACGGGTTCTTTTAGCTTTGATGCATTTACCTCATACTTCGGTACAAACAGCAATATCTGGTTATTCCTGGTATTCTTTGTCGGATTTGGTCTGAAAGCCGGGTTTATTCCATTCCACAGCTGGTTGCCTCATGCCCACCCTGCTGCCCCTTCGCATATCTCCGGAGTCATGTCAGGTGTCATCGTGAAACTTGGGATTTATGGCATTTTCCGGGTGGCTTCTTATCTGAAAAGTGACTACCTCTTGCTGGGTGAAATACTGATTATCCTGTCTGTTCTTACCGGATTGTATGGAATTATAAATGCTGCCGTTCACCGTGATTTTAAAAGAATGCTGGCGTATTGTACAATAGAAAACATTGGAATTATAGGTATCGGAATTGGTACCGGACTGATCGGACTGGGAAATAACGTTCCGGTATTGTATTATCTTGGATTTGGAGGCGCGCTTTTACACGTTCTCAATCATTCACTTTTCAAATCGTTGTTGTTTTTTTCTGCCGGATCAGTTTATCAGCAAACACATACCCGTGATATGGAAAAGCTGGGTGGACTGATTAAATCAATGCCCCGAACAGCAGTAATTTTTTTAATTGGAGCGATTGCCATTGGTGGAATACCACCTTTCAATGGATTTATATCTGAATTTTTGATATATAGCGGGCTGATTGAAGGCATCAAATTGCAAAATATGGACCAGATCATTATCATGGTCCTAACTTTTGCCGGATTAAGCATTATAGGAGGGTTATCTATCCTGACATTTACCAAGACATTCGGTACGATCTTTTTGGGAAGCCAGCGACAACCATTAGCCCATAAACCTCATGAAGTATCATCCATCATGTTGATACCTCAATACATTATTATCATCATGATGCTTAGCGTATCATTTTTTCCTCAGCTTTACCTGCAGGTTATCGGGAATGTGCTGTCAGTACTCCCTAAAAGCATTGCAGTTCCTATGCCGGTAGAATTCACCAATTACATTGCGATCATGCGAAGTATCAGTATATATTCTATCCTTTTTATAGGTATTACCGGGGTATTCTGGGGTATTCGTACTGTTGTGCAGCGAAGAAGGGTTCAGGTAACCGGTGCAACCTGGGGTTGCGGATATACAGCGCCGACAAGCAAAATACAATATACCGGAAAATCATTTTCGAAGTCGCTGAGTAAAATGTTTAATTTTCTGGTGATCGAACGAAAGCAATATGAGGAATTGAAACCGGGTGAAATTTTCCCCAAACAAAAAAAATACATTTCCCATTATCACGATTTCTTCGAATTACGACTGATACATGTCGTCACCAATCAATTGATTTATGCGGCGAATTATTTTAAGTTTATCCAGAACGGACGCATCCAATCCTATGTTTTATATGGTATCGTGTTTATTCTGGCTATTTTTATTCTGACAATCTTTAATATCATATTATGACCTTTGTGTGGGGCTTTATGCTTATTCCGATGATCGCCATGTGCTTTATTCCTTTCGTGAAAATGAAAGGAAAAGCCATTGCTGTTTATTCGGCTGTGAGCATGATTGCCATACTCACAAGTTACCTGGCATTTCTGGGATTATCGGGTCAGAATTTCGACATCACCTTACCCGGAAGCCTGGTAAGCGGTCCCATCAAATTGCACATTGATGCCCTGTCAGCCTGGTTTATACTCATTATCAACTTTTCCTTCCTGACAGGCGGTTTTTACGGGATATTCTACATGAGGACTTACCGAAGCCAGGCAAAGAATATAAATCTGCATGGAATTCTTTTTATTATCCTGCATACTTCCCTGATTAGCCTTTGCGCCATTCAAAACAGCATTGTCTTTCTGGTGGCCTGGGAATTTATGGCTTTATCGGCTTTTCTGAGTATCATTTTTGAGCATGAAAAAATTGCAACTGTCAGAGCAGGTATTAATTTTTTGATACAATCACATGTTTCCATCCTTTTTCTGATGATTGGTTTTATATGGGTTGGTAGTCAAACCGGCAGTTATGATTTCAGTGCGATTCACAGCTATTCGATGACACATTCGGGTGCTCTCTCCCTTATGTTGTTTTTATTTTTCTTTACCGGATTTGCAATTAAAGCGGGCTTTGTCCCATTTCATACATGGCTGCCGTATGCCCATCCGGCAGCACCGGCTCATATATCGGGTATCATGTCGGGAGTATTGATTAAAATCGGGATATTCGGAATACTTCGTATGCTTTTACTGATTGAAACGGATTATACCACTGTTGGTACCATTATCCTGGTCATGTCGATCATTTCAGGGGTTTATGGAGTTATGCTGGCCATATTGCAACATAATTTAAAGAAATTACTCGCTTACCACAGCATCGAAAATATCGGAATCATTGGAATGGGCATTGGATTAGGCTGCATTGGGTTGGGAACCAATAATCCGGTATTATGTTCTCTGGGTTTTGCCGGCGCTTTGTTGCATACATTAAATCATTCACTTTTTAAATCACTCCTGTTCTTCACAGCAGGCAATGTCTATCAGGCAACACATACCCTGGATATTGAAAAACTGGGCGGACTGGTCAAAAAAATGCCTCAAACAACGATTCTTTTTTTAATTGCGGCAATTGCCATATCCGGAATTCCTCCGTTCAACGGATTTATTTCAGAATTTATACTGTATACCGGTCTTTATAACTGGATGCACAACTCACTTATCGTCTCATTAGCAGGAATTGCCTTTACCATAATTGCACTTGTTCTGATTGGCGGACTGGCCATGATGTGTTTTACAAAAGCCTTCGGGGTTGTTTTCTTAGGAAATCCAAGACATACATTTCAACACGAAGTAAAAGAAGTACCGTTTCTTCAACTAGTCCCTTTATATTTTATTGCTGCCATCATGGTTTTCATTGGCATGTTCCCGGGTGTTTTTTTAGATATGCTTGTCAAGCCGGTTCAATTATTTACTGCCGTTCGTCAACTTCCTTTTGTATCCTTGCAAGGAAACGGATTAGATGCATTGGTATCGGTAAGCCATGCCAGTTGGTATTTAATTATCCTCGTCGTATTCATCTTGGGAATCAGAAAACTGGCATTTCGAAAAAGGACAATCTCTGTTCTGCCAACCTGGAATTGTGCTTATACGGCCCCAACTTCCAGGATTCAATATACTGCCAGTTCGTTTGTAAAGACTTACAGCAAGCTTTTTGGAATGATTTTCCTGGTATATAAAAAGGAGAAAGAAGTGGAAGGAATCTTCCCAACCAATGCACATCTGGAGACACATCCGTACGATAAAATTGAAAAGTGGTTTATCGACTATCCGATAACTAATTTAAAATTATTCCTGGATCGTTTTACGTTTGTTCAGAACGGCCGGTTGCAGTTTTACATCCTGTACGGAATACTTTTTATAATATCGATCATCAGTATCCCGTTGATTTATGACAAAATATTGATGTTCATTGAATTTTTAAAAGAATTGTAAGAACCTCACCAATTTTTTTTTATCGTGAGACGATAGATTGGGGTGAAGACTCAGGAAGTTCACTTTAAAGCAACATGAAATATGCAATTTCAAATTAAATATAAATATAAAAAATAATAAACCCTAACAATATGCTGAGTTTTATAGTCATTATCATAGCCGCAACGTTTTTTACGGGAATAATTATCCGCACAAAAAGCATTGCCTCCGGTCGAAAAGGGCCCGGGATATTCCAGCCCATCAGGGATGTGATCCGGCTCTTTAAAAAAGGGGCCGTATATAGTGAGACGTCGAGTTTTGTGTTCCGTATTGCCCCCACCATTTATTTTTCTTCGGTGTTTGTGGCTATGTTGGTTGTACCATTCGGTTCCTCTAAAGGATTGATCAGTTTCAACGGGGACTTTATTTTCTTTGCCTATGTACTGGGGTTAGGAAAGTTTTTCAGTATCATTGGAGCCATGGACACCGGTAGCAGTTTCGAAGGCATGGGAGCAAGCCGTGAAGCTCTGTATTCCATGTTTGCAGAACCTGCATTTTTTATTTTGATGGGTTCACTGGCACTGATGACTGGTCATACGTCATTTCAGGAAATATTCTCCACCCTGCATTTAGGATCTTCCATTACCTATGCACTGGCAGTACTGGCTGCATTTGTGTTTCTGATGATAGCCATGATTGAAAACAGCCGTATGCCGATTGATGACCCGAAGACGCATTTGGAACTTACGATGGTACATGAAGTGATGATTCTGGATAACAGTGGATTCGACCTGGGATTGATACTAACAGCCGGGTATCTGAAATTTGCGGTTTATGGGGCTATTATATTCAATCTTTTCAGTGGATCCATCATTTATGGTTATGCCATTCCTTTGTTTTTTGTCATGCAGGCATTTCTGGCTATTGTAGTTGGCCTGATCGAGTCGTTTATGGCTCGTTCACGGATGAATCACAATGCACAATTCATTGTGGTGCTTTCGTCGGTGGCAATACTGATATTTTTCGGAGCATTACTGGTATCTGGAAAATTTATTTAATCCACTGAATGGCATTTAAGACTATGCTCAAAATAAAAATATTTATTCTTAATTAAGAACTTATGCTACACGTACTATTAATCGTCTTTCTGATAACCCTTTTTTATATGGCCATTGCCAACCGCATGTCGACCTATGTCAATGTGCTTGCCATGCAGGGTATTTTGTTATTCTTTGTCGCCTTCTTAGAATTGAAACACATTAACACAGTGAATCTGATTCTTATTTTGTTGGAAACGATCATATTTAAATCGTTGGCAGTACCCATCTTTTTAAATTATGTGCTCAAAAGGAATCACATTACCCGTGAAGCGGAACCTTACTTACCGAATTTTGTTTCGTTGATCATTACAACTGTTATAGTGGTAACGACCATCTTGCTTTCCAAGACCATGGAAGAAAGTTATTTAGACAAAATGTATTTTGTGGTGGCACTTTCAACATTATTTACCGGACTGTATTTTATAGCCACCAGGCGTAAAATCATTACGCATGTCATGGGATACCTGGTAATAGAGAATGGTGTTTTTGTGTTATCTCTGGCAGTAGGAAATGAAATGCCCATGCTGGTCAACCTGGGTATCATGCTCGATATCTTTGCCAGTGTGCTCATATTGGGTATCTTCCTGAATAAAATAGGGGATGTATTTAAAGACATTGACGTGAATCAACTCACGAACCTGAAAGACTATTAGTATTTACAATTTAAGAATTTACAATTTACAATTGGATTTTTACTTGTTTATAAATCAAATCAGCAGAATATATATAAACAACTAAAAAAACAATAAAGAAGAAAGTTTATGATAGAAATATATTTAACAGGATCAGCATTACTGGGTGCAGGCATCTTTTTCAATCGTGGGAAAGTACTTAATTACACCTTGATATGGCTTTATATTGCGTTACAATGCGCATTCACAATTTATGCCTGTGTGAATTACAATCAAACGGAATCAACCTATTTCACTTTCGATTCGCTTGGGATTATCATGCTGCTGACAGCTACCATCATCTCCATCCCAACGGTTATTCACAGTCATATTTATATTGAGGAAAGTGAAGAAAATACTCCTTCATCCAGGGCCATTTATTTTGGGGCATTGGTGATGTTAATTACTGCGGTGAGTGCAGCATACCTGGCAAACCATATTGCCGTAGTATGGATTTTTGCCGAAATCAGCACACTGAGTGCTTCCGCCCTGATTTATCATCACCGGAATAAGCTGGCATTGGAAGGTACCTGGAAATATGTTTTCATTTGTGCCATCAGCATTACGTTTGTTTTTATCGGGATACTATTTTTAAGTCTCTCGTTTGCCAAAGCCGGCTCCGACGATTTATCCTATACAAACCTGCTGGCACATACCTCTATCCTGAATTTATCCTGGTTAAGACTGGCATTTTTATTTATTTTCACGGGGTTCACCGTGAAATTAGGATTATTCCCCATGTTTACAGCCGGGGTTGATGCCAAGGATAAAGCTCCCGGTCCTGCAGCGGCATTACTTTCAAGTATTGTGATGTGTATGGGTTTTGTAGGTATTTTCCGTATATACATCATTATGGCGAATACACCTTTGCTTCATTGGGCAAGTCTGGTTGTTGGGATTTCCGCCTTTTTATCCTTGTTCATCGCGGCTGTTTATATGATAAAAGTAAAAAATATCAAACGGATGATGGCTTATTCGAGTGTCGAACACATGGGCCTGGTCATGTTGGGCATCGCAGCCGGTGGTATTGGATATTATGCTGCCATACTTCACATTGTATTGCATGCATTTGTAAAATCAAGCCTGTTCTTTCAGTACAACCAAATCTACCGTGTCTATAAAAATAAAAACATTTATCAGCTTGGAAATTATTTCAAATACAATACGACGGGTGCCATAGTGGTTTTACTTGCTTTTATCAGTGTAACCGCCATGCCACCTTCGGGAATGTTCGTCAGTGAATTTCTGATCTTCCGTTCACTCTTTGAATCGAACCAACTGATCCTGTTATTAGTTGTACTGTTGTTGCTTACGTTGATTATTTGGGCATTTGCGAAGAATATATTCAAAATATTATTTATTCCGGCAGTGAACTTTGATGAATCAACCGTTCCATCCGTCAGTCCGTGGAGGTCGGTTTCACAGTTTATCCTCATTGGAGGTGCTGCCTACCTGGGATTAAATCCTCCGCTTATCTTTGTTGATCTGATCAAGAGCAGCATCATGTTGTTGCCACATTGAGACAGAGGTAAGAAGTAAGGAACGAGGAATGAGGAATGAGGAAAGAGTGTTGAGAATGAGGTATTATTAATTGTGAATTATGAATTATGAATTATGAATTATGAATTATATAAGCATTAAAAACAACCAGACCATATTACTTTCGGATATTCCGGAAAGTAATTACGAATCATTTTATGACATGATCATTGAATTGGTTATGGGTCATACCACCAGGCATTGCGTTAATTATTTCGGGTACAGGGTGGGTAATAATGTCAAACTAATATGCTGCATTGCCGATGATTCAACCCACAACATCATGGTATCAACCTGCCTGGTCAATAAAGCACATAAACTCGAATCACTTACGGCTCAAATGCTGTGTTTCGAAAAATTCGAACGGGAGATTCATGAAAATTTCGGCATAAACTTCATTGACCATCCCTGGTTAAAACCTGTCCGTTATGCCTTTGACCGGGAGGACAAGTCTCAAACAATTGCGAATTATCCTTTCTTTTCGATCGAAAGTGAGGAACTCCATGAAGTTGGTGTGGGACCCATACATGCCGGAATCATTGAACCGGGACATTTCAGGTTCATTTGCAACGGTGAGCAGATACTGCACCTGGAAATTCAACTGGGATACCAGCACCGGGGCATTGAACAACTTTTTATCGAAAAAAAGAGATTAATCCAACGGGCAACCCTCGCAGAAGATATTACAGGTGATACGGTTGTGGGACATGGCACTACTTTTGCACATGTCTGGGAAAGCCTGTGTGGATTTGAAGCTACACGAGACATGGAATTCTCCCGTACCCTGGCCCAGGAGCTCGAACGCATCGCCATTCATGTGAGTGATTTAAGCGGCGCCTGTACCGATATTGCGTATCAGTTAGGCAATGTCGTTTTTGGACGGCTACGCACTCCGATAATCAATTTTCTACAGGAATGGACCGGTAACCGACTGGCAAAAGGGTTAATACGCCCCGGAAGAAACAAGTTTCCGTTTACTCCGGCCTTGGGAGAACGATTAAAACAGGTCCTGGATATTTTTGAACCTGAGTTTAATGAAATGGTTGAAAAAATGTTTAAGCTGTCGAGCGTATTATCGCGTTTTGAACATACAGGTATTGTTTCAAATGCGGATGCCATTTCCCTCGGAGCAGTTGGCATGACCGCCCGAATGACAAATTTGAACAGAGACATACGCACTTCACATCCCTATTCCTTGTATCCTGATTTAAACCATTTTCCCATCTTAAAACGCCACGGTGATGTCTATTCACGCATTCAAATCAGGAAAGAAGAAATAACGCAGTCCCTGGCCTATATCCGTAAACTTATCTCTGAAATACCCGATTTGACTCCAGATATGGCTGAATTAAAAGCACCGGTACCAAACTCGTTTTGCCTGTCATTGGTGGAAGGATGGCGTGGTGAAATCTGCCATTGTGCACTGACCGATAAAAAAGGGGAATTAATGCTGTACAAAATCAAAGATCCTTCCTTTCATAACTGGCTGGCATTGGCACTTTCAGTCAGGAATAATGAGATATCTGATTTCCCGATATGCAATAAAAGTTTCAACTTTTCATACTCGGGACATGATCTTTAATTGAGAGGTGAGTGGTGAGAGGTTAGGAATGAGGAATGAGGAATGAGGAATGAAAAAAAAGAGTAAAAAAATAATAAACGATGTTCGATAATTTAAAAATAGTATTCCATCAGGGGAAACAATACATTCCAAATGTAAGAAAGGCCGTTGTACCGGGCATATTCAGAGGCCGCCCGGTTATCAGCCTGCAAAAGGTCAATGAAGATGAACTGATTGCCATTTGCCCTACTGATGCTATATCCGCTAATCCGGTACGCATTGACCTTGGGAAATGCACGTTTTGTGGAGAATGCGCCATGCAGTTTCCGGATAAAATAACCTTTACGAAGGATTACAAATTAGCAACCAATGTTCCCGGGCGACTGATTATCAGCGAAGGTGAAGATCATCCGGTAGAGGTTGATCCTGAACAAGTGCGAAAAGAAATTCACAGCGTTTTGGGCAGGTCCATGAAGTTACGTCAGATTTCGGCAGGTGGAGATAATAGTTGTGAGATGGAATTGAATGCAGCAAACAATGTACAGTTCGATATGAGCCGCTTTGGTATTGACTTTGTTGCTTCTCCACGTCATGCCGACGGGATTGTCATTACCGGTCCCATTACGAAGAATATGGCCGAAGCAGTGCAGATTTGCTACGATGCTACTCCTGAACCAAAAATCATTGTATTGGTTGGCACGGATGCCATCAGCGGTGGCCTTTTTAAAGACAGTCAGGCGATCGATCGTAGTTTTCTGGATAAATATCACATTGATCTGTACATTCCCGGCAATCCGGCCCATCCCCTCACAATTGTGAACGGATTACTGGATTTGACCAGGAAGCTCAAATAAATAATGAATGTTTAGTATTCATTCATTTTGCATTTAAAATGAATCTTAAAAAGTTTTAATGACGATTTTCATGAAAAAAGCGCAAAATGTTTTATTATTTCAATCCAAAAGCGTATTTTTGTGTAGATTTTTTTGAAAAATGACAAACCGTTACGAAGAACTTATACACGCATTTGAAATAAAACTGCGAAAATTAATTTCGGAGTATACTTTTTTAAAAGAGGAAAACTCCTTGATAAAAGCTGAGTTAGACCGGAAACAAACCGATTTAATGCATGCCCATCAGGAGATTTTGGAACTTCGGAAAAATTACGACCATTTACAAATTGCCAGAAACCTGGGTACTTCGGAAACCGAAAAAGCCCAATCCAGGCAACAAATCTCTAAAATGGTGCGGGAAATTGACAAGTGTTTAGCTCTTTTGGATGAATAGAGCGTATGAAAGACGATAAATTCACAATAAATGTTCAAATTGGTGGCTTCAGAATGCCATTAGGTATTCTTCGTAAAGACGAAGAGCTATACCGTAAGGCCGAGAAACTGGTGGTAAAGTACCTGGAATCGTTCCAGAAACAATACAATCAGCGACCTACAGAAGAAATACTGATCATGGTGGCATTTCAAATCGCTGTTATTGTTTCTAAACAGGAATTAAGCGAAGATACTGTACCATTAGCCGAAAAAATTCAATCGTTGGATGATGAATTAAAAGCATTGCTGTCCCTGGATTAATTTTTTATTTGAATCGTTTTCAAAACATAATTTTCCGCATTTCGTTGTCAGGTTTAAACTTTACGCTGTAAAGTTTTCATTCTTACGATGTCATGCGTTTTTTTATGTCCTGAATTTTACAAACCCAAATTATTAACTGACATATTACTAATTATTTACATACTTTAAATTAACAAAATGGAAAACATAATAATCGGACTGATTGCACTTATTGCAGGAGCCGGAGGTACTTATTACCTTCTGCGCTTTGTCAATAAAAGAGCAGTTCAGGAAGCTGAAGCTGAAGCTGAACTTCTGAAAAAGAACAAACTGATCGAAGTAAAAGAAAAATTTATTGCCCTGAAAGCGGAACATGAACAACAGGTTCAGGAACGGAATGCTAAAATCCAATCCGTAGAAGTAAGGCTTCAACAAAAGGAATTGCAGTTGAACCAAAAACAAGGCGATGTACAACGTAAAATTAATGAAGTCGATGGTTTAAAAGATTCCCTGGAACAACAACACAATGCCATTGAAACCAAGAAAAAAGAACTGGATCATCTGAATCACCAGGCTCATGAGCAACTCGAAACGATATCCGGGTTATCAGCCGATCAGGCCAAGGAAAGGCTGATTGATGCTTTGAAAGAAGAAGCCAAGACGGAAGCCATGTCGTATGTAAACGACATCATGGAAGAAGCTAAAATGACGGCAAATAAAGAAGCCAAGAAAATCATTGTTCAAAGCATACAACGCGTAGCCACTGAAACAGCCATTGAAAATTCAGTCACTGTTTTTCATATTGAGTCGGATGAAATCAAAGGACGTATTATCGGTCGCGAAGGTCGCAATATCCGGGCGCTGGAAGCTGCTACCGGTGTTGAAATCATTGTGGATGACACTCCCGAAGCAATTGTACTTTCAGCATTCGATCCTGTACGCAGGGAAATAGCCCGTCTGTCCCTTCACCAGTTAGTGACCGATGGCCGTATCCACCCTGCCCGTATTGAGGAAGTCGTGAATAAAGTGAAGAAACAAGTGGAAGATGAAATCGTCGAAATCGGAAAACGTACAACCATTGACCTTGGAATCCACGGTTTGCATCCTGAATTGATCAGGCTGATTGGTAAAATGAAATACCGTTCATCGTACGGACAGAACCTCTTGCAACATGCCCGTGAAACGGCCAACCTTTGTGCAACGATGGCTGCTGAATTAGGACTTAATCCCAAAAAAGCCAAACGCGCCGGACTCTTGCACGATATTGGTAAAGTGCCGGATGATGAACCTGAATTGCCACATGCTATTCTGGGTATGCGCCTGGCTGAAAAATACAAAGAAAAACCGGATATCTGCAATGCTATTGGTGCCCACCACGATGAAGTGGAAATGGAAACCCTCATTGCCCCGATTGTTCAGGTATGTGATGCTATTTCAGGTGCCCGTCCGGGTGCCCGTCGTGAAATTGTGGAAGCCTACATCAAACGGTTGAATGATTTGGAAGCATTGGCCCTGTCGTATCCGGGTGTGTTGAAAACATATGCTATCCAGGCAGGACGTGAATTACGCGTGATTGTCGGAGCGGATAAAATTGACGACAAAGAAACTGAATTGCTTTCGTTCGATATTGCCAAAAAGATACAGGATGAAATGACGTATCCGGGTCAGGTGAAAATTACGGTCATCAGGGAAACCAGAGCTGTAAGTTACGCGAAGTAATTAGTAGTTGGTAGTATTAAAGTCCATAAACCGACAGCATAAAAACAGAATTAAAGAAGTAAAATTACGGCACTAAAAAGTGTCCTAAAAATAAAAGAGATAATCTTAAGCAACCCGCTTGCTTGATTATCTCTTTTTTGTTTTAGTTGATTCCTCACAATCATTCCTGAACACATTCAGGAAGCCCTCACGACACAAATATCCACATGGTGAAGGCTACATTTTTTACACTGCCAATTTTTAACCTCTGAACTGTCACCTGTTTTAATCCCATTTTATACCCCTTTTAATCGCCTCCGGAGATATCACATAGATAAAACACATGTAACACACTATTAAAACATACATATTCATATTTATATAGATATGTATATCTATATTTTATGTGTGTATTAAAAATGTTTCAGGAGATTAATTCCGGATAACGGGAATAAAAGGGCAATAAAACACGAGTAAAAGAATTACAAGATAATGATGTAAGTGTGACGTAAACAAACCCGGGAAGAAGGGATGTTGAAAATGTCATGTCATGCACGGGAATATTCAGATTAGAATCCTCTGTTTACAGAACATAATATTCTTTCACACACATTCCACATTTATCCGCGGCAATCAGATCCATTTTAAAGAGTTCAGGCATGCGGCATCTATCTTTGAATACAAATTGTCACGCCATCAATTTTAATACTTAAAAACAGGCTTAAAATTAATCCTGCAGCACCCTTCATGGAAGAATGTTAGCCATTTTGTCACGAACTCATTGAATCAACCAATACTGACGTACATACGGTTCATTATTATTATTATTATTATGTTTATCCGCAAAAAGTCCTGAAAATAAATATTTTAAAACCTATTGATTTACAGCTATAGACACCTTATTCTTCGGTCATGCTTTTAGTATTGTTTTACTCCGGTTTTTCATAGGTCCATATATACTCCATTATATGTCCATATATCGTCCATTATAAGTCCATATCTATATAGATATGGACTTATAATGGACGATATATGGAGCAGAATTGGACAATTTACCGGCTCAAATAAAAAGGGAGTAAAATGGATATAAAAGGATACTAAAAGAGGAGTAAAAAATTACCGTAGTGTGGATTGGGACGATTGTTACTATAGGATTTAAAAGCAATTGGTTTGTAAGATAGATGAAGATGCTACTCTGAAAATCCAACCTGAATTTTATCAGATTACGATGTAACTATTTAATTATGATTAGGACCCTTTTCGGATAATCATATTATTATTTATAATGAATCTAAGTTACTTTACAAATTCTGACAACAAAATTAATATTTATAAATTTTAGGCATATTGAATTCGAATTGTATTATCCATTGAAATTTAATTAATTATGATTTCGAATACATACGTATCATTTTGTAAAAGTGTATAATCTACACGCAATTGTAGTACTTGTTTTATTTGTTGTGTATTATATGCTACTTTATTAAGTTTATTTGCTACTTTTGGTCAGCTAAATACATTGATATCATGAAATTAAACCATCCGAAATTCATGATATTAAAGTACTACTAATCAAGAATAAACAGATAAATAAAATTTCTTAGATCCATATTATAAAACAATCACATGTTAAAGAAAATTGATACATTTTTAAGCTGGCTTCTGAAAGAAGGTATAGTTTTAATACTTTTTCTGGCAATTATGCTGATCATTTTGTATGCGTTGTTTAACGTGTTTAATAACAAGTATATTTGATAATGAGTTGAGATATTGTTTAATTTCATTTTATATCAGAATTATAACAGGTAATATGTTCGGTTTAATTCTTCGTCCTTTTTAGTACGGATATTTTTCTGACGGTTTGCCAGTTACTGAATAGAAGTTTTCAAATCTTGTTAATTTACAATTTTCAGCATCTTGAAATAGCAGGCAATTTAAATCGATGGAGTATTATCATCATGAAGTTGACCGGACCATTAAAATAAGCTTCAATTCTACATTGAAAAAGTCGGACAATTTTACCTTTAAACATTAAAACACATCATTTCCTCTTATTATCCGGTCATCCCTTCCGCAACAAATAGCAAGATCACTGGCATGAAAAAACTTCAGACCGTTGGGTTGTCAGGGATATAAATTATGGGAAGTATAATCAGCAATTCAAAAATAAGGGTTACCTTTGCATTCTAAATGATAGATTCATACTCCAAAAATTGTTTTTGGCATGTGGTTTGTTAGTAAATCAACAACCATAACATAGATTTTTAATTTAGAATATTGTAATTAGGGGCTGTTTGGTTTTGACAGCAGGTAGAAAAGGTAAGTAAGCATGTCGAGCATTGAGAAAACGGCTCGTTAATCCCGGTTCTTACAACTATAACTGGCGAAAATAACTACGCTCTTGCTGCTTAATCGAATAGAGTAGATTAGGCTTAATTCCGGCACCAGGTGCTGGAACGGGACATTTCCCAAATGCCGTCGCCTCGAGGCTATTTGATATGGAGATGCAGCTAAATCGAGGATAGTTACGCTTAGCCTTGGAAGCGCGATGAAATAAAAAGGATAAGGTGTAGGCTGGTGGCTTCGGTCTTACTTACGCACGAAAATCTAAGCGGAGATAAACATGTAGAAGGCTTATTATTTCCTTGTTTGGACGAGGGTTCGACTCCCTCCAGCTCCACAGATTGGTTTAGCCAAAAGGCAACACCAAAAAGACAAACCCTACAAAATCAACGTTTTGTAGGGTTTTTTCATCTTCCTACCTTGTATTTAAGTTGTTATTTAAGACACAATTTAGCCAAAAAAAGACACTCTTCCGGGACTAAATCGTGACCTTTTTTGAAATTCAGAAACAGGTCACAGAAAGTCCTTTTTTGGCATTCAATTGTCTTCATTTGGTGCAGATGTAATTATTTCATTTTCAATCAATCAACTAGTTTTGTAACGATTAAAAAATGAAATTATGAAAAGTACATTTAACGTTCTTTATTACTTAAAAAGGAATGCAATTCGGAGAGATGGTAGTATGCCAATTATTACCAGAGTTACCGTTGATGGTATCATTGCGCAATTCAATACCAAGTTAGAAATCCAACCTAACAATTGGAGTGTAAAAATGGGTAGAGTAATTGGACATTCATATGATAGCAAGAAACAAAATGCTCAACTAAATGAAATTAAGGCTTCCCTCCATAGTATTTACCATGAATTACAGCGAAAAGACAATTATGTGACTGCTGAGAAAGTTAAAAATGAATTTTTGGGTATTAATGAGAATCATGAAACCTTAATAAGTCTTTTTCAAAAGCATAACGAGGATGTCAAAAAACTTATCGGAGTCAGCAAATCTGCCGGAACCTATCAGAAATATGAAGTCACACTTAAGCATCTTCAAAAATTCATGCAAATCAAGTATCAGATTACGGACATTTCTCTCAAAGAAATTAAGAACTTGTTTGTGTGTGATTTTGAGATTTATCTACTGACAACGGCAGCTTGCAATACTAACACTACCGCTAAATTTATGCAATTTTTCAAACGAATCATCCTGATTGCTCGTAATAATGGATTGATTTCTACTGATCCGTTTGCTAATTTTAAAATTCGCTTGGTTAATGTTGATAGGGGTTATCTCACACAAGAGGATGTTGAGAAGATACTGAAAAAAGAGTTCGTTATAAAAAGACTTGAGTTGGTACGCGATATTTTCATATTTTCTTGTTTCACCGGGCTTTCTTATATAGATGTAAAGAATCTAACAAATAAAGAAATCCGAACATCATTTGACAACAACCTTTGGATAATGACTAAGAGGCAAAAAACAAAAGTTGATTCAAACATACTCCTGTTGGATGTTCCAAAAATGATTATTGAAAAATATAAAGGAATGTCTGTTAATGACCAGGTACTTCCAATCCTGAGTAATCAAAAGATGAATGCCTATCTTAAAGAAGTTGGTGATTTGTGTGAAATAGACAAAGAGCTAACGTTTCACTTAGCGAGGCATACTTTTGCAACATTAGTGAGCTTTTTGATTATTCAGCTCATTTTAAGTAACTTGCAATTCATAAAATCTCAATAGGTAATGGATAAGTAACGAGCTAAACACGTTGGTTTGCTTTGATTTGCTGCTCGGTCAAATA
>Ga0209430_1000168_pt1 | contig 85611 bp, 86 predicted proteins | sample BarGraIncub1133A_FD_184504 | JGI IMG/M metagenome (GOLD analysis project Ga0209430, IMG submission 184504) | Arctic peat soil microbial communities from Barrow, Alaska - Barrow Graham LP Incubations 11-33A (SPAdes) (version 2) | ecosystem: Environmental > Terrestrial > Soil > Wetlands > Peat...
GATTGCCAGCATCTCGTCACTCTTCACCGACGCTGACCCGCAGACCCCTGGAATTCAGGTTTACACAACTGTTGCTCAGCCGCTCGTTGCTGATGTTGCACAGGCTGGTGGTTTCGTAACCTACGCCTGGACCTCCAGCGATGCTACTGCCATTGCTGCCGGCAAAACATCCAGCGTAACTTTTACAACCACAGGGCTCAAGACCATCACCCTGAAAGTTACTGACGAGGAAGGTAATGTATCTGAAGCGACACAAGAGGTGTCTGTTGTTGTAGCCCCAGCTGCTAATCAGATAGATTGGCTCGACACAGCTGCAAGCCTTGGAGGAACAGTTACTGTAACAGCACTGCCGCAGCCCAATGATCAGCTGAAAATCATGTGGGGTGACGGCAAGTACGATTACGTAACTACCGCCAAGTTGGTCAACGGAGTCCTGACTCCGGCAGATGGTGTTGCATCAGCTTCCAAAGCACATACGTATACCACCGCCGGCAACAAGCTGGTTCAGATCTACGTATACAAGGCTGGCGTACTGAAAGCTTTAATCAAGCAGACCATCATCGTTGACGGCGCTAACTAGAACTGCCTGAAACAATGCAATGCAATAGAGCCATGGGGAAATTCCCCATGGCTCTATTTTTGTGTGCTTTATTGAAACTATATAGATACCGGCGCTAACGCCAGTTATCAAGATCGATCAGCCCCAATTTTGCGGCATATTTAACAAGTTCCATTTTGCTGTGAACGTCCAGTTTTTTCATCAGGTTAGCCCGGTGGTTTTCAACGGTCTTGGTGTTAAGGTTTATGCGGGTGGCAATTTCGCGGGAAGTCATTCCTTCGGCTACCATCCGCAGCACCTGCTGCTCGCGAGCGGTGAGTAGCCCGTAAAGTTCGTCCTGGATTACGGCTTCGCTCGCCGAGCCTGCCATGAGTTTTGTCACGATGTCTTGGGAAACCTGACCGTCAACAAAGTACTCACCCCTGCAGAGGGTATCAAAAGCCTGAATCAGACGGGCGCTGGTAGCTTCCTTGACCACATAGCCTCGTGCGCCGGCCTTGAATGCCTCGGCGACATAATCTAATTTCGGATACATACTGAGCATGAGAATCTGGACCGACGGAACAACCTTCATGATGTCCCGAACCGCATCGATGCCGCTCATGTCCGGAAGGGATACATCCATGGTAATTAAGTCAGGTTTGAGTTCAAGAGCGAGGCTCACAGCCTCTGCGCCGCTCCCCGCCTCACCGAGGGTTTGATAGTTGGCGCTTCTTTCCACCAGACTTTTTAACCCGTCACGAAACAGTGGATGATCGTCAACAATTAGTACTTGTTTTTTGTTCATGGTTAATGTCCTCTATTTTACGTGTTGGATATTTATTATTATTAATTTAGGCACGGAATCTCAACGACAATACGTGTTCCCACACCAGGACGGGAGACCATCTCAAAAGTCCCGCCCATAAGATCTACCCGTTCCGCGATGCCGACCAAGCCAAGTTTATTGTCGTTTTTTCCCATGCGTTCCAGGGTGTCAAAACCTTTCCCATTATCCTCAATCCGCATTCTGATAATGGGATGAGACGCGATGAGGCTGATTGTGACCTTGCTTGCTCCGGCATGTTTTACTACATTGTTGAGCGATTCCTGAAAAACACGGTAGAGGTTGATCTCCGCCTCACTATCCAGCTTTACCTTTTTCATGCCGGACGATTTCAAATCTATTTTCAGGCCGTGGACTGCGGTCAGATTGGCGCAGTCTTTTTTTATAGCCTCCACCAAGCCACTCATTTCAAGGGAAGCTGGACGCAGCCCGGCGCAAATGTTTCTGACGGACTCAATGGATGATTGCAGTATCCGGGAAAGGTCGCTCACATGGTCAAAAATATTAGTGGGGAAATTGGCCAGGTCTTCGGCCAGCGTATCAACTCCGATTTTAACCGCATTCAGACGCTGCCCCAGGTCGTCATGAAGTTCCCGTGACAGGCGCTTTCTTTCATCCTCATGTACATTGAGGAGACGGTGTGAAAGTGCACGGATTTTTTTCTCCGCCTCCTTTCTAACAGTGATATCGCGGGCAACGGCAAGTTTCGTAAGCTTGTCTATACCAGGCATCCTAATGGCAAGTTCAATGACTGAATACCACAATTGAGTCTTTTCGTTAAAAAATTCCTTGTAGTTCGGCTCTCCGGAGGCAAAAACCTTGTCCTGAGAGCAATCTTCACAGATTTCGGAGAGCCCCCGGCAAACCTTGTAGCACGGTTCTGATGCAATATCGCAGTAAACACTATCAAGCATCTTTCGATTGGCATACACGATCCGGAAGTCGTCGGTCACGACATAGACACGGTCCTCCATGGCATCAAGCACGAGATGTAGTGTCGCCTGTGAAGCATGCATGGCCTGTCCTAGCAGCTTGCAGTCTGTGTGGTCCAGAAAGGTTCCCAAAATGGCAGGCTTGCCGTTGACCTCAATACGCCTGGCTTCCACCTGGAGCCAGAAGGGAGTACCGTCGATCTTTGTGCACGGTTGCCCCCAGGCTGTCAGCTGCGGAGCGCTGGTCAATACCTTGTCGTTAACAGACCGGAAGAGCTCCACACTTTGCTGGTCAGGGTAGACTGTCGCAAACATGTCTTGATCGATGAGATGCTCGATGGATGAGTAGCCGAATATCTCTCCGAAACGATCATTGAGAAAGATGGCCCGGTTATCCTGTATGACATAGATGCCGTCAGAGATGCTGCTGACAATGCTGGCAAATAAATTAGAACTCATCTTAGTTCCTTGTACGTCATCCGAACTGTTGGATACGGTGAAATTATTGCTCCGGTTTCTACGTAGTTAACTGATTGAAATGTCGCAGCTGAGAATTAGCGCTGTTCTGGAGAAGAATCGTGTTGAAACTTAGATAGTTAGAATGTATTTTTACTTAAAATGCAAGCGTTTTTTTCTGCCTGGAAAGTCGTGACCATGCATTCATTTTGCAGATGGGTGATATCCCCCATCTGCATGTGCAATATCGCCCTACCCCACAAAAGAAGTATTCAGAAAACCACCTGAACCTCCCTCAGCAACACCCCTGTTACTAGGTACTTCCACCCACACGCAGTAGTATCGTGCCGGTAGATGTTCAAAAAAATGCATCCGGAACAAAAAGATAAATAAACTGTATAAACGGCATGTTACACGTAAACTACTATGCTGATGCGCAATTAGATACATTGATTTGAATACAAACGTGCAGAATTTGCATCCATAGCAATAATCTTGGTTCTGAACTTGCTATGAACGAAACAGCTCTCTTTTATTGTTCAATTCTGTACCCCCATACGGATTGAGCAGCAACAACATCGTAGCCTGTGGATGTAGCAAAACTGTTTGGTGTCAAAAACACAAATGATCACAAAAAGGAGATTAATTAATGAAAAAGCCAAGAGTTAGACCCGGCCTCCTGACAGCAACAGCTGCTGCCAGCCTGGTCCTGTCAGCGGGCATTTCTTTTGCCGCTCACCCACCTGTTACGCTCTACACGTTCGAGGAGATCGGCATGCAGATGGCCGGCGGACAAAAAGTACCGGTCCAGGTTGACGCGAACGGTAAGGGTATGCCGTACAGTCCGAAGCAAACCTGCGGAACGGCCGGATGCCACATTAACAAAACTACCGGCGTTGATCAGACGTACGACAACATTTCCGACCATGCGTTCCATTCGGCCCAGGGACGCAATGAGTATCCTGATACCACAGACGGTAAATTTGTTACAGCCAAGGCCAAGCCTTGGACCCAGGCGACCGCAATGGTCGGCAAGTGGTGAAGCCCCTCGCTTCGGCAGGTGCCGAACTACATGAAAGACAGCAGCGGAAATTACATTAATTATGGAGCATATACCGGTCCTCTATCCAGCGGCCTGGAAACTATGCTCAAGGGCAGTCCTAGTTTCAGTACAACTCAAGGAGCTAACCCGCTCCTGACCAAAGTTGACATCACTGCCTGGGACTTTGCACAGTCCTGCGGTTCCTGTCACGTAGGTGGCGGTTTTATAGAAAAGGATCGTACCGGCAAACGTTTCAGCATGATGAACCCTATGGTCGATGGTATCACTGCTTTCACCATGTCCATATTTGAGCGCTATGACCCTCTGACCGGTATGCCCGCACATACGGTTGAGCCTGCTCCATGGTCCTACCCGATCTGGAACGGTACTACACCGCTGACCGCATCAGGTGGTTGGGGACAACCCATGACCATGACCATGCCTGACGGATCCGCCATGCCGGTTGTTGCCGGACAGGTTATGATGCCGAACGTAAAAGAGATGGACTGCCTCATGTGCCATTTCGACGGCTACAGCAACATGATGTCGTCGGTCATGGCCTACAGCGGTGCCCATAACGCCACCCCATCTTTCGGCGCAGGTTTCATGAATATGTTTACCGAGGCTTATGATTTCACTACCGGCCTTCTGGATAAAGACGCTGCTACTGGAGTCGTTTCGCTGTCATCTTTGGGTATGTCCAAGATGAAGTACGATCCACCGAGCCAGAACTGCCGTAATTGCCACATGCCGTCCAACCTCAAGGATATCCCGGACATGTTCAGGGACTTCCTCTCTTCAGCGCCAATGATCTATACCGGCAAATTCGTCAAGTCCTTTACTGGTCTGGCAATGCCGGCGTTCGACATGAATGCGCCGTTCGGTATGACATGGGATATGAAAGTTGGTCCATATTCAACTTCGCCAACTCTGTATATGACCCAGACCGGCATCGGCAGCACCACGCCGGGCTTTACAACCACCATTCCTTCCGGTTGGCCATCCGCCATGGGCAGGTCTGAATTCAACCAAGTTGCATTCGACAACTTCTCCACAGCTATGCCAGGCATGAAAAACTACTTCATGGGTGGCGGTAACCCTTCCGGTGTCGGCCTTGGCCCGATCTTCTATCAGGCCACTATTGACGCGCAGGGTCATCAGGACCAGAACGTCCTCAAGAAGAGTGCGGTTCCATTTCCACGTGCTGAATGGTTCAAGCGCGGAGACATGTGGGCAACTGGTTATGACGTTCATCTGTCGCTGGATTGCTCCGGTTGCCACATGAATACAAAGACAACCAAGATCAACAATGCTGCCGGAACCTTTGACGGCAAAAGCGCTGGCGATCCGGGTCGTGGTTTTGACAGCGCCGGTGGAGTTGAAGCAAATCCAGCCTTCGTTACTACCGTCAACAGCCAGAACACAGTTAAACATTGCGCTAACTGCCATGTTACCGGCAAGAATACTGATGGCGTAGCTATCGATACAATGGGCGCGCCTAATCCGACCTCCGCTCACCAAAACGCTGGCCTCCTTGCCAACCTCACCAAGTCTGTTCGTCTGAATGCAACTACCGGCGCTGAAGAGAACTTTGTCGGCAGCCATCTGGACGTAATCGACTGTACGGTTTGCCACTTGACCCGCGAGCAGATGGTTGTTCGTCTCCTCGACTGCACCTCCGGTAATCGCTATCCCAACATGCTCGGCTTCAAAAAAGAACGCGGCATGATGGGTATGTTCAGCGATCCAATGTCTATGGGTGCTCCCGTAGGCAACAACCTGGAAAAATGGTCTCCTCTTTACACCTGGCAGAAAGGTGGCAACGATTTCAAATTCAAGAACATGACCAGCAGCCACCTGAATACTGGTGGAGTGAATACGGAATGGCGTCGTAAAATGTACGCCGTCAACCTGATCACTGCGCAAATCTGGAACAACGTTAGCGGGACTGTAGACGCCAACGGTGATGGCGTGCCGGGACGTGCACCAAGCATTCATGCTGGTACTCCCGAAATTATTCCGGCCACCAATTATGATCCATGGATTGCCCGCGACATGAAGGCTGGTATGAACTTCGGTCCTTCCGGGTTCGCTCCAATTCCGGTCGGCTTTGGCGGTGGTGCTTACCAAAGTGCATTTAGTCCAACAGGCGCCTTCGTTCCTGGTGCTTTGAAATACGTTGGTGTCTATGGCGGCAACGCCATGTTCTCCACACCGGAAGAAATTACTGCGTACAAAACATGGAGAGACCAGATTAGCCCGGCTGTTGATGGCAAATCGTGGGCTGGAACCCAGCTTGCCTTTGTCGCCGGACCATACAAGTTAACTCATGGTATCCGCCCAGTTGACAAGTTCGTTTTGGGTAAAGGCACGTCGCCGAGCTTCGGCTGCGCCGATTGCCATGCACCAGTAGCTACCGCTGCAGTGCCAATGTTTGATGGCACAATGAACATGCTCGGTACTGCAATTAATACAGTAAAAGCTATAGCAGCTGGCCAAGGATTCATGCAAGCTCCTGCAGAACTGATGGAGGTTGTTGGTCTTAACGCTGACATCGAGACTGCTGCTGAAGTTTCAACCAAGGCCGGTGGAGCCGTAGAAGTCAAGTTCGATGAGGAAGGTACATGGAGTGGTGGTACATTTACTCCTGGTGGCGCAGCTACCCACAAGCGTGTGACCGAGCTTGATCGTGCTGAAGTGCTGTATCCCACAGCTTCAGGCGTGAGTTTTGTAGACGTCAAGGGTGTTGACCACTTAAACCGGACAGACTTTAAAACCTATATGACCGGTATCACCGCAGCTAGCTCCGGTATCGGCGTGATGCCCATTGCCAGCTTCGCTGCCCTTACTGATGTTGATCCACAAATCGTTGGTACCCAGGTGTTCACAAATGCTGCTCAGGCACTGACAGCTGCTGAGGCGCAGGGCGGTGCAGGCTTCGTCACCTACGTCTGGACATCCAGCGATGGTACTGTTATCGCTGCCGGCAAAACTTCCAGCGTGACCTTTACAACCACAGGGCTCAAGACCATCACCCTGAAGGTTACCGACGAGGAGGGTAATGTAGCTATAACAACACAAGATGTGAATGCGGTTGTAGCCCCGGCTGTCAATCAGATTACCTGGGCTGACGCACTCGGAAACCTTGGTGGATCAGTTACTGTAATAGCACTGCCAATACCAAATGATCAGCTGAAAATCATGTGGGGCGACGGTAAGTACGATTACGTAACCACTAAGTCAGTAGCAAATCCTAACGGTCTCTTAACTGCTACAAAGGCACATACGTATTCCACCGCCGGCAGCAAGCTGGTTCAGATCTACGTATACAAGGCTGGCGTGCAGATAGGCTTAATCAAGCAGACCATCACCGTTAACGGCACGAACTAATTCGGCCTGAGGTGAAGCAATGAAATGAAATTGCCCGGAGGGCTCTCCCTCCGGGCAATCTTTACAGTAGCTGGATCTGTATTATGGTACCAAAACGTAGTCAGGTTGTGATGAACAAACACTACTGAATATTTCAAACCATGCTGCAATTTACTTCTGAGGTTTTATTTCCCGACATATCAAGACGAGTAGTTTTTCGTCAACGCTGCCTTTTACGACTTCTAACCAGTCTGTTTTATCAAGATCTACTTTTTTAACTTTTTCAATAGACATACCCGTTATAGTACGTTTTTTCTTATTCACGCAGTCAAACTCTTCATATGCAGCGACTGTTTTTGTCCCTTTAGACATATCTGGTGATATTTTTTCTTTTGCCATGGCAGCACTGTCCACATTATATTCAATCTTGGTCCAGGCGGTGACGACAGAACCTGCGGAAGCCGTCAATGTTTTAGGATTATAAAAACATCTGGTAGAAACGTCATAGTCACCCAAATATTTCCACTGTTGCGCCATTGCCGATGATGCTGTCAGGATGAACAGAGCTGCCAGTAAACTTGTTCTTTTCATTCTGTACTCCTCCAAGTCAGGTTTTATAATTCCAGTCATAAGTGCTACAACTGGTTACAACTATATTTAAAAAATATATACTAAACAATAATAATCTCTGTTATACAAAACTAAGAATAAAATAGGAACAATAAAAAAGGTATCAACGTCTTATAATCACAACTACATCTACGGAGGAAACCCGTCAATGATTCATTCAAATCTGTTACTGAAACCTATGATTGCAGTATCGATGCTTGCGCTGTTTGTTTCAGCATGTTCGCCTGGGACGTCGAATGTGACGCCACCCTCCGCTGAATTTTCTTCACCTGAACTGAAGAATACGGTTGCCCGAGTGAACGGCACGGACATTACTCTTGGTGAACTCAAGCGGGCCGAAAAAATATTAATGGCAAACCAACCCGGCGTGGAGATTCCCCCCGCTCTTAAGAAAGAATTCGAAAAGCAGGCACTTAATCAGTTGATTAGCTCAGAGCTTCTTTTTCAGGCCGGTCAGAAGTTTGATGTCAAGGACCTCGACAAACAGGCGGCTGACAGATTGGAAAAAATTAAAAGCGGGTTCGCTGATGCGAAGGATTATGCCAAAGAACTCAAGAACATCGGAATGGATGAGAACATGTTGCGTGACTATACCCGTCGCGATCTGGTTATTGCCAATTTTGTCAATACAAACATCGCCTCCAAAGTTACGGTCAGCGAAGTAGATATCAAAACGTTTTACGACCAAAATCCTACCAACTTTATCAAGCCCGAGCAGTTGAGGGCGAGCCATATATTGGTAGGCATTGATACCAAAGCGGGGGTTGAAGAGAAGAATAAAGCTCGTGAAAAAGCTGAAAAACTGCATAAGGAGCTGGTAAACGGAGCAGATTTCGTGAAGCTGGCGCTGGAAAACTCCACCTGCCCCAGCAGTAAGCAGGGAGGCGATCTGGGCTATTTTCCCAAGGGAAAAATGGTTCCTCAATTCGAACAGGCTGCTTTTGCACTTGAAGTTGGAAAGTTAAGCGGTGTGGTAGAAACACAATTTGGCTTCCACATAATCAAGCTGACAGATCGGATAAAAGCGGAGACGATCTCTCTGTCCACAGCCCATAAAAAAATTGAAGAATATCTCATGGCTCAAAAGACAAATGCTGCTATTAGTGACTTTGTCGGCGAGGCTCGCAAAAGCGCTAAAATAGACATGCTGTTGTCACAATCTTAGTCTAAAAACTGTACTCTGTATTCATGTTGTTTCTCTATGATTGAAGCCGCCGCATTTTCGATAGTAGTAAATGTCATATATGCAAATCTGCGGGTATCAGAACAAACAGGGGCCACGGATGAAACAAGAGCTTTTGAAACAGATACCCAAAGTTGATCGTGTTCTGGCCTGGGATCAGATGGCCGCTCTTGCGGCCTCTCACCCCCGGACGGAATTGCTGGCGGCGGTACGACTGGTGCTTGACCGTCTGCGTGATGCTGTTCGCCACAGTACAAGCGTTGATCTTTCCCGTGAGCATCTGAGCGCCTTAGTCAGCGCCGAACTTGCTTGTCGCAGCCAGCCCAGCCTGCGGGAGGTCGTCAATGGCACTGGTGTAGTGATTCACACCAACCTGGGACGTTCACCACTGGCCTTTGAGGCAGAAGAGGCCATCCGCAGAGTGTCCTGTGGTTATTCTAATCTTGAATATGATCTATCCAGCGGGATGCGGGGCAAACGCCATGACCATGTGGAGGGGCTGATTTGCGAACTGACCGGTGCCGAAGCGGCACTGGTGGTTAACAACAATGCCGCTGCCGTCATTTTGGCCCTGTCGTCTCTGGCCTTAGGCAGGGAGGTGATTGTCTCCCGGGGAGAGTTGGTGGAAATTGGCGGTTCCTTCCGCATCCCCGAGGTAATGCAGCAAAGCGGGGCGCATCTGGTTGAGGTCGGTGCGACCAACTGCACCCATATCCGTGATTATTCCAACGCACACAACGACGCGACTGCCCTGCTGCTCAAGGTGCATACCAGCAACTTTGCCGTGGTTGGTTTTACTGCCGAAGTATCTATCGAAGAACTGTCTGCTTTGGGGAAAAAAATCGGTGTCCCGGTCATGGCGGATGCCGGCAGCGGTTGTTTGATTGATCTGGCACCGTATGGCATTCCTGGAGAGCCGACAGTGGGCCGCTATCTGGAGGCAGGCATCGATGTGGTGACCTTTAGCGGCGATAAGCTTCTGGGGGGGCCGCAGGCCGGGATCATCGCCGGTAAGCGGGAGTTACTTGAACCGATGAAACGTCACCCGCTGATGCGTGCCTTCCGGATGGACAAGCTATCGCTGGCGGCGCTGGAGGCTACGTTGCGCCTGTATCGCGACGAACGGCACGCAATTTGTGAAATACCCACACTACGCATGCTGACGGCAACTCCGGTTGAATTGTCGCGAAGGGCAGACCGACTTGTCCGTTTGCTGCGTCGCCGGCTTCCCAAGTCGATAACTCTCATGAAACATCACGGTGAATCCAGCGCCGGCGGAGGTTCGCTCCCCTTGCTGTGTCTGCCGACAACCCTCCTCGAAGTCCGAATCAGCGGGCTGTCTGCACAGCAGATCGAAAAGCGACTGCGGGGAGCATCACAACCGGTGATTGGCCGTATCCAGCGGGAGCGTTTCCTGCTTGATGTCCGCACCATCCTCGAACACGACATACCGGCTCTGGAAGCTTCGCTCGGTGAAGCTGCTAAATATGGCTTAGAATAAAGCTACAAGAGGTGACACAATGAGAAAAATATTTTTCGTTGTACCGATTCTGCTGGTTGCTGTAGGCATCGCGTGGGCACAGGGAGGGATGAAGAAGAAAAAACCTCTTCCGTTTGAATTTGGCAGCGTTACCATCAATAATTACTCCCAGCAGGCGGGAATGCCGCCGGTAGTATTTGACCATTGGGTGCATCGGCAAAACTATACATGCAGGCTCTGCCATGTGGATATCGGCTTCGGCATGATCGCCGGATCTACTAAAATCCGCTCATCGGACAACATGAAAGGCTATTTCTGTGGCACATGCCACAATGGCAAGACGGTACATAATAAAAAAATCATATTTGAATCATGTGCCAAGGAATACAGCCGGGAAGAGTATAAAAGATGTACAAAATGTCACACGCTGGAAAGAAGTGCCGCCAAGGAAGACGAGTTTTATCGGTTTTCGGAAAAAATGCCGAGTGAGCGGTTTGGAAACAGGATAAACTGGGAAGTGGCGGAGGAAAAAGGCTTGATCAAGCCGGTCGACTATCTGGAAGGGGTTTCCTCAAAAAAATCGAATCTAAAAGTTAACCCGGATTTTGCCATTAAAACGAAAGTCGAAGGAATGCCGGACATCATCTTCTCTCATAAAAAGCATACGGTATGGAACGGTTGCGAACTCTGTCACCCGGATATATTTATCGGGGTCAAAAAAGGAACGTCCAAGTATTCCATGGTCGAAATTTTTGATGGTAAGTATTGCGGGGTATGTCACGAGAAGGTTGCCTTTCCGCAAACCGATTGCCAGCGTTGCCATACCAAGCCGCCCCAAGGATGAGATACTCATGAAAACTGGTGGAAGATTGAAACTCTTGATCATGGCAGGATGTATAAGCCTGTTCATTACCATCCAGGCGGCCTATGGCGAAGATGCCTGGCGGACGGACTTTGACGTATCTTGTGCCCAATCCAACGATGCCATGTCGCTTTCGATACCCGAGTTGAATAAGCTGATAGAGCGGTGTGACAGTTTACAGAAGATTATAGAAAATGAGGAAGAAACGGTCCGAAAAGTCTATCTAAAAAGGCTGCAGATGTGCAAAAAATTCTACATTTTTGTCCTGGAATCTAAAATGCGCGAACAAAAACCGAAATGACCCGGGACGCTCGTCGGGCTCTTCCCGGAACAGGTATTCAATGCAGGGGAGTACGCATGGCAGTCAGCTTTTTAGCCATAGTACCGCTGGCCGTTATGACAGTGTTGCTATGGAGTGGATCCGGGCACGGGCAGGCAGATGACCGGGAAGAGCTGGGTAAAGTCTTAAAAGTGATGCCGCCTAATGGCCCGTTCTGGAAATACGGTAATGTGGTAATGCGCCGCAAAAGCAAAAAAGCGGGAATGACCCCGGTTGTTTTCCCCCACTGGACCCATCGGGCAAAATATACCTGTCGTGTTTGTCACCTTGAGTTGGAATTCGGCATGCGTTCGGGTGATACCGGGGTCACCAGAGCGCAGTATCTGGCGGGTAAATACTGCGGTGTCTGTCACGATGGGAAGACCGCATTTTCCGTACTGGATAAAGACCCCTCCAAATGCGATAAATGCCATATGAAGGACACCCGTGCCTTGGAGGAGCGGTTTGAAAAATTTGCGAAGAAGCTCCCCAAGGCATCTTTCGGAAACGGCATAGATTGGGCCAAAGCACTGAATAGCGGGCAGATTACCCCTTCCAATTCAATCCGTGCAGAACGTTTAGCCATGCAGTTTCCGGACAAACTCAAAGCACCGCTGAAACTAGGCACAACGTCACCACGCAGCGACGTCACCTTTTCCCATGAGGATCATTTTGCAGAACTGGATTGCTCAAGCTGCCATCCAGACATATTTAAAATCAAGAAGGAAGGGACCGAGTACTTTTCCATGAAGAATAATATTTACGGTAATTATTGCGGTGCCTGCCATATGCGTGTGGCTTTCCCCATGAATGACTGCAGACGGTGCCATGCGAAAATGAGCGGCTCTTCCGGATATTAAAAGCGCACTCCCATTATAGTTTTACAATCCCCCGTTTGAGACTCCTTGACGTAAGCCCTGTACGCAGGAAATGGCACTGCTACTGGCGTTTCCGCGCAACCCGTCTGTCTCCCACCCGTATGGTAACCTTCTCACTGTCGAAATGTTCCAGGAGCGGAATCAGAAATTTACGTGATAGACCCGTCAGTTCGCGGTATTCGGGTGGAGTGATCCCTTCGTTTTCACGAAGATGGTGCATCAATTTTTCCCGCAGACCGTCCAGGACCTCGCTGGCGTAAAACAAGTCACTGGATATACGCACCGCGTTGCCATTTCTAACCAGAATGGCGAGGTTATCCCGAACTGACTTCTCGTCACAATGAAATCGTTCCATGAACTCTTTTATGGTGGGAGGCTCAAGAGCCTTTTCACGCAAAAACGCACTGAAGGCCGATGTCAGATCCTCTGCCGAAGCAGCTGAACGAACAACATGACCTGCCAGCTTGACGATGTCACGCTCGGGGATCAACAGCCCGTCCCGTTCCAGCGCCGACAGAAGCGGAGTGAAAAACCGCTGGTCACTTCGCTTGGGCATGCGTGTTTTAAGTTCTTCCTTTCCAATTCCATGCTTGAGAGGGTTGGACGCCAGAAAGGCACTTACTTCGTCCTTCAATCCATTCTTGAGCGATTCGAAGGCATCCCTGGCCAGATAGATACGTGGTTCACGAGTCATTTGAAGGATGTCGCCGGCACTCAGGAGTACTGCAAGTGTCGTCTCTGCGGCCTTGCGTGAGACACCGGAGCGCAGGAGAATGTCCTCGAATGAAATTCCGGACAGCTTGCTCTGGCCAATGATCAGGGCGCAGACTCGTTGGTGCTCCTGACTTTCGAGGGACTCCAGCAGCATTACGGCCTCTTCGTTCCGGCGCCTGCGGCGGGGGGGGAAGGGGTCCAGCACTACGCCACCGCCTATCGTGGTGGCGGGTGAGGCTAATCGCAGTATGTAGCTGTCTCCTGAAATAAGCAGCACCGGTTCGCTCAATCGCAACTGCACGTAGGTGCTGTCTCCCGGCTGGATGGTATCGCGATCCAGCAGGACAACCTGTGCTTGCACCTCATAGGTAGCCGAATGAAGTTGAACGCTGGCGCGGTGCTTCAATTCCCGGGGTGCCGTCGAGAGATGGTCAAGGCGGACATCCACAGCGCGGGTTGTCTGAAACAGATTACGCGGAACAACAACATCTCCTCGATGCACCTGGTTCAAGTCCACCCCTTGCAAGTTGACCGCCAGGCGCTGACCTGCCAATCCCTTCTCTACTTTGCTGCCGTGGGCTTGAATACCGCGAACCCTGCCTAATCTGCCGGAGGGAAGCAGCTCTACATCTTCTCCCACAGTGATCTCGCCTGAAAGAAGAGTTCCGGTTACCACCGTGCCGAAACCGGTCATGGTAAAGACCCGGTCCACCGGCAGCCGAAAGTGCCCTTCACGGCGCTTTTCGGCAACCTCGTTTGCCAGGCGGGACAGGACGTCCTTCAACACATCAAGACCTTCTGAGGTACGCGACGAAACCGGTACGATCGGGGCATTTTCCAGGAAACTGCCGGACACGAATTCTCGCACCTCCTCGGTGACCAGTTCCAGCCATTCCCGATCGACCATATCGCACTTGGTCAGGGCTACCAGGCCATTTTTGACTCCAAGCAACCGCAGGATATCCATATGTTCCCGCGTCTGTGGCATGATACCTTCATCAGCAGCGATTACCAGCATAACAATATCCATGCCGCCGACGCCGGCCACCATCGACCGTACAAATTTCTCATGGCCAGGAACATCGATTATGCCGAATCTGATGCCTCCGGAAAGTTCCAAATGCGCAAAACCAAGCTCTATGGTAATTCCCCGCGCCTTTTCCTCCTTTAATCTGTCGGTGTCGATGCCGGTCAAGGCCCTCACCAGCGAGGTCTTACCGTGGTCGATATGTCCGGCTGTGCCAAGAATAAGATTTTTCATGATTGGAATTGTTTGAGAGTACTGCGACAGGCACTGGCGTCATGCCTGTGCTGTTTTAGAAGGATTTTACGTTTGTTACAAATATTCTCACCCGGATCCATATCGATCTCCGACCGCTATCTGGAAGACCTACACAACTTTAAAATGGCGGAAGCACATGGGAATCGAACCCACCGGGGAGATTTCTCATCCCCCCCACTGGTTTTGAAGACCAGGCCGCCCACCAGCGACGGACGTGCTTCCAAAGAAGAATAGTGTCGAATAAATTTGCAACAATTATATAGCAACAGCATTTTCAGTGGTATTAAAAGGTGACTGCAAGTTAACAGTCTGAAAGACGGACTCAATAAAATCCTTGAGTAAGGGGTCATGAACCTTGCTCTGATTACAGGCCAATGTACGTGAGCGGGTATTACAAAACCCAGGAATAACGTGTTCACGGAGATTACCCGCATTAATATGGTCAGTAACCAGAGCTCTCGATACAAAGGCAACCCCTTGCCCCTGTAGGGCAGATTGAATCAAGCATCTGAGATGATCGTGAACGATAACGCCCCTGAAATTTTCAACAGAGTTTCCTGTTTTGCTTAAATTGTCCTTGAAAAGGTGACGTGAACTACATCCATCTCGTCGTGATATCAGTCGATGTTTAAAAAACTCTTCGAGCCTGGTTTCCTCGATTGCAATCCCCAGTGATGGTGCTGAAATCATGACCATCTCATCCTTGAACAGAGGAAAGAGCGCAATGTTTTCATTCGGCAATTCATCGCAATGCTCAATAACGATAACGTCAAACTTCTTATCGATAAGTTTCTTGATTAATTGATCTGATTGTTGAGAAACAAACGTAATATTTATTACATCAGAGTTTTTACTCAGAAAGATATCCAACACTTTCGGCAAGAAAACAAAACCGAATGTGGGTGTAAATCCTATTGTAAACTCCAATTTCTTTCCTACGTTTTTCACAGCATTTTCGATATCTCGTACAGCCATCAATATCATATTTGTTCTAGCAAGTACCCTCTCTCCTGGAGGGGTCGGTTTAAGAACAGCACCTGAACGGTCTATCAGTTGACATCCATAGTGTTTTTCAAGAAATTTTATGCGCTGGGAAACTGCTGACTGGGTTATGCAAAGCTCATGCGCAGCAAGGGAAAAGCTCCCCATATCCAGCACAACTTTGAATGTCCTTAGGTAACGTGTTTCCACTTTTCACCCCGCCTATTCCTCCAACGAAAAGGCAATTTAATATAACAAACCGCCAATATTAATGTCAATTTTATTTATTACAGTAAAGAACGCTATTTACGCAGGAAAGGCCGAGACCTTATGCTAGTGCAACTATTTGCAATTGAAGGGTCCGTTGCCCCCGGAATGTATTATCACTCAGTTGATAGGCGAACGCCACTCGCTGTTCACATGCCAACGGCACCGTAATTCCGGGTTCAACGGCATTAAACCAAATAGCGTCGATTACCAGCCCACTTCTTTCGAGAGACAGTTTCAGATGTGATCCATCACCTACAGATTTAATCTTCAATACTTTAAATTCACCTATAAAAATCGGGGATGAAAAGTCGCGCCCCCATGGTTCTAATTGCCCTAACTCATCGAGCGTCTGTATTGTTAGTAAAGATTGTTCAGGATCCCCGTCAACCCATATCTCCGGCTTTAATACCTGCTTTTCCAATTGTTCACCAACAGCCACTTCATAAGCGGCCGCAAATCGTTCAAAATCATGTATCAAGATGGTGGCGCCAGCGGCCCCAGCATGTCCGCCAAACGAAACCATCAATCCTGGGTGGCAATTATCGACCTGTTGCAACGCATCGCGTACATGAAGCCCCGGAATACCTCTGAACGACCCTGAAGCGAGCCTGTGTCCATCGTCATCAGTGGCCGTCTCAGCACCATTGCGGTTTCCCGCACCTTTGGGAGCAAAGATAGCCGAAGGTTTTCCAAAACGCTCAACCAGTCGGCTTGCGGTGATCCCGTGAACCCCGCTATGCCCATCTTCAAAGAACAGTACCAGTGATTGACTTACTAATTCCGATGCTGCTTCAAAAGCGCGACTACGTAGTTCTTTCTCGATGGCTTTGCGCTGTTCATTTTCCTGTTGCAGTACTGACCAATGCTTAATTGCATCAGCTCTGTTATCGGCAATTAGAAACCGAAATCCAGATTCCGCCCAGTCCAACCTCCCCGCTGCGGCAACAGCTGGGGCTAATTGAAAACCAATAGTTTGGGATGTCACCGGATTATCCCGTAAGTTTTCACAGAACACTTGCCAGCATGGTCGACTTTTAGCGTTGATCAGAGAAAGCCCGCGTTTTACGAATGCACGGTTTGCATAGCTGAGATCAGGTCGTAAAGATACGCAATCTGCCACAGTTGCTACGGCAACGTAGTCGAGCAGTGCTGTCATTGAAGGGATTTGAGCCAAATATCCTCGATTCAACAATTCAGTTCTCACCATTGCCATGGTCAACCAGGCAACACCTGCACCGCATATATACGGGTCATAATTTGATTCATCCCGTGTCGGGTTTACACAGGCAAGAGCGGACATCGGCGGGCCTTCGACGGGAAGCTCATGGTGATCAGTTACGATTACATCTCTACCGGCAGCTGCGAGATTTTTGATGCGGGGCTCATCACTGGAGCCCTTGTCTGCTGAGATAACGAGTGTTGCTTCGCTGGCAAGAATCCGCTCAACCACTGCGTTGCTAATGCCGTAGCCTTCAGATAGACGATGGCTGGTGACAACTGACAACCTCTCTGGCGGCACGTTAAAATGCTGCACAAATGCCGACCAGAGAACGGCTGCCGCCCCCTGACCATCCATATCGTGATCCACACTAAAAACAACCTTTTCACCATCGATCACCGCTTGGGCAATACGATTAACAGCTATACTCATGTCAGGAATACCATCAGGAGTAGCAATCTTAGCCAGTGAAGGATTGAGACAACTTTCTATTGTGACCGGTGAATCAACTCTCTTGGAGACGAGATCCGCCATCCATGGTGTCATACCCTGATTCAGGAGATTATCGTACACATGTTCAACTCGGCGTCGATAGCGAATGACGGGGCTTGGTTTCATAGTTCTCTCTTTTGCCTTGGTAACTGCGGTGTAGAGCCAGGTATTGTCACACAACATTCATTTGTCAAAAAAAATCCCCCGACAGGCGGAGGATTTTTTCAGTTATTTCATTGCAGGCGCCATGCTCTTACCCGGTTGTGCCATCATCCCTTTTATCTGAATGGCAGTCGGACTGCTCGAATCCAGCTTGAGATATCTGTTCCAGTACTGAGTCGCCTTTTCAGGCTGTTTCAAATCGGCAGAATAGACAAGGCCGGCATTGTACAGGCTCTGCAGATGGTTCGGATCGATCTTGCTGGCTTTTTCAAAATTTGCAAGCGCCTTGTCATACCACCCTACAGATCTAAACATAACCCCCTGGTCAGTCAGCACATTCGGGTTATCCGGTTTAATCTCAAGCGCTTTACCATAGGCGCTGATCGCTTTCTGGGATTGCTTCGTGTCAAAATAGTCATTACCCAGAGATATCCACGCGTTAAGGTTTTTAGGATCCTGAGCTACTACCTTCTCAGCCTGGGCAATACGCTGCATGTAGTCGGCAGGTGATACTGCACCGGCCGGGATAGCGATATTCCGCTGTTCTGTTTTAGAGGCATTGCTGATGCTGAAGATCAGATACCCACCCAACAAACCGACGATAAGAGTAACAACTACAATCAGGATTGAATCTTTGTTCACAGGGCACCTCCCCGAACCAATAGTGTACCGGCTTACGCGGTTTTAGCCTTTTTAGCCAAGGCGCGATTTTCAAGTATTACCACGATCGGGCTGGCGACAAATACCGATGAATAGGTGCCGACAAGAACACCAATCAAAAGGGCTAATGAAAAATCATGGATCACTTCACCGCCGAATATAAAGAGTGAAGCAGCGGCAAGAAAAACCGTCAGCGACGTGACAATCGTGCGGGAAAGCACTTCATTGATACTATCGTTAAAGATAGTGTTCATGGCACCTTTTAAATTTTTATGCAGGTTTTCACGAATACGATCAAAGACGACAACCGTGTCTGTTAGTGAATAACCGGCGATCGTAAGTACAGCCGTGATAAAGAGTAGATTAATCTCTTTGTTCATCAGATAAAAAACCGCAAACATGGCCAGACAATCATGCATGGTGGCCAGAGTAGCACCCACGCCAAACTTAAAGTCAAAACGCCAAGCGATATACAGGACGATCCCAAACATTGAAAGCACAGCAGCGACCAGAGTATCCTTGCGCAGTTTGTCACCAATAGAAGGGCCAATTTCTGTAGAACTTTCCACTGTGAAAGCGTTGTCTGTAAATTCTTTTTTAAATGCTGTCTGCACCATTTCGGATGGTTTACCTACAGCAGCTCCGGCCATTTTGACGAGCAGTTTATTGCCGTCTTTAATTTCCTGGAGATCTGCCTTTGCTATACCGTTTTTATGCAGTGCTGTTCTGGCATCGGCAATTGAGATCGGCTTACTGAACTTCAACTGCATTGCAGTGCCACCTGAGAAGTCGATGCCCATATTTGCGGCACCACGGCCGACCTGAATGACCCCGATGATACCGACAATCGAAATAATCGCCGATATAACGAAGGATATTTTACGCATTCCAATAAAATCTATTCTTGTTTTCCCAAGAAGTTCCATGAACGGTGTTACCCCCTATATGCTCATTTTTTTAACTTTGCCCTTGTGCAGAAACAGGTCAAAGGTCACCTTGGTTCCGATCAGTGATGTAAACAGATTGATGATAACCCCAAGACTTAAGGAAACCGCGAACCCTTTTACCGGACCGGTGCCGAACTGAAACAGAACCGCTGCAGTAATCAAAGTAGTGATATGGGAGTCCATGATCGTCAGGAAAGCCTTATCATAGCCGGAATCCAGGGCCGCTTTAGGAGACTTGCCCAACTTGATCTCTTCACGGATGCGCTCAAAAATAATGACATTGGAGTCAACCGACATACCAACCAGCAGTACGATGGCGGCGATACCGGGCAGTGTAAGCGTTGCACCCAGTGCAGCCAACGCCCCCATGAGGTAGAGTATGTTCAAAATCATACCCAGGTCGGCAATCAGGCCTGACAACTTGTAATAAATTGCCATAAAAACAACGACCAGCAGCACTCCGATCAGACCGGCATACAGACCTTTATTGATGGAGTCCTGTCCCAAAGAGGGGCCTACGGTCACGTTCTGGATAATCTTTACCGGGGCGGGTAATGCTCCGGCTCGAAGTACAATCGCAAGGTCAGCAGCTGTTTTTTCAGTAAAATTGCCCGATATCTGGGCGCTGCCACCTGAAATCCGCTCACGTATGACCGGAGCGGAGTGGATATTGTTATCAAGCACGATAGCAAAGCGTTTGCCGACATTTGCGGCCGTAACCTGATCAAACAACTTGGCGCCCAGAGAGTTGAATTCAATCCCGACGTATGGCTGGTTGAACTGTGAATCAATTCTGACTTGAGCGTCCGTCAGCAGATCGCCGGTGATCATCGATTTTTTCTGGACTACGATCGGAATTTCCGTGACAGCACCAGTGGTTGGATCAACGGATTTTTCCTTGAGCAGCTCAGCATCATCAGGGATCGTTCCGGATGTTGGCGAGATATCCTCACGTACCATTTTAAAATCCAGCCTGGCAGTACGCCCGATAAGCTCAATCGCCCGCTGCGGATCCTTGATACCGGGCAACTGGACAACAATATGATTGATGCCTTCGCGCTGGATAGTAGGTTCCGAAACGCCAAACTGGTCTATCCTGTTGCGGATAGTTTCAAGAGCCTGTTGAACGGCCTTGTCCTTGCGATCTTGCGCATCCTTCTCGCTTACCCGCAACGTCAAGGCAACAAAGCCCCCTTCATCGAACGTCGGACTCTGTTCGTAGGAGGGATATTTATCCTTGATCAGTTTTTGTACGGCATCTGCAGTCCCCTTTTCGTACAGCACGACGGAGACCGTATCAGACCCATTTCTGGAAATACGTTTAAAATGAAGATTTTTGCTATTCAGCGTATCTTCAAGATCCGTGGCGACAAGATCCAAAGACCCTTCAACCGCCTTCTGCGTATCGACCTCCATCACCAAATGAGTTCCACCCTGCAGGTCAAGCCCGAGATGAATCTTATCCTTTGGCAAAAAGTTTCCCCACCATGACGGCAACTTGCTCGCCAGGGTTGGAGTCAGGTACAAAAACGAAAGTGCTACAAAAATACCTATTAGGCTTATACGCCAGCCAGTTCCTTTCGGCATAAGGCTTGTCCCCCCTTCCAGATTTTGAACTAGTCTTTCTTAATTGCGGCGATATAGCTCTTGGTAATTTTAATATTTACGTTATTTGCAACTTCAAGAGTCACGATATCGCTGTCTACAGCAGTAACCTTACCATGTACTCCACCGGCTGTAATAACATTATCACCTTTTTTCATCGATTCCAGCAGGGCTTTATGCTCCCTGGCCTTTTTCTGCTGCGGACGAATCAGTAAAAAATAAAATATTGCAAACATGAAAACCAGCGGAATTATCTGCCCACCTGCAGCTCCTACTTTTGTTAAATCCAATCCAAACATGTTGTTATCCTCCCATTTAGTTTATTGCTTCTGTTGCATCGTCGCTTTAAATTGCCTGCGAAATTCGTCAAAACCATTATGCCGGATCGCTTCCCGGACTCTCCGCATGAGGTCAAGATAAAAATGCAGATTATGATAGGTATTCAACTGGGACGACAGAATTTCACCCGATCGATACAGGTGCCTCAGATAGGCACGTGAATAATTTTTGCAGACTTTACAACTGCAAGCCGGATCAATTGGCCCCGCATCATCTTCATATATTTTGGACTTGATGTTGACCCGTCCCTGACTGGTAAAAAGCATGCCATTACGGGCATTTCTGGTCGGCATAACACAATCGAACATATCATACCCGTGCCAGACAGCCTCCACCAGATCCTCGGGTGATCCAATGCCCATTATGTATCGCGGTGCATCCTGCGGTAACAGGGTGGAACAAGACTCCATCACCCCGTACATCTGCTCTTTTTCTTCGCCGACCGACAGTCCGCCCAGCGCGTAGCCGTCAAAACCGATCGAGCAAATATCGTTTACGCTGCGCGCGCGCAGATCATAATGCATCCCCCCCTGAATAATCCCGAACAGCTGCTGCCCGGGACGGGTATGGGCATCCTTGCAGCGCCCCGCCCAGCGGGCCGTCAATTCAAGGGAGCGACTGACATACTGGTAATCCGCGCTGGCGGGCGGGCATTCGTCAAAGCACATGATGACATCGGCACCCAGCGCCTCTTGAACATGGATCGCCAGTTCCGGCGTCAACATGTGATAGGAGCCATCCAGATGTGACTGGAATTTGACCCCTTCTTCACTTATTTTGCGTAATTCCCCGAGACTGAAAACCTGGAAGCCGCCACTATCGGTCAGAATCGGCTTATCCCAGTTCATAAAGCGATGCAGCCCCCCCATCTGCTCGACCAGACGATGCCCCGGTCTCAAGTAGAGATGGTAGGTGTTAGCGAGGATGATCTGCGCCTTGACCGCAACAAGGTCTTCCGGGGTCATCGCCTTAACGGTCGCGTTGGTGCCCACAGGCATAAAAATCGGGGTTTCGACCTCTCCGTGAGGAGTTTTCAGGGTGCCAAGCCGCGCTTTACTGGATGAATCACGATGAATAACAGAAAAAGTTTCTGACACACTACCCCTCAAGAGATGAACATTGCATCGCCGTAACTGTAAAACCTGAACCCCCGTGAAACCGCTTCACGATAGGCTTCAAGCACAAGCTCTCGTCCGGCAAGAGCAGAAACCAGCATCAGGAGCGTCGATTCCGGCAGGTGAAAATTGGTGATCAGAGCGTCGACAACGTTGAAGCGGTAACCGGGGTAGATATAAATATCAGCCTCTCCACTGCCTGTTTCAACGTACCCTGATTGTTGTGCTGAATACTCCAACGTTCTGGCAGATGTCGTTCCGACCGCAATGACCCGCCCACCCGCTGCTTTCGTCCTACTGACCGCCTCAGCCGTATCAGGCGGTATTATATAGCGTTCCGTATGTATCTGATGTTCTTCGACATGAATGGCTCGCACCGGCTGAAAGGTGCCCAGCCCGGTATGCAACGTAAGAAAGGCGGTTCCAATACCATGTGCTGACAATCGGGCCAGTAGCTCGTGCGTAAAGTGAAGTCCGGCCGTCGGTGCCGCGATCGCACCCGGCTCCCGTGCGATAACCGTTTGATACCGTTCGCGATCACCCGAGCAGTCATCACGCTGCAGATAGGGGGGCAGCGGGATGTGGCCTTCACGCTCCAGCCAGAGATCAAACGGCTCGTTTCCGGAGAATTCGACCAGCCAGTTTTCTGAAACGCAGCGGGACAGTACAACGGCAGTCATACCGGACTCAAGCAGAATCTCCTGCCCTTCGCGAAATTTCTTCGACGACCGGAGCAAACATTCCCAACGTTCTTCACCGCCGGTCAAACGTCGCAACAGAAAAACTTCAACTTTGCCGCCGCTCGGCTTGCGTCCGAACAACCGGGCCGGTATGACGCGTGTGTCGTTCATAACCAGCAGATCACCCGGCCGCAGATAGGTCTGAAGGTTACAAAACGTATCTTCAGCTATTGATCCCGACGAGCGATCGAGCAGCATTAAGCGCGACCCATCCCGTTTCGCAGACGGGTGACGGGCAATTAAATCCTGCGGCAGATGAAATGTAAAGTCCTTGACGAGCATCTAATCCCTGCATCTAATCAATACCGTCAACGAATATCGGAGAGTTTTTTTAACTCTGTGCCGGGGTAGTAGTATGAGAGAATTTCTCCACAACTAAAGCCGTCGAGCGCACGCTGCTTGGCACCCCACTGGCATAACCCGACACCATGTCCGTTACCGCTTCCAGAAAAGCTGATTTCATTCTTCGAGTTCTTCACGGTGAAACGGGTACTCTTTATGGCACCATACCCGACAGCCTTGCGAAACTGTTCACCGCTGATCGTGCCGCCGCCTCTTGACGCCAACAGGAGAACCTGTTTAAGCCTGCCACGAGAATTGACCGCTCCCGGCTTTATATCATACAGGCCTGAAAGCTTATGTCCGGCACTCCGCAGCCGTTCTTCAATCTCTTTCAGAGACAGCTTGTACTCCCATGCGGTAGCCATCGGTGACGTCAGGCAGTACTGACATTCAACGCCTTTTAAATACGGTAACGCAGCCCCCCAGACATTCTCGGAAGATTCGGTTCTCCCCCCGCAACTGGAGTGGTAAAAAGCCTGAATGATGCCACCGCCGAATGTCAGCACCTCTCCTTCAGTCTCAAGAACCGCACGACGGGCACGACTGTCTTCTATAAGGCACCCCTCATACACTTGATCAACAACTGACGATTCCATGTGATAGGGGGAACCCATGCGAGCCATTTTCTTGTTTAAAGCATATGTCCTGGCGATAATTGCCTGGGCTTTTACCGCTTCAATCGGCCATGCAGAAGATATTTCGCAATTAATCAGCCCAACCAGATATTCCTCAAGCGGCAACTGGTTTACCACCAGAATACCCTTGTCTGCTACGGACAGCTCCGCAAGTCCACGGTACGGTTTATTATTCACATATACTGCAGAGGAAGCTGAAAATATCAGTTGGCGGAACAGCTTCCCTTCAACCAGCAAACCATCCTTCACCTGCTTTACCGTAGCGGGAAACGACATGACAAGCGCATCGCCTCTCTCATTCGTCACGAGGAGTCCGTCACCAGACACCGTTACTTCGGAAGCTGACTTAAGAATAGCAATCCGGATGGTTTCATCCAGGGTTGCTGCATTTATCCTGTTCGTCCCCGACAACGATAAAATAGTCGTCACCAGCGTTAGAAGGATAAGTATGCGCATACGATAGAATGTCTGCAAAACCTAAGGATAGAAACACATAATACGGTACCGTGTCAATTTTTTTGATTGTCCGTTTTTCCGTACTTTTTTACCTAAAGATGACTATTGCACAATTTGGTACGTATACTGTATGTTTACCCATGAGTAATGAGTATACCTCCTAATTATGAAAGATCTTGTGATTTTAAATTCTCTCAAAATTAAAATAGTCGGCATGGTATCACTCATTGTAATTGCGGTTATTACTTTTGTGTCGTGGCACCATTACCGCAACCAGAAAGCCGTTATTGAAACAATTGTTGAAAAGAGTTCCGTGGTGCTGACCGAAAGCGTCGTTGCAAACATTCAACGGTCCATGAAAGCGGGGCCCTCAACGGCAATAAATTCGATTCTACACGATGCAAAAGTACACGGTCACATCAAGGAATTGCGGATCATCGACACCGAAGGCACTATTACCCATTCAGCCGACAAGAATGATATCGGTAAAGAGCTTTCAACAGAAGAACGCGATAAAGCTTTAACTACAAAGCAAAATAATTTCTATTTTATCAATAAAGATAACAACCTCGGCTCGTACACCCGCATCCTGAACACCCCTGACTGTCATAGATGCCACGATGCCAGAGCACCATTCATTGCCATCATAGAAACCGAAATATCTCTTGACGATTTAACCAGCTACATCCGTCTTGAAAAGAAAAATGCCATCGTTTCTTCTACCGTGATGATCCTGCTGATAGTCGGGACCATCTTCGTTTTTCTGACACGTTATGTCGACCGACCGGTCCGCTCATTAATTGCAGATATGCGCCAGATTGAGCTTGGCAATTTTGAGGTAAGCAGTTCGATTCAGAGTTCAAATGAAATGAGCCTCCTCTCGCTACACTTCAACTCGATGACCACTAAATTAAAGGATTTGATGCACACAACGGTCATCAATGAACGCGAACTGGCACGAGCCGAAGAAAAGCTGTCACATCATCATGACGCACAGCTTATGAACCAGAAACTTGAAGAACAGCTCAAAGAGATTGAAAATCTGAATATTTCGCTGGAAGAACGAATTGAGGAGGTTGAGCAGGCGAGCTTTACCATTACTGACCTGGCCGCCGAACTTGAACAGAAGAACTCAAATCTCGAACATGCGATTGGCAGACTTTCAACCATCTACAAAATTGGCCTGGCAATTAATTCAACCATGGATATTGATCGGCTGTTCAATCTGATCGTCCGCAGCACAACCAGCACATTGAATGCTCAAATCGGCTATATAATTCTTTACGACAAGGAACAGCAGTCGCTTAATGTGACCAATCTTATTGGTAACGGCAAGCTGCTCGCACCGCAAGACGCTATAAAAATGAAGGACACCAGTGTTTCAACCTGGGTTATCAAAAACCGTCAACCGCTCCTGATTGAAGATATAAATCAGACACCGCAGTTTGCCCGTTTCAGCGAATTGGGCTATGAGCGCAAAACCTTAATATGCGCGCCGCTGATAGTCATGGAAGAAATTATTGGAACCATCAGTGTCGTTAACAAAAGCGATAATTCACAGTTTTACTCATATGAATTGGAAATGCTTACCACCATAGCCGCCCAGGCTGCAATAGCCATCAAAAATGCGACACTCTATGACGAGCAGCAGCAAACCTACCTGAATACAATTCAGGCGCTCGTGACGGCCATCGAAGCGAGTGACGGCTACACGAAGGGTCACTCCGAACGGGTCACTCGTTATAGCGTGGAAATCGGTCGCCGTTTTAATCTTCCCAGTGATCGTCTGCAGATTCTGGAGCGAGCTGCCATTTTGCACGATATCGGGAAAATAGGCATCGACCTGAGCCTGCTCCATAAGGAAGGAAAGCTTTCGGCGCATGATGTCAACGAACTGCAGTTACACCCCGTGATCGGCATGAAGATACTTGAGCCGATTGAATTTTTAAAAGATGTCCGGACCTGCATCGGTCAGCACCATGAGCGTTTTGATGGCATGGGATATCCAAACCATATCAAATACGTTGATCAGCTTCTCGAATCACGCATTATCGGTGTAGCGGACGCGTTTGATGCCATGACCTCCGACCGCCCCTATCGCAAAGCGCTGACTCTGGATGTTGCCATCGTAGAGTTGGCTGAAAACGCCGGCACGCAGTTTGACCCGGCCATTGTCGAGATTTTTACTTCCATTCTTGAAGAAGGCATCTTTTCCGATACTCTGTGTCACAAATTTTCCATCACCACTCAGGCGGCTTCACGTGCCTGACACGAACCGTTCACTTATTGAGTCCCCTGTGACAGAACTGCTCTCATTACATAATCTGCAGGTCTCCTTTCCGACAGGACAAAGCACCTTTCACGCCGTCCGGGGAATTTCTCTTTCCCTGGCAGCAGGATCCGTACTGGCGCTTGTAGGAGAGTCCGGATCGGGAAAAACCATGACGGCCCTCTCTATTATGCGGCTCGTTCCGCAACCAGGGTTTATCAGTTCTGGGGAGATTATTTTTGAAGGGCAGAATCTGGTACCGTTACCCGAAGAGGCTCTGCAAAAAATCCGGGGACGACGGATTTCAATGGTCTTTCAGGAGCCGATGACCTCGCTGAATCCGGTTTTACGTATCTCCGACCAACTCTGTGAGCCGTTAATTCTACATATGAATCTGTCTCGACGAGAGGCTCAGGAGCGAGGAGTCGAGCTTCTAACAAACGTCGGCATTCCGTCTGCCGGCGATCGGATGCGCAACTACCCGCACCAACTGAGCGGCGGCATGCGGCAGCGGGTCATGATTGCCATGGCCCTGGCATGTCACCCATCATTGCTGATTGCAGATGAACCTACGACGGCACTGGATGTCACCATACAGGCGCAAATACTGGAACTTCTGGATACTCAGAGAAGATCCAGCGGACTGTCAATACTGCTTATTACGCATGATCTCGGCATAGTTGCCGAACGTGCCGACCATACCGCGGTCATGTATGCCGGCCAGGTGGTTGAGTCAGCTCCGACCAGCACGCTGCTGAATGACCCTCGGCACCCGTATACAAAAGCACTCCTGGCTTCTCTGCCTCAATATGCGGAACCGGGCAGGCCGTTGCCGACCCTGGCGGGCCAGCTGGATATCAGCACAGTGGCTACCGGCGGCTGCTGTTTTGCAGAACGCTGTCCGCTCGCTACGGCACAATGCCGTACTGAAACCCAGGAGCTGATAGAAATTGCGCCGTCACACCTACTTCGTTGCTGGAAATGCTCATGAGCCAGACCCCAATTCTCAGCGCCGTCGATCTACATAAAACTTTCAGGGTTTCTGGGCAGAATCGTTCGTCCCGTTTTTTGACCGCACTTGATCGGGTTTCACTGTGCCTCTCCGCCGGTGAAACGCTCGGAATCGCCGGTGAGTCCGGGTGCGGCAAATCAACCCTGGCAAAGGTCATGGCCGGCCTTCTGACTCCTGACGGGGGCCGCGTGCTGTACAAGGGCACGCAACTGAGTCAGCTGGAGCAGAATGACCAGACGATTTTCCGTCGTAAAACCCAGATGATCTTTCAGGATCCTTTTTCATCCCTGAACCCTCGTATGCGCATTGGCGACAGCATATCGGAACCACTCAAAATCGCCGGCATGTCTGCTCAACGGCAACGCATAGAGCTCAACCGCATCATGGCGGCTGTCGGACTGCAAAGCGATGCGGTCAATCGCTTTCCCGATGAGTTTTCAGGAGGACAACGGCAGCGCATCGGCATTGCACGCGCCCTGGCTGCTTCACCAGACATTCTGATCGCCGATGAACCGGTTTCATCTCTCGATATCTCGATTCAAGCCCAGATAATCAATATACTGCTGCAGATGAAGCTTGATTTCACGTTGTCCATGATGATTGTTTCACACAACTTACTGGTATTACGTCATATCTGTAATCGAATTATCATCATGTATCTAGGAGCGATTGTTGAATGCGGACCCGCTTCAGAACTATTTCAACGCTGCCGGCATCCGTACACTGAAGCCCTCATCGCAGCAATTCCCGGCTTACATACGACAGCCGCTTCCAAAGGTGAATTGTTGCGCGACGACCTGCCATCAGCTCTGTCAATCCCGTCCGGATGCCGGTTTCACCCCCGCTGCCGACATGCGGTCGAACTCTGTCGCCACGAGGTTCCGAAGATGGCAGAATATGCAGCCGGCCATACTGCAGCCTGCCATTTGAGCAAACAATTGTACGGATGAAGTGTCACCATCGGCACGCATCGCTTACCGTCCAGTTTTCGATTGACGAGCGCACATTCCATATATATGATAATCAAAAAAATGAAGAGGAGCCGGAATAATGGCCTTTGACAAAGAAAAGAACTTTACAACTGAAGCAGAGGTATTAAAAGTACTTGGCCACCCAATCCGCCTGAAAATTATTGCAGGACTTTGCACACATGAGTGCAACGTAAAACATATTTGGGAATGCCTCGGACTGCCACAGGCGACGGTTTCGCAACACCTGGCGCTGCTTAAGAACAAGGGGATAATAGATGGCAAGCGGGATGGTGTTGAAGTACACTACAGCGTCATCAATGATTTTGCTAAAAAGATTATCAGCGCGCTATAACCCCGGTCCGTGGCACAGGAATCATGTCAGATGCCTGGTTGCGACCTAGTATATGCAGAGAGGTAGAGGACTTTATACGTGGCAGGAATCCTGCCGTTCTGACTAAACCGCTCATGATACAACCGGGAGGTTTCCTGCAGTATTCCCCTCCAGCCCAGGCCGCTTCCAGATCCGCCCGCGACCGTTCCGGCACCGATGTTTTTAATCGATCGCAGCAGAGAGTGCAGATCGTCATACCAGTCAACTTCGGTTTCGACCGTCACAACAAACCGTTCTAAATCCATGTCGTTCAGAATTGACTTCACATCATCAACAGTCCGGAAACCGTGCAGCCGGGACACTCTTTGACTGTTGTCCGAACCGCACACATCCCGAAAGCAGTGCTGCAGCTCATCCAGCGTGCCAGCACAGAAGAAAGCCAGGCGGATAGTACCCCCAGGTCGTACGACTCTGCGCATCTCATGCAGGGCCGCGGATAAATTCCCCACCCACTGCAATGCAGACGCCGACACAACCAGATCGAATACCCCGGTTCTGAACGGAAGGTGCTCGGCATCTCCGTTGACGGGCTGACAGATGGCGCCAAGTTTCTGCAGTGTACAGAGGCACATATTGAGAGCGATATCAACTCCCGTCAGGCGAACATTCGGATAAAGTAAATGCAGTTTTTCAAGCAGGGCGCCGGTACCTGTCCCGACATCGAGAATATGCCCAGCTGCCTGGTCCTGCTGATACTCGACTGATCCGGCCAGATTTGCCACAATCCGCTTCTGCACGAGAACGTGCTGATCATACTCGGCAGCTTTTTGATGAAATGCTGCAGCCACCCTGCTGGTATCAGGCATCCTCTTCACACACTCTCCTTGCAAATCGTATAAGTTCGGTATTGAATTGGTCACTGTGCGTCAAAAAGGGTGCGTGTCCGCAGTGAGGGTACATTATCTGCTCAGCGCCAGGGATGTGGGCTTTCAGATAGCACGATGCCTGTGGCAGACATATCTGGTCCTGCCCACCATTCACAATCAACGTCGGGATGGTAATTGCGGGCAGCAGCTGGCGCATATCTGCCCGGGCAAGCGCTTCAAGTGCATCAAGCACGTCGGTTGTCTCCGGCGGAGCTATTGTCGCAAGCAGTTGTTTGATTTCTGATGCGGAGGAGGTGGCTTCGAGCTCACCGTTTGCGAACAGGCGGGTATAAAAGCCAGCCAGTGCACGTTGTGCATTGCGTTGCACCTTGAGACGCATACCGCTGGCCTCATTGGCAGCAAGGGCGTGCGGAAAATCATCTGATGCGGTAAATCGTGGCGTTGCAGACACCAGTACCATACCGGCCAGCCGCCCTGACAGTTCAGCACATGATTGAAGGGCTATTTGTGCACCCATCGACCAGCCAACCAGGATACCCTTCGCAAGGTCCAGAGTATCAAACAGGTCAACAAGATCTTCGGTAAAACTGTTGAAATTCAGATCACCGGATATTCCCCGCGACCGGCCGTGACCGCGAAGATCAGGCGCTAAAAGCCGGAATGGAGCTGGAAATGAACCTGCTAACCCATCAAACTGGTACTTCCAGACCGCCGAGGACATACACCAGCCATGTATAAGTACGACCGGGCATTCTGCCCCACCGTCTTCATACCACAACGGTTCACCCCTGCGGTTCGCGTACCACGGCATCACACGACCCCAAGGCGCCGGCCGACCTGACAGATACGCTCAACGGCGCCTGCCAGATCTTCGTGCGTATGAGTAGCCATCATCGTAAAGCGGAGACGGCTGGTGCCGACCGGCACCGTCGGCGGACGGATTCCCTGAACAAAGAGCCCTTCCGCCAGCAGCGCATCTGAAAATTGCATGGTGGTGACAGCGGAACCAACGACAATCGGCACAATCTGGGTAGAACCGTCAGGTATCATGAAACCGGCTTCCGCAAGGCTGTTCCTGAAGAAGCGAGTGTTGACATATAGTTGTCTTCTTAGTTCATCACCCTCCAGCGTCTGCACTAGTTCGACGGCCGCCAGCGAAGCCGCCAGCACCGAAGGAGGCAAAGAGGTTGAAAATATGAAGCTGCGCGCGCGATTAATCAATAAATCGCGCAATTCGGCCGAAACAGCAGCGTACGCCCCAAAACTTCCCAGCGCTTTGCCAAACGTTCCCATCTGAATATCAACTTCATTTCCGACCCCCAGCAGTTCGGCACTCCCCCTCCCCTGGTCTCCCAAGACACCGCAACCATGAGCATCATCAACCATCAACAGTGCCCCATGTGTACGTTTGAGTTTGGCCAGCTCAGCAAGCGGGGCGATATCACCATCCATGCTAAAAACACCATCACTGACAATCAAACAACGCCCCTTGGCATGCTTTTCCATGAGCGTGGCCAGCTGCCGGTGATCGTTATGAGGATAGCGTACCAAGCGTGCCCCGGAGAGCAGAATACCGTCAATAATACTGGCATGATTGAGGCGATCAGAAAAAACAACATCACCACGTCCGACCAGAGCCGGAATAATACCGGTATTTGCGGCATACCCACTGTTGAAGATGAGTGCCGCCTCTCGTTTTTTAAAGGAGGCGACAGCACCTTCGAGCCGTTCATGCAGCTCCATAGTTCCGGACACCAGTCGGGAGGCGCCGCTTGAGGTTCCAAATTGCTGAATAGCCGCTACCGAAGCGGCCGCAAGGGCCGGGTGATCGGCCAATCCCAGATAATTATTGGAACAGAGCAGTAGCACTTCATGCTCGTTGCACGTAACACGCGCCGCCTGCCGGCTGCTGATCAGCCTGGTGTTCCGCAACAGTCCACGGCTTCTGATGTCTTCAAGTTCATCTTGTATTGATTTTTGCATAGCAGGCCTTCTCTATGGTTAACCGGTTCAGAACACACGGTTGACAATGGGCTTAAAAAAAACAATCCACCTGAGGCGGCAGAATCAGAGGTAGTCGGTCAGCCCGGCAACTCCCAACTGTTCAACCACCTTCTTTACATCTTGGCAGCGCAGGCGGTCACAGACAAGTATCGCATCCGGTGTGGATACCACGACTATGTTGTGAACACCGACCGTAGCAACCATTCTCCCGTCAGCGTAAATGATGCAGTCGGAGGAGTCGACAGCAATATGTCCGGCAGCATTGACACAAACCGTCCCGTCACCGTCAGATTCAATCACCTCCGGCAGCGCACTCCAACTCCCGACATCACTCCACCCCATCTCGACAGGTACCATCTGCACCCGTGAAGATTTTTCCATTACCCCGTAATCGATCGAAATGCTCTCAATATTCTGATAAAGCACAGCAATCTGTTTATTCAGGTCGGTCTGTTCCCACGAAGCGCCGTCTTGTACCAGCTGCACAAGTTTAGTGTGCAGAGCCGGCATCAATGTTCCTATCTCTTCAAGAATCGTATCGGCCCGCCAGATGAACATGCCGCTGTTCCAGAAGTAGTTTCCTTCCTCCAGATAGCGAACAGCCTCCGCCAAGGGCGGTTTTTCAACAAAGCGCTTGACCGGGAACGGCCCCTGGGCGGCCCCCTCATTGAGTGAATCCATCCCGGCTTCAATATAGCCATAGCCGGTTTCGGGACGTGACGGTAAAATACCAAGAGTTACCAGGTAGCCGTTACCCGCAGCCTGCCCGGCAAAAATCAGCGTATCACGCAGCATATTTTCATTTTTTATGAAATGATCTGCGGGAAGAACGGCCATAATTCCGGATGGGTCGTGGGCTGCAATAAGTGCGGCAGCCAGGCCGATCGCAGGAGCAGTATTACGAGCGACCGGTTCCGCAATGACATCAATTGGGACCGAGTCGTACCGCTGCATCTGCCGTGCGGTCTCATCAGCCTGGAGATGATTGGTTATAATCAGGATCCGCTTCGGGTTAAGCGGCAGTACACGCTCAACGGTTTTCTGCAACATGCTTCGATCGCCGGTAATCGAAATCAGCTGTTTAGGACGGGCAACCCGCGAAAGCGGCCAAAACCTGGTCCCTGACCCTCCGGCCAGAATAACAATATACATAGGCTATCTCCCGTTATTTGTACTGAATCCGGTCAATGAAATCCGCGACTTCGCGTCCTAGCTGGCTGATCGAGTCGGTCGTATCAAGAACATCCCACAGAGTCTGGCGGAAGTAAGCCACCTCTTGGCCGCTGGCACCATCACGCAAACTGACCACGACCGATATTTTAAAACGTCCGAGGCGTTTAAATTCTCCGGTCAGTAGCAGTGTCGAAGCATCCAGTTTCCCGTTACGGGAAACATTTTTATAGATGCGGCGGGACTTGACATAGCGTTCGATATGCTCGGATAATTCTCCAGGGAGCTGTGCATAGTGGCGATCGCGCTGGTTCATGTCGGCCTCAGGAGAATCGGAATATAATTCTCGTTTGAGTGTGAGATCATGAATCACGATTGACGTATAGCTGTACATCGGCTTGGGATTGGTAACGACTTCTTCTTCAATAATCGTCGTGGAAGAAGCAGTGCACCCAGCAGAGAGGGACAGCAGGCCGACAAAACAAAGTGCCACTAATGCACGTTTCAACGAGCTGGGACTACTCAACGCTCGGGCCATCACAGCGATTGTAATCATCATTAAAGCGGACGATATCGTCTTCTCCCAGATATTCTCCACTCTGCACTTCAATGATCACGAGCGGTATCTTGCCCGGATTTTCGAGGCGATGGTTCTGGCCGATCGGAATAAAGGTAGACTCATTGACGTTAACGGTCTGCTGCGCTTCGCCGCAGGTAACAAGAGCGGTGCCGGATACCACGATCCAGTGTTCACTGCGATGATGATGTTTCTGCAGCGACAGACGCTGACCGGAAAGGACTTCAATCCGCTTTATTTTATAATTCGTGTTCTCATCGAGAACCGTATAGGTGCCCCACGGGCGTTCGCCACGTTCCATTATTGATCCCTTCAGAGTGATTTTTTGGTGCGAATCTTCAGATATTCTTGCAATGCATTACGCCATGGTTGCGGCTGAAAACCGGTGTCACTCGTCAATTTACTGCACTCCAGAGTCGAATAGAGCGGTCGCCGGGCCGGGCGGTTCAACTCCGTGGTTGTCATCGGCTTGACCGAAACGTTTAAGCCGGACTCTTCAAATATCGCTTTGGCAAAGCCGTTCCATGAACAGTACTCAGCATTCGCGACGTGATACGTGCCACGGCAGCCGCCATCAATCAACGCAATTATTGCCCGAGACAGGTCTACGGTCCAGGTCGGTGAACCGATCTGATCATCGACCACTGCCAGTTCATCCTTTTCAGCCCCCAAGCGCAGCATGGTCTCAACAAAATTCTTCCCATACAGTCCGTACAGCCACTGCGTCCTCACAATCAGGTGATCCGGGCAGAATGCGGCGTTCATTTCGCCCGCCAGCTTTGATTCACCGTAGACACTGAGCGGGCACGGGGCGTCATCCTCGATATACGGCGTTCCCTTACCTCCGTTAAAAACGTAATCGGTACTAACCTGCACCAGCAGCGCCCCGACATCCCGGCAAGCCATCGCCAGATACGCCACCCCTTCACCATTGACTGCCATTGCCGTCTCAGTGTTGCCTTCACAGCCATCCACATCGGTATATGCGGCACAGTTAATGACCATCGCCGGTTTCAGCTCACCGATAACCGTCATCACCGATTCAGGTGACGTAATGTCGATGTCAGCGATATCAATACCGTGTCCTCTCTCCCCCAGGAGCGCACTAAGGTCACGCCCCAACATACCGTTTGCTCCCACCACCAGGATCATGGGACACCTCCGCCATACTGGTTTTGATAATATTCGCGGTACGTGCCTGACGTAACCCCGGCCACCCATTCCTGATTGGCAAGATACCAGTCTATCGTTTCAGCAATCCCCTGTTCAAAGGTATAGGCAGGGCTCCAACCGAGATCGGCTTTGAGACGCGAGGCATCAATGGCATAGCGCCGATCATGGCCGGGGCGATCTTTGACAAAAGATATCAACGTACGGTTCTCACCGGGTGCACGACCAAGACGTCCATCCAGCAGGTCACAGACCAGGTTGACGATGTCAATATTTTTCCATTCGTTGTTACCGCCGATATTATAGACCGAACCGGGCGTTGCTTTTTTCAGAACAGTCTCAATTGCCACGGCATGATCACGAACATGCAACCAGTCACGAATATTCAATCCGTCTCCGTAGACCGGCAGCGGTTTTTTATTGATGATATTGTGGATCAGGAGCGGGATCAGCTTCTCCGGAAAATGGTAGGGTCCATAGTTATTGGAACAGCGGGTATTAAGCGTCGGCATGCCGAACGTTTCATGATACGCACGAACCAGCAGGTCGGCTCCGGCCTTACTGGCCGAATAGGGTGAATTGGCGGCCAGCGGCGTGTCTTCGGTAAAATATCCGGTATCCCCCAGGCTGCCATAGACTTCATCCGTTGATATCTGGAGAAAACGGAAGTCGTTGACGGCACCGGACTGCCAATGTTTACGGCTCTCTTCCAACAAAATCTGAGAGCCAAGCACGTTCGTGCGGACAAATAGTTCCGGGCCGGTGATTGAACGATCGACATGGGACTCTGCGGCAAAATGTACCACCGCATCAATCCTCTGATCGGCAAGAATCCGCCCTACCAGCTGGGCGTCGCCGATATCCCCCTTGATAAAACGGTAATGCGGATTCCCTTCAAGCGCAGTCAGATTTTTGAGATTGCCGGCATAGGTCAGACAATCCAGATTGGTAACCGTGCATCCCGGATTGCCCGCGATGAATGAATGAATGAAATTGGAGCCGATAAAACCGGCCCCTCCGGTAACCAGAAGAGATGTGGGGGTAAATGTCACAGTAAATGTTGTCCTTTCCGTGTGGATTGGTCAGTATAGAAGCTAATTCTTTTTCCGGTTGCTCCGTGTCACAGAAAAACTGCCTGCGTCACCCTTCCAACGCAGCGTCCCGAGATTCCTCCAGCATCGCCTCAAGCTCGACAATCTGGGTATCGGTTATATCGAGCACTTCTGCTTCCTTCGTATTTATCAAGACGAGATTCGGTTCATGTATCAGGCCAAGCCCGATCCGGTGGCACGTCATGTTGACAAACCGTACAATTGCCAGCATCTTATTGACGGTATCCCATTCTTCAGCGTGATGGTCACGGATCACGTCACAGTACATTGCCGGAAAATTCCAATGCTGCATCATGCGATATCCCTGTTCGACATGCATCACTTCAAAAATTTCCAGAATCAGCTCATCATCAAAGAGTGAATTGATCACCCCTGCCGACACCAGCTTCTCAATTGATTTGAGCAGGTAGAGCTTGCCAATATCGTGAAGAAGCGCTGCCAGATAGGTTTCATCAGCCACTCCCCGCATGCCGCAGGAATGGGCCAGCCAGCGAGCACCGAGAGCGCAGCTGTGGCTATGCAGCCAGAGTTCTTTCATATAGTGGTCAAGCGCCGGGTTACTCGATGAATGGGCTGATGCCTGAGAAGCCGCAATCACCAGATTGATTACCTGTTGAGCACCGAGACGGATAACCGCTTCTTTAATCGTGGCCACCTTGGTGCGCCCCATATACATCGGAGAGTTGGCTATTTTGAGCATCTGGCTGGCCAGTGACATGTCCTCATTTGCAACCTGAGAAACCTCGTCAACCGTAAAATCATAATTTGAAAGCATTCTCTGGAGTTTCAACGCAACAGGATGAAATATCGGCAGTTCAATAGGCTGTGAAGCAAGTAACCTTCTTACGGTTTCCGGTATAGATGCAGATGGCATTACAGATCTCCTTGACACAATTTAGATGGGTAATAATCGCAATCTACATCGATCTAAACGGCATGCGTCTAGATGTTACGCGCGAGACTCCAGCTGCAGACGTCCTTCCAGATCATCGATAAACTGCCGTGCAGAACGCCCACTCCTGCGGGCAGTCAGCCCGGCCCATTTCAGCGCTTTGTCGCACAATTCACCATCCGACAGGGAAAGCTTTCTCGAAGCGGCATACCCACGAACGACGGCCAGATACTCATCCTGATCAAATTCATAAAAACCGAGCGAAAGGCCGAATCGGTCAGACAGAGCCAACTTCTCTCCAACCGCCTCTTCAGGATGTATTTCAGAATCGGCACTATTAGCAGACATCCGTTCCGGCATGAGATGCCTGCGATTGGATGTTGCATAAATCAGGATATTTGAGGGGCGCTCTTCGATATCTCCATCCAGCAATGTTTTTAACGCCCTGAAATCCCCTTCCCCTTCATCAAATGAGAGATCGTCACAGAAGAGGATAAAACGGAACGGCGCACCCCGCAACAGTCCGATAATCTGTGGCAGCGCCATGATATCCCAGCGTTTCAGTTCAACGACCCGCAAACCACGGTGCGCAAAAAGTTTCAGCATACCCTTGACCAGCGAGGATTTACCGCAGCCGCGTTCTCCCCAGAGCAGGACATTATTGGCAGGAAGTAACTCCACAAACTGCCTTGTATTGCGGATGACCTCATCCCGGATATCATCAATGCCAACCAGTTCTCCCACATCAAACAGGTGCGGATGAGTTACGGCAATCAACCGGCCGTCATCTCCCGTCCGCTCCCAGCGGAACGCAAGGTTGCCGACCATATCAACGGGCAGCTCTTGGGCAGGAGCCAGACGGTCGACCAGCATTCCGATTTTATCAAGCAGTATATCTATCTTTTCAGCGTAGCTCATCGTATTCTACCTAGCACCCACAACCGCAGTTATGGCAGACTTTTCTGAATTCACTGGATGGGGCTATTGTTTCTGGCGCAAACGCCACGCGCCTGACAGCCGTACTGATATCTTCAAGGATATCAAGCCCCCGGCTTTTGCCAATAATATGACCGACGCACTGGTTGCTATGCCCATCCTGCGGGGATGATATTTTCACCACATTCAACAGATCGGCATAACTGTTGACCGTGATAACCGCATCCTGATTGCGCACAACGGTCAGAACGACTCCCAACCGCTCCATCTCCGTGATCATTTCAACCATAAAATTGTTAAACGGCTGACCGTCAAAATCAAAATTCCAATTTTTTCTGAGATACTTCTGAGCATGGACCGTGAGGAGCATCTGTTTCGTACTTTTAGACGTCATTTTTTATCACTCCGTAACAGCGGTCATAAAATGCCCCGGCACTCGGCGTCCCACGCGACAAACCCGTCACCGCTAAGATTCAGAAAAGAGTCAATCCGTTGCCGGTAAAATTCAGGTTGCCCGACCTCTTCCAAAAGAAAAGAGAGTTCATCAGCGGAGATCAAATGCTGACGGTGCATGAAGCGGTATAACTCTGATATTGCAGTAAGATGACGTTCCAACGTGGCAAAATCAGGATCCAGCGTATGGGTGATAAACCAGGAGCCGGCAAATTTGGTCACTATTCCAGGCTGTGGACGCACAATATTCTGCCGGCCGAAATCAATCAGGTAATCCCGCAGATAGAGATCGGCGCTGAAGGCCAGCTCCGAAGCCCGTTCTGCGACCATCCCCTGCTGCTGGAGAAACAGATAGAATTGTTTCAGAATCTGCTGACAACGACCATCAACCAACAGCTCCTCGTCTATAGTGTCAAATTCAAAGTCATCATGCTCAAATTCAATTACAGGGCTTTGCGTCATATATTCAGCACTCTTTCTTAGTAAGGTAGAATTGTTTTCTGCGCTTTTTTTTGCATAAATAATTTCGTTACCGCACGTATCCGCTTATCAGCGGTCAGGCAGGATTGAGCTCTAACAGCTCTTTGTGAACAAAACGGCCGTGTTTCTGGATCAGAACATCGTCGAACAGTATTTCGCCATCGGCAAGAATCCGCACCAAGTCCCAGTGTACGGAGGAACGATTGCCATTATCACACTCATCGTACGCCTGTCCGGGGGTGAAGTGGATTGAGCCGAAGATTTTTTCATCAAAAAGGATATTGCGCATCGGCTGACGGATCCCCGGATTAACACCAATCGCGAATTCCCCGATATAACGGGCCCCTTCGTCAGCATCCAGAATTTTGTTAAGGGCTTTACTCATCTCCCCGTCAGCAGTTGCTTTGATAATCTTACCGTCAGCAAACTCGAACCTGACGCCGTTATATTCCTTCCCCTGATAGATGCTCGGGCAGTTATATCTGATATGCCCTTGGACAGAGTTTTTGACGGGAGCGGTAAACACCTCACCGTCCGGCATATTGAGGCGGCCGTCGCATTTTATACCGGGCAGGCCGTCAATACTGAAACAGAGGTCCGTATCGGGAGCGACAATTCGCACGGTTTTCGTTCGATCGATCAGTTTTTTAAGTTTTTCCTGTTTCTTAGACTCAGCTTTCCAGTCGATACAGCAGGCCGAGAAAAGATAATCCTCATACTCGTCCAGACTCATACGGGCTTCCTGGGCTGCAGCGTGAGTCGGATAGCGGGTCACACACCAGCGGGTGTGTTTGACGCGCTGGTCGACCAGCGGCCTGGTACGTTTTGAATATGCGACGACCGCCTCCTGACGCGCATTAGCCATGACCATCGAATTATTGCTGGCGGAAATGCCGATATAGACCGTCACAGTTTTGTAGAAATCCAATTTATGCTGGGGGAAATGATCAAGCTGCTGTTTATTGGCACTGTTGTAAAAACAGCGATCAATTTCCGGCACAGAAAAGTTGTATTCAACGTATGTAGCGCCGCGCATGAGACAGAGCGCATACAACTCCTTCACCAGTGGCAGCGCCTCCAGTCCGGCAGCATTGATAAGTACGACATCGCCCTTTTTCACCCTGGTCGAGTAATCAACCAGTATCTCTGCAAACTGCCTGATTCGGGGATCGTTCATAAATAGTCCTCTAAAATAGTGAATAATATCAATGCATCATCATTCTGGTAACTCCCAGGACGAGTCCGCTCTGCGGGCCGGCCAGCAAGCGAACACCAATTTGGAGAACGGGGGAAATAATGTACGAAAACGCGTTGGTAAAAAATACCAGCACAATGATAATAACCATCCCGTACGGCTCGATGCGAGACCAGGCAGCAGCCTGCCGGTACGGCAGCAAGCCAACTAATACCCGCCCCCCATCCAGCGGTGGCACCGGTATCATATTGAATATAGCCAAGAGAAGGTTAATGTAGACTGAAAAAGCCAGCATTAGAATCACCGGCTCTACCAGCATGGCAAGCGGCGAACCGGATGCGGCCGGATCACCGTACGCCACCAGACCTCGGAGCAGGAACGCCGAAACCGTTGCCAGCAAAATGTTGGTTATCGGTCCTGCGGCCGCCACCCAGATCATGTCACGCTTGGGGTTACGAAGATTTTCAAACACCACCGGCACCGGTTTAGCCCAGCCGATACCGATAAAGAAAATCATCAGCGTTCCAATGATGTCGATATGTTTAATGGGATTAAGTGTCAGACGCCCCATCATCTTGGCTGTCGGATCGCCAAAACGCCAGGCGACATACCCATGGGAAACTTCGTGACAAACGATTGCCAGCATACCCGGCACAAGCATTACTGAGAGCTTGAGGAGAAAACTTTCCATTTAATATCCTTTGAACTGAATAAACCGTATCATTTCTAGCAGAGTAGGCCAGTAAAGTCAATTGCAAGGCTCCCCCCATAAAACGCAGTAAAGGCGGGATTGCTCACGCCTTTAGCCTGTGCCGTTGAGGAATCGGTCAATCGGGACACAGCGGTAATCACCATTACTCTGTCTCCGTCTCGGAAGTCCGATGTTGTGCGCCTCTCATCTGTTTTTTGTTTCAGCATATCCGCTTCCAATGGCTGAAAATGGAAGGTCCAACCCGAGGTCGGGAACCTGTTTGGCTATCCAGGCGGTGAATGTATTACTGTTTGGACCGGGGAAAGCCTTGTAGGTGTCGGGCCAAGGGTAACTTTTCGCCGCGTGGTCAACCGCTTCGATCAGCTTAGCCGCTGATTCTCCCCGCAGGTCTTTGAGCAGTCGAGGACGTTCTCCATACCAGTAGCGGTCAGGAAGGTCTTTTTCAATGCGCATGACTGACAGCCCCCGATGTTGCCGCCAACCGATAACTTCGTAGACTGTATAGGACTCCGCATTGGCAGGTTTGGTCGCAATCCAGGTATGTATGGCGAACCAACCACGCCATCCCCAGGTAGAAGCGCCATATATCTGAAGCACGGCGCCTCGGTTTGTCGCGGGATTTGGGGCCATTCCGGCTGATTTGCGGCTTGCCGTGCGATAGTCTTTCTTGGCGCAACTGCTAAGACAGATAAACAGGAGGGAGAACAGCAGCAGCTTATGCATAGTTGAACGATATCTATACAAAATCACTCCTTCGATCTCATCTTCGTCATAAAATCAGGGACTCTCTTCTTCGATATCTTACTCAATTGTTGCATCAACCCAAACGGAACATTCTGCAGTCCATAACTGGTTTGTATGTCTTCAATCATCCGGATCCATAAGTGAGCAGTCATCTCGGCATCAGCCAATGCCCTATGGTGGACACCATCAGTTTTCAGATTTTTGTATCGCACCAGAGTTTCAAGTTTATGGTTGGGAGCTTCGGGATATAAGCGTCTGGACGTGAGCATGGAACAGGCAAATTCATTCTTTCGTTTGTGGTTGATACGCTCAAGCTCGGCATCAAGGAATCTTGAATCGAAGGATGCATTATGAGCGACCAGATGGTGTTGGGCAAGGAACGTCTTCAGTTTCAGCATTACCTCTTTGATGCTTGGCGCAGAGGACAACATCCGGTTTGTGATTCCAGTATAATCTTCGATGAAGCTGGATATTCTCATTTCCGGATTCATCAAACTTTGGAACCTCTCCACAATCCGATCATTGGAAATCAGCACCGCACCCACCTCAATGGTTCTGTCTCCATATCCGGGTGAAAGACCCGTAGTTTCAAAGTCTATAACGATGGTGATGTAGTTTTCCATAATGGAGCCCTATTGGAAGGTACCGCCTGCTACCTTCGTTGAAAATCCGGTGAGGGTACGAACAGCAGGTGCTTACTTTTTGATATAGACGTTAAGACCGATGGTAACAGGTTTGCCGTCCACTTCAGCGGTAGTGACGGCGTTCCCCCGCGAGCTGGCAACAACCAGAGTTTTTCCGGATGAAGAGGGTGTCGGTGTCTCCAGGTCTATCTCGATACAGAGTTTGTTACCTTTGATTTCAACGGTCATTGCCATGTTGGTTATTCTCCCGTAACCCGGTTATTCTCTCCGCTCAAGCAGATGTTAATTAGATCAATAGTATCATGCGGCCAGTTTGTCCTTCACACTGTCGACCTTGTCTTCCATGCTCTGATCCCTATCGGTACGCGTTCCCATCTTAATGGTTGTTGTGATGCGCGGCGCCCCCATTGCATGAACTTTTTCATGGCAACGTTTGATGGCGACAAACACATCGTCCCACTCTCCTTCAATATTAGTCCCGTAAGAGTGAAGTGACGTCTTCAAACCCGCTTCTGCAAGGATTTTCTCGCATTCCGCAATGTATGTGGACAAAGACACACCAACGCCAATCGGGACGACACATAAATCTACCAGTACCTTCATGTTTACTTATCTCCTTATCTTGTCAGGTTACTATCAATGTACTGGCAGCGGCATGATGAATGCCGGTTTTGTAATTGCCACCTGTTTTAGTCAGTTCCTGCGCCAACCGTTCGATATGCCGTTCATCGGTACCGCAGCAACCGCCCACTATTTTCATTCCCAACTCGCGGTGAAGTGCCGACACACTGTACCCAAATGTTTCAGGCTCTTCTTCCACAAGCTCGGTACTGGCATCCAGTTCTTCCGGGCTAAGAGCGGCGGTGTTGGCCAACAGGCCGATTACCCGTTCTCTGACCAGCGGGGATGAATTACTCTCGTGCAAAATGGCACGACGAAATACCGAGGCGTGGGTACAGTTGATCATGTAGGCCAGAGGGCAAGGCGTTATGGCGGCGTCGATGGCGGCAATGGCCTCATTGAGTGGCGTGCCGTCAAGCAGGGTCCCTTCAGGGCGGGCCACAAAACTGATCATATAGGGTAGGCCTGTCGCTGCCTAAGCCCGTGCCAGTCCGATGGCCTCACTCAGAGCCGGAAGAGTTGACGCCAGCAAAACGTTAACACCGGATGCAGCCAGGGAATCTGCCTGCCAGGCATGAAATTCAGCAGCCGCACTGGCAGTCAGGGCTTCGTCCGGTTTATAGGCATCGCCCCGGCAGCTCATGAGCCCGCAGATTGAAACCTGGCGGGCATAGTCGCCATAACTGTTACGCAGTTCAGCCAGAAAGCGAAAGTTGTCGCCATTCAGGTCGCGGCCGACCAACCCGGCTGCCGCAATACGATCCCGTCCAGCGCGCCAGGTGGGGGTAGAGAGCAGCAGTGGCAGGTTGTAGCGCTGGCCGATTTCCAGATATTGGCGGCAGATGGCTTCCAGGGTCAACCTCCCTGTTGCCTGGTAGATCAGGGCCGAATTAACCACATGATCGTCAAGCCGGATGCCAGAAGAGCGGCGTAAGCGCTCAATTACCGCCCCTTCACCCAGAATAACGGGGGACTCTGCCAGAAACGCTTGGAATAGGACACTTATGCCGGTCGTCATTCTGCCTCCAGAGAATGTAGCGATACATTTCGAGGATACCTTTGCGGAAAGGCCTGTAACGTCATAGGTTCATTTCCACCAGTATCATAGCCGATTCAGGACCAACTTCTCGTATGCTAGCGACATCCATAATCGCGGTTATCCTTATTCTATCTTGGTCATTTTATGCACGACCTTCTCTTTTATCATGCAGCCAACGGCGTTTACGTAGCTCTTGAAATGATCACTATTCATGTGGTTTTCAAGGCAAGCAAGGCTCTCCCATGTTTCATAGAAAACAAAAACGGCAGGATCTTCGTTGTCCTGGTGCAAATGGTACCCAATGCACCCGTCCTCTTTTCTGGTCGGTGCTATGAGCCTCAACAATTCCGTTTTGACCGCTTCAACGGAATCCGTCTTTGCTACAACCTTGGCTACTACAGTCAACTTTGACACGTGGCACCTCTATCTGAACAGTATTTGTGTTCCGGGAGTTAACGGTTATTTTTGGTCCTTTCAGTTTCTCGCCTCGTGGGCTTTTCTGCCATAAACCCGCTCATAAGCACGGCAGAAGGGGCAGATGTCAACTTCGACAGTCTTTACTATTGTATAGGCGAGCCCCTTTTGACTGTGGCTGGCGTGGCGGCAGACCGGGCATAATTCGCATATGAGGGCCAAAGAGCGATCCAAGGAAGTAACGTACCGCTCGCTCACGATTGCAGCCCTTTCCCAACGGAAAAAGCCTTGGCCAGGAGCGGCCCGACGCTATGGTATCCCTTGTGGGAGGTATCATAGAGGAGGGGTTTGATCTTCATAATATCGAGCTGGCCATCTTCACCGAATACGTCGGTATCTGCCTTCACATCGATAATCTCGCCGATAAACTGCGTGTGCAGACCAATTTCGACGATGTGCAGCAGGCGGCACTCCAGGACGACCGGAAACTCAGCCGCGTAGGGCGCATCCACCAGTTCACTTCTGACAGGAGTCAGCCCGGTGGTGGCGAACTTATCTACATCACGCCCCGAAACTATTCCGACGTAATCGGCTTCCGCCATCTTGGCTTCGCACGCTATTCCAACGGTAAAAGCCTTGCGTTCCACGACACACGCATGGGAATAGGTCGCCTTGCGCAGTGACACAGCGACACACGGTGGCTGGGAGCAGCAGATACCGCCCCAGGCAGCGTTCATCAGGTTGGGTTTACCTGCCTGGTCGTACGTTCCGACCATCAGGACGGGAGTCGGAAAAAGTAATGTCTTTGCACCTACGGATTTTTTCATATCATCTCTCTCTGGTGGGTTATAAATCCACCGGCCGTGTCGCATCTTGTCGCGCTAAAGCTTATCCGCCGGTACCGGTTGTTTACCCTCTGCAGGATGACCGATACCGAGTTGAGTCTGATGTATTTTTTCTCTCCAGTATTCCCGTTCGAACGGCCAATATTCCTTCATGAAGTCAACAAGACCGGACATCCGGGTTTTGAAGTCGCTGATGAACGCTTCCTGCTCCGGAAATTTCCTCTGCTCCGCGATACAACGGCATAGTTCGTGACCCAAGCTGCGAGCGTTAGCATACAGGTTGGTCTCATCGGGAAAAGTTCTGACTCCCGTCACTGGAGAGCCTACCCTGCCAACCGCGTTTGCAGCAAGGGTGTTAACAAAACGTCCCATGTAGGTGAGAACCTCTTCGTCGGCGCCACCACCGGATGTTTCAACAAGTGCAGCATACTTGCCCTCAAGAGCCATGCAGTGAAGTAATCCGTTGCAGCGATCGAACAGCGCTTTCATCTGGGCCGTGACGCTAAAGATATAGTTCGGACTGGCCAGAATGAAACCGTCACAGGCAAGCAATTTATCCTTGATGCTCTCGTAGTCATCAATGATGTTACAGATACCGGTCTTGTGGCAGACGTCACAGGCAACACATGGACGAACATTCAAGGTTTTCAGGGAGAGAATTTCTGTTTCAGCACCCGCTTCCTTTACCCCCACCAGCACTTCCTCTAAAAGTCGCCCGGTGTTACCCTGCATTCCGCGAGGACTGCCAATTATAGCAAGTATCTTCATTGAGTAGCTCCTTTCAGATGTTCACGAGAAATTGACACGGCATCATGTTCGATTTGTAGAGACGTTCCAGGGGACCGACGGATGCCGGCACGTCGTAAATGGTGGCACGCAACTCAGGTATAGTAGTGATGTGAAGCGTCCGCTCATAGCTATCGCTCCCTTACGGAGAAGCGATCAATTGCGTTGACCCGACTGACCTCGACCCTGTCGATTGAGCCATCGGAATAGACCTCTTTGGCAAGCCAGGATAGTTCATCATTTTCAAGCGCACCGGGGACATTGGCACACCACGCTTTGCACCCGCCTTGTGATCCATCGCTCCAGCGGTAGCCGCGTTGTTTCAGGATATCCTTCTTATCAAACGGCGCTCCTACAGCGCTGATCTTTGACGTTAGTTCATCATAGGTGTCCAGCAAAGCCTTGAATACCGGAGTGTTACTTACGGGCAGTTTTCCCAGAAGGATTCCCAGCACCCCTTCGGCATCATCCAGAGCACGATGTGCGTGTATGAACAGACCAAACTTAAAGAGTAGATATTCCAGAACCCGGGTGGAAATCCTTTCTGCCTGCCAGTCGATCTGATTAACAGAACAAGCCCACGGCAAGCTGGCGAAGACGGGGTACCGGGCTTCGACAAACTTGCGGTCAAACCCTGCATTATGAGCAATTACCACCGTGGCCTGCTTTGCAAGCCGGTTAACCTGTTCATCATCTAAAAATTGCCCGCGAAGCATATCGTCGGTGATTCCGGTGATCTCGACAATCTCTTTCGGGAGTGAGTAGCCAGGGTCTTCAAAACCATTATACCGGTCTGTGATCCGTATAATTTCCGCCGTCATCGGGTCGAATTCAAATGCGACTATTCCCAACTCGATGATTTTGTCGTCACTATGGTTGAGGCCGGTAGTCTCGGTATCGAGACAAAGACCGATTTTTGATCCTTGAACCGGTCTCTGGGTGAAGCGGGTCTCCCTTTCCAGGCTCAGCTTACGGATTACTGAGAATTCTCCCGTGGCGTGAAGTGCTGTTATGGCAATCTCCGCCTCCAGAGCGTTCATGGGTTCTCTCTGGAAGTTTCTGGGTGTAGATGTTTTCCTCTGTTTTGATGGTAGTGCCATGGTTATACCGGTTTCTTTCCACGCAGCATGTGCGTAAGCATGCGGTCGAGGGATGACGCGAAACGTTGCCGGTCGGTGAGACTGAACTGACCAGGCCCGCCTTGGGCAAATCCTTCTGAGCGAAGCTCCATCATCAAGTCACGCATGGAAAGCCTTTCGCCAATATTCTCCGCGGTATACAGCTCACCCCTGGGATCCAGGGCAACGCCACCGACGGCAACAATCCTGGCCGCTAACGGAATGTCCGCGGTGATCACCAGGTCTTCTGGTGCTGCATGTTCGGCAATATAGTCATCAGCAACATCAAAACCGTCGGCGACAATAATGGATTCAACCAGCTTGGAGTTGTGTTTGCTCAGACTCTTGTTTGCCACAAGCAGGACGGACAGATTCAGTCGTTCGGAGGCACGAAAAATGATCTCTTTTATCACTCGTGGGCAAGCATCAGCGTCAATCCATAGTTTCAAGGTTAAGCCCTTTGTTGATTTGATTTTACAGAACGGGACATGGTGAGAATGGTAAATGTTTTCAGACTGATAGTCACGCAAAAAGGCGGGATTTCTCCCGCCTTTCGTGGCTGAGTACAGATTATTTTTTTAATCAAATATCGTAGTACAGTTCAAACTCGAGGGGTACCGGACGCATACGAACAGGATTTACTTCGGCCTCGGTCTTGTACTCGATCCACTTCTCGATAACATCGGGGGTAAATACGTCACCCTTCAGAAGGAACTCATGGTCATCTTTGAGACATTGCAGCGCTTCCTCAAGAGTACCTGGTGCGGATGGAATATCCTTAAGCTCTTCCGGAGAAAGGCCGTAGATATCCTTATCCAGAGGCTGACCCGGATCGATCTTGTTTTCGATACCATCCAGACCGGCCATCAGCATGGCAGCAAATGCCAGGTAGCCGTTGCATGACGGATCGGGAGTACGATATTCAACGCGTTTGGCTTTCGGATTGGTGGACATCATTGGAATACGGAGTGAAGCGGAGCGGTTACGGCTTGAATAGGCCATATTCACCGGAGCCTCGAAACCGGGCACCAGTCGCTTGTACGAGTTGGTGGTAGGGTTAGTGATGGCGCAGAGTGCCTTGGCGTGTTTGATAATACCACCGATGTACCAGAGGGCCATCTGGGAAAGGCCGCCGTATTTATCGCCGGCGAACAGGTTCTGCCCATCTTTCCAGATCGACTGATGGCAGTGCATACCGGAACCGTTGTCGCCATAAAGCGGCTTGGGCATAAAAGTGACCGTTTTGCCATTTCGGTTGGCTACGTTCTTGATGACATACTTGAACCACTGCAACTGGTCGGCCATATCAACAAGTGATGAGAAACGCATATCTATTTCGGCCTGACCACCGGTGGCAACTTCGTGATGCTGGCACTCAACACGAATGCCGACGCTCTGAAGCACCTCTACCATCTCGTTACGCAGGTCATTCTGGGAATCAACCGGTGAACAGGGGAAGTACCCTTCTTTATGGCGCGGTTTGTAGCCAAGATTGGGGAATTCTTCGCGGCCGCTATTCCAGGCGCCTTCGGAGGAGTCGACGGCATAGAAGGACTGATTGGCTGTCGAAGAATAACGTACATCGTCAAAGATGAAGAATTCGGCTTCGGGGCCAAAGAAAGCGGTGTCGCCGATGCCGGTTGACTTCAGGTACATTTCAGCTTTTTTAGCGATGTTACGTGGATCACGTGTATAATCTTCCTTGGTGATCGGATCGAAGATATCGCAAATGAGTGACATCGTCGGGACCTTGACAAAAGGGTCCATCTTGGCGCTGGTAGGATCAGGGAGCAGGATCATGTCTGAAGCGTGGATAGGCTGCCAGCCGCGAATCGAAGAACCGTCAAAGCCCTGTCCCTCTTCAAAGGTATCCTCGCTAAATTCCGACATCGGCACGGAAAGGTGCTGCCAGGTTCCGATAAAATCCATAAATTTGTAATCGACCATCTTCGCGCCATTTTCTTTGGCAAATTCAACTACTTGTTTCGGGGTCATCTGTTACTCCTTTCGAGATTTGTTTTAGTTACAGTGCATCTTCTCCGGTTTCACCAGTCCTGATACGAACTACTTCTTCAACATTGGTAACAAATATTTTCCCATCACCGATACGTCCTGTTTTGGCAGATTTTTCTATTGCTTCAACTACTTGCGGCAGGATCGTATCTGCAACAATGATCTCTATCTTGATTTTAGGGATAAAATCAACAACATATTCTGCCCCCCTGTACAGCTCTGTATGACCTTTCTGACGTCCAAAACCTTTCACTTCGCTTATTGTAATGCCCTGAATGCCAATTTCATTCAGTGATTCCTTAACTTCATCGAGCTTGAACGGCTTTATGATCGCTTCAACTTTTTTCACGATAGTACCCTCCCGTTACTTGAGATTTTAAGACAGTAAGAAAACAGGTTTTACACGGCGGACCCTATTGCTCGACTTTCACCTGTAAAAGCAAGCTCCTTGCCAATTAGCTATCAAAACATTATGGCTGTATATTTGAACAGTTAGAAAGTATACCCCAATCAGACGGGCACTCCCACCGTCTCCACATGCACAACAAACAGTCACCAAATAAACAAGTCTGCACAAAATACAAGCATCGAAAACAGACTGTCGTCAAACAGTTATATCCTTAAGTTCTTTGATTATCTCAACCTGACGCTGGTTAATATAGTAGGCAATCTGCTGCTGCGAATGTTTTTCTGCGTGAAACTCTGTTATGCAGGTAAATGGTGCACTCGTCCCGACAACTTTGACAATCGTTGCACTCAAGCCTACTTCAATCTTGGAGTTACCAGTGAGTTCGGGCAGTTTCAAAAACATGTTTATGTCAAGACCCGGCACCAAAAGATCGGCAGACAGGGTGCTGATAGCGGCGCCGCCAAGCGAAATATCTTTGACATTGCCCTTTAATATATCCCCTTCGAACAGCATCTCCGCCTCAACCGGATTATCAAGAAGAACCCGCACAAAGCGCCTCATGTCCGAACGGATATTCGCGTATCCAAAATTACATAGAATAACGCGCTTTTTGGCAGAGCTTATATAAAATGCCTCACCAATCATATCTTCCGGAAATGGGTTCATGACGTGCGTATGAATGAGCGTTTTTTTCTCCATATTAATAACCTTGGCCTGATACTCATGAACGGCAAACTCTGCCATCTCATTTTCAACACTCAACAAGGTTGCGTCATACGAAACAGGAATTTCTTTATAGTAGTTTAAAAATAAAAACGTCTGGCCGATCATTCCTTGTAAAAACTGGAGAATAACCAGCATATCTTCTCGTTCAGTTCCCCGCACCGCTTTGTCGTAATATGGAAACACCCCAAGCACCCCGAAGATGATAAATTGAACTATTTTTCAAAATGAGATATAGATAGAAGAGTGAATTTAACTATCAGAAAACGTGCCGAACAACAAGCACAATTGACAGACTCCGCCAAAGTTATTCGCCTGTTCCAGAACAGGGCTCACTATCTGTGCAACCTGCCTCTGGCCGTTATTTTCTGCCTTGTCAGCTCTTTTGCCGAAGCGGACATCTATCGCTTTGTCACCGTCGACGGCGTTGAAACCTTTACCGATGCACCCAGCAACAAGAGCGCCACCGTGATCATTAAAGACCGCCCGGCAATCACCACGAAACATCGCAAGTCCGCACAGAAGCAAAAAACCCATGACATTTCACTGGATGAAATTGTCCAAAAAACTGTTACCGCAGCGCTCCATCCACCGGAAGATGAACACTACAGCTTCAAACCTCACCTGCCGCCGGTCGGTGGAACGATCACCTCGCGGGTCGGCATGAGAATGGATCCGATCGACGGAACCTGGCGCCAGCATAACGGTATTGACATAGCGATTCCTACCGGTACTCCGGTCAATGCAGTTGCTCCGGGCGTAGTTGTTTACAGCGGGAATCGCTCCGGATATGGCAACACCGTCGTCGTCGAACATGACAACGGAATCATTACCCTGTACGCACACAATAGTCGAATTTTAGTAGCACAGGGACAATCGGTTACCGCAGAAAGCACCCTGGCCCTTTCTGGTTCCACCGGAAGATCAACCGGGCCTCATCTCCACTTTGAGGCGTGGCAGGCCGGTACAAACGTCACCACAGCCTTTCTCCCCGACAACGGCATGAAACTGCCGAAAACAACACTGGTTGCCAGCAGTCATCGAGCGCCACGCTTCCGGAGTGAAGCGCTTTCCGACGGTTCAATCCTGTTCACCAATATTCCAGCATCCATCCCCTGATGCACGATCAGATTGTAAAATACACCGCCAAACTGGTTTCAGACCAATCAGCGCAGGCAGGAAGGATCGCCTTTGCTGCCCAGGATGACGTAATTATTTCGAACGGTGATCCGACGCTGGCATCGCTGGCAGAAGCAGTCATATCCCGCCTGGATTGCCTCTCACTGGCGATCGCAACACCTTCGCTTCCCTTTGCTGATTATCTCATCCAGAGGGCCGCCCGTCATGAGCATATAATTATCCCACGCGACACCGAAACCCGCACATTTCTGCATGATATTCCGATTGTACGAAAGTTTGAAATAACTTCTGATCCTGCGGAGACGTTTGCCAGACTATTGGGGAATCGCAAGGGGATCGTCGTAGAAGGGATCGGGATCATCGCGGCCGGAGCATTAACCGTTGAACAGTCCTACATAAACTGGTCCTCAGTTTTTCATTCAACCTACATCAAATATCTTGAAGATCTGCTCGAAAACGGCTTCATCCTCCCGGGCGAGAGGGAAGCCTTTGATGATTTTCGCCGCGATGTACTCATTCCTCTTTCATCTGAAGGACTCGAGTTTCGGGATGGACCGTTTTTAGAAAAAGAAGTTATTTTAGAGGAGATGAATCGAGTCGGCCGGTATACCGTCCAGCGGCACCTGGTTGATTCGTTCTTCGGCAACATTTCATACTCAAGCGGAAAGCTGGTCTACATTTCACAAACCGCATCCAGCCTGGACGAACTCGCCGGATGCATTGATCCGGTTCCTTTTGAAAACAGCTCAACGGTCGGCATAACCGCCTCCAGCGAACTGGTTGCGCACCGCGCGGTTTTTGAAATGACCGATTGTCGAGCTATTTTGCATGGCCATCCCCGCTTCGCGGTTGTCATGAGCATGATGTGCAGTGAAAAGGAATCGTGCCACGTGACGGACTGCTGGAAAGAGTGCTCAAAGGTCCGATTTCTGGGGGGGACTCCGGTGGTTGCAGGGGAAATAGGTGCCGGCGGCATCGCCAAAAATGTCCCGCCGGTGATCGGCAGGACCGGCTCAGCCATCGTTTATGGCCACGGAGTTTTCAGCATCGGCATGACCGATTTCCGCGAGGCGTTCCAGGCGCTGGTTGATGTCGAGAACTGGTGCCGGTCGGAATATTTCCGACGCATTGATGAGGGTACAATAAAAATCTAACTCCGCACCTTCCGCGCAATTTCAAATAATGCTATCCCACCGGCAACCGAGGCATTCAGCGAGCTTACCCCGCCATACTGCGGAACCGACATCACAACATCGCACTGTTTCCGCACTAACGGCCTGATACCCTCCCCTTCTCCTCCAACCACCAATACAACATTTCCAGAAAAGTCCGCTCCATAGACAGACTGCCTGGCCGCGCCATCGAGCCCATATACCCAGTAGCCAAGTTTTTTCAATGTCTCAAGCGTTTGGGCAATATTGGTAACCATGGCAATCGGAACGGTTTCTACCGCACCGGCCGACGTCTTCTCGGCGGCTGCGGTAATACCGCAGGCACGGTCTTTGGGAATAAGGACACCGTCAACACCGGCACAGGCGGCCGAACGAATCAAAGCGCCCAGATTGTGAGGGTCCTGGATTGCGTCTAGAACCAGGAGAAACCCATTTGAACCGGACTGGCTAATTGATGTCAGCAGATCGTCGAAGTCGGCATAGCGAAACGGTTCGACTTCCAACGCGATACCCTGATGATGAGAAGATGCGCACATTTTAGTGAGATCCAATTTATCTCGACGGTGTACCGCAACACCCCGTTCCTCGGCCAGCCTGATAATTTTTTCAACACGATGGTCGGTAGCACTGATCTGCACATACAGGTTGAAAGCGCCGCGAGTGCCCTGCAGAGATTCTTTTACCGGATTGACGCCAAATATAAGTTCACCCTTCATGCAGCACCATCCGTGATCTCGGCAGCGATCCATTCTGCCGCCTGGACGGGATCCGCCGCTTTGGAAATCGGGCGACCGATCACCAGATAGTCAGCTCCGGATGAAATAGCTTCCGCCGGAGTCATAATTCGCTTTTGATCATCGATAGCGGCAAAAGGTGGGCGCACCCCCGGCGTAACAATCAAAAATTCGGGGCCACAGGCCTCTCTGATCAGACCGATTTCAAGCGGAGAGGCAACCACACCATCCATTCCGGATGCTTTGGCAAGTCGCGCCAGACGCACCACCATATCCTGAACAGAGTGTTCTATTCCCACCTGTCGCAGCGTTTCGACCGTGGATGAGGTCAGAATCGTCACGGCGAGAAGCCGGGGACGCTCCGCATCGCTGAATTCCTTGTGCACTGCAGAGACGGCAGTTTCCATCATTTCGGCGCCTCCCAGCGCATGCAGATTGGCCATCTGGACACCAAGTCTGGCAGCCTCACACATTGCACTCGCAACCGTATTCGGGATGTCATGATATTTAAGATCAAGGAAGACCTGACCGCCATGGTGCTGGACAGCCTTGACAGCAGCCGGCCCGCAGGAGGTGAACAGCTCCTTGCCGACCTTGAACATGCCCACTTTAGCCGCCAATGTGTCAGCCCACCTGTCAATGTCATCCAGACCATGTACATCCAGGGCAAATATGATTTTCTGTCGTGCTTCTTCTGCTGTCATTTCATCCTCGTTTCATGAACTCTAAAGCTGCGGCGGTAATTCCTTCCGCATCAATACCAACATCCTTGCGCAACTGGGCCTGACTCCCCTGTTCAATATAATGATCAGGGATACCAAGGCGCAGCACCTTCACATTCTGCATATGATTGTCATATAACAGTTCCAGAACGGCAGTGCCAAAACCGCCCTGCAGCGCATTTTCCTCCACCGTGATGATCCTGCCGGTTCGGCGGGCGACCCCCAGAATGAGTTCCGCATCAAGCGGTTTCACAAAACGGGCGTTGACAACCCCTGCGGCAATCCCCTTCTCCTTAAGCGCTTCAGCCGCCTGAAGTGCCGGATAGACCGTAGCACCGACGGCAACAAGCGTCAGATCATCACCTTCAAGCAGCTGTTCGCCTTTCCCTATTTCAAGGCATTTCAACTCACAATCAAGCGGGACACCATACCCAGACCCTCTCGGGTAACGGAGCGAAATCGGCAGCCCCGAATAGATGGCCGTTTTAAGCATATGGCGCAATTCATTCTCATCTTTGGGGGCCATCACCGTTATTCCTGGTAAGTGCCGCAAATAAGAAAGATCAAAAACGCCATGATGAGTCGGGCCGTCATCACCCACCAGCCCGGCACGGTCCATCGCTATGGTTACTGGCAAATTTTGCAGACAGACATCATGAAAAACCTGATCGTACGCGCGCTGGACAAAGGTTGAATATATTGCAACCACCGGGCGGAAGCCATCTGCAGCCAAACCTGCCGCAAAGGTCATGGCATGTTGTTCTGCTATACCGACATCAAAAAAACGATCCGGAAAACGCTGTGAGAATTGATTGAGTCCTGTTCCCTCCGGCATCGCAGCGGTAATGGCAATAATTTTTGAATCTTCCGCAGCCAATTGCACCAGGGTCTCACCGAACAGGTCCGTATAGGATTTGACCGCCGGCTTGGCGGCCCCTTTCCCGGTGGCAACATCGAAAGCACCGACACCATGATATTTGGCCGGGGTCTCTTCAGCAGGCTTGTACCCCTTCCCTTTGGTCGTCATGATATGCACCAGTAGGGGGCCATCCAGTTCATTGATATTATTGAACACCTCAACCAGCTGCGACAGATCATGTCCGTCCAGAGGACCGAGATAATCGAAACCGAGCGCTTCAAACAGGGACCCGGGGGTGAGAAACCCTTTCAGCGAGTTTTCCGCACGACGGGCAAACTGAAGAATATCAGTACCAAAAGCCGGAATATGTTTAAGCAATACCTGCATCTCTTTTTTTAAATCGCGGTAATAACGCCCGGTCATCTTGCGAGAAATAAAGGTAGAAAAAGCACCGACATTCTTTGAAATCGACATTTCGTTGTCGTTCAGAATGACGATTAGATTTTTTTTGAGGTGGCCAGCCTGGTTCAGTGCTTCAAAAGCCATACCGCCGGTCAGGGAACCATCGCCGATCACCGCGATTGAATGATTCCGCTTTCCGTCAAGACTGGCAGCAGCAGCCATGCCAAGGCCGGCCGAGATTGAGGTTGAGGAGTGGCCGACACCGAAGGCATCATGCTCTGACTCGCAGCGCTTTGGAAAGCCGGAAATCCCCTTATACTGACGCTGGGTATGAAAGCGGTCACGCCGCCCGGTGAGGATCTTATGGGTATAGGCCTGGTGCCCAACATCCCAGATTATTTTATCACTAGGGGAGTCGAAACAGTAATGCAGTGCAATAGACAGCTCAACCGTCCCGAGATTGGAGCCGAGATGACCGCCGGTGGTAGAAACTGTTTCCAGAAGAAAGTTCCGCACCTCTGCCGCAAGAACGGGTAGTTGTTCCGGTTTTAATTTTTTAAGATCGGACGGTGAATTTATAGTTTCAAGCAGCATTATTGACACCTCATCTGTTTCTAAACATAGCCGTTCGTACGGAACCATTCTACCGCTCGTTCCAGAGCTTCCTTCACGGGTGTTTGCGGTAAACCGAGTTCCCGAACCGCCCTTCCTGAGTCAAAATACATATGATGGGCAGCCATCTGGACTCCCGCCAGCGGAATCAACGGTTCGCGGCCTGATATTCGGGAGAGCCCCTCATTGATCCAGGCAGCAACAAGTACCGGAGCATATGGCAAGCGGATCTTGGGTGCCGGAATCCCGGTTATCTCCTGGAGCATCCGGAAGATATCACGCAAGGAAATATTCGCGTTGCCCAGTATGTATTTTCGGCCGACGCACCCCTTTTGTTCTGCCTGAATATGTCCGCGAGCACACTCCTCAACATCAATCAAATTCAGACCGGTATCCAGATACGCCGGCATCTTCCGATTCAGAAAATCAACAATTATTTTCCCGGTGGGAGTCGGTTTAATATCCCATGGCCCCACCGGAGTCGAAGGGTTGACGATTACCAGTGGTAATCCGCGGTCAATAAAACGCTCTGCCTCGCGCTCCGCAAGAAATTTACTTTTTTTGTATGGCCCGACCATATCAGCCAACGATACTTTCGTATCCTCAGTCCCCAGCATACCATTCCCCGGATTTCCAAGCGTCCCGACGCTGCTGGTGTAGACAACTCGTGAGATATTGTTCTCCAGAGCTGCTTCCAAAACAGCGGTCGTGCCCCCCACATTGGTGCGGTACATTTCGTCAGGGTTGCGCGTCCAGAGACGATAGTCAGCCGCTGCATGATACAGGACATCACACCCTTTAAGCCCGCTGCGCAAACCGGAAGGATCTAAGAGATCTCCCTTCCAAATCTCGACATCAAGCCCTTTCAGGTTAGAAAGATTCGAAGCGGATCGTACCAGAGCCCGTACTTCCCGCCCATTTTTAAGCAGTTCACGAACGATGCTGGCACCAATAAAACCGGTAGCACCGGTAACAAATGTCTTCATAGAAAATTTAATGGGGCCATTATTGCCATTTTAGCGTTCACGTTTGCGGGTGGTGGTCACGAAACTGCGTTTTCTGAGTTCTCAAGCAACAATCGACGGTATCTGCCAAGCGCTGTTAATGGGAAGCAATTTCGGTAAATGTGATATTTAATCATGAAAAATTTAGGGAACCCTGTTCCGGTGAACGCATCCTCGTCCCAAGAACCATCATGGTTCTGGGTTGCAATAAGAAATTCAACACCACGCGAAGCAGCTTTTGAATGAACCTCACCGGCTGTAAAGAGTGAGAGAAGCGCCCAGCTGGTTTGCGACGCGGTACTTGGCCCGCACCCCATCAGAGAGCGGTCATCATACGATTCACAGACCTCGCCCCACCCGCCGTCCAGATTCTGCTTGGATTTAAGCCAGTTAACCGCTTTTTTGATGTACGGTTGGGTCATATCTTCGTTAATGGCTGCCAGCCCACCAAGCACCGACCAGGTGCCGTAAATATAGTTAACCCCCCACCGTCCCCACCAAGGGCCTTCAGGTTCCTGTTCTGCCTTGAGAAAATTCAGCGCCCGGACCACGGCCGGATTTTCTTTAGGGTAATCAAAGGTACCGAGAAGCTCAAGCATACGGCCGGTCAGGTCGGCGGTTGGCGGGTCAATTAACGCTTCGAGATCAGCAAAGGGTATCTTGTTCAGAAGATATTTTGTGTTGTCTTTATCAAATGCTGCCCACCCGCCATTTTCACTCTGCATCCCAAGGCACCAGGTAATGCCGCGCTTGATGGCTTGGTCTTTCTGCTTTTTATCGCGAACCTTGATATCTTTGATCGACAGCATGACAAAACCGGAGTCATCAACATCAGGGTACCAGTCATTCAAAAATTCAAACGCCCACCCACCCGGTTCAAGATCGGGGGATTTGACCTGCCAATCCCCTTTAGAACGGACCTCTCGGTCCAGCAACCACTGAGCCGATTTAACCAGCGCGGGATGATCAACCGGAACACCTGCCTCCTGCATCGCGACAAGAACCAGCGCAGTATCCCACACGGGAGAGACGCATGACTGCAGCACCATACCGTCATCATCCTCGACGCAGAAGTTTGCCAGAGCTTCAAGACCGATTGTTACAGCCGGGTGATCATTGGCATAACCGAGGCAGTGCAGTGCCAGAACTGAGTTAAGCATTGCCGGCTGGATTCCCCCCCAATCTCCACTCGCCTCCTGATGATCCAGAATCCACTGCTCAGCGAGAGCGACCGATTTTTTCTTAAAGGGACGGATTGGGGACGATTCATAAATTTTAAGCAGGTGGTCTGCACCGATAAAAAAGTTCTTCCAACTCACGATGCCGTCTTGACGGGAAAATGTATAATCAGTGGGACGGGGCGGACGGACAAAAAGCTCCTGGACTCTGGCTCGCGGAGGCAATTTTCTGACCGGATTTTCCGACATAACAACCGAAAGCGGGATAATCGTCGCGCGTGACCAGCTGGAAAATTCGTAGACGTTGAAATAGGCCCATTCCGGGAGCATCATAAGCTCAATCGGCATCGACGGCACTCCGAGCCAGGAAAATTCGCCAAACAGCGCCAAAAATATTTTAGTGAATACCCGCGCCTTAAGTATACCGCCTTTGGAAAGGATGAAGTCGCGTGCCCTACACATGGCAGGATCATCAGCAGCATAACCTGCCAACTTAAGCGCAAAATACGCTTCAATCGTCGCAGAAAGATCTCCCGGGCCGCCAAACCAGATCGACCAAAACCCCTCCTTGGTCTGTTTGCTAAGGATGTAATGCGCCATCTTTCGTTCACGCGTCTTGTCAACCATACCCAGAAAATGAAACAGCATAATATATTCTGCGGTTATTGTTACGTTTGACTCAAGTTCTGCCCACCAGTAGCCATCAGGCAACTGCTCACTAAAAAAGAAATCCCGAGTTCGTTCAATGGCCTTATCAAGGGGGCTCTGAGCATCACCAACCATCTTCTTCCAGATTGAGGGGGGAAGGTGATGGACTTTGCCAGAAATTTTCGCCGCAGGCAAAGGATCAGATGCAACCGACTGAGTATTAAACGAGGTAAGAGAATTTGAAATTGAATACTTGTGCGTTTTCATCTAGATCAACTCCTCATACAGTACGACATCACTTTTTATGAAGTTAATTTCCCAGTGCAAAGAGTACAGTACTAGCATAATACACCCATGGTTGTATATTTTTTTTCATTTTCAAGCGCAACCCTAAACATCGCGTATCTCCCAATTGTGCTATACTCCGTCGCATGGTCCATCATATACAGCCCAGTAATAAATAGTCCGCACTGGTTGAAGCGGCTTGACAATGCACACATCATACGCATAAATACGATTTAAACCGGCTCCGCACGTTTGTGTAACCGCTTTAGCCATGCTTACCGGGACGAAACAGCTATGCGACTTTTTTTATTACAATTTTGTATACTGGTGGCGTCCCTGTGCGGACTGCAGTTCAATGCCTACGCCGTCCAGTGGCAAGCGCTGAACGGCACGGCACGCTACAAGGTCGCGTACGACGAACAGTCGATCCACCTGACTCCTCTCGGTCGGCTGAAAATATTGCTCCGTTTTACTCCTCGGGGAGATGCTGAGCGCAAATCGGCGGCGGCAGAGTACAAGGAAAAACGCTATCGCTCACATCTGGAATATTATGAAATAAATTGCAGCGATCAAGCCGCGCTCCTCGGCTCGATCGATATATTAGGCACATCAAGAGCGCGATTAAAACGGCTACAGGGTGGCACTCAGTTCAATCCGATTCTTCCCGGGTCGGTGCTTGACGATACAGCACAGCACATTTGCCCGGTTCTGAACGAGGAAACTGAAGAAGATGAAGCCAAGGAGCCTGGACAAACAAAGCAACCGGACAGAGCTGAAGGCAGAACGTTAAGCAGCGACAAGCTGCAGCAGATAGGAAATCTTCAAAAAACAATATCTTCAAAAAAAGCTACCGCTGAAACATGGAAAGAGCTTGGCAATATTTATTTTGACGCCGACCGACCTGAACAGGCACTTAAAGCCTATGAGCGTTCACTCGCTCTGCGACCAGATGACTCCGACACCCTCAATGACCAAGGTGCCATGTATCGCCAGACGGGCGATTTCCAACGAGCACTGGCAAATTTCGAGAAAGCATTCTCCCTAGACCCGCATAATCTTGAAAGCCTGTATAACAGTGGCTACATATACGCCTTCGACCTTAACGATATCCCCAAAGCACTCGTTATTTGGCGGCACTACCTTGAGCTGGAGTCAAAAAGTGAGGCGGCACAGCAGGTACAGTTGTTCATAAACCAGTACGGAAAATGAATGCGCGTTGGCGTCAACTCGTTTGCGTAACGATCTTTAGCTTATAAAATCAATTTAGTTTTCAGATGTGATGTGATATGTTGCGAAAATATTAAAATCCAGGAGAGCAATTCAAAGGAAATCTCTCTACATTTGGTGACAAGGGATTTCTATCTACTTCCTGCGAATAGGGTACGAACTTCAACAGAGCCAATACTCCAATAGCGGCATATGCGCCCGTAGCTCAGCTGGATAGAGCACCAGGCTTCGAACCTGGGTGTCGGCCGTTCGAATCGGTCCGGGCGTACCAACAATACGAATCTGGTAACCTGAACAAGAGTTATCAGCTTTTTGTATAATTCCCCACAAACAGCCACAAGCCTTGACAATAAAGACTGCGAACGATATAGTCCCGTTCGTACAGCAAGGTATGGATAACATCTTTGATGCATACATTTATGCGCTCGTAGCTCAGCTGGATAGAGCAACGGCCTTCTAAGCCGTAGGTCGCTGGTTCGAGTCCAGCCGGGCGCACCATTGTTTCAACCGACATGATCATATTTTAAAAAGCCGCCTTTACACACAGATTTTTCAGTGTTAAGGCGGCTTTTCTGTTCTGCGATAACGATGTGCATCCCTGCTACAGAAAGTCCCCGCTCGGAAATAATACCTATGAGACAAATCCACTCGCCAGAACAGGGTACAAACAAAAACGAATAAAGGGTTACAGCGCATGCCGTAACCCTTTATTTTAACTGGTGCGGTGGAATGGAATCGAACCATCACGGAGTTGCCCCCGCCAGCCCCTCAAGCTGGTGCGTCTACCAGTTCCGCCACCACCGCAAGCAGTGTACACAAAATACTGTGCACGCCTATATATCTAAATCTTGTAGCTGTTTATACATTCAACATACGGTAGTTTTCTAACACAGCCGTCCAGTTTTATCAAGTGTAAATATTATTTTAGCGGTTGAGATGGTACTGTTGGTGTAACAGGTGCAGGAACCGAATTTCCATTCTGGGGAACTGCGGTAAGTGGTGCCTGAACAGGAGCAGATTTTCCTTTGCCCGACATCATTGAGGAAGATGACGGTTGACCGGAGATATACGCCAGTGTCAATGATGTCAACATAAAGATGACAGCCGCGCTGGTAGTCAATTTACTTAAGAATGAAGTACCGCCTCCTGCTCCAAAAACAGATTGGCTTCCGCTGCTGCCGAATGATGCCCCCATTTCAGCACCTTTTCCGGATTGCAGCAATACTACAGCAATCAAAAACAGACTAACGAGTACATGCAAAATTGTAAGAGCAATTGTCATACCAGATCCCCTAGCTACGTTTTAAGAGAAAATTTATAGCACAGCAATTTACATGCTGTAAAGTTCTAAATGAAGCGGGTTGCATGCCGGGCTGAAATCAGCCGTTAAAGGCAGCTATTGCAGCAAAAGATTCTGCCTTAAGGCTCGCTCCGCCAACGAGCGCGCCATCTATGTCAGGCTGGGCCATCAGGCCTTTGACGTTATCCGGCTTTACACTGCCGCCATAGAGAATGCGAACAGCATCAGCCACCGCCTGATTTAGCAGACGGGCAATCAACTGGCGGATAAAGAGGTGTACTTCTTGAGCCTGAGCATCACTGGCAGTTTTACCGGTACCGATGGCCCACACCGGCTCGTATGCGACAACAACACGAGTCACGTCATCTGCTGTAAGCCCTCCTAAGCCGCCTTGAATCTGTGTTTCAATGACTGAAAAGGTTTGTTCTGAGTCCCGCTCGGCTAACGTTTCCCCGACACATACGATAGCGTTTAACCCGGCGGCGATGGCAGCCTTGGTTTTCTTGTTGACGGCCAGATCTGTCTCACCAAAATACTGTCGCCGTTCTGAATGCCCGATGATAACGTAACTGCAGCCGGCGTCTTTCAATAGTTTTGGAGCTACTTCTCCCGTAAAGGCCCCCTCTTCTTCCCAATAACAGTCCTGAGCAGCCAGCCGGATATTTGAGCCTTTAATAGCATCAGAAACACGGCTCAATGCGGTGAAGACCGGTGCCACGACGATTTCTACACCATGGCTGTTCGCCACGAGCGGCTTAAGCTCACTCACCAGGGCAACAGATTCAGCGATTGTTTTAAAGAGTTTCCAGTTTCCAGCAATAACCGGTATTCGCATCAGATTCCCCTTTTTATGGCTTAACTTCAAGCGCGTTGACACCGGGAAGAGTTTTCCCTTCCAGCAACTCCAGAAAGGCACCTCCACCGGTTGAAATATAGCTGACGCGGTTTTCCACTCCGGCCTTGCGTACGGCAGAATCGGTATCGCCCCCGCCGATGATGGTTGTGGCAAAACAGTTGGCAACGGCCTCCGCCATTGCAAATGTCCCCCGGCAGAAGGCATCCATCTCAAAAACGCCCATCGGACCGTTCCAGATGACGGTTTTAGCGTCACGCAAGGTTTCTGCAAACAGAGTTGTGGTTGCCGGTCCGATATCGAGGGCCATCCACCCTGCGGGGATTTCCTGAGCCGTGGTGATAAAGTTGGTTGCGTTGGCCTCAAAAGCGTTGGCAACAACGCAATCCACCGGTAGATAGAACATGACCCCTTTAGCCCGCGCTGCTTCCATAATGGTGCGCGCTGTCGGGATCAACTCATCCTCTACCAGTGATTTACCGACGTTGTAGCCCATGGCCTTCAAAAAAGTGAATGCCATCCCTCCACCAATAACGACCTTGTCAACCTTGTTGATAAGTGTTTCAAGAACCTCAAGCTTACCTGACACCTTGGCGCCACCCAGTATCGCAACCAGCGGCCTGACAGGATTCTGCATGGCCTTATCAAAGAAAGTCATTTCATTTCTCATCAGAAAGCCAGCGGTTATAACCGGTATATGCCTGGTAATGGCTTCAACCGATGCATGCGCACGGTGTGACACCGCAAAAGCATCGTTGACGTAAATTTCACAGCCATTGGCAAGCTTTGCGGCAAAGTCAGGATCGTTCTTCTCCTCACCGGGGTAAAAACGGACATTTTCAAGCATGACCGCCTCACCCGGTTTCATGGCATTTACCAGCGTATCCACGTCAGGCCCGAAACAGTCAGGCGCCTGGGCCACAGGCTTGCCAAGCAGCTCGGAGAGACGTGCCGTGGCGGGAGCCATGCTGTACTTAGCTTTTTTCTCCCCCTTGGGGCGGCCAAGATGGGAGGCCAGAACCACTTTGGCACCCTGTTCCAAAGCGTATTTTATCGTTGGCACCGCCCCAACAATGCGGGTATCCTCGGTAATAACCCCATTTTCATCCTGAGGCACATTAAAATCGACCCGAATGAATACTCTTTTCCCCTTCAGATCTTTAATTTCATCGATATAACGAATCGGCACAGTTCACCTCCTGTTTAATAAGAGCATTCGTGAGTGGCAAAAAAAGAGGGGGAATAATTCCCCCTCTTCTTCTTTAGTTCTGATCTGTTATTATTTTTTGGAAGCGATCAAGCGAAACAGGTCAACTACCCGATTTGAAAATCCGCACTCATTGTCATACCAAGAGAGAACCTTTACCATTGTGTCGCCGATTACTTTTGTACAGGATGCATCGACGATTGATGACAGCGGGTTACCATTGAAATCGATTGAAACGAGTGGTGCCACCTCAAAACCAAGAATACCTTTCAGGGCGCCCTCGGACGCTGTTTTAAGAGCGGCATTCACACTAGCGGCATCAGCCTTTTTCGTCAACGTTACGACCAGGTCTACAACAGAGACATTCGGAGTTGGTACGCGGATAGCCATGCCGTCCAACTTGCCTTTCAGTTCAGGCAATACGAGAGCAACCGCTTTAGCAGCTCCGGTGGTCGTCGGAATCATTGACATGGCGGCAGCTCTGGCCCGACGCAGGTCTTTATGCGGCAGATCAAGAATATTCTGGTCATTCGTATAGGAGTGAACCGTTGTGACTAACCCCTTCTCAATGCCGAATGTATCATTGAGAACTTTTGCGACAGGAGCAAGGCAGTTGGTTGTACACGAGGCGTTGGAAATAATGACATGCTTTTGGGGGTCATACAGATGATCGTTCACACCCATGACAATAGTAATATCCTCATTGGTGGCCGGCGCTGAAATGACGACCTTCTTCGCACCCGCCTGAATATGCATTTCAGCCTTTTCCTTGGAGGTAAAAAGACCGGTTGATTCAAGCACAACGTCGATATTGTCCGCTTTCCATGGAAGTTCGGCCGGATTTTTCACTGCATAGATTTTTATGGCCTTACCGTCTATAATCAGCTGGTTATCCTTTGCCTCGACCGTACCGGGAAAGGTGCCATGTACAGAATCATACTTAAATAGATGCGCCAGGGTAGCAGCATCGGTAAGATCATTGATCGCCACAAACTCAAAATTTTTGTCTTTGCTTGCTGCTCTCAGCACCATTCTTCCGATCCTGCCAAAACCGTTGATTGCAACTCGTAATGCCATCTCTGCCTCCTAGAATGTATGATGTCCTGCGCTCGCACAAACAGCCATGCAAAACCAGATTAAATAATAGAGCATAATAACAAATCGTCAACCATATTTAACCATACTTTTAAATAATACTTTCAAGAGTCATATCCCGCAGGCTTTTTCATTGTTTTACGAATATTAGAAATGCTATTTATAGAGACGTGCAAAACTACATACAGGTAATGAGCCATCGTACATACTATGATTATTTTCCCAAATGGAATACAGGCAGAAGCCGTCATTTTCGATTTTGACGGCGTCATTGTTGATACGGAACCGCTTCATTATGCGGCGTTTCAGCGGGTACTAGAGCCAATCGGGCTGCATTTTACCTGGCAGGAATATGTTGAGACCTATATCGGCTTCGATGACAGGGATGCATTCAGACATGCCTTTTCCACCCAAAGTACGATGGTACTCAGCCAAGACAAATTACACTCGCTGATTGAACAAAAAGCAGCGTTTTTCAAGGAAGTCATCGGGGCGGGTGTTTCAGCGTATCCAGGTGTAGTGGATCTTATTTTACATCTGCACACAAACAAATACCCACTGGCAATATGCAGCGGAGCACTCAGGTCTGACATTGATCCAATCCTGGCCATGCTCAACATCTCAGACTATTTTGATGTTATCGTGACCGCCGATGATGTTGCAGCAAGCAAACCTGACCCTGAATGCTACCAACTGGCCTTCCAGCGACTGCAATCAGCACATCAAAACAGTTTTTCAAAAGACACGACTATTGCCATAGAAGATACCCCTGCCGGAATATCAGCGGCCAAAGCAGCCGGACTAATGGTCTGTGCAGTAACCAACAGCTATCCGGCCGCCAGACTCGCCCAGGCTACATTTGTCACAGACTCGCTCTCGGCGCTTGTGTAACCCATATACCGCAGGCAGAGTCGTTTCTCTCGCCATGACGCCCATATTTTCAGTTCATCACCTTCGCGACCTTGACCGAAGCTGCTATTCCTGCTAATAGTTACGTTTATTTTTTGCATCAATCCATCACACTCTCCATCCGGAGGTACATGCGTGACATTTCAAGATCTTATCCTCTCCCTGCAGGGCTATTGGGCCAAGCAGGGATGCATCATCCAGCAGCCATATGACACGGAAAAGGGTGCCGGCACATTCAATCCCGCCACTTTTCTGCGCGTACTCGGCCCCGAACCGTGGAACGTTGCCTACGTTGAACCATCCCGCCGTCCTACCGACGGTCGTTACGGCGAAAACCCCAACCGGCTGCAACACTACTACCAGTTCCAGGTTATCATGAAGCCTTCGCCGCTTAACATCCTGGACCTGTACCTTGATTCACTCCGCTCCTTCGGGCTTGACCCTGCGAAACATGATATCCGTTTTGTCGAAGATGACTGGGAATCGCCGACTCTTGGCGCCTGGGGACTGGGGTGGGAGGTCTGGCTGGATGGGATGGAGATCACCCAGTTCACTTATTTTCAACAGGCGGGCGGGATCGACCTGAAGCCGACACCATCGGAGATCACGTATGGGTGCGAACGCATCGCCATGTACCTGCAAGGTGTAGACAATGTCTATGACCTGGAGTGGGTCAAGGGGATAAAATACGGCGATATCCACCACGAAAGCGAGGTCGAGTTCTCTCGGCACAATTTCGAAGAGGCCGATGTCGACATGTTGCTGCAACTCTTCACCATGTACGAAAAGGAGTGCCTGCGCCTAGCTGCAAAAGAGCTGGTGCTGCCAGCCTACGATTATGTCATGAAGTGTTCCCACACCTTCAACCTGCTTGATGCCCGCGGGGCGATTTCAGTCACCGAGCGCGCCTCCTACATCGGGCGCGTTCGGGGCGTTGCCCGCGTCTGTGCCGAGGGATATCTGCGGATGCGTGAACGCTTGGGCTTCCCACTGTTGAAAGGAGGTGTCGCCTGATGAATAATAAAGAACTTTTTCTCGAAATAGGGTGCGAAGAAATTCCTGCCGGGTTTATACCCCGCGCCACTGCGGAAATGAAGGCGATCATCACCAAAGAACTTGCCATTGCCCGCCTCTCTTTCAGCGAGATAAAAACTTTGGCGACGCCGCGACGCCTGGTACTGGTAGTGAAGGGCATCCCGACCGTACAGCCGGATGCCGAGATCACCGCCACCGGGCCATCGCTCAAAGCAGCCTACGGCGCTGACGGAAAGCCGACCAGGGCCGCCGAAGGATTTGCCCGCGGGCAGGGTGTTGATGTTGCAGCACTGCAGACAATTACTACCGATAAGGGTGAGTACCTGTTTGTCAGCAAACATGAAACCGGCCGCCCGACCTATGAGATTCTGACAGAACTACTGCCGGCATTGGTCACGAATATCCCCTTCAAAAAATCAATGCGCTGGGGAGATGGTGATGTGCGTTTCGCCCGGCCGGTTCACTGGATCGTGGCGTTGTTCGACGGCACGGTTGTCCCCTTCTCCTTCGGCACAGTTAAGAGTGGTAAAATCTCGCGTGGGCACCGTTTTATGGCGAACACTCCCTTCCCGGTAAACGATTTTGCAGGCTATCTGGACGAATGTGAACGGCATTTTGTGATCCCCGATCCGGAAAAACGCAAAGAGATCATCCGTCGTGAAACGCACCGTGTCGCCGCAGCTGCCGGCGGTCACCTGCTGCCCGATGAAGAATTATTAGAGCAGGTAACCTATCTGGTCGAATATCCAAGCGCTGTCCATGGCACCTTCTCCTCCGAATTTTTGAAGGTTCCCAAAGAGGTGCTGATTACCTCAATGCGTAGCCACCAGCGCTATTTTTCGATTGTCGATGCCAACGGCGGCTTGCTGCCCGGCTTTATTACCATCAATAATACCCTGACCGAAGACCCATCGGTCGTCGTCAAAGGGAACGAGCGTGTCCTGCGCGCCCGCTTATCCGATGCCCGCTTTTTCTTTGAGGAGGACCAAAAGGTTCGCCTGGATGATCGGGTAGAATCGCTTAAAAAAGTTGTCTACCAGCAGAAGCTGGGTACATCCTTTGAAAAAATGGAGCGGTTCAGATCACTGGCGGAGGGGCTGGCCGACCAGCTCAATCCGGCCGTAAAGACACAGACTTCCCGTGCCGCTTGGCTCTGCAAAGCCGATCTGGTTTCCGCTATGGTATGCGAATTTCCCGAAGTACAGGGGATTATGGGGCGAGAGTATGCTCTGCTGGAAGGTGAAACGGCTGATGTTGCCAACGCCATCGCCGAACATTACCTGCCGACTCAAGCGGGGGGAGAACTACCCGCATCAGACAGTGGCGCCTTTGTATCGATCGCCGACAAGCTGGATACAATCTGCGGCTGTTTCGGAGTAGGTCTGATCCCGACCGGCGCCGCCGACCCGTACGCACTCCGCCGTGCGACGATCGGCATCATTGCCATCATTCTTGACAAAGGGTACCGCCTGTCGTTGCGTTCTCTGATAGGTGACTCGCTGGAGCTTCTGGCCGCTAAATTGAACCGCCCGAAAGAGCTGGTTGCAAGCGATGTGCTGGAGTTTTTCCGTTCCCGGCTTGTCAACCTGCTGGGAAGCTCGTTTGCCACGGACGCCGTCGATGCAGCTATCGCGGCCGGATTCGATGACCTGGTCGATGTCAAGACCCGTATTGCCGCACTGGCTGAATTTAAAACCCACCCGGACTTTGAGCCGTTGACAGTGGCATTCAAACGCGTTGGCAATATCATCAAAGAGGGTATAGACGCCCCGATTGATCCGGCGCTTTTTCAGGATGGTGCTGAAGGCGATTTATACGAAGCGATCCAGAAAGTAAAAATTTCAGCTGACGATTTAATCTTGTCCGGCGCATGGCTGGATGCTCTGACTGTAATTGCCACATTGCGGGGACCGGTAGACTGCTTCTTCGACAGAGTCATGGTTATGGCCGAAGATCCGCATGTACGAACAAACCGCCTGGCTCTCCTGACCACAATTGCTCGTTTATTCGGCAAGGTTGCCGATTTTTCACGGATTGCGTAACCGCTATCACCAGCCCGATATCTTCTGAATGGAGAAAACAATGTCATTTACGCTGCGCATAATCGTTGGCAATGCCGTAAGTATTATCCTCGCTGTCGCGGCAATCGCAACCCTGAATCAAAAAGGTCAGCTTTGGTTGGATCTGCTGATAGGTATGGTTGTCCTGGTTGTGACATCGGCCATACTCGGATTTCTGAGCACTGTCGCCTTCAGGCCTCTCGCTGGTATTGTCGCTGCGCTTGAAAAAGCAGCTGGCGGTGACCTGTCCGTCCGGGCCGACGCTTCCGGGGGGGGAGAGTTTGCGCGACTTGCAGCCTCCTTCAACACCATGATGACCGATATGAACAAGGCTATGCGCCAGTTCTTTTCTGTCGCTGACACGGTGCGGGATTCGGTCGTGATGGTACGCGCTACAACCGATGCCATGGCATCTGCGGCCGAAGATGTTGCTGTTCAGGCAACCACGATCGCTACTGCGAGTGAAGAGATGTCAGCCACCTCCGGTGACATCGCCCGCAACTGCCTATATGCTGCGGAGAGTGCCCAAAAGGCGACAGAGCAGACCCACAGCGGCTCTCAACTGGTCCAGAGCAGCTCCCGCCTGATGGAGAATATCGCCCAGCGCGTAAACGTATCTTCCCAAACAGTGGAAGGACTGGGGCAGCGCTCCGATCAGATCGGCGCGATTGTCAGCACCATTCAGGACATTGCTGACCAAACCAATCTTCTGGCGCTGAATGCCGCCATCGAAGCGGCACGAGCCGGCGAACAGGGGCGCGGTTTTGCAGTCGTTGCCGATGAAGTGCGGGCTTTGGCCGAGCGCACTACCAAGGCGACGAAAGAGATCGCCGCAATGATCAAAGCGATTCAGAATGAAACTCAGAGTGCTGTCAGCTCAATGTCGGAAGGAGTCGATGAGGTCAAGCGCGGCACGGCTGAAACGGCCCGTTCCGGCGAAGCACTGGAAGACATCCTGAACAAAATAAATGAATTAACAGTGCAGATCAGCCAGGTTGCAACCGCAGCCGAAGAGCAGACCGCCACGACGCAGGAGATCACCAATAATATCCAGATGATCACCGACGTCGTTAACAGAAATGTTGAAAACGCACACAGCACGACTCAGGCAACCACAACGCTTGCCAGGGAGGTTGACAACCTTCATGAATTGGTCGGCCACTTCCGCCTGTCAAAGGCGTTGGAATGGAATGCATCATATGCAACCGGCGTATCCAAGTATGATGAACAACACAAAATCCTCTTCACTATGATTAACGATCTGGCCGACGCGATGCAGCAGAAAAAAAGCAAAGAGGCGGTCGGGCGAGTATTAAACGGACTTGCCGAATATACCGTTAATCACTTTGCCGACGAAGAGCGCAACTTTGCTCAGACTCATTACCCAGAAGAAACCCAACATAAAGCATTGCACAAGAAGCTGCTTGACCAGGTAAGCGAACTGATCGGTAAGTTTAATGCCGGCGAGCCGCTCATAACTCAGGATGTTATCAATTTTCTGCAGGATTGGCTGATCAACCACATCCAGGGTGTCGATAAACGCTACGGCCCCCACCTTAACAAGAGCGGTATCAAATGATTGCAATTATTGACTACGGCATGGGCAACCTCCGTTCCGTACAAAAAGGTTTTGAGAAGATCGGCAGTGAGGCGATTATCACCGACGATCCACAGGTCATACTGAGGGCCGAAAGAGTCGTATTACCCGGTGTCGGCGCTTTTCGAGACTGCATGCATAACCTTGAGCAGGGCGGTTTTGTCGAACCGATCCTGAAGGTAATTGCCGAAGGAAGGCCGTTCTTGGGGATCTGCGTCGGAATGCAACTGCTGTTCACCGACAGTGTGGAGTTTGGCCTGTACAGTGGATTGAATGTCATCCCCGGCCATGTCCTCCGTTTCCCCGACCAGATGACGGTCGCGGGCGAAAAGCTGAAAGTGCCGCAGATGGGCTGGAACCAGCTTTCTTTCAAACGACGCCCGCCAGCCTTTAAGGGCATCGATGACGGCAGCAACGTCTATTTCGTCCACTCCTATTACGTCAAACCGGATGACAGTAGTGTAATCGCCACAACGACCGACTACGGCATCGAGTTCTGTTCATCGGTCTGGAAGGACAACATCGTTGCCACCCAGTTCCACCCGGAAAAATCGCAGGCAATCGGCCTGCAGATCCTGAAGAATTTCGCGGAGCTAAAATGATCGTAATCCCCGCAATAGACCTGAAAGATGGAAAATGCGTCCGCCTGGAACAGGGGCTGATGGAGAAAGATACCGTATTCAACGACAACCCCGGCGCTCAGGCGCGCGAATGGGAGAATCAGGGTGCCGAGCTGTTGCATATCGTAGACCTTGATGGAGCCTTTGCCGGCCAACCGAAGAACAGGGGAGCAATTGAGGCGATCCTCAAAGCCATCACTATCCCGGCTCAACTGGGAGGCGGTATCCGCGACATTGCCACCATCGAGGCATATTTGGCCCTGGGGCTTTCCCGTGTAATCATCGGCACCGCCGCCCAGCGCAATCCTGAACTGGTACGGGAAGCCTGTGCAAAATATCCGGGTCGGATCGTGGTTGGCATCGATGCCAAGAACGGCATGGTAGCCGTACAGGGGTGGGCCGAACTTACCGACATTACCGCGGTTGAACTGGCGCATAAATTTGAGGATTTCGGCGTAACAGCGCTTATCTATACGGACATTGCCCGTGACGGAATGCTGCAGGGGCCTAACCTGGAGGCGACCAGAGCTCTGGCCGAGTCCGTTTCAATCCCTGTTATCGCCTCGGGTGGTGTCTCAAGCCTGAAGGACATCGAAAATCTGATGGCCATTGAATCCTGCGGAATATCCGGCGTAATCACCGGCAAGGCGGTCTATACCGGGGCTATCAGGCTGGCTGAAGCAATAGCGCTCACAAAGGGACGAATCTAGAAATGTTGACCAAACGTATCATTCCTTGCCTGGATGTAAAAGGGGGCCGTGTCGTCAAGGGTGTCCAGTTCTTGGAGCTGCGTGACGCTGGTGATCCGGTTGAGATTGCCGAGATGTACGACAGTCAGGGTGCCGATGAGCTCACCTTTCTGGACATCACCGCTTCCAGCGATGATCGCGACATTATTATTGACGTAGTCCGACGCACTGCCGAGCGGGTATTCATGCCGTTGACTGTGGGTGGAGGCATCCGCTGTGTCGAAGACATCCGCCGCCTACTCAACGCCGGAGCTGACAAAACCTCCATAAATACAGCTGCGGTGGATCGCCCTGAATTCGTACGCGAGGCCGCCGAACGCTTCGGATCGCAATGCACTGTGGTAGCGATCGATGCTCGTCGGGTGCCGGGTGAAAAACGGTGGCAGGTATATACCCACGGTGGCCGCAAACCGACCGGCCTTGATGTTGTTGAGTGGGCTGCCAGAATGGAAGCGTACGGCTCTGGCGAAATTCTCCTGACCAGCATGGATTGCGACGGCACCAAAGACGGCTATGATCTGGAACTGACCCGTGCCGTAGTGGACGCAGTTTCAATCCCGGTTATCGCTTCCGGGGGAGTTGGCAATCTGGAACATCTCTACGATGGTTTCACAACTGCCGGGGCAAGTGCCTGCCTGGCCGCTTCTATTTTCCATTATCGGGAGTATACTATCGGACAGGCAAAGGAATATCTCCGCAATAAAGGGGTAGAGGTCAGGTTATGACAAACAAAGAGGATATCCTCCAGGCCGTATATCAGGTCATACTCGATCGCAAGGCTAATCCGACAGACAGTTCCTATACCGCATCTCTGATGCGAGGGGGAATCGACAAGATTCTCAAAAAAATTGGTGAAGAGGCGACCGAAGTAGTCATTGCAGCCAAAGGGGGCGTACATGACGAAATTGTCTATGAATCGGCCGATCTTGTTTTTCATCTGCTTGTTCTGCTCGGACATCAGAATATTCCACCAGAAGCGGTTTACGATGAGTTGCGGCGAAGATTCGGTATATCAGGTATTGCTGAAAAGGCAGCCCGTCAGGCACCACCTTGTCCTTGACCCGCTCACTGAATTTGGTTATTGACAAAGGTGCACGGTATGTTAAGCTGTAAAACTCTCGATTTTTATATCGATGACAACATACTAATTATTATAATGACAAAAAGACGGGGGGTGATTTTACATGCCGGGAGTAAAAATAAAGGATAGCGAGCCGTTTGAAATGGCACTGAAGAAATTCAAAAAGCAGTGTGAGAAAGCAGGAATCCTCTCCGAGGTCCGGAAACGTGAACATTTTGAAAAACCAAGCATCAAACGCAAGAAAAAAGCAATCGCTGCGCGCAAGCGTGCCCTTAAGAAACAGCGTAAAATGATCGATTAGTACCCCGTTTATCCGGGATCAGGAACAGACTGCATGACACTGAAAGAACAACTAAACGATGCGATGAAAGCAGCCATGAAGGCGCGGGATGACCTGCGCCTTTCGGCTGTGCGCATGGTGCGTGCTGCAATTAAAAACCGTGAGATCGACACTCGCGTTGAACTTGACGACCAAGCGGTTATTGACGTCATCTCAACCATGGCCAAACAACGCCGTGAATCTATTCGAATGTATCGGGATGGGAAGCGGCTTGAATTAGCGGAGAAAGAGGAGCTTGAACTAGCGGTTCTGCTTGAATTCCTGCCGACCCAATTGGGTCTGGAGGATATTAATTCGCTTGTCTCACAAGTCATTCTGGATTTAGATGCGCGCGGTGCCAAGGACATGGGACGGGTAATGAAGGCGGTTACACCCCTTACTGCAGGCAAAGCTGATGGAAAAGTTGTAAGCGATGCTGTCCGGAGACTGCTCGCCTGATGCACTGACTGAGCTAAAGAATGTTCAGTATTTTTCTTAGAACTATACAGTAAGGGGCTTTCATTGAGATGGCCCCTTCTTTGTAAATCGGTCGTGGCACTACAATGAATCTTATTGACATCATTATTTTATCAGTACTCTGCTTCTTTGCGGTCAAGGGCCTGGTCCGAGGGCTTGTTAATGAGGCTTCTTCGCTGGCAGGCCTTCTGGCTGGTGGATGGCTGGCGTACCGATTTTACCCGCTGCTGGCAGTACCGATAAAAAGCGCACTTCATCTGCCTGCACATCTGTCTTCGTTCCTTGCTTTTATCATCATACTGCTGGCTACCGGAATCTGTGCTCATATTATCGGCAATGTCATAACCGCTGCACTGCGGCTCGTCATGCTGGGCAGCCTGAATCGGCTTGGTGGATTACTTATCGGTGTTGCCGAGGGAGCTCTGCTACTCTGCATGGTTTTTAGTATAGCCGCTTCCGGTTTCATGCCGGAGCAGATCAGGGATAAAATCCGAACGACAAAATCGGCTAACATGCTGGCTCAGACGGGAGATCGCTTTCTCTCGGAATGGCGTGATTCCAATGGTCATAAAAAATGATACCTGAAGAGAAGGTACGTGAGGTTGCCGAGCGACTTTCGATCGTTGAGGTTGTTTCAGACTATGTTCCACTGCGACGTGCTGGCGGCAATTTCCTTGGGCTTTGTCCGTTCCATGCCGAGAAAACTCCGTCATTCAACGTAAATCCTGCGCGCGAAATTTTTCACTGTTTCGGATGCGGGGCGGGCGGTAACGCATTCTCTTTCGTCATGAAGATCGAAGGGGTCAGTTTTCCCGAAGCCGTTAAACTGTTGGCCAGAAAGGCTGGAATCGAAATAGAGGAGCGGCAGCTTACCCCTTCGGAAAAAAAATCACAGGATGAACATGCTCAATTTTTACGAATTAATGACCTGACAACATCCTATTACCGTTCAGTTCTTCTGAATGGACAGGAGGGGGAACCGGCTCGACAGTACCTTGCCAATCGCTCGGTCGAATCAGATATTTCAGAAGCGTACAGGCTCGGGTTTGCTCCTGACCGGCGCGATGGACTCGTAAAGCATCTCAAAAACAACGGTGTCGATCTCGATACTGCTCTTAAACTCGGTATAGTTCGCAAATCTGATTCTGGTTGGTACGATCTTTTCCGCAACCGCCTGATCTTCCCAATCCGGGATGCACGTGGCCAAGTGATCGCTTTTGCCGGACGGGTGCTCGATGCAGCACTGCCGAAGTACATCAATTCGCCCGAATCACCGCTCTATCATAAGAGCTCGATACTTTTCGGGTTGGATATGGCATTACCATCAATCAGAACCGGAGGTTCTGTCATTATCGTCGAAGGGTATTTCGACCATTTGGCACTATACCGGGCTGGGGTCCAGAACGTCGTTGCTACCTGCGGAACAGCCCTGACCAGCACCCACGCGGGGCTTGTCAAGCGCCATGCCGAGCGTGTCTATACTCTGTTCGACAGCGATAACGCTGGGAAAAAAGCCACCATTCGGTCGATGGAGCTTTTTCTCGAGCAACGCATTCCAGCGTATGTAATTTCATTGCCAGCGGGTGATGATCCGGACAGCTTTCTGGTTGCGCATTCGGCCGAAGATTTTGTTGCTCTGCGCGACAAGGCGCGTCCTGCTTTTGAATATTTCGTACGCTCTCTTTTGGCGGAAACGCCACTCGATAGTGTTGACAGTAAAGTCCGGATAATCGATGACATAGTTCCTCGCTTCCGCAAGATAGCTGACTCAGTTGAACGTGATTTATATGAAAAGGAAATTTGCAGACTACTGGGAATAACAATCCATTCATTTCGCAAGCGCATGGGTGGAGGGCCGCTTACACATCATGAAGCCCAGGGAAACCAGAGTCAAAACGTACAGCCTGGTGACAATGTTCAGGATACCATACTGGCGTTATTACTTAACTACCCCGACGCGCGGGATGAAATAGTACGGGCCGGCCTTGAAACTATTTTCAGCAATGATTATCTTGAACTAGCCCGACTGGTGCTTGACCGTCTTAACGGTGCAGATGACAATCAGGAATTAAGTCAACTGGCTGAAATACTGAAAAGTCCAGAGCAAAAAACACTCTTTTCCCGGATTATGGTTTCAGATGGTTATCTTGCCGACATCGAGTGGCGCGCCGTACTCGATCAATGTACACGAAGCCATGAGAAGAAACAGCTTGCATCGATTAAAGACATTGCCGCTCGTTTGGCGGTTATAGACCCAAGCTGTGATGAATACGGTCTGCTTCTGAAGCAGGCAGACACTCTGCGCACACGAAAATCAAAACTTTAACCATAACTGCAGCTTCCTTGAGGTGAATACACATGGCAAAGAAAAACATGGATGACGTTAAACAGCTGATCGATATCGGCAAGGAGAAGGGATTCTTAACTTTTGATGAGGTCAACGACATCCTGCCCCCAGACATTGCCACCGATCAGATTGACGATGTTATGGGTATGTTTGGAGATATGGACATTGAAATTGTTGATTCTGCCCAGAAGATCAAAATCCCAAAAATGAAGAGTGATCTTGACGAAGATGAAGAGTCGGAAGGTGAATCGGAAGAGGTGGAGTTCGAGCCAGGGTCAATCGGACGTACCAGTGACCCTGTCCGCATGTATCTTCGTGAAATGGGTTCGGTTTCTCTTCTTACCAGGGAGGGTGAAGTTGAGATAGCTAAAAGAATTGAGGATGGCGAGCGTGATGTTGGCGGCGTAATACTCAATACTCCGATCACTGTCAAGGAAGTTATCTCCCTGGGTGAACGGCTGCGAAAATTCCAGATAAACCCATCTGAAGTCAGCAAAGAAATTGAAGAAGAAGAGCTTGAGGAAGGTGAAGAGGATGTTCAGAAAACAAGAATTCTTGAGGCAATAGACGCAATTGCCGCACAAGATCAGTTGCTGATTGAACTTTCTGAAACGATCGCTGCGGCCAAATCTCCTGCAAAGAAAAAAGAGCTCGAGAAAAAGTTGCGTGAGGAAAAAGATCATCAAGCGGATCTCCTGAAATCACTGCGGCTGAAAGATCGTCACACCAACAAGGTTGCCGAGCGTCTTAAAGAACTATCCGGCAAGGTCGATAAATTGCAGGCAGAATTATTCGATCTTGAAAAGATTTTTCCTGTGGAAAAGTTGAAGGTACTTCTTGATAAAATGCAAAATGAAGATGATAAATGTACGACAGAACTCAACAAACTTAAGCTGGATGAAGAAGAAACCGCAAAAGTTGAGAAGCGGCTTCGTACCGCTGCACGCAAGATTCAAAAGATAGAACAAGAGACCGGTTTCAAGGCCCGTGACCTTGCTGCAGCGCTCAAAGCGATCGAAGAAGGGGAGTGCAAGGCACGCATCGCTAAAAGTGAACTTATTGAGGCAAATTTACGGCTCGTAGTATCGATCGCAAAAAAATATACCAACCGCGGATTGCAGTTTCTCGACCTTATTCAGGAAGGAAATATCGGCCTGATGAAGGCGGTCGATAAGTTTGAATATCAGCGCGGTTACAAGTTTTCAACCTATGCAACCTGGTGGATCCGTCAGGCCATTACCCGTGCTATTGCTGATCAGGCTCGTACAATCCGTATCCCGGTCCATATGATTGAGACCATTAACAAATTAATACGCACCAGCCGCCAATTGGTACAAGAAAATGGCCGCGAGCCATCCCCGGAAGAGATCGCCGAACGCATGCAATTGCCGCTCGACAAAGTGCGCAAGGTTCTGAAAATTGCCAAGGAGCCAATTTCGCTTGAAACACCAATCGGAGAAGAAGAGGATTCTCATCTGGGAGATTTCATTGAGGACAAAGGGGTTATATCCCCGATTGAAGCGGTCATTAAGAATAACCTCTCGGAAAGCACGGCTAAAGTGCTTGCAACACTGACCCCACGAGAAGAAAAAGTTCTCCGCATGAGGTTTGGCATCGGCGAAAAGAGTGACCACACACTTGAAGAGGTTGGCCAGGATTTTGAGGTTACCCGTGAGCGTATTCGTCAAATTGAGGCGAAAGCACTGCGCAAATTGCGCCACCCCAGCCGGAGTAAAAAATTAAAGAGTTTTGTGGACTAAGCCAATGAAATATATTTCCAAAAGTGCAACTCAGCTCATTCTGTCACTGCTTGTCATTTTTATTTATTTCGTCCCTGTACACGCCGCCGAAATTGATGATGCCACAGTTTTTGTTGAAGCCTTTAACGCCTACCAGCAGAAAGATTACCTGCTGGCGATCGAAAAGTGTGATCAATTAAATCAGGTTTTTCCAGACTCACCACTCAGGGATGTAACCCTGCTTCTAACCGCTCGTGCCAGCCTCAAATCTGGGGATGAAGAACATGCAGCTCGATCTGTCACTTTGTTTTCAAACGAATTTCCCGAAAGTAGCCTAAAGACATCTGTTGAAGATGAGCTAAAGATACTGGCGAAGCGCCATCAAAAAGGGGAAGTCCTTCCGGTTGACAAAGTTCTTCAAACCGCAGCCCGCAAAGTACGCTCCGACAGAATAGCTCTCGAACGAGCGACAGAATTGAAGATGGAGATGGAACGTGCGGCTAAAGCAAAGGCTGAGCAGGAACGGCTGGCACGCATCACACTCGAAGCAGAACAGCGTGAGAAGGAGCGCTTACTGGCTGAAAAACGTTCCAAGGCAAGCATAAAAGTTGCTATTGTGCTGCATGAAGGCGCTGCGCCGGTTCCTGTTGGAGGTAATGGAACTCTGCCGATCGAGATTTCCAACGCAGGAAAAAACAGCGAGGATTTTTTACTGACGATAACAGCGGCCAAAGAATACGATGCCGTACTGGTCAGAGCTAACAAGCCTGATGAAAGCATAACCCGGCTTCAACTCGCAGCAGGTGAAACATTCAATGGAACTGTCGTATTCAAAATGCCCGTCGATATGATTGATGGCCATCGCTCACTCGTTGTGGTTAAAGCCGTATCAGCGAAATTTAGTGATGTCAGCTTCCAAAAAGGGACAGTTTTTGTAAGCTCCGCACCGCTCGTACGCGCTGTGGCTAAACTGGCAAAGCAGAATGTTACTCCAGGCGAAAAACTTAACTATCGTGTAACAGTCCTCAATGCAGGTTCATATCCTGCCCAGAATTTGACCGTTCGCCTCCAGCTCCCTCCCCAGGTTGAGTTCCAGGGAGCCCCGGGTGTCGTATTCAAACAGGAACCAAACGGCACGCTTGTCTTCAAGATTGATCAAGTAGAGATAGGTAAACTGGCGGAAATAAATATGGATGTGAAGGTACGCGATAACACTGTCGTTGGTCAGGAGTTGCGTGGACATGTAGAGGTAGTAAACGGCAGCCTGCAAAAAAAAGTCATATTTACAGCAAGTGCCTCTGTCGTACATGCTAAACAATAAAATATAATTATCATCATCCTGTTACGGCCTCTGAGAACATAACTTTCAGAGCTGTAACAGATCTAAAGCAGCACCAGATTGTCCCGATGTACAATTACATCGCCGTAGTGATACCCAAGAATCGCCTCGATTTCCAGACTCTTGCGACCAACCAGGCGTGTCGATTCACCACTGGAATAGTCAGACAAGCCTCGTGCAAATTCAACCCCATCTAAACCACACAGCCTGACACACGCCCCCCGTTCGAACTTCCCCTCCACTCTGACAACACCGGAGGGGAGCAGGCTCTTGCCTTTTATTAGCAGTGCATTCCGCGCACCATCATCCACAATTATTCTGCCAGATGGTTTCAGAGTATAGGCAATCCAGTGTTTTCGACGATTAATCCCGACATCAGAAGGAAGAAACAGCGTCCCGACGTCCTCACCCTGTAAGGCCGCAACAATAATACCACTCCGTTTTCCAGACACCATAATGGTCGCAACACCGTTTTTACCTGCTTTCTTGGCTGCAGCTACCTTGGTAGCCATGCCACCGGTGCCGACAGTTGAACCGGAACCACCTGCAGCACGTTCAACCTCGCGAGTGACGCCCTTAATAAGTGGAATCAATGTTGCGTCCGGATGAATATTGGGGTCTGCACTGTAGAAGCCCTCAATATCGGTCAGGATCAGGAGTAGATGCGCTTCGGCAACGTTAGTGACCAGAGCGGAGAGGTTGTCGTTGTCGCCAAATTTAATTTCTTCTACAACCACGGTATCGTTTTCGTTGATTATCGGTATTATGCCAAAACCAAGCAGGGCATCCAACGTCGCCCGGGCATTGAGAAAACGCTGACGGCTTCCAAGGTCTTCACTGGTTAACAGCACCTGGGCAACTTTGAGCTTATGGGGGGCCAAAGAGCTCTCATAAGCCTGCATCAGACGTGTCTGACCAACGGCCGCAGCCGCCTGCTTGTGCGGGATGGTCCGCGGCTTGCCCGCCAGCCCCAGTTCGCTTCTTCCCGCCGCTATAGCACCGGAGGATACTACGATCACTTCCAGTCCTCGTTGGCGCAGAAAAGCGATTTCGTCGCAGATTCTGCCGATGACAGCCATATCCAGGGCACCATCCGAATCGGTCAGCACTTTGCTTCCTATCTTAATTACAACACGTTTAACTGCTTTGAGTAATTCCTTCCGCATCACCACACCTCTTCAGGTTTACCCCACAAACGACGCGCAATTTCATCCAGCAATAGTTCGACCCCTTCGCCGGTGGCAGAGGATATCGGAAACACCGTAACCCCCTCCCCTTCGAACCAGGCTTGTATTGCGGGGAGTTCAGCTCTGGTCTGAGGGAGATCAATCTTGGTAATCACCACAATCTGTTTCTTTGAGGCAAGTTCAGGGCTAAAAAGAGCTAACTCGTGATTTATCGACGCATATTCAGCTCGCGGGTCGCGCTCCGGCATCCAGGAGATATCAACCAGGTGCAGCAGGATACCGGAACGTTCCAGGTGTTTTAAAAAACGATGTCCCAGTCCGGCACCATCATGAGCACCCTCGATAATGCCGGGAATATCCGCCATTACGAAGGATTTATACCCTTTATAAGGTACGACACCCAGAGAAGGAACCATGGTGGTAAAGGGGTAATCGGCTATCTTGGGGCGCGCTGCTGACACCTTGCTGATAAGAGATGATTTGCCGGCATTGGGTAAACCAAGGAGACCGACATCGGCCATCAGCTTCAACTCAAGCCGAAGTTTATGTTCTTCGTTTTCTTCACCCGGTTGGGCAAATTTAGGAGCCTTGTTGGTGGCGGACGCAAACCGGGCATTTCCCTGCCCTCCCCTTCCCCCTTTGAGTAATATAACACGCTGACCATTCTCAGTCAGGTCAGCCAGAATATCATCGGTGTCGGCATCCTTAACAACAGTTCCGACCGGAACCTTGATCAGCAGATCCTTGCCGCCGGCACCATGCCGATTCTTGCCCATGCCGTTATGACCATTCTCTGCCTTTTGATGAGGCCGGTGACGTAACTCTAATAATGTAGAAAGCCCTGATACAGCTTCAAAGATGACATCGCCTCCCTTGCCGCCATCACCACCGCTTGGACCGCCAAATTCGATAAACTTTTCATGCCGGAAGGCGACACAACCGGCACCACCGTGTCCTGAAGATGTAAATAACGTTACTTCATCAATAAATTTCATATAACTACTCCCCGTTCAGCCAGGCTTGAACCGCCTGTAAGCGTCCGTTCCATGCTTCCGTCAGTCGTTCGTTAAGAAAAGCCGTAAACAAACTGTCAAACAACTGTAATCCTTGGTCAAGCAGAAACATCCGCTCATAAAACACCGCTTCCCGTTCACTCATCTGATCAACAGTAGAATCCTTTTCAACACGCACTTGGGGACATTTGAATGATGCAAAGCCGAACGTATCACCTTTAAGAGTCAACTTCCAGAGGTTCTCGTCCTTTTCCATGCAGATTGTTGCGCTGGTAATTTGTTTGCTCCCTTTGAGAGCAGATATGGCCTCAAGATAACTATCCTGGGAACCCGAAACCGTGACTTTTTGAATCCCCCCTTCTTCGCCTCCACCCTGGAACTGGATTCGATCATCAATCCAGGCGGAGAATTTCTCGCCGTTGGTAATGTGGCCGGGGCAACATACTGAGAACTCACCTTCTCCATTTACACCACGCTGCAGTAGCCACAACATGAATTCCCACCCGAGCCACTGGTTATCACGAATCAGGGCAACAACAGCGTCAGAGCCGGCCTGATTGGCAGCCTCCAATGAATCAAGCAGCTGACCATCAAGTAGTTTTCGCGCCCGAGCTAACGGATGAATTATAACGGGGCTAAATCCTTCAAACGTTTTACGAAAAATATCTTCAAAGCGCTCAATAACTTTGGTGCCGAGACTGAAAAGTGTAAGTACACCGTTTTTCTGGTCCCACACAACATCAACTGTTGAAGGGACGGGAAGACACCGGTTCATAAGGCGCAGTTGAACTTGTTCCTTAATTTCTTCTCGTTTGTGCTTAGGAGTTCGACGCAAGTTTGGATTTTGGGCCAGAAAAGCACCTTCGTCCCTCGCAGTGTGTGATTTAAGGACTGCAGCTGGTATTTTGCGTTGATCTCTGCGAAGAGAAAATACGACATAATTATCACGCCAAAATTCTGATGGCACTTCAAATGAAGCATCATCCGGATTGTCTACCAGCGTCCATCCTTCAGCAGATTCCTCGATGGAATTTTCAATTGACTGAAACCCACGATCAGACAGCTTCTTTGCAAACCACTGAAACTGATCTGCACTTGGCAGTTCACCTGTTACAGCAAACTGGGTAATACTTACTGTGTTGGCATATACGCCCATAATAATTTTTCCTTTTGGTTACTTGCCCAATAGTCGGACATATTCTTCCAGAGATATGGAACTGTGCCAATGTCCACTCAACTTACCGATAATGGTTCCACCCCAAAACAGCAGCACCACCAAGAAAGCGAAGATAAAACCGGGTACAGCGAAGCGTCGAGCCACACGCATTGTAAGTGCCTCATTGAAACGACATTGGCTGATGCATCGCCAACAGCCGATACATTCGGGAGAGACAACGCTCGTAGTGTGCATAACATCTATATATGTCGGGCAGACCTGGCTGCAAGCTCCGCACGAAATGCAGCGCTCTGAGTCTCTGGTCACACGTAGCGGAGAAAGTGTAGCGACCAAACCCAAAAGAGCTCCGTATGGGCAAAGATAGCGGCAAAATGGATTTCGCAGTGCGCCTGATAATGCCACCAGCGCCACAACAATACCCAACGCCAAAGGGGATATGTGCAGAAAGAAATTCATCAAACGTACGTCAGCAATCCTGTGATAATCTGACTGAATAAATTCTAAAAGTGCATCAGGTGACATAGCAACAGCAATAAAATAGAGCAAAATTGCCATAAGCAGATATTTCAGGCCCCTTAATGCGATATCAAGCCATACAGGCAGACGCCAGTTACGGTGCAACAGGCGAAAGCCACCCTTCCAAGTACATTCAGAAATGACTGCTATGGGGCATATCCAGGAGCAAAAAGAACGCCTCAACAGCAGTGAGACCAGAATTACCGTCACAAAGATAATCACTGCTGCCGGGTGTATGGAATTAATTCCGCCCACTTTTACCCAGGAGGCAGTTCCTACCAAACCGGAAATAGGGAGAAAACCATCAATTCCGTCAGGACGAACGACTATAGATTCCGTAACGCCGGTGCTTACCGCCTGCACAAACTGGTAAAAACGGAACCCAAGCAAGGTCATAAACCCAAGAAAACAGAATTGTATCAGAATCCGCACTGGTTGCATATAACGGGCAGACATACTACTCTCCAGAAACTGGCAAGGACGGGGTCGCATAAGTCACGACACCGCCCTTGACTATTCCAGTAATTAAAATAAACAATCAATCCGTAAAGATCAACCGCCACTACCCCTCTTTCAGAATATAGCCTTGCCCACGAACAGTATGAATAAGCTTAGTCGCGAATTTTCCATCAACTTTCTTTCGCAGATAGTTAATATAAACGTCGATAATATTTGTAAATGTTTCAAACGGATATTCCCAGCAATTGTCGGCTATATTTGCACGTGAGAGAACGGTCCCGGCATTTCGCACCATATATGCCAAGAGATTATATTCCTTAGCAGTTAGAACGATCTCGGTCTGGCCTCTCCACACCTTGTGATTAACCGGATCAAGCCGCAAATCAGCAAAGCGGATTTCAGCCCCTCGATCCTGTTCACTGCGTCTGATAAGAGCCCTCACTCTGGCCTGTAACTCGGCAAAAGCGAACGGTTTTACCAAGTAATCATCCGCACCTGCCTCGAGACCGGAAACAACATCCTCAGTTTCGGCCTTTGCTGTCAACATAAGAACAGGAATTTGATTACCTGCCTCGCGCAATTCATGCAGCACAGTTAAACCATCCTTCTTTGGCAGCATATAATCAAGAATAATAAGATCAAATTCGCCACTGCTCGCACGCTTAAGCCCGTCAACACCGTCATAACTTAGTGTAACCTGATAACTATCGTCTTCAAGACCTCGTTTAATAAAGCTGGCGACCTTTTTTTCATCTTCAACAATAAGAATTTTCATCTCAATCTCCTTTTTAATTGTATTCCACAGAATTATTAATATTCAACTCCGACTTTCATTTCCATCCGTCTCATAATTTCAGAAGCTGCTTCCTCAACTGACTTGTTCGTTATATTAAGAATATACCATTCAGGATGTTTCCTGTACAGCTGCCGACACGCAGATATTTCATCCTCTACCTGCTGATAGTCATTATAACTACCACGCGGGCTTTGTCGCATATTAATCAATCGGGAAGTACGAATTTCAACAAGACGCTTCGGATCAATCAACAAACCGACAACCTTTGTCTGATCGATTTCGAACAACTCCTCAGGCGGTGCTATGCCAAAAACAATCGGCACGTTTGCTACTTTGTATCCTTTGTGAGCAAGATACATGGACAGGGGCGTTTTTGAAGAGCGCGATACTCCGACAAGTACGAGATCCGCCTTATGCAAATACCTTGTTTCCTGGCCATCGTCATGTTTAACCGTAAAATTAACCGCCTCAATACGACGATAGTAATCTGTATCGATACGATGGAGTAAACCAGGCTTTCCACGTGAAGGAGCCCCCAGATAGCGAGACAGGCTATAGATAAGCGGGCTGAGGAGATCAACGGTAATAAGTCCGGATTCTTCGGCAACGCGCTCAACTGCTTCTGCCAAAAGCGGATCGACCAGAGTATAGACAACAAGCCCGGGGGTTAGAACAGCAACAGACAAAGCCTGCTGCACATCTGACTGGGAGCATACTTTAAAAAGACGGTGAACACGTACGTCACCATCATAAAATTGTGAGAGGGCAGCACGTATTACGCGCTCGGCTGTCTCGCCTGTTGAATCGGAAAGTACATAAATAGTTTTCATAGCTTATCGAGCTGACCTGACCCCCTAATGAGAAACAGTCCTAGCTTTTCTAATGAGAATGTACGTCCTGATGATTAGATTGTCAAGTATATTTTGTATTCGTTAATGCTGTATACAAACAAAGTTATCCAAAATATGTAAATATTGACCAAACAGATATGTGGGATATACTTATGTAAACTATCGTAGTAAAGGAGGCTTACATGGGGAGAGAATATACACTGCAAGAGGCTATTAGTCTGGCAATTAAAGCCGAAAAGGATAGCATGGATTTTTATCGAAGGGCCGCTTCTGTTGCCAAAAACAAAAGGGCCAAGAACGTTCTTGATATGCTTGCAAACGAAGAAGTCGGACACCTGAAGGCTTTTTTTGACCATTATAAAGGTTCTGACTTCGGAGATTTGGCTTCGTATATCAATTCACCGGTAGACACAAAGAATCCAACCTACAAGAAACTTGAGAAGGCTATAAGCGAGGATATGGTTGAGCAAAAAGCTCTTGAACTTGCACTCATTGAGGAGATGGAATGTATCGGTCAATACACACAACTCGCACAGGGCGTGGTTGACCCGGCAGTACGGTCTGTTTTTACGCGAGTTATAAAAGAAACTCAAGTACACTACGCCTTAATTGAATCAGAGTATGCCCATATTATGGGCATGGTACATGAATCCGATCAGGACATTTTTGTAAGAGAATAGTCAGCCATTGTCCTTTCCAGCACAAACTGTGCGTACCATTTAATTCAGCCAGTCATTCTGTTTTTAAACACGTAAAAGCCCCGCATCCATTTCTGGTTGCGGGGCTTTTTAAATAATTCCCGGCGGCGACCTACTTTCCCACACAGCTACCCGTGCAGTATCATCGGCCCTGAGGGGCTTAACTTCCGTGTTCGGGATGG
>Ga0209430_1000169_pt1 | contig 84150 bp, 135 predicted proteins | sample BarGraIncub1133A_FD_184504 | JGI IMG/M metagenome (GOLD analysis project Ga0209430, IMG submission 184504) | Arctic peat soil microbial communities from Barrow, Alaska - Barrow Graham LP Incubations 11-33A (SPAdes) (version 2) | ecosystem: Environmental > Terrestrial > Soil > Wetlands > Peat...
ATAGGTGAAATTATCCTAAATAAATACAGAGGTTTTACCTAAATATTTCCTTGTGCATCAGACACTTAACAGATATACTATAGATAGAAAACAAACACATGTTCCTTATATACCGAACACAAACATAGAAATAACTAAGGGAATAACCCTAGAACAACTACTATGTTAATACCAAGGTTAAAATATATTAAATTAAGGAGTTGATAAATAATGAGGTTACTAAATTATAATCAATAAAGGTTCTTCCCTAATAGAAGCAAGCAACAATATCTGTAGTACGTTAATTAGAAGAGGCGAAGTAGAAGAAGAATAAAAATGAGGAGTGGGTTTAAAAATGAATAGCATTAACGCTAATGAGGGGTCTGTGTGGGTCATTAAAGACCAAGAGGGCAACTTTGTAAATAATAGTATCTATAAGTCAGATGAGTTCTCTAAGGAGTCATACATACCGTCATTTAGGACATTTGGAGCGTCATGCAGATGCTATGAAGATAAAAATGAAGCAGAAGTGACACTAATTAAATTAAATAAAAAGAAAGCATCAGCACGGATTGATGCCGCATTCCACTTGGAAAATTGTATTCTAACAGAATTAATTGATCAATACCTACAATTTCGAAAAACTGGCAAAGATAATATAGTTATAATTGAGAATAAAATACCATGTGAATTGCGACCAAAAGTAAAACATGTGTTGTATAGTAATAAAATAGCATTGATTATAGTATTTATTTTAGTAAAGGCATTAACTAAAACAATCTAAATATTCTTATATAAGCTACTTACATTATTTTGTAAGTAGCTTATTATTTATGAGTTTATGTATATTTACTTGCGTAGTAGAGTATAATAATGTATAATGACAATTATATTACTTTAGTATGAAGGAGAGCGATGATTAAATGTTAAAAGAAAGTTCTGCCCAACTCATTCAATCTCTTAATGAATTGATTAAGAAATATGCGGGGAATGACAAGATAAGAAATATAATAGTCGATGAGTTTACTGCAAGGAATATGAGAGCAGGAGTTGCTGTCAATATTCTTAATGAAAGGTTATTATTATCTACATTAAACATTGATGACAAAAAAGATTTAATATTGTTATTTGTTTTTACAAAAAGTTTGTTTGTTGCCCTGACTCATAAAGAAACAGATGAACAAGAACCATTGGGAGAAATTAATGAAGGGATTAAGATTGATCCTAAATATTATTTTATGTCATCTGAAATTGAAGACTATACTAATTACAAACAAGAGAAAAAAGTTGGTAAGAGTGAACAGTATGTTTTTCATAATATGATTGAAATTGGTGATAAGCATTGGATTGGGAAAATATCTTCTCAACAACTAGCATCAATTGATATGGAGAATGAGTGGATTTATAATTATGAAACTCAAAGAGATCCAGTCATAAATGTCTATGGAACTAAGAGCATTAGACTAGACAAAGCGAAGGCATTAGTTATAAAGAATAGATTGCTTGCAGGCTTGCAGTTCCCAGATCAAATAAGAGTTAATGTCTTACAGGACGGTAGCGAGAGCATAGATTTTAATTCTAAAAGCGGAGATTTGACCATTGTTTCTGGTACTAAAAATATATTTGATGGTTATCACAGGAAAACAGCAAACTCAATGGCTATAGCTGAAGACGCTAATTTGAATTTTAATTGGGGATTTGCAGTTACAAATTTTAGTGAGAAAAAAGCTCAAGATTTCATGGTCCAAATTAATAAGCAAAAACCTATGAAAATTGAACACACAAAAAATATGGACACATCTATATTGGGGAATACTACAGTTGATGCTATTTTGAATGGGGATTCTGAGTTTGCTTTGAATATAAAACAGAGTGATTCTGAACTTGACCACGGGGGTTTGGTTCGAAAGTCTGTGCTTTCAAATTCCATCGAAGAGGTATTCGGTGAGGACTTAACTAATCGTATTGAAGCGAAAAAAATTGCACAGCATATTGCCGATGTTATGGATTTCATTATTGGCTTAAAAGTAGAAGAATTTATTAATAATCCAAATGAAACAAAGAAAACAAGTTATATCAACCATAGAAATATGTTTGTAGGATATATGGCACTATCATCTAAATTTTTTGTCGATAAGAAACCAGTTGAAAATTGGAAGGAAAAAGTTGAAGAAGTATTAGAGAACATTGATTTTAGTAAGACAAATGATTTTTGGAAGGATAATGGATTACTAGAAACTAACATGAGTAAGAATAGTCGTAACAACATCTATAAATTATTCTGGAGTAAAACTGTTTAGATTCAAATGAAAGGGTTGGTGTCGTATGATGTCCGAAAAGATAACCGACAATTTAGAGGAAGATAATTTATTCCAAGTTGATACTGCATTTAAAGAAGAATTTTTAGGAACACTAAAAAAGACAACAAGAAAATTCTATCGTTATGTTTTAAAAAGAGCAGATTTTTATGAAAAACAACTCGGTATTAGTATGTTCGATTTTAATATGGAGCAAAGAGACGACATGTTAACAGTTCAATTCAAAAACAAGTCTCAATGGGCTTTCCAAACTGTTAGATCACCATTAAAAAACTATGTGGACTACTGCATGTTTAAAAGTTTTACAGACAGGAATGAGAATATTTTCGAATTAATTCTTCCTAGTTCCTATGATAAGTATGTAAACCCACAGGCCGTTGAAAACTCATATATTCCTAAAGCTAGGGTTAGAGAATTAGAAGATTTATTGGTTAATGAACAAGACAAACTCTTCCTTGAATTATTAAGTTGGGGCACAAGAGGTCGTACAGAAAAAGGTAATACGCTAGAAGAATTTATAAATTTAAAAGTAGAAGATGTAGATTTCCAAAAGAATACAATTAAACTATCTAAAAACAATATAACTGAAAAAAGAGTTTTATATGTAGATGATTTTACTACTGATCTAGTAAAAAGAACTATTGAAAAAGGGTTTTATTTGTTCAATAATGGATTAAAAGGGAAAAAGAATAGTAAAGGAATTTACGAAAAAACAGATAAAGGATTCCAGATCAATGAAACTGAATATGTTTTCAGAATTCCGGGCAAAAACAAGTATGGACAAATTGATCATCAGTTAATTGCTAATAGAATACAAAGAATCCAAAAATGGACAAATACAAAGTATTTAAATATTTCTAGCCTCTACTTTTCAAGTATGATAGATAAGGCCAAGGAAATAAAAGCGAAAAAAGGTAAACTCACTAGACAGGATTATGTTGATATTAATGAGGAATTTTCATACGGAGCAGACGGAGAGATTTATCTGAATAAAATTAAGGAAATGATGAGTTTCTATATCTAAAAGGAGGAAATCATGCAAAATACACTAGAGACTATATGGCGTAAGTATGATGCGTTATTTTTTCTAAAAAATGAGTTAAATAAAAAAGGCTATCCATCAAAAGATTTAGGGTTTATTGATCCTCAACTTGATCTTTTGATGGAACTTATTGAAATTGAAAGTCTAAATGTCATAAATTCTCTATTGAAAAAAACCTACTATCGCTTATTGGAAAAAATTATAAGAGGTATTGAATATATTCCTAGTATTTATTCAGAATCAGATAATTGGATTCTAAATAAAATTGACGATGATAAAGAAGCTTGGATAGATAAAAATGTTTTGGTGATTTCAACTAAGAATAACATCTTAGTATTCAGTAAAAAATCTAGAAAAAGCGATGGTAATTCTTTTACAGATGGGAAATGGCAATAGAAAGAAGGAACACTATGAACATCGGGGAAAAGATTACTTCATATAAAGAGAAATTAAACTTTAGAGATTATAAAGAATTCTCTTCCGCAGCAGGAGTTAGTAATTCTTGGTTATTAGAATTAAGCAAGAAAACAGAAGTTTTGACTATTGATATAAACAATTTGGTCAAACTATGCGAGTATCTAAATGTAGATGTTCAACAGTTAATCAAAGATGATGTATTTGAAGAAAGTGATTCTATTAGTGTTAATCATATTATAGACTGCAATGATATAGGTATTCTACTCAAAGAATTAGCAACATTAGCAAATCAAACAGAATTAAAAATGGATGGGGTCGTAATGAATACTCGTGCAAAAGCTATTTTCAAGGATTCACTTTATGCAGTTACTATGCTAGTTAAACAACATTTATAACGGAGGAATAATCAATGAATCCATATTACACAATAGATGATATAACTACAACGAGAGTCCTTGGACTTATAGATAAATGCAAAGAATTAAATTTAGGTAATGTATCTTTTGTTTATTTTGCATTACCTAAACACGATGAGATTAGATTTCGTTTAACTGAGGATAATCATGGATGGGAATTAGTTATCATTACTAGAAGAACCGAAGAAGTAGATGTATATAGAATTACTGAAGATAAATTAGTATATCAGTACTCAGAAAAAGATTAATTTATCTTTCCCCATCTTTTTATTATTTATACTTGACTTATAACTCAGGATAAACTATACTATGGTTAAGACATGAAAGGAGTTGAACAACTATGGCATTAATGCAAATGTAATATAATAAATATAGAAAGAGGTTAAAGTAGTTTGAGGAAAGTAATACTAAGCAACAGAAGGTTTTGCATCTTTGGCTGTATTATATTCCTTATTGTTAGCTTGAATTTTAATCACCAAGTCATAGTCAGGAAAACAGTAATTGTGAATAATAATCTAAGTGTACGTGCAAATAATATCCTTAAATTGTTCAGAAGAAATTACATAGTAATTAAACAGGATAAAGTGGTAGAAGATGTAATTAATGTTGCACCAGTTATTAAACCTAAATCAAACAATAAAATACTTATCATGACTATCACAGGATATGACTTATCATATCGTTCGACTCAAAAATCAAGGGGTTCTGAAGGTTTTGGATTGACTGCCACAGGTTATAATCTCAAAGACCAAACAAGAGTTTCAGCAAGGACAATTGCTACAGATAATTCAATAGTACCTCTAGGATCAAAAGTAAAACTAACTTTTTTAGACCCAAAATATCAAAACTACTCAGGCATTTATACTTCGAGAGATACAGGAAATGGAGTCAAGGGACTACATATTGATTTATTCTTAGGCGATATGGGAAATCAGTCAAGCAAAGTTGCTTTAACTTTTGGAAGAACTAAGTGTGAATTAGAAATAATAAAGGAGTGAGATATTTGAGAAGAAGGCGTAAACAACGATTTAACGGAAAACTATATGGAAAGCCAATTGGTATGTATGGGTTAATCTTTATCTTAGCTATCACAATAGGCATTGCTCGTGATAGAAACGTAAAAGCAGACGATCACATAATAAATAGGAATATTGTTGCTACAAGCTCAATATACTCTAGCAAAGACAAGACAACAAATATAATAGAGAATGGAGTTGAGGAAGTAAAGAAGGATGCAAAAAGTCCACCTAAGACAATGCCAAATTACAAACTTAATCTTAGTCTTGAAAATCAAAAACTCATCTACAGTTTATGCCAGAAAAATAATTTATCATATGAATTTGTTTTATCAGTCTTTCATTATGAATCGAGTTTTAATCCCAAGGCAATCCATATCAATACGGACTCCAGTCGAGACTGCGGTTTTGTGCAATTGAATTCGTTTTATACAGATGAATATAGGAATAATGGAATCAAATATTGCAATTTACCAGAATCAGTTGACTTCGACGTTTTTAATCCAGACCATAGCATTAGAGCAGGAATTGGGACACTTGCAAGTTTGGTAAACTACTGGACTAGTAGAGGAATTAGAGGAAGTATTTTGATGGAGTATGTAACAGGGTCGTGGAATATGGGTGTCTCAGGCTTTACAAATTACATAAAACAGACTGGTACAACTAAAAGAGAATACAGTAAGCAAATCCAAATTAGAAAAGATAAACTTAAAAATAGTAACAGTTTGTAAACGTATTGCATAAATATAATATATATTAATAAAGAAAGAGGGAAATACATATGAAGACAGATTTTATTATTCTACCATTTGAAGGATTCAAGGAGAAGATCAGGAAACAAAAGGAGTTAAACCAAGAAATGATGAAAAAGCATGGTAAAGATAACTATTCACTGTGTGTTTATGAGAACTGCGTCGTTGCGGAATTTAAGAGTGTAAATCAGTTTTTTTAAGAACTACATATAATATATCCCATATTACAAACACATATCCATAAATGTTCTTAAACAAATTTAATAAAGAAAGAAGTGTTTTGATGCTATTATATGAGAGTGTGGAGAAAAAGGTTGTTATTCAAGAAAAAGTTGGCGTTCTTTGTAACCAATGTGGAGAAGTATTAGAAATTGGTCAATCTCATCCTTATCAAAGTTTCGATATTGCTTTCGGATATGGTTCATATGATAATAAAAAAATAAAATTTGAACTATGTAATGAATGTATAAATGACATGGTAAAGGGTTTTAAATTAGAACCAGAAGTAACAAGCAATGATGTTTCAGATTGGGAATGGCCTATGGATGACGAGGAATCTGTTTCCACTCCATTAAGGGGTGATACATATGAGGATTAGAATCATTAAAAACATTTCAAAATCTGATGGCATTGATAATATTACACCATTCATAGGTAGAACATTTTACACAGAACCTCAAGGCAAAGATGGAACAGTTAGTGTTGACTTCGGCTTAATTGGAACATTAACAGTTTATCCAAAGGAATATGAAATTGTTGACTTTACAAAGGAATTAGTTAAACTTGTTGATAATTATTACCCATTGTCAGGTATTTACCCTCAGGACACTATAGATTTCATTTTGGCTAATAAAACAGCATTATCTAATATTTTGAGAGAATCGTAAAAGCCCATAAATGAAGATTTTCATTCTATTAAGCGAAAGGAAGTAAAAAATGTGACTTTAGATGAGATAATTAAAGAAAAAGATTGGTGGTACATAAAAGATAAAAATTATATTCTTGACAGATATTGGTTAAATGAGTTTAAAGAACAATCATATCCTGCTTTCATTTGGTGGAATCAATATACATTTAGGACTCCTAGATTGTATTTTAGAATTGTAATCCGAGAGCATACAGAAGAAGCAATGAGCAAAGTATGTAAGTCTACTCTAGGCAAATATCTTTACAAACACAAATATACAGTAATTATTATGGGAGCTGAATCAGGAGTACCTTTGCCAATAGAAATCTGGGATGAAACTGGAAACCCTTGGAAGGGTGGCACAAATCAATACATAGATAGTTTCTATTTTGGTAGGAAGTATAAAGATTTAGAGACAGATTATATTGGAGAACAAGTAGGCACATCTTCAACATTAATAAAGGCATTTGATTCCTTAGATGATGCTAACGAATTTGCTGAATCGTGGAGACATAAAATTATTGAAGATCATAAAGAACAAATTGAAACAGATAGAGAAATTATGAAACTTATTCAATAGAATCAAATGAGGAATTTAAAAGGAAGGAGGGGTATTATGGGTAAAATTATCAAAGCATTAGATATTACATTAAAACTAATAGGAACCGTTTTAGGTCTAGGGCTATGTATATTTGCAGGAGCAGGAATATCCTTATTAGTATTTTTGTTCTTTACATTATTGTTTATGAACAATCAACCCACATTGGTTGTTATCCCATTTGCTATTAAGATTTGTATAACCATATTCTTTGCAGTTATGTGGGTCATAAGTTCCATTCAGTTTTTCAAAGATAATAGTAAAAGAGTCCATTAAAATATATGTTTCCTGCCATTAAGAAAGGAGAGCAATGATTAATATATTCCTCGATGATCTTAGACCAAATCCAATAGGTTTTATATTGGCAAAGAGTGATTTAGTATGCAGGAAATGGTTATTATTAAATAAATCATTTGTAAATATCTTATCACTTGACCATGATTTAGGAGAAGATGAGACTGGTTATGACTTTGTTAAATGGTTAGTAGAAACAGGGATGAGTGACCCTAGTATTTATCCTAAAGAAATATATCTTCATACTGCGAATCCAGTAGGTAGACATAATATGTTTCAATTGTTGGAGAGATATAAGCCAGATGAAGTCAAATTACATAATGGGCCAATGCCAAATAATGATTAAATATAATATAGGAGGATTACTGAATGAGAAAATTCACCATCCTCTTCGTTGGGGCATTACTCCTAACAACTGCATACTTTAGATTTAATAGTTTATATGTACCAAAGTCTACAGCAACAGAACAAAATCAACTTAGAGAATTCCAAGAGGCTAAAAATAGGTCAGCAGAACTTCAAGCAAAAAACACCCCAACAATGATTCAAAATCAACTTGAAAAAGTAGGCAAACTTACAATCCTAGAAGGACAATATAAATACTTCAGTAAAATAACTGATAAAGGGATCTTGGATATTACTCTTAGGGAAATGACATTAGATTTTACATATAAATTTGCTCTGTGTGCATCACTAGAAAACATAAAAGTAGTTAAGGTAGAAGGCAATACGGTTATTTTAGATGTTCCTAAAGGAAAAATTGGTTTACAATACATAGAATTATCTCAGGAAAGCAAGATTATTGATGGCAAAAAGATGATTTTAGTATCACAATTTAGTCCTTCAGAGATTACAACAGTTATTAATCAGAGTCAACAAAATGTTACAAATGCAATCAATACAGATAGTTCCCTATTTGATAAAGCACAAGTTAATTTAGAAAGTGAACTGAAAGGATTAATCTTGAAGATGGGATTTGATAATGTAGTGTTTAACCAAATTTAAGGAGGGATTCATATGGCAGAAAAAGTAGAAGAAATTCGAGTCAAGACACTATTCAATAAAAAGAAATACAGACACCTAAATAGAGAACAACAATGGGCTAGAGCGACATCAAAAGGATGGATTTTCAGTGTCATTCACGGATATTTCACAAGGACTACAGTTATATGAAAGAAATAGATATGTATGTTTACTATCCTTACATAAATAAAATGGTTGAAAAATATGAAGAAGAATTAATTGAGGGTGAAAAACTACAACAATATCTCAACACTTTAGAGCTTTGGGAGAATAGATATAAGAAAATATCATTGACCAAAAAGAATGAACTGAGGTATGCATTACAAATATTGTATTAGAAAGGAGAAATAATGAAAGTAAAATGTAATTGTTGCAAGTCAATTGTAGCAATTAAGGATTTGATTTTCATAAGAGAAGAGGAATATGAAGTCCCTGTTGCAATCTATCAATGTCCTGTTTGTAAGGGAGAATTAAACGATTTACAGTCAGATATTATTGATGAATGTGAAGTTCTAGGTGGAAGAAAAGATTGTAATAATTGTACGTGTAATAGTTGTTCGGATAGATAGGGAAATGAAAGAGTAATTTCATGGGGTTTGAGTATTTGAAAATCGTAGTAAATGGAAGCATGAGCGAGTATTAGAGAGATGTATTTTATAGTACAAACAAATATATAATAAACAGGAGGAATATATGTTAGAATTAAATAACTTTTACATTGATAACTCAGTAAACTTTATGGAAGAAAACATTCCAGATAATTACATAGACTTAACAATTACTTCCCCTCCATATGATGATTTGAGAAATTACAATGGATTCTCATTTGACTATAAAACAATGCTAAACGAATTATATAGAATTACTAAAGATGGTGGCACTGTAATTTGGGTAGTAGGAGATAAAACAACAAAAGGTAGTGAAACTGGTACATCATTTAAACAAGCATTATATGCAAAGGAAATAGGGTTTAACTTACACGATACCATGATTTATGGTAAAAATAATCCATTTGGTACTTGTGGTAATCCTCCTTTAAGATATTCACAAGGATTTGAATACATATTTGTTTTTACCAAGGGTAGAATAAAAACATTTAATCCTATAAAAATACCTTGCAAATATGCAGGAGATACTATTCTATTAACCACAAGGAAAGATAGACAATCAGATGGATTACCATTTGACCATTTAAGAAGTAAAATAGACACAGTAAAAGATACAAAGATTAAATCTAACATATGGATGTACGATACAGGTAATAATAAATCAACAAAAGATAATCTTGCGTTTAATCATCCTGCAACATTCCCAGAACAATTAGCATTAGATATGTTGCTTAGTTATTCAAATGAAGAAGATGTTGTATTAGATCCAATGTGTGGAAGTGGTACTGTTTGTAAACAATCTTATCTAAATAAGAGAGAATTTATAGGAATTGACATGAGTGATGAGTACATAAATAATATTTGTAAACCACGATTGAATACATATGGTTGGAAAAGTGAAGATAAAATAACAATATTATAAAATATAATTTTGAGAAGGAGTTTAACTATGACTAAAAATTCAATGAAGTCAAAAGTTATTAGTCTTACTGGGAAATTACTACAGGCTAAAAGAAGTGGAAATGTAATGAAGGAACAAACAGCATATCAAAATCTGTATGAATTTTGTATTGAAAATAATATTGACTTTGACAATGCTTATATTGGTGCTGTGGAATGGATTAAACAAAATAAGCCTATAGCAAGTGCTATGAATGGGATATTAGTTAATACATAGAAGTATAGAAGTAGCACCTTCTTCATGCTTCTATATACTCACTTATGCTACGTTTTCAAACACTAAAATACCATAAAATCATTCTTTCAATCTATAAGGAAAGGGGATAAAACAATGAAAAACTTTAATATAATTCACTATAAAGAATGTCCACAATGTAATTTCCATATTGATTCACTTTCAAAATATGCTTATGACAATAATTTATGTCCTAAATGCGGATATACAACAGGTTATGGTTCGTCAACACCAGTAATTCCTTCCGACATAAATAATCATACTGGATTATTAACTAAATAAGGAGACAAAATAAAATGGAATACTGCGAATATATCCATGCCGATTGTGAATATCTAGAAATCTGCAAAGAGAGAATTGAAGGAATTTGCATTAAGGATATCTTGGGAGAAGAATTAATCCTTAAACCTGAGTATTCGCCAAATGCTATCAAAGAGAGAATCCTATACTTTGCTAATAAAGATAAAATGAATAAAGAATTGGAGGTGAAAAGTATGTCTAAAGTTGTAGATTGTGGAGTAGGTTGTGATTTTAATTGTGAAGGTAATTGCCCATTCAATACTAAAAATGAATCAGTAGTTGCTGAGTAAATATAATAAATAATAAATGAAAGAAGGATAAATATATGAATACTTTAAGTAATTTAATGCAAGAGGGAATCGAGAAAAATATTAAGGATACAACAGATACATATAAAAGTCTTACTAAATCATTAGGAAATCTTAATAATTGGATGCAAAATCCATTAGACATCTTCAATAATTACTTTGATTTTACTCATCAAGAGCGAAAACCTTTAGAATGGTCAACAGATCATGAAGTAATCATTAAAAGTCAAGCAATGAATTTATTACATTTTCCAAATACAACTCGTGAAGTAACTGCAAAATATCCTATTCTAGTATCTCCTCCAAACGCAGGACATGACAGTAAACTTGCTGATTTTAGTCCCACACAAAGTTTAGTAAGGACATTACATGCACAAGGTTTTGATGTTTATGTCGATGAATGGCTTAGTGCTACAGCAGAAGATTCTGAATTAGGAATTGATAGTTATGTTAATTTTACTCATAGATCAGTAGAAATGATTAAACAATTACATAATGTTGATAAAATCCATTTGTTAGGACAATGTCAAGGTGGATGGCAAGTATCAATGTATGCTTCATTGCATCCTGAAAATATATCGAGTTTAGTTGTGGCTGCTGCACCAATTAATTTTCATGCTGATTATGGAGTCATGAATATTCTTGTAGACAATATGAAGATGAAAGACTTTGAAAAACTTACTACAAAAGGTTATTTAGCAGGAGAAGATATGCTAAAGAGCTTTAAAATGCTTCAACCTAATGAACATCAGCACTTGAAATTCATTAAAGAATACATAATGGTATTAGAGAAAGATAAAAAAGCAATGGACAGAACAGAGCATTTTTCCCAATGGTATGATAATCCACAGAATTTGCCTAGACGATTCTATTTAGAAATTGTTAAAAATGTGTTTATGGATAATTGTATGAAAGAAAATACGTTTTCAATTGACGGTAGGGTAATTGATTTAAAGAATATCACATGTCCATTAGTATTAATTGGAGGAACAAAAGACCATATTACTCCTCCAGAACAGTGTTTTGGTATGTCAGAATTAGTTTCTACGCCACAAGATCAGATACATAAGTTTACAGTCAATGCAGGACATATTGGAGCTTTAATGGGTGGTAGTGTATTGAGGAATGAGTATCCTAAGATTTGTGGTATTATGAAAAGTAGTGAAGTTTAATATAATAAAGTAGTTGTATTATTATACATAGTATTGCATAAAAATACAGTATATTTATGTATAATGTGCATAAAAAGTAGAGGAGAGATTATATATGGAATATGTAAGCATTACCGCTATTATTAAAGATGGAGGATATAGGAAACTACAAATTACCCCAGAAATGCTCAGTGAACTAACAATAGCAATTCAAAAAAATGGGTCTGAAATTGTTCAATTACCGTTTAGTGATATAGTCATTGCTGGAATATTAATAGTGGGAAAAGACATTGGAGAAAGAGTAATTTTTATCAGTGATGATAATGTTCAATAACACATAAATAATATATGTTGACTTTAAACCTTGCAAAGTGTATACTTAGTATATCGAGTGAGGTTCAATTTTTAGAAGAAAGAAGGAGAGAAAATACATATGGAAAAAGTATTGTCAATCGTAGAACAAATCCAAGCAACATCTGGAAGGAACGATAAGGAGTTTATTTTATCACAACATAAGGACAATGAGTTATTCAAGACTGTAATGCACTTCATCTATAATCCATTTATCCTTACAGGAATCAGTAAAAAGAAGATCAGTAAGAAATTAAAACTTCCAGCAGAACCTTCCACATTATCAATTATTGAGGTTATGGATTATCTTAAAACATATAATTCTGGTAGAGATGAGGATGTTGCTTTAGTACAACACTTTATTCAATCACAGCCCGAAGGATTAAGAGACTTCTATACTAAGATTGTCTCCAAGGATTTAAGCATTGGCATGACAGAAGGCACGTTAAACAAGGTATATGGAGCAGGATTCATAAAAACATTCAGCGTCATGTTAGCTAAGAAATATGAAGATCATAAGAAAAAAATTAAAGGCGATTTTGTTTTAACGGAGAAAATGGATGGGAATCGCTGTGTAGTAATTAAAGATAATGGAGTTGTAAAGTCTTTTACTAGACAAGGTAAACAGTATGATGGACTTGAAGAAATTGAATCAGACATTGCTAACTTGCTTGAAGACAATGTTATTTTTGATGGAGAATTAATTGCAGATATGCAAGGTAGCACGATTGAAATTTATGCGGAGACAACCAGTAAGGCAAGAAGTAAAGGAAGTAATAAAACAGGATTGGTATATCACATTTTTGATATGTTACCATTAGGGCAATTCCAAGATGGAAAATCTAGTGCAAATTGTATTACACGCAAAAAATACTTATCTAGTGTATTTGATAATAATACATTCTCGCACTGCGTAGAAGTAAAACCTTTGTACATAGGAAATGATTTATCAGAAGTGGAAAAATGGATGGGTTGGGCTAAAGACAACGAACTCGAAGGAATAATGTTGAACTTAGACAAGCCGTATATTTGTAAGAGAAGTGATTTCATTTTGAAAGTTAAAACCTTTAATGATGCAGATGTAAAATGCTTAGGCGTTTTAGAAGGAACTGGCAAAAATGTAGGTAAACTTGGTGCTATTACAATCCAATTCACTCATGAGAATAAGATATATGAATGTAATTGTGGTTCAGGATTCTCAGATGAGGAACGAGAAGCATACTGGAAGACACCAGAATTGATTGTAGGTAAGATTGTGACAGTAGGTTATTTTGAAGTCTCTAAGAATGCACAAGGAGATTATGGGTTGAGATTCCCAACTTGGAAAAGTATTATTAGACATGATAAAACAGAAATTAGTATGAATTAAAAGGACTATTTCGAAGGAAAGGAGTTAAATTATAATGACCAAATATGGTATAAAGTCATATTCTTTATCAATAGGTGGCGAAGAGTTTGGAGGGATAATGTACCCAATTGATACGATAATAAGAGCATTACAAAAGTATGAAAAAGAATATGATGGTCTTGTTGGCTCTTTAAGCGGTGAAACTACAGTTAAGAAAATTGTAGAAGAAATGATAAGGGATAAGTAAAACATGAAAGATATATTTCATTCCGAAAGGAGGAATACATAAAATGATTGAAACCATTATTTGTGGATTGTTAGCTGGAATACTTACATCAATAATTCAATTAAATATAGAATTTGCTAAGTACGTATTATCTAAAAAATAATATATAAACTATATAAAGAGGAGGATATACCATTGAATATTAGTAAGAGAGATAAATCAATAATGAAAATGTTAGCAAAACTATCAACGTACAAAATACCTTTCATAAGTAAAGTATGCAAAGATGTTTTATTAAAGAAAATTGAGGCAGAAGTAGATAAAGCAATACAGATAGAGTATGAAAATACTCGCTCATTCTTACAGGAATTTGCAGAAGCAAAAACATTCGATGAACCAAGTTTTATTAAGTTCAAATTGAAAAATACAATCAAATAGAAGAAATTTTGAGTAGGATAAAACATGTCATTTAATTGATTATAAGAAAGGATTATTTGTATGGAAAAGAAAAAGATTAAAGTAAGTGTAAGACATCAAGTCCTCGATGTTAATAGAGATAGAGGTTGGATACTAAGGGAGTTAGATAAATATCCAAAATATGATCCTAAAAAAGATCCTGCTATTAAAAGACTAAATGAGAGATTTGCTGAGATTGAACACGAATATAGTAATAGAGGGTGTTTGGGTACAGTCATCTTTGCTATTATGGTTGCAGTAGGTCTACCATCGTTATATTTGTTAATGAGTTGAGATATATAGAAAGGAGAAACAATGTACGAGTTTTACAAGATTAAGTATCCTTATGATAACCTATTCAGTACGGGATTAAGAAATGGATATATACAAAAATCTAAGAAGGGTAAAACATTCAACTCCATTGGTGCATTAAAAAGCCATTTAACAATGACGAAAAAATTTGATAATGGCGCATTTGAGTTATTTTATAATGAGTGGTTGGTTATCAAGATCACAGAGAATGGAATTGAAGAATTAGGTAAGGTAAAAGATTTCACTAGCAAATGAACATTTCCTAGTATTAAGGAAGAAAGGAGAATATTATGCAATTAACCAAACAAGCTATTGAAAAGAAATATAATTGTGAATTAATAAAAAATAATGACTGTGATGGCAAAGGTTCGTATTGGCTTGCTTATCGAGACGATGAAGGTTATATAGCAGATGAATTTACTCTTAAAGAAATGGTTAATACCCTTGAAAAATTGGAGGATTAAAAACTAAAATTCATCGTATGAAGGGGAAAATAATGCGTGAGTACATAGTGGATAGCTTAGAAAATACATGTGTTAATGAAAAGAATGATCCAATTAAGGAAAGTAAAATTACTGATTTTGGTCAGAGTGTTAGATTCAAATTGGAGAATAATTAATATAATAAGGAAATCGAATAAAATTATATAATGTATAATCCCTTTATAAATGTGAAATAATAATACTAATCCATAAAATATAAAGGAGGTAGTATTATTATGAAGCGACTTCTAAATGGGTATGTTGAAACTTTTTATGTTCTAGGGAATAGAGCAGGTAATGGGTTTATAAATCATAGTAGTAGCAAAATTCTTATTACAGACCCTATGAAGTCTAGAAAATTTGACAGCTTAAAGGAAGCATTAGATTTTGTAGAAGGAAACAAAAATAGCTATGAACCATTATTCCCACATCAAATTAGGATTACAGTTGAGTTAATTTAGTTTTAGGGATATAGTGCAATATAATATTGTTTTGTTTATATTGCACTATAAATACATAGGCCGATAAAACATGCATTTCTTGGTATCGGAAAGGAGTTTGGTCATGAGAGTTGAATATTACTTTAGTGCAACTTCTGATTCAAATAGTTGGAAAGACTTTTTGACAAAAGAACAGAATGGAAGATTAGACTGTTTTTATAAAAAGATAACTGGATATGGATGGAAAGATAAATTTGGTTTTCACCCAAATGGTGAATCTATACATATCAGTGAAAATGGAGATGTGTATAAAGGAGTTTGGTTTGAAACAGATACTAGAAAGATTGCTATATTTGATGTGTTTAGCAAAAATTAATTTAGGGGGAGGTGACACTGTGGAATTTACTTCAATTAAAAATAAGAAAGCTAATATTAATTGTTGCCATCAATACTTACATAGGCCATTAAATATGAGTAAGTCTATCATTGAAGTAGGTAAGCCGTTGAGTATATTATACGAAATTGGTTCGTCTTTTGGTCATGAGATGGTTATTGGTATTGAATATCTTAATAAAACAGCTATGAGAGTAGAGACACAAAATAAGATATGGATTATATCCTAGCAAAGAGGAGTTTTAAGCTATGTTAAAATTTTTAATGAAGAAACCTAAAGAAGAAGACCAATATAAAATTAATTATTGGCCTTATCCTGTAGGAAAACTCATACCAAGAAACAAAAATTACGTAGCAAGAGATGTTGTATATATAGAATCACACAATTTAATAGATGGAACAATTACAAGGATAGATGTATCACATGTAAAACTAAAGGAGGATATTAAATGAGTGGATATTTTCAATATATAGGATTTTATTATGAACCACATGTCCAGTATTTTATGAGAAGAATTGAAGCAAGTAATCAGATAGAAGCAGAGAACAAATTTATAAAATATATTGAAGAAGAAAATGGTAGTTGTGTCTATGAAATATTTGTTAGTTTGATATCTGATTTAGATATTATCAATTGATACTAAGAAACTCATGTTTTAAGGGGAAAGGAGTGATACTAAATGATTCCGTGGGAAGAACCAATACCAGAATGTACTGAGTGTGAATATCATAAACCGCCATATGATATTTGTAGATGTTGTCATTTTGCATTTAGCGAGAATAAAACAAACTATTTTGAACAGAAAGAGGAATAAATGAAGTATTTACTAGATATAAACATTCCATATTGGCTTGGTAAGCAACTCAATATTTTATTGTGGATTAATAGCAATGGGAAAATCAAAATTCTAAATCTTACATTTTGGTTAAATTATAGAGTGAAAGAGATACAAGGATATGAAAAAGATTGGTTTCTAGGTAAGAGAAAAAGTTTTGTTTTACGGAAATGGGACATTAAATAATACCCATCGAAAATACAGTTTTATCCTATAAGGAGGTGTCTAAAACAATTGAAAAATTGTGTCGTAAGAACTTATGGTAGGGGCTATTCTAGTCCTATGGAGAATTTATCAAATAAGTTAAGTGATGGATGGATTGTAAAGAGTAGTACACCAATTTTAAACAGAGATGGCAAAACAGAGTATATTGAGTATATTTTAGAAAAAGAATAACATTCCCAAGAAACATAATTTTCATGGGATAAGAAAGGAGAAATATATGAGTAATTTTGAGAAGGTAATAAATATTGGTATGAAGGCAATGGGCGTGATTTATGCGGTAGATTCTATTGTAATATTACTAGGATATCTTACACCATCTGCATTTGGTTCAGGCGTAACCCATTTATGTATAGCTTCGTTCTGCTTAATGAGTACATATTCGAAACCAAGTAAAACCAAATAATATTTGACTTATATTCACTAATGTAATATAATATTAATTAAGGAGGTAGGCAATACATATGAGATTGATTTGCACATGTAAGGTTTGTGGTCATGATGATGATTGGTCTGAGAGTAAAACAGAAGATTATTACTTTTGTCAAAGTTGCCACACAGAATCACACAAAGGATCTATGAAGCTAGAATTTGAGTTTTATGGGGTTAAGGTTTTTCCTGTGGACTTTGGAGATGAGGACGAGGAAGAGGAAACACAAATAAATAGGTATGTAAGTGAAACAGAGAATTGTGAAAACTGTATGTATAATAAAGATTCTTCCCTTTGTTATGAACGTTGGGATAAAATGAGCAATCTTCCTATTAAGAAGTTTGGAGATGGTTTAATTAACTGTTGGGAGCAAGAAGACTAAACACTTAAAAGATTACTTTTATGGTACGGGAGGTGAAATATTATGATTGAATGTGGGAAGTGCCAAAAAGAAACATTGCCTTTTTACATTACTCAAGATGGAAAGTCATTATGTGTTGAATGTGCTACAAAGCATTGTGAACTCGTACATACAAAAATGAATCGAGATATCCAAGAAATGCAAAAGAGCATGAATAATAGTAGTAACGATTTATTTAAGTTAAAGAGACAAATGTGTAAACATGAGAATTTAATTGATACTGGATATTGTCGATGGAGTGACCGTCTAAGACTAATTTTCAAGTGTGCTGAATGTGGTAAGGAAATACTAAAGGACTAATCCCATAAGTAGTCAATTTCATCGGATAGGAGGAATTTAATTTTATGGTTCAGGTCAGAGAAGTTCTTAAAGACATCTCAGAACTATTACTTATAATTTATGACAATTATAGTCTTGACGATGAGACAGATAGTTATATTGAATCTCAATTATATGATATTGTAAGTAACTTATAATCCAAATCAAAAATTAGTTTCATGGGAAAATATAAAAAGAAAGAGGTTCTGGTGATATGGAACAGTTTAATTTTGAAAAACATTGGGGTAAGTTTAGGGCAGATGGATTAGCAGTAAATTGTAAAACAGAGGATTTAGCAAACGAATTTTTGAGTTTTTGCGAACAAAGGGGTTTAGAATGGAGTGGTGGAGATTCATTGTTATCTTCAAATAACAAATGGCAAGAGCACGAGTCAGAAACTTGTTATTGGGGAAGATGGGGAGTATCATATTCCAGTATTAATTATTGCAATGAGCAAAAAGTAGGCATTATAGAATTTATAGGTTCAAACAAAGAAGTAAAATCCAATCATCCAACAACCACAACTGAAGAAACAATCAAAGTAATCTATCATCGAAGGGAAACAATCGTTCTTCTCAAATCAGAAGGCAAACATTATAGAGGTGTTTCAAAATGCAGTTCACTAGATACATATAATAAAGAAGAGGGTTTTTTATTAGCATTAGAAAGAGCAAGAGATAATCAGAAGGAAGGGAGATATTAAATGATTTGTTGGGAAAAGAGTAAAAATAAATGTCAAATCTAAACACTGAGGAAAAGAAGAAGAGAGCAGACAAACGAAGGCAAGATAAATACAATGAGGAACATAAACTAATTAATGGAATGATTTTTAAGTGGTGTAAGGTTGGACAACATTGGGTAGTAATGGATGAGGAACATTTTTATATGAATCAAAAAAATGGGGTAGACGGGTTTCATCCAGATTGTAAATATCACACAATTGAAAAATCAAGAAAATGGGCTAAAGATAACCCAGAAAGAGAAAAAGAAATAAGACACAAAATAAATACTAACCCATCTGATAAAACAAGAGAAACCAAACGTATAGACGCTCAAACAAGAAGAGATAATGGCAAGTATTATCAATGGTTAAAAGATAATCCTGATAAACAATCTGCGTATACTTTAAATCATAGACAGCATGATATTACAGAAAAGGAATGGCGATTATGTAAAGATTACTTTGATAATAAATGTGCTTATTGTGGACTACCAGCAGAAAAACATTTTGCAAGCAGGAATGGTAAAGAAATTATAATGGATTTACATAGAGAACATGTTGAAGATGATGGTTATAATGACCTAAGAAACTGTGTGCCATCTTGTAAGGGCTGCAATAGTGCTAAACATGATTTTATTATGGTAGATTGGTTTTCTAGACAAACATTCTATGATATAGTAAGATATAATATTATTATATTGTGGACAACCGAAGATTATGAGCAATACATTGAAGAAAAACCTCCTTATAAAATGACTAAAAAGAAAAATGATGGTTTAAAGACTTTCCATTGGGAACTTTGGACGGTCGACGAGAAGAGGAATACAGTAGAATTAATAGATATAAAAGACAAAAAGAGACAGTTAGATATTAAATTAATACTATAAAGCGATTATTTTATTCTACAAATAGAAAGGAAATGAATTATGAAATTAAATTTCACAGTAGATATAGACAGAAGTGATGACATATGATTTACAAGAGGAACTATTAAATAAAGCGTCAGAAAAATTTATAGAGGGTATTTTAGGGAACAAGTGGGATGATGATACCTTGTATGAAAAACTAGAAAAAAGAGTCATATCAAAACTAGAGATAATTATGGACGCAGACTTTAAAAATTCAGTATCTACAAAAGTCACTGATAATCTAGTTAAGAAATTTGAAAGGACTAAACAATACAAAATATTACAATCCAATGGAGAAGTGGTTGCAGATGGTATAATCAAAAGTGGATTAAAGGATTTAATTGCTGAGATTGTCAGAAGTGAAATGAAAAAAGTATTTAAATAGAAAGGAGGAAGATAATATGATTATTCAAAAAACACAAGATTACCTAAATTATGTAAAAGAGCATAAACAAAATGTAAAACTTGCATGGAAGGAACTTCAGGAAAAATGTGAGGGCAAAGGATTTTCATTTATTTATGATGACTGGAAGTACCATATCTTATGTTCATTAATTGAAAAGCATGATGATAGTAAATTATCTAATGAAGAATTTATTCCATACAGACAGAAATTTTATCCATGTGAAGGAGAAAACATTGACAAATCTTTGTTTGGTGTAGCGTGGGAGCATCACAAAAATAACAATCCTCATCATTGGGAACATTGGTTAAATCATGAACCTTCAACCCCTTATGATAAAAGTATGTACGCTGTTGAAATGGTTTGTGATTGGATGGCAATGGGTTATAAGTTTGGTGATACAGCAGAATCGTTTTATTTAAATAATAAAAATAAGATTATTTTACCTGTATCTGAAGACTATATTTTTGAAATATTTAATGCGATAAAGCAATAATTCGAAATTAAGATTTTAAAGGATTATAATTAATATTGGGAGGGATTAACAATGAATAGCCCTATATCTTGGGTGGGTGGCAAAAGTAGACTTAGAAATAAAATAATTGAACTTATACCCGAACATATTTGTTACGTTGAGGTTTTTGGTGGAAGTGGTGCTGTATTATTTGGAAAGACTCCAAGTAAAGTTGAGGCGTATAATGATAGGTTAGATTACTTAGTAAATATGTTCAAAGTATTTAAAACTATGCCAGAAGAATTCTTAAAAGAAATGGACTTAATACCTGTATCAAGAACAATATTCAATGAATTTAAAAGTGATTATTACCATTTAGAAGATTTCACAGATGTAGAAAAAGCTGTTAGATTTTATTACTTAATTAAGGCAGGATTTGGATCTAGTTTACCCGGAGGCGGAGGAGGTTGTGGATTCGGAATAAGAACTGAAAGTCCATCAAGATTGAATTTAGATAAGGTAGAAGTAAATATTCGTCAAACATTTGAAAGACTGAAAAAAGTATTTATTGAGAATTTAGATTTTGAGGATTTAATAAATAGGTATGACAAAGAACATACTGTATTTTATTGCGATCCTCCATACATAGCCAGTAGAGAATACATAATTAAATTTACATTAGAAGATCATAAAAGACTTGCTAATAAATTACATAATATAAAAGGCAAATTTATTTTAAGCATAAATAATCACGAATTAAGTCATGAATTATACAAGGATATGAACATTAAAGAAATAGAGCATAATTATTCTATGAGGAAAGATAGTCACAATACCGAGTGCAAAGAGTTAATTATCACTAATTTTACTTAATATCCAACTAATATATAATAACATTATTATCATAAATAGTGATTGTAGTTCATTCACAGTATAAGGAGGATAACGAAATAGATAATGATAAACTAATTAGTGTTCTGAACTCAATTGAGTTTACATTGGTAAAACTAGATAATAGAATTACTTCACTAGAGATAAATGCGAATAAAGACTCTAATCGTCCTAAACCTATGCAGATGATTGATCAAGATGGAAATATTGTATATTATTAAACCACCAAGAAATTTTGGTTTTATGGGAATATGCCTAAAATACATAAATAAGTAGTTTTTCATAAATCTAAGCAATAAACCCCTGTAACCATTGGTATGACTACGTTTGAGACACTTCAAGGCATATAAATAATTAGTCCATAAAACTTTCCCCATAAAAAAGAAGTTTTAAAGGATAAAAAAAATTAGGAGAGTGTAAGATGAATAAAGTTAAGTTTGACAGAAAGTTTTTAAGAGATGATTTAGAATTGCCATACAGTGCAACAGAGAATAATATTATTGACTCAAGTAGATGGAGTATTCAGCACAAAATTGTCTTTGCATACGAGGATAAGTTTTATCAAGCATATTACTCAAAAGGTGCTACTGAAATGCAAGATGAAAGTCCTTGGGAATATGAAGAAGAAGTTGAATGTATTGAGGTAGAACTAAAAGAAGTTAAAGTTATGCAGTGGGTGACCGTATAATATGAAGATTAAAGACATTGTGGGTATAAATACAAAATGTGATTGCGGTTGTGATATCCCATATTTTAAAATTGTGTTTTTTCATAAGATTGGCATTTGTTATTTTAAAGAATGTACTGGTGACTGGTGGTTAAGGTTTATGTGGAGAGGTAAAAAATTTAAAGGGTGGAGACAATATTCAACGGTCAGTGGTTGGAGAAATTATAACATGTCATATGGATATGAGGAGTATTTTTTCTAGAAAATAAGGTAGATTAAAAGTTCATTTTCATGGGATTAATAAGAAAGAAGGAAGATTAAAATGAATATCAGTGATTTAACTGTTGGTGACATTGTGGATGCTTACATAAATGGTGAAGAAACACATAGGGTAATGATCATAGAAATTGGTGAAACATTGGTTTTTGGTATTGATTCAGATAATGAAGAGTATTCCATTGAGCCAAGAAGTGAGATTGAACGAGTTATTGCTAACATTAATGAACTGTAAATTAGATATAATATTATTTGCATTATGCCCATGAATATGTTATACTATACATACGAGGTTAAACAATAAATATTTAAAGAAAGGATTGATTGGTTGAAGAACTCAGGTAACTGCTGGAAGCCCATCAAACGTGGGAATTCCCCTCCTATTCAATTTATCGTTTAAATACATAATATAAATAATATAATTGAAAGAAGGAATTATTAAAAATGGCAAAGAAAACATTTAAACTAGAGCAAACTAAGGGTAACTTCAAATTTGAGGGAATTGTTGTTGGTATTTCTAAAGATACGGCTTTTATTGAAAGCGAAACCAAAGACCATAAGCCATACCGTAGCATAAGATTTATGGTTAAAACAAGTGCAACAAACATTGAGAATGTAGAACTGTTTGGGGCAGAACAAGATTTTGTGTATGCTTACTCAAGAAATGATCAAAAAACACTAAAAGTACCATTTGCCGAAAGAAACAATGAGTTTCCTGATGGTTATCACTTAATTGGAGTAAACGTAACTGTTGGAGAAGAAGAACGAGCAACATTCGCAGATTTTGACGCAGCAGAAGCAATTTACCAAGGCTTTAGTGATGGAGATAGTGTCCATGTTGCAGGAGAAATTAAACCTAATTCATACATAAGCTCTACAAGTGGCTTACTGGTTAGTAATTTCAAGTATATCATTAAAACAATTTATACAAAAAAGAAACCTGTTGACTTTGAAGAAGCATCATTTAAAGAAACAGCATCTTTTGACCACGAATTAGTCATTACTGACGCAAATCTTGATAAAGATACAGATAAGGTTATTGTGAATGGTTATGCAATTGGGTATGCTGATTCCGTAAAGCAAATTCAATTTGTAATTCATAATGACAAAAATCCAAAGTTAGGTAAAAACTTCTTGAAACTAAAATTTGGTGATTTCATTAAGGTACTTGGAATTTGTACAAATGCTCCTCAACAACAAGCTGTAGAAGAAGACGAATGGGGTTCTGAAGTTCCACAAGGATACAATACTGGTGGAAAGTATATTTCAGAATTACGAATTACAGCAGTTGATAAGGACAAAGATGGTGCTTCAGTCTTCAAAAAAGGTAAGTATAATGAAGAAAGTTTTGCTGAAGATGATGAACAAGAAGAAAAACCAGAGTCAAAAGAATTAGAAGATGATGACTTGCCGTTTTAGAAATTACTAGGGGCTTAGTAGCGAGCTAAGATTAATCTCTTAGCTCAACAAATAAATAAAATAAATGGAGGAATTTAAATAATGGCAGGATTTAAAAAAGCGTCAAGAGAAAAATTGTGGGTAAAAGTATTAATGGCAGGTTCGTCAGGTGCAGGAAAATCTTACACAGCATTAAGAGTAGCAAAAGGCATGGCAAAAAAGACAGGCGGTAAAGTGGCAGCCATTGATACAGAGAATGGTCGTATTAGATACTATGCAAATGAATTTGACTTTGATGATATGCAATTAGAGTCTCCTTACAGCCCTGAGAAATACATAGAAGCAATTGAAGAAGCCGTGGATGGTGGATATACAGTATTGATCCTTGATAGTATTTCTCATGAGTGGGAATTCTGCTTAGACGTTCACTCTAAAATGCCGGGGAATTCATACACAAACTGGTCAAAAGTTACCCCACGACATGACAAATTCATGGAAAAGATTCTTCAAGCTCCAATTCATGTAATTGCAACTGCAAGAGGAAAAGATGAGTATGTACTTGAAGAAAAGAATGGCAAGCAAGTTCCTAAGAAAGTAGGTTTGGGATATAAACAAAGGGATGGTGTTGAGTATAATTACACTGTAACTTTTAATATTGACCAACAATCTCATGTTGCGACTGCTACAAAGGATAACACACATATTTTTGAAGAGCGATATGACGTTCTTACTGAAAAAGATGGTGTTGCATTGTATGAGTGGGCAAATAGTGGAGATGCACCTATTGCACCAGTAAAGAATGAAGTAGTAGAAGAAAAACCTGAAAAGAAGGTAGTAGTTGAGGAAAAGAAAGTAACTAAAGTGAAGGAAGAAGAAGTTCCAGTCGAAGATGACGAACCAGACTTTGACGATGAAGTTTCTGCTTTAGACGTACAGAAGAAAATCACAACTCTAGCAAAAACATTTGAACCAAGTGTGAAGAAAGAATTTGGTGCAAAGGTTAAGAAATTATTAGTAACAACTGCTAATTATAATAAATGTGAAGATATTGAGCAATTACAAGCAATCCTGACTATTGCGGAAGGTATGTAATTAAAGTAGGAGGGGATTAATTTCCCCTCTATCCTAATCTAAGGAGAGTAAAATGCCTAAATGTAATTATTGTAAAAATGATACAGAGAAGAAAGACGTAATTAAATATCTAGATGAGTATATTAAAACACCTAAGAGAGTAAACATGTGCTCACAAACTTGTATTGAAAATTATAAAAGGGAACAAGATTCTAAGATAAAAGAAAGAGATGGATACCTTTTACTTTGTGATTATGTAATGAAAGTGCATAATTATACATTTTTACCAAATGGCTTTTATACCGTCTTAAAAGATTTAAGAGATGGGACTATAAGGCAAAGAGAAATTCTTATTAAAAAAGATAAACAAGGAGTGCCTTGGAAGGATTTATTAGTTTCATATAAATTTTCTGAAGCAAGTATAAAAAGATCAGCTTTAACAAAATCGTTTAATACTTTAACAAATGAATTATTATATGGTCTAGCAATAGTAAAAAATAATTTAGTTAAGGCTAAACAATTACAGAAACAAAAAGAAATGAATGAAAAGATTGTTAATAAGGTTAATTTAGATGACGAAACTCATTATACTAAAAAAGTGTTTAAAGATGATATTAGCAATATGTTAGATTGAGGAGAGTTTAAATGGCAGAAGTAAAAAAAGAACAAGAGTTATATGACAATATTTACCTAAGTGAAAGTTACTTAGTAGGACTCTTTTGGGTTAACCCTGAACTCTATCTTACATATACAGAGGATAAAATTAATCACAAAACTTTTGCAAATAGAATTTGGCAGTTGTATTTTTACTTAGGAAAAGAACTTACCGACACTGGTAAGAGAATTTTTGATGATATTACAGTTGAAGAATATGTTTCTAAGACAACTAAAATACAAAAGAGTTATCGCGAGTATGGAGAATACCAAACCATGCAGGAAATCATTAATGAGGTAAGGGACAAGGAAGAAAACTTTGAAGGCTATTATGACGAAGTAAAGAAATTTAATATGTTAAGATCCTTATTTGAATTATTTGGAGAACAAGTTATCACTGTAAAAGGTAAATATAATTATAAAAACATGTCTTCAGAGCAAATCGGAACATACTGGCAGGACAATGTAAACAAAAGGTTAGTGCTTTGTGATAGTAAAATTGAGGAACACAACTTACTAGAAGGTCTAGAAAGTTTTATTGAAGAAATTGATGATAAACCTGATATTGGTCTTCCTTTTGACAATAGTAGAGATTTCACTAATATTTGTAATGGGTGGGATTTTGGTCACATTTACATATTTTCAAGTTTCTCAGGCAAAGGAAAAACATCTTTTGCTATGGCTAAAGTCATAATGTCTTGTGTAAAGCATAAGGAAAAATTACTTATCATAGCAAATGAAATGGGAGTAAAGGAGTATAAGAAACTACTACTCATTACAATTATGGGAAATGAAATGTACGAGTGGTTACAAACAAAAGGATATAAGGGATTCCATCGGCAGAATATTGACAAAGGAAATTTCTCAGAAGAGGACAAGGAAAAATTAAGAGAAGCTACTAAAATAATTAAAGCTGTTACTGATGGACAACATGATTACATAAAATTTGTACCTTTGGACATTTATACAATCGCTAATGTAGAAAAAACCATTAGATATTATGCCAATAGAGGATACAAAAGATTGATAGTTGATACTGCAAAACCAAGTGATGGTAATAAAGAAAGATGGGTACAGTTTACAGAGGATTTCGAGAAGATATATAAATTAGCTAGACCAAATGGTGGTGGACTAAATTTAGCAGTATACACTACAGTTCAATTGGCTGATGCTAATGTAAAACAAAGGTATTTAGATGAAACTTGTTTGGGCGATGCTAAGAAGATCAAAAATGTTGCAAGTGTCGTGTGGCACATGAGGGGTGTTTGGGATGATGAATTCAAAGACTGTAAAAGAGAAATTAAAGTTTATCAATATCGTAAACAAGCAGGAACTCCAAAGGGATATGAAACTGTTGAATTTACTCTAGAAAAAAGTAGTGATTATACATATATGCTAATGTTTACTTCAAAAAATAGGCGTGGAATGTCAAATGACACGGGGTTAGATGTTCTAGTGTTTAAGGTTTCGTTTAATCGTAATAGTTGGCAAGAAATAGGGTGGACAAAAATATATAAAGACTATTAGAAAAGAAGGTATCTCTATTGACTGATTTACAAATTATTAAAAAGAAAATATTTGATGAAGAGAAAATAGAATACCTTCTGGAGCAACTTGGTTGTGAAAATATTAAGTCAGAGCAACAAGGGCAACTAATTACAGCAAAACTTCCAGATAGTATTGAGTCTTCTAATAACAGAAGTGTTCAGGTTAAAGTCAGAGAGAGTTTATCATCATACATAAGAAGTAAAAATGTCCAAGGAGATATATTTAATCTAGTAGAGTTCATTCAAGAGTGTGATCTTTGTCAAGCTAAGTATTGGGTGTGTAATGTTTTAAATTATGATATAACTTTTAACGATTACAAGCCCAAGAAAGATTGGAATGAAAGATTACACAACATACTAAAAAAAAGACAAAAGGAGTATGCACCATCTGTAAACATCCTCTTATCAGAAGATTCATTATTACAATATGCCAAAATACCATCTCATGAATGGTGGAAAGAAGGGTTATTATGTAAAACACAAATTGAATTTGAGGTTGGATTAGATGGTAGTGGTGGAGCAGATAAAATAGTGTTCCCAATACGTGATGAAAACACAGGGTTATTGACTATCAAAGAAAGATTTACTCATGAGTTTGAAGAATTCCATAAGGACATGAAATATTTTTACGCCTATCCTTATAATAGACAATTGAATGTTTTCAACTTACATAGAGCAAAGGAACATACTCAAGATATAATTTATGTATTTGAGGGAGAAAAATCGTGCATGTTCGCATGGCAATGGAACGTGAAAAACACAGTGTCCACACAGGGTAAGGAAATTTCGCCTTTACAAATTCTTAAATTATTAAGGTTAGACTGTAAAATAATATTTGTATTTGATAAAGATGTACCACTTGATTTCTTTAGTAAGTACAAAAATCAACTCATGACAAGATTATCTTATTGTATTTTGGATGTAGATAACTTGTTTGAAGGTAAAGAATCTCCTGTGGATAGGGGGAAAGAGAGTTTTTTAAAATTAATTAATGAACCAAAAAATAGATTTAAAATTTAGGAGATGAAATTATTGGTAAATGTAAAGGAAATGGTATGGAGCTTTAGTAGACTTAATAGTTTTCACGGGTGTAAACATGCTTGGTATAATTCATATGTTTTAAAAGATAGGGGAGAGAGTAATTCTTTTGCTATTTATGGGACTTTAGTCCATCAATTATTTGAGGATTATACTAGTGGCAAATTAGAAGTTTATGAACTAGTAGAGGAATTTGAAAAGCAATACGATTCTAATGTTTGGGACTTCCCTCCTAACAAATATGTTAATCTTAGTGATTCATATAGGAGTCAGGGGGTAGAATATTTTACAAGTTTTGACGGTTTTGACGAATACAAAATATTAGGGACAGAGAAAAAGATTAATTTTGAAATAGATGGTTATAAATTTGTTGGATATATAGATAGTTTGTTGGAAGATGAGTATGGAAAAATGATTGTACAAGATTATAAATCAAAGGCAGCATTCAAAAGTAAGAAAGAGAAAAAAGAATATGCTAGGCAACTTTATCTGTACTCCGTCCCATTAATTGAGGAATACGGAAAATGTCCAGATAAATTAGTTTTTAATATGTTCAGAAAACAAAAGATGGAAGAGATAAAGTTTGATGTAAAAGATTTGGAAGAAGCAAAAAAATGGGCGTTAGATACAATTGAAGCTGTCAGTAAGGAAGAAGAATTCCCTGCTACAATAAATGATTTCTTTTGCAATCAATTGTGTAATATGAGAGCAAAATGTGAAGAAAGGTTGAAGTAAATGGATAAAAACTATGTAATGTACCACTGCCATAGCACCATGAGCAACGGTACTATGATGGATAGTTCTACAAATTTTCAGAAATATATTGATTTAGCAGTTGCTAACGGGATGAGTAGCATAGCATTCAGTGAGCACGGGAATATTTTCAACTGGATTCAAAAGAAAATGTCTTGCGATAAAGCTGGTATCAAGTATATACATGGAGAAGAGTTTTATTCTACAACTACAATTGATGAAAAAATCAGAGAAACATTCCATATAGGTTTATATGCTAAGAATTGGGATGGAGTAAAGGAAATTAATAAATTATCTTCAAAATCTTTTAATAAAGAAGATAACCATTTTTACTATAGGCCAAGACTCTCATTAGAAGAAATAATGAATACTTCTGACTCGATTATCGTTACAACAGCGTGTATGGCTTCAATTTTATGGCAAAGAAAAGGAGAACCAGCAGCGGAAGAATTTTTAGAGTGGATGAGTGAAAATAAACACAGATGCTTTCTAGAAGTTCAATATCATAACAACTCTGAAGAACAAAAAGAATATAATTTATTGTTGTTAGAACACAGCAAGAAGTATGGCATTCCATTGATCTCAGGCACAGACACACATGCAGGAGATGATGAAGATGCAGAATTAAGAAAGGTACTTCAATTATCTAAAGGAATAAAGTTTCCAGAGGAAGAAGAGTTTGACTTAACTTTTAAAACATATGGTGAATTAGTGAAGGAATTTAAAAATCAAAAGTGCTTACCAGAGAAAGTTTACCTAGAGGCAATTAATAATACTAATGTTTTTGCTGATATGGTAGAAAGTTTTGAACTGGATTTTTCTTATAAGTACCCTAAAATATATGAAACTCCTGAGTCAGAATTAAAAAAGAGAGTCAATACTGGTGTTCTTGGCAGAAAATTAAATTCATGGGAAGATAAAGATAAGAAAAAACAATATTATGCTAGAATTAAAGAAGAATTTGCTGTTTTTGACCAACTTAAAATGTTGGATTATATTCTATTATTAGACGATATTATTAACTTTTGTAAGGAAAACAATATCAGTGTTTCTCCAAGAGGGTCATGCAATGGAAGCTTAATCTTATGGGCATTAGGAATTACAGATATTGATAGTATTAGATTTGATCTTCCATTTTTTAGATTCTGCAACCCTGAACGTGTATCATTGGGCGATGTTGATATAGACATGGCAAGTATTAAGAGGCCACTAGTAAAAGACTTCCTTTATACATATCCAAAGATCCAAGGGAGTGCAATCATTACATTCCAAACATACGCACTCAGAGGGGCTATTAAGGGCATAGGAAGAGGATTGAATATTCCACTGTCAGAAGTAGAATCTATCTCAGCAGACATTGACGAGATAGATGAGGAAGATGATAAAGGAGAAAGCAAAAAGATTACAACTTTCCACAATAAAGAGAAATGGGAAGCTAAGTACCCTAAATTATTAACTATGGCTTACAGATGCCTTGGTGTAATTGAGAATGTATCTACTCATGCTTGTGGCTTTGTTGCTACAGACAGGAATATTGATGAGGAAATTGGCACATTTAAGTCAGATAAGTGTCCTTGGGTTATTTCGCAAAACAATATGAAATGCATTGACGCTGTAAACTTTGTAAAAATGGACTTACTTGTTGTTGATAATGTTCAAATTGTTGAGGACACTTGCAGATTGGCAGAAGTACCAATTCTAGATAATAATGAAATTGATTTTGAGGATATTGATGTTTGGAATGAGATGTTAATATCAGGTCTTGGAATATTCCAGTTTGAGAAGACAGGATTTAGACATTTAAAACATACATTAGAAAACTTTGGAGAGTTTCAGAAACAAGTCAAAGGCATAACTAGATTAGATGTAATGACTGCACTAAATGGTATTATCAGACCAGCCGGGGATTCTATTCGTGATGATTTTATTCTAGGTAAGCCTTTTAGAAGTGGAATGAAAGAAATTGATGATTCTTTAGGAGAAACCCTATCATATTGTATTTATCAAGAGCAGATCATGATGTGGCTTTATAATTTCTGTGGATATACTATGGCCCAAAGCGATACGGTTAGGCGTGGTATTGCTAAGAAATATGGTACAGAGAAATTAATACCTGAGATTGAAAAGGGGTTTATGGACTTTTGTACTAAAACATATCCACAATATGATGAAGAATATTTAAAAATTGTGCTTGCAAAATTTATTCAGGTTATTCTCGATGCCAGTTTTTATGGATTCTCGAAAAATCACTCAAATCCATATTCAATTTTAGGGTTTAAGTGTGCATATTTAAGGCATTACTATCCATTGGAGTTTTTAACAGTTCAATTTAATATTAATGATGGAAGGATAGAAAAAACATCTAAGATTAATGATTATATGAATAAATTTACTGACATAAAAGTAAAATCAATTAAATTTAGAAAATCTAAATCAGAATATGCTTGCGATAAAAGTACAAATATTATTTACAAAGGTATTAAGTCAGTAAAATATCTGAGTGAACAGGTAGCTTTAGAATTACACGAACTAGGTAAAAAGGAGTATGATTCGTTTCTTGACTTAATAATGGAGATTACAGAAAATAGTTGTGTCAATTCAAGACAAATGGCAATTCTCATTAAACTTAATTTCTTTGAAGAATTTGGTGGCAATAAATATTTGATGAATGTTTACGAAGCGTTTTCTTCCAAATACAAAAAGACTTATGTTGATAAAACAAAAGTAAAAAGAATTGAGGAAATAAAAACATTGATATCTGATATGGAAGATGTGGCTTTTAATATTAAAGAGCAACTTGAGTATGAGAAGGAATTTCTAGGATTTTTACAGTCTACATTTGATATGGACGAAACATTTGTTTATATATCTGATCTTGACTTAAAATATTCACCAAAAGTAATGTGTTATTATTTAAAAGGTGGGTATGAAGAGTGCCTTAAGATATACAAGAAGGAATATAAACAAGATATTTTCAATGTAGGAGATATTATTAAATTAGGTGGAGTTGCCAACAGACCAAAATCTAAGAAAATTGATGGTGAGTGGACTAAATCTACAACTGAAACAGAAAAGTGGATATCAAGATATAATATAGTAAAGTGAGGGTGATTTATAATTTTAAGTTTTTATAAGTACACAGACAAACAAAAGACAGAATTATTGAAGTCAATTGTAATATTAGTAGACACTCGTGAGCAGAAAAATGAATGGATTATAAATTACTTTGATGAGAAAAAGATTCCATATAAGATTAAGAAACTTGATCATGGAGACTATTCATATTTTATTCCTAAAAATGATGAACTTAATATCCCTCGTGAATTATATATGGATCAAATTGTAGCAGTCGAAAGAAAAGCTAACTTAGAAGAGTTGTCAGGAAATATGACAACTGATAGGGAGAGGTTAGAAAAGGAGTTTAGTTTATACAAAGGAAAGATGCATTTGCTGATTGAGAATGCATCTTATGATGATATTTACAACAATAATTATAAGACCCAATACAATAAAAAATCATACATGGGAAGTTTGCATAGTTTTGCTTTGAGATATGATTTATCAATTATGTTTATGCCTAAGAAAGAATGTAGTGGCGTTTTTATCTTCTGTACTTTCTATTATCACATGAAAAGTTTACTCCATTAATAGTTTAACAAATAATAAATAATATTTTATTGACTTAATATAACCCATATGCTATACTAATATACATAGGGAGTGGTTAACCGACAAAACAAAATTCTGAACGAAAAGAGGGTGCATTATCATGTGAATTACATTATTCCAATATCTCCCACCTCTGGAACATAGGCGTAGCAAGGGTTTCAAAAACCCAAAATAGCTTAAAATCTGGCTTTTATGGGATTGCATAAAAAGGAGAGCATAATGGATGAAAGTGGGACAACAGGAGTTTGGTTAGTTATGATTTCACTTGGAATAATCGGTATAGTTTTTCAATTGGTCAACCTTACATAAATAATAAATATAAATGAAAGAAGGAATTATTAATGGGATTTTCTACACATAAACAACGTTTTACAGCTTTGGAGTCTAAGAAGTTGAATAGTGGATTGACTGAGGATGAACTTGTTGAATTTAATGTACTAGAAGATTCATTAATCATGGATGAAGTAATTAAATATTGCGGTAAATAAATGGAGGTGAAATGATGGAACAAAAATATAATGATTGGATTGAGTGCGATAAATTAGACTACGACTATCGAGATCGAATTAATTTCAAATACATCGTTTCGGAATCTGACGATACTGTTACATATTATAAACAGAGAGTTATGAAAATCTATGATGCAGAATGGTTTAGAAATAAGCCTGTTATTTGGACAGATAGCCCAGATTTAGAAGTTGATCATAGTCTTTATTGGTCAAATTCAAGAAAAGTCAAAGAGGAAGGTGATAAATAGTTGGCTGATTTGTCCATGTGCAAGTGGGAAAGATGTATCCAAAAAGAAGTATGCCAAAGATTTATTGCTCCTCCAGAAACAGAGACAGAACAAATTTATATGCATTTTGAGAATAAGTGTAGTAAAAACAATGATTGGTTTTGGTTTTATGGAGATAGAAGTAATATGGTTGTAGAAGAAGAAACTGTGCTGATAGAAGAAATAGTTAAGGAAGAGGATGTTACATAATTAAGATTCAACTCGAATGTATCAAGGAATGCGAAGGTTATATTATAGGAGAAAAATACACAATGGTAAGTTGTTCAGGAAAGTATGTTGAGATGGTAAATTCAAATGGGTTTAGAGAGATTATGCTTGATGTTTATTTTAGTGGATTTGCCAAGAGATTAAAGAACAATAAATAATAATATAGGAGGAAATAAATGAACAAAGTTACAAAAAGAGATGGCAGAATTATCACATTTGACAAGGACAAAATCACTAATGCAATTAAATTAGCAATGATTCGTACAGAAAAGGGTATTGATGAGGCATTAGCTGTTGATATATCAGATAAAGTAAGTAAAATGGACAAAAAAGACATGAATGTTGAAGAAATTCAAGATTTAGTAGAACTTAAACTAATGGCAAGTGCAAGAAAAGATGTTGCTAAAGAATTTATTACATATAGAAATAAAAGAAGTGAAGTAAGACAAAAAAATACAGAGTTAAATAAGAAAATTGAGAAAATCCTTCTATGCAGTAACATCCAAAATTCAAATGCCAATGTAGATGAATATTCTTTTGGTGGAAGAAAGTTTGAAAGTGCAGGATTATTACATAAAGATTTTGCAATGAAGAACTTACTTCGTAGTGGGGTAGCAGAAGCGTTCATTGAAAATAGGATTTATATCCATGACTTTGATTCTTATGATATTGGAATGCATAACTGTCTTTTCTCAGATGTTGGTAAACTCTTAGACGAAGGATTTACAACTAGAAATGGTGATGTTAGAGGAGCAAATTCAATCGGTAGTGCTATGCAATTAGTAGCAGTAATCTTTCAATGTCAGAGTCAGGTACAATTTGGAGGAGTAGGAAGTATCCATTTAGATGTTGATCTTGCACCTTCAGTTTCTAAATCATTCTTGAAACTTTTCTGCAAAGGATTATTCTACTTTGATGATATTAAAACTCCAAAAAAGTTTGTCATTGATGAAGCATTAGATGTAACTTTAGACAATATAAAGTACTTAGAATACAAATATCCAAAAGCAACAAACTACGCTTTATTAGAATTAGATAAAGAAGGATTGCAAGCAGCACAAGCATTATTCCACAATCTAAACACTCTAGAATCCCGTCCGGGGTCTCAACTACCATTTACCTCAGTTAACTATGGCAGAGACATTACAACAGAAGGAAGGAAGGTTTCTGAATGGCTGTTACGAGCTAGTGTTGATGGGATTGGTAAGTATCACACAACAAGTATTTTCCCTATTAGCATCTTCCAATATAAGAAGGGAATTAATGATGTTGAAGGCACTCCAAATTATAGTTTAAAGAAATTAGCAATCAAATCAATGTGTAAAAGAATTTATCCTAATTGGGTTAATGGTGATTTTAGTAACAATATTGAAGATGAAAATGATCCAAATACTTATATGGCTACAATGGGCTGTAGAACAATGATTGGTTCAGATGTACATGGGCTAGGATATTCTAAACTTGGAAGGGGAAACATTTCCCCTGTTACAATTAATCTACCAAAACTAGGTATCAAACATGGTATTTGTTTAGGGAAAACCGCACCAGACTTAATGGGATTTTGGAAAGAACTTGATGATGTTCTAGAATTAACTACACAAGCACTGGTTGATAGGTTTTATCATATTTGTAATCAATCAGTTAAATCTGCACCATTTATGTATAAGAATGGAACAGTTGTAGACTCAGAAAGTGCATTGAAAAATGGCGTATATGAAGCAATGAGACATGGCACTAATGCAATTGGATACATTGGAGTTGCAGAAATGTGTCAAGCATTGTTTGGGAATAATCATGCTGAATCAGAAATAGTTAAAGCATTTGCATTAGAAGTAATTGTACATATGTCAGATCATGCAAAGAAAGCTAGTTCTGAATATAATCTAAACTTTAGTCTTTACGCAACTCCAGCAGAAAACTTATGTAAAACGATGATGTCAGGACTTAAAAAAGAGTTTGGAGTTATTCCAAATGTCACAGAAAAAGATTATCTTACTAATTCACATCATGTTCCAGTATGGCAGGAGATTTCAATCTTTGATAAGTTAAAAGTAGAAGCTCCATTCTGTAAATATCCTACTGGTGGTTGTATTACATATGTTGAATTAGACAGTTCAATTATTCATAATGAAGAAGCAGTTGAGAAGATTATTGATTTTGCAATGACATTAGACATTCCTTACATGGCATTTAACTTTCCTATTGATTCTTGCTTGGATTGTGGTTATCAAAGTGAATTTAATGATGCTTGCCCTGTATGCGGAAGTGAAAATATCCAACAACTACGAAGGGTTACAGGATATTTAAGCACAGACTTTAGAAACTTCAATGAAGGGAAGAAACAAGAAATAAATGATAGGGTAAAGCATTCATTATTTACAGACTTTACAAAGGGTGAATAAATGCATATAAGTGGACTTGTAAATGAAAGTTTAGTAGATGGAATAGGAATCAGGACAACCATTTTTATTAGTGGTTGTCGCCACTTCTGTAAAGGGTGTCAAAATCCAGAGACACATAATTTTAAGAGAGGAGTTGAATTTGACGAAGAATTACAATGGAAAGTAATTGATGATATAAGAAACAATCCTCTTATTCAAGGAATTACATTAAGTGGTGGAGATCCTATGTTCTCTGCAAAAGAATTAGTAGAATTTATTGAGTTTGCTAAGAGTGAACTTAGTGATATTAATTTTGATGTATGGTGTTACACTGGATTTACATATGAAATGATTAGAAATAGTAATGATCCTGATACAATTGACTTACTTAAATTATGTGATGTTTTGGTTGATGGGAAGTTTATATTGGAACAAAAAGATATTACATTATCATTTAGAGGTAGTGCCAATCAGAGGATTATTGATGTTAAGAAAAGTTTAAGACAAGGTACTGTAATTAAGTTAATGGAATAAATATAATATAAAGGAGATTAAATATATGGCATATGCAGTAGGACTTAGAGGATTTGAATTAGTATCAAAGGATAAGAAAAAGAATGTAGTTGATGCAATTAAACCAAAAAGAGGAACAAAAACTTCAGCAGGGTATGATTTTTCAACTCCTGTAAAGTTTTCCATTCCTTCTCATGGCAAAGCAACAATCTGGACAGATATTAAATCGTATATGCAACATGAAGAAGTCTTAACTTTACATATTAGAAGTTCAATTGCTAATAAAAAAGGATTAAGACTTGCAAACTGCACAGGTATTGTGGATTCAGACTATTTTAACAATCAAGACAATGAAGGAAATATTGGTCTTTGTTTTTATAATGATAGTAATGATACTGTAACAATTGAAGCAGGAGAGAGAGTAGCACAAGGTATTTTTCTTCAATTTCTTGAAGCATTTGAGGGGAATACAGAAAATACAAGAGTTAGTGGTTTTGGAAGTACAGGAGAATAAAGGAGTTGTAATTATCATGTTACAAGTTGGGAAAGTATACACACATTATAAAAAGGGAGATAGATACACAGTTCTAGACTTTGCTAAACACTCTGAAACACAAGAGGATATGATCATTTATCAGGCTGAATATGGTAATCGTGCTATTTGGGTAAGACCATTAAATATGTGGAACGATGAGATTGCAGAAAATAAGGTAACTGATTTTGGTCAAAGTGTTAGATTTAAAGAAGAATCATAAACAATATAATAAGTAAAGACACTATATATAGTTACAAAATACATAAATAATACTACATATAGTGTCTAAAACTCAATAGAATAAAACGAAAATTTCAAAGGAATAAAGGAGAGATGATATGAAAAATACAATATTTTTGCCTAAGACTATCAAAGTAGGATATCAATCACGTACCGATACATATACAGGACAGTTAGCTTATGTCATTTATATTGACCAGAAAGGAGTTCTAAGAAAAGAAACATCTTGGAATAGTTGGCGAGATAATAAAATTGAACCACAAGATTTTTCAAATGAACCAACTTCGGGATTTGTTCTAAATAAAAAGGTTGGTGATTATGTTTCAGATTGGAATCATAGGCAAGCATATGTAAGAGTTTATGATCCTAGAAACTTTGAGTTTGAGATTACCATTGAAAATTTACTCTATATCCTTGAGAATGCTAGTTCAATTAAAGGTAAAGGACTTGAAGGTAATTTTGTCTATGGTTGGGATGGTAAGGATTTGTTATTGATTCCAACAGAATCTCCAGATTATAAGGAAATTACCGAATATAGTGAAATAATATTCCAAAAGAAATATGTTAAAGCTAAAGAATTAATATTAGGGGCTACATACAAAACTAAATCAAATGAAGAATGGATTTATATGGGTAGGTTTGATTACCATACCACTAAATATGACAAAGTTCTATCTAAGATACAAAGTAATTCTTGGTATTCCCCTTCATATGATAGCGTCATAGTAAATGTCAATAAGGGAAAGCATCATTTCTTTGCTAGAGAAACTATAGATTATAAGGATAATAAATATTTAAGTATCTTAACTATTAAATCACTTGGAGAGAGGTTTATAGATACAGTATCATCTGATTGCGTAGAAAACTATGCAGAGTTATTTGAAAAACTTGAATGCAAAACCGATTATTCACCATACGATGAAAACAAAGATGAATATATAAGGTATACATTGGAGGAATTTAATAGTTCTATAAATAAAAGCAGATGGATTCATTATTATGATAATCTAAAGAATAAATATGAAGTATATTTTGGACGCGATGACATATTTCATTATCGGAAAATTGATGCAAATAATCATTATGGTGATGAGAAATCAGTTCAAGGAACATTAGAAGAAATATATAACTTAATTAAACCAATGTACAAAAACGAGTATTTAGAAAATAATAAATTATATAGAGAGGGGAATAAATAATATGAAAACTGAAACAAACGATCAAAAGATTATGGAACTGAAAAAACAAATCGAGGTAAAGAAAAACAAAGTAGGAAAATCCCAAAAGTTTAGCCCAATTACTAATTGTTCAATTGAGGTTGATGGAGAGCGTTCTAATATTCAAGTATTGACAAAAGAAAAGTTAATCTCATTAATGGTAAAACTAAATTCATATTCAATTTCTGCCAAAGACTTAGAAGTAGAATATATTATCAGTGGTTACAATGTAGTGGATTGGATTCAAGATATTAAGTCAAAACTTGATTTTGTCAGTCGAAAGGAAGAAGAAAATAAACTAAAATTCATGGAATCCAAGTTACATGAATTGCTTTCTAATGAAAAGAAGGTAGAACTTGAAATTGATGAAATTGCATCGTTTTTAAAGTAAATCCCCATGAAATTGATGTTTTAACCTAGTGTAAAATTTAAGAAATTGTAAATATCAGAAAATTAGATGTTAAACCTCTGAAAGCGTTGGTGTGTAAGGGTTTCAGAGGTTAGGTTGTTACATTTGCCAAAAGAGAAGGAATACAGTTATTTAGGGTAAATCATCAATAATACCATGAAATCAATCTTTTATCCTATTGGAATAAATAATAAAAAGGTGGAATATTATTGTTAGAATTAAATAATATATATAATGAAGATTGTATATATGGAATGAAGAGAATTGATGCCGAATCTATTGATTTAATTATTACAGATCCTCCATACTTAATTAATTATCAGAGTGCAATGAGGACTGATAGATTTGATAAGATTGAAGGAGATAAAGGTACTAAATCGGATTATAATTTAATTACTAATTCGTTAAATGAACTGCATAGAGTATTAAAGGAAGGTTCGCATATTTATATGTTTTGCAGTTGGCATAATATTGATTTCTTCAAGCAAGAATTTCAAAAACATTTTGAATTAAAGAATATATTAATATGGAAGAAGAAGGGTGGGTTTATAGGCGATTTAGAAACACAATATGGTGTTGATTATGAGTTTATATTATTTGGATTTAAAAAATGGGAATATTATGATGTAGATAAAGATTGTAATTCATACCCCTTAGTAAGAGGCTATTTTAAAAAATTACAAAAGCATATAGGTTTAAAATTAAAAGAAATAAACACACATTTAGGGCATAGAAAAGCGGAACATTGTTTTTACTGGAAAACAACGCAATGGGATATGCCGACTAAAGAAACATATAATGAATTAATAAGAACCTTCAACATTGATAACTGGAATGAATTCAAAGAATTTAATAGCTTGAAGGTCGAATATGATAAATTAAAATATATTTATAATAAAAGAAAACCTTTAAATGGGAAAAGAATATCTGGCATAATTGAAACATCTAAAGTGCCCAATAAGGAATATATTCACCCTACTCAAAAACCAGAAGAGATAATTAACATACTTATAGAAAAATCAAGCATAGAAAACGACATAATTCTTGATCCCTTTATAGGTTCTGGTACGACTGCAATAGCATCAATGAACACTAATCGTCAATACATAGGTTTTGAATTAGATAATACATATTATGATTTAGCACAAAAAAGAATAGAAGAACATATCAATTAAGGTAATTACATAAAATATATAAAATATTACCATAAAATCGAATTTTCATCGTCCTCAATAATTAAGAATCTAAAATATTAGAAAATCAGGTATTAAACATCTGAAACCCTTACACACCAACGGTTACAGAGGTTGGTTTCACCATTTATCCAAAAACACAGTAAAACAGCCATTTTTCCCTAAAATACCCTAATAGGATAAAAAACACATTTCGAAGGGTTATAAAGGAGAACTAAAATGTTTATACTAACATGCTCTAAGTGTAATAATAAAATAGAAATTGATGAAGATAAATATAGAGTTAAACCCACTGACAATTTTAGTATTTTTATTAACTATAGCGATTATGGAGATGCAATATTTATTGAGTGTAATAATTGTTGTCAAGAAACTATAATAAAATAAAGGAGTGGAATAAATGGATACTAAAATAAACATATGTGATACTTGCATCCACCATCCCTACGATTGTTCAGCAAAAGAAACAGATGTTAGATATGGTGATGGAATTGGTTTAGATAATGTTTATGATTGTGCTGTTTATACTAAAGGAACTGTGGGATTTGCTCAATATTAACATTGACTTTATAAGTGTAATATAATATAATTATGGTATACATAAGAAGTAATTTGGGAAGGAGGATGAGTTTTATGGCTAAGAGTTTATTATCTAAGACATCAAAACCTAAAACAAGATCAACAAGTAGAAAAACATCTAAAGAGGATTATCAATTTTTAGTTGGTGCTAGTGTCGTATATTGTGGTTCTCTAGGAGGATATGAAAAGGCTGAATGTGTTGTTGTATCTAGAAACCGAAAATACCTTCAAGAATATTATCATATTAGATTCAGTAATAATGACGAAGTTGAAACTATCGGTGGGATTTTAAAGTCAAAAGAAGATTATGAATTAGAAAATCAAGATGATAAGACTAAACAATTTACTGATATTGAAGATTCTTATCAGAACCCACAAAACTGCTTAAATCCAATTACATTTTATGAGATGAGATGTATGGAGTGTGGTTATGAAACAAAATGCGTTTATCGTAATAAGCATGATTATAAGAAGATTAAGTTTAATTAGAAAGGAGAAAATACCACTTGAATATAGAAAATGTTAAAGTTTATGATTTAGAAGAGTCCATTAAGGCTTCTAAATATCCAATGGCAACTAATACTTCAGAAGCTAATTCTGATGTCACAGGAACAGTCCTTGCGTTAGGTAATAGCAAAAAAGGCGAAGGACATGATCAATTTCTCACTGGAATCAGAGTTAATTTTGATTTAACATTTTCAAACAAAGCATGGGTGGAATTAGAAAGATATAGGTTCATTGAGTTTGTTTCTAGTCAATCTACAATGCATAGGCTATCAAAATTTGATTTAAAACAACAATATAATAAATATGTTGACCCAAGAATGATTTTTATTATGGAACAATTAAAAGATACATATAATAAGACAAATGATAAAGAAGATTATTTAAAATTGCTATATTCTAATCCATCAGGTTTTGAATTAACTGCAAGATTAACAACAAATTATAGAGCATTAAAAACAGTTTATAGTCAACGAAAAAATCATCGCCTTCCAGAATGGAGAGCATTTTGTACTTGGGTTTTGACACTACCACATTTTGTTGAGTTGTGTTTAGGAGGAGAGATTTAATGCCAATTATTATTCCAATCTCAGGTAAAGCAGAATCAGGTAAGGATTTTACAGCAAAATTACTTAAAGAAGAATTAGAAAGACAAGATCAAAGAGTCTTAATCATAAATTATGCGGATCAGTTAAAATTTATATGTTCTAAATACTTCGGTTGGAATGGTGAAAAAGATAATATTGGACGCTCATTATTGCAGCAGATTGGAACTGAAAAAGTAAGATCAAAGAATAATAACTTTTGGGTAGATAATGTCATTGAATTTGTCAAAGTATTTCAAGATGATTATGATTATGTTATTATTCCAGATTGTAGATTTGCCAATGAAATAGAGAGATGGAACAATAATTTTGAGTTTGTATCATTGCGTGTAGAGAGATTTAATTATGAGAACCATCTTACCCCAGAACAGAGATTACATTCTTCTGAAACAGCATTAGACGATTACAACTTTGATTATTACATAAAGTCCGAAAGTGGAGTAGATATTTTAAAAGAAAAGGTAATTAAATTTATTGAACGGATGAATGAGTGGGATAATCATTTAAAGGAGTGGAATAATGTTTAAACCAAAACTTTTTTGTGATATAGACAACACGCTCACACAAACTACTGAAGCATTCGTAAAGACATACTCCTCAATTTATAAAGATCATCCTGATTATGTTAAACCAAATTGGGAATTAGTGAATATGTGGAATTTTGAAGATCAATGTAAATTATTAAAAGGAGTAGAAGAAGTAGAAAAGATATTCGGTACAATTGAATTATTCAAAAACCTTGAATTTATTAACCATAATACATATGAAGTCATTGAAAAACTTAGTGAAAAGTATGAAATTGTTCTTGTGTCGATTGGTTCATATAATAATATTAGTTTCAAAAGTCAGTATGTTAAAAAGAATTTACCATTCATTACAGAAGCAATATTCCTTGTTAATAATGGGTGTGCAATGCGAAAAGAACTTGTAAATATGCTAGGCGAAGGCAATGTCTTTTTGGAGGATGTTGAAAGTAATCTGAGAAGTGTTCAAGTAGAGCGTAAGATATGTTTTGGAATTACTAAGAGTTGGAATGAGATGTGGAAAGGCGAGAGAGCATTAGATTGGACAGAGGTTGCTAGTAAATTATTGTAAATAATATATATAAAATGAAGGGAAATGATGTATATTATGAAAGAAGTTATTGATATTGAAGATTTTCTTGAATACTCACCACAAGATATTGAGTGGTTTCAGATTCTAAATGGTAAAAGACCATTCCACCAATTAATAGACAAAGACGCTTTATTAGAAATGATGCAAATAGAGCATGAGAAATATTGTAATGATAATGGTTTGTGTTCTGAATGTATGGGTTATATGGAAAGACAAGATCAGAAAGAAGAGATTTGTGGTTCGATTAGGACTAGCGAAGTGCTTTGGGTTTGTAGTAGAGGATGTTAGATTAAGGTTTTACTAATGGTATTCACGCTTTCCTATCGAGCGTTTATATAAATATAGGGTAGTGACCGAACCACTAAGGAGGAAATTAATAATGGAAGTTAAAGATTTTGAAAGATACTTAAAGTTGATTGAACTTAAGAAGACATGTCAAGATATATATTCAAAAAATACCAGTGAAGAAAATCTTAATAATATAATAAAGATTGATGATGAATTTAGAGATTTACAAAAGGGACTGGCAAACTTTCTCTTCAGCAATCAAAGTAGTGTTGAAACTGTTTTAGATAAACTTAAAATCAGGCTTAATCGTTTTAGCGAATATGCTGGATCTAATGAAACCAAAAACTTCAATGAAATCAAAATGGTTAAAGAAATATTGAATTTAATTGATACATATGATTGGAAGAATATGAATGCTACTTATCATACTGGAGAGGTTAAACAAATTTCTATTTGGGAGCAAAATGGGAATGGACAAATAAGAAATCATAAAGTTTGGAATGTAGTAGAATAAAATAATATAATGTAGTAATATTGATAACTTACTGAGATAGGCGGTAGGTTATCAATATTTAATATGAAAGATAAGGAGAAACTTAAAATGAATGAAGATTTAAAATATGGCATGGTTCTAATTGATGAAGATGAGGTAGAACATGAATTAATTTTTACTAAAGATGCTTGGAAGAAAATATTTGATGCTGTGAAGATTGTTATTCCTGATATTAAGGGTTAAAAGCAATTATAGACTTTATGCTCAATATAGAGTGTGAAGTCTATTAAACTATATATAATATTAACTTGACTTTGCTATGGATTAGTAGTATAATATAGGTAGTGGTAAGTATGATTATTTTGAGAGGAGGGTTAGAATTTATGTTGGTTACTAAAGAAGTTGAAGTGGGATTATCCTCAATAAATACTAAATACTATGAAAAATTAGGATATAAGATACCAAGGAGAATAGATAAATATGGAATAAATTGTGTTAAAAGAGGAACAAAAATTAGAGTAAAAACGCAAGATTTACAAGATAGGTGTAATTCGTTAGTTGATGTTATATGTGATGGATGTGAAAAAACATTAAATATAAAATGGAGTGACTATAAAAGAAGTGTAAAAGAAAATGGAGAATGTTATTGCTTTAAGTGTGGTAATGCAGGGCATAAGAAATGGGTTAGTTTCTATGAGTGGTGTTACCTTAATTTATCTAAAGAAGATGCTGATAGGATATTATCTCGTTGGGACTATGATTTAAATGGAATAAACCCTATTGATGTTACCTATAGTTCTAAAGGGCTAAATGGAAAAGGATATTGGTTTAAATGTTTGACATATCATGAGCATGGATCAGAGTTAAGAGACATTAGTAATTTTACAAGTGGTGAAGTGGGGAGTATTTGTTGCACCAAATGTAACAAAATTGCAGTCACCAATCCTGATTTGGTAGATTTTTTTGTTGATAAGGAAGATGTATTAAAATATTCAAGTGGCTCCGAAAAATCCACTTTGATTAGATGCCCTGAATGTGAATTTCAAAATAAAAGAATTATTAAAAATTTTATACGATATGGAATTAATTGTCCTAAATGTTCCGACGGAGTACCATATCCTGAAAAATTTATGTTTAGCGTTCTATGTCAACTAGATATAATATTTAAAACTCAGTTATCTAAATCTACTTTTGAATGGTGTGGTAAATACCAGTATGATAACTTTATTTCAGAAATAAATTGCATAATCGAGACTCATGGGTTACAGCATTATGAAGAGAATGCTAATTGGAAAATGTCATTAGATAAAACGCAAGAGAATGATAAATTAAAGGAACAAAATGCTAAAGATAATAACATAGGGAATTATATAGTTTTAGATTGCAGGTATTCTCAACTAGAATGGATTAAAAATAGTATAATGCACAGCGAGATTCCACGGTTATTAAACTTCAAAGAAGAAGATATTAATTGGCTACAATGCTCTGAATATGCTTGCAAAAACATGGTCAAGGAGGCATGTAATTTGTGGAATTCTGGAATCAATAAAACAATAATAATAGCAGATAAATTAAGGATTAGTAGAGCAACTGTATTAAGATACTTAAAACAAGGTGCAGAACTAAAGTGGTGCAAATATATTAATCACAGTAAAGTAATATGCCTAACTACAAATGAAATTTTCAATACACAAACAGAAGCGTCTAGAAAATATAATATGTATAGTAGCAGTGATATTGCTCAATGTTGCAGACACAATAGACCATTTTCAGGTAAACATCCAGACACGGGAGAGAAACTTGTGTGGATGTATTATGGAGAGTATCTATCTATAACTTAATAATCTAATTTTATTGAGTCTCATAATTAATATTACTAAAAACAGATGATTAAGAATACTCATTAAGCGTAGAATTTATCATAAACGTCTCTCCTATTTTGGCATCTCTTTGGTCTCTTTTGATCTTGAGAGATGCTTATGTTTTTTGATGGATACAAGATTACTAAACCACTTTTCTGTTGTCTAATTGACGATACTACTAATCCAAATTCACTCTTCTTGATTTTATTATGTAATATTTTTTCATTAACCATCTTCAGTGCAAAGTCTAATTGACTTGGGGTTGCCTGTTCTTGCTTCATAATATTTTGATACTGTTTACCTCTGTTACTATCAATGTCAATCCCATTGCTCCCCAATATAAAAATTGTGGATAAAGTTTCATCATCGTCTCTAATATTTTCAGTTTTACATACAGAGTTTAATATTAAAGGGATGGTTTCTTCTTTGTGCGTCACCGTTGGCATGTCTCTTTTTAAAGAAATACTAAACTTCTTATCCCCTTCTATCTCCCCTGCCCTCTTAATAGGAAGGAGAGAGTATAAATTGCTTGTAGTATACCTCTGTAAAGACACTAAACACGATGCCCTTACCAATTCCCCTATAAATCTCTGAATGCTTCTTACAGAGCATCGTAGTGCCTTTGATAAGTACAACTGACTAGGAAAAATTGATTTCTTCCTACCATACATCATGCTTTTAACTTTCATATAAAGCACTATGGCCCCATTGGATAAGTCAAACTCCTCTGCAATTTCCCATATCTCATTATTGAAAATAGTAAAGTTACCTTCATATTGATCTAAACTTGCCACAATATTTTCCTCATCTCTAGCATTTGGGTATATTGAACTAGACATTAAGAAAATACATGTTATACTAAAAGAACAGAGAAACCCCCTTGTATTAGTAAACAAATATTTTTCATGTCCAGCCCATGATTTGTGATCGGCAGCCAAACTGATTCACAATCATGGGTTTTGCTATTTCTAAAATGAATTTCTACACAATGTTTCATATCTATCCACCTGTTGATATGTTTCTACAATGTTATTCCTTTGTGGACAAAATACTTACCATTAGTGTACTATATCCCCCAATATTTGCAATCAAAATAATATAGACTCATATCCTCATATGCGTACAAGAGTATGTGTACATGAATGGATATGGGTCTATATGTTTATGTTCATATGCGTTTATAATTATATGAGTATAAACATTTATGTACTTGAAGCCATAAGAGTATGAGCGCATATGTACTTGTACATTTAAAATCATATACACCTAAACATATATACTCATATGAATCTAAACTCATAAGTACATGTGCGTATAAACATCTAAACCCATAGACGGATAAACATATATGTACTTATGCAATTATGTTTATATACTCATATGGGTTTATGATTACATACATCTATGGGTTTATGAATATATAATCATATGTGTTTGAATGTATAAGCACATAGACATATATGCGTATAAATACATATGAGCATAAAAATATAGATGTTCAAGTACATAAATACATAAACATCTATGGGTATATGTGTGGCATAAATTACTTAGAAGGCATACAAGAGCGTTTAAGGAGTTTTAGATATTTTAAGCATAAAGAAGACATTAACAAAACTAAATGCCCTTAGATAGCGTTAAATTCTATCTGAGAGCATTTATCTCTAGTCATCATCTACAATATCATACTCTTTACGAAATTCACGAAAAACGAATTCTGATACTTGATCTCCACTGGTTATTGTCTCTGAGAGTTTATGTTTGTACTTTTCATAGAGATACTGACCAATTCTTAGAAATTCTTCAGCAATAATGCCTTGGTGATAGTTCTGAATTTCTGCATATTTTAATTCTCTTGAGATATTATCAATGTAATTTACAATCTTTTTATCAATAATATAACTTGTTCTTGTTTTACCTTTTTCTTTAGTTAGAATTGTTCTCTTAATATCAGGTGTGATTTCAGGTTCTACAGTTAATTCTACAGGAGGAATTATGATTTCTTTAACAGGTGGTTTAATAACCTTGATCTTTTTAGGGATTATTTTCTTTGGTATTTCATCTACTTTAGTCTTTACAGCCTCATGCATATTACTGTTTTTTGATTGTTTAACCTTACTAGGCATTGAAAGAACCATAGCAGGATTAAATAATTGATCAGACAAGGCTTAATACCTCCTCTGCTAAAAGGTCAAAATCTTCTGAGCCACTAGAATGAGGTGCTAATTCTCCAATGAGCAAGTGTTTTTCAGGACAATCCATTAAAGAACTACATACACGAATTGGCGTAGTAGATAACTTGGTAGGGTAAACCTCCTTTATTACGTCTAATGCTTTATCGACACGATTTTTCATTCTTCTATCTAACATGTTGGGTATGATCATCCCAATATCCATGTAGTTATAAACACCGTCTGTATCATACTCTTTCAAAAGGTCTATGTTCTGGTTTACTTCATCAATAGTTTGCTTTATTTGTGCTACTCCATTGACAGAAAAGAAGTCACATATCAAAGGAACAAATGTTGTCTGTGCAGCAAGCAAAGCATTTAAGTGTAATATCGAATGGGAGGGACTTGAATCGAAAAAAATGTAGTCATATTGGGCAAAGAATGGTTTATTGTCTTCCATGACGTTTTTTAATATAAGACCCGAACCTGCTTCTAATCCACGCTCAAGAACGAATTTAGCAAGCATTCTGTTGCCTTGAATCAAATCTAAGTTGTCTCTTACTCTAATTATTGCCTTATCTGGAGTTGCTGATTGATATAAGATGTCCGACATAGTTGGAATTTTTCCTATATAATCTTGTACTCCAAAGAATAAACCAGTATTGTTTTGACTATCAAGATCCATTACTAAAACCTTTTTGCCCTTTTTAGCAAGTGAGGCCGAGAGGTTTAAGGTAATGGTTGTCTTTCCGACACCTCCCTTATGAGCTACGATTGCGATTATACGAGGATTAGCATTATGAAAAATAGATTGCTTCTTAGAAGTAGAAGGTTTCTTTTTTAACTTGTCCAATACTTTCATACAAAATCACTTCCTTTTACTCATATTTCTCAAAGAACTCTTCTAATGCTTTGTTTGCAAGTCCTGATTCAGATGTTCTATATTTATCTTTAAAGTTTGCTAATTTATGAAGGTTGTCCAGAGTAATATACAGTCCCTTTAGCTTTTTCAAGACAGATGATGGTTTAGATGGCATATCCAAATATTTTTTACTCATGATATCTGCATCCATAATGTCCTCCTAAATGTTAATGTTAATGTTAACATTCTACATTAGATTCTAAAATCCTTTATTCGACAGAAAAGAAATTTTGTAGTAGGAATATTGCAATGTCCACTCCCATAAGATTGTAATACAATTGTAATACAAATTAAGGAGGGATTGTCCATGTTGTTCTGGGATTGCGGAAACAGCTATGGAAAAGCACGAGACTCTAAAGGAAGAGAATTAAAAATCCTATCAGTAATAGGCAAAGCACAAGAAACTTTTACAGAAAAACAACTATGGCAAATTGATGGAAATTATATCGGTGAAGATGCAATTTTACATGGTTATGCTCAAGATTATTCCCTTGATGAAATCAAAACAGAACAATCTACATTTAAAACATTAACAAAATATGCTTTATGTAATTACAAAGGTGAGAATAAAATCGTTTTCTTGTTTCCATTTGAATCTTATTTCAGTGAAAAGAAACAAATTGTAGAAATGTTTTCAAGAAATATGGATATTGCTTATAAAATAGGAAATACTACTTACAATTATAATTTTAAACCTGAACTTATACGCTCACTTCCGCAAGGATACTGTGCAGGAATGGATTATTTTCTTGATGATGAAGGTAAAATAAAAGAAGAAATCCCAAATACAGTTTTAATAATTGATGTAGGAATGGGAACTGTAAACTATATTTATTTACTCAGAGGAGAAATTGTTAGGGAAATGTCTCATACAACTAATAATGGAATGCATCAGATTTATAAAAGAGGACTTCAAGGCAAAAAAATATATGAAGTTGATTTATTCAATGGTTTTAATTCAGTAGCTCATTTATATCCAGATCAAGCAACATTAATTAAGAGTGATATTTCAACTTATTACGAGTTAAAAAAATTAGATCAAATAGTTGTTGTAGGTGGAGGAGGGGAAGCAATATATCATTTCTTGCCTTGGACAAATAAGGTTTTGCACAAAGGACAATTTTCTAATGTTAGAGGTGCAAGTAAGGTGGTGCAAAATTTATCATGGGGGAAATCAGAACATTTAGAGATGATGATGTCTTAAAACCTTTGTTAGATACAATTCCTAGAAGAAAGATGGGTAAGATAATTAGGAGAGCGTTGTATGATTATTTTTTCAAGGGAAAAGATATAGTAATGGCAGAGGATGAGGATTGTTATATAGAAGTGGTTGAGGTTGAAGAGGTTAAAATTAAACCAGTAAAAGAAATTAAATTTGATATGTTTGAAGATTAGTCCTGAGAAATCAGGGCTTTTCTTTTACCTTTTTACATATATCCCATATTGTGAGCCATCACAATTGCTGTAAACCCATATGCAATTGCTAGAACTATAATTATTGATAGTTTATTTTTAGTATTTGCTGTCATGTATTTTCCCTCCTTTTTGATTTTGTACTATTATTATGTCCTTTATTTTAGTGTTTATTGAGCGAAATATATCCATAAAATCCCATGAATATAGACAATCAGCACTAGACTATATATGGGTATAAGGTAAAGTGAGGTGAGCTAATAAAGATGTTAAGCAAAGTAGAAATTGATATTCTAATGCATCTGAAAAGTGAGGGATTAGTTGATGCTATGAACAGCAGAACCATTAAAAACGTCAGTATTTCAATTGATCTCAATCTCTTTCGTACACGCAATAATTTGTATCACTTGCAATTGTTAGGAATGGTTGGACTTGGATTTAAGGAGATTCGGTCAAACACTTATTATTTGACACAGAAAGGGATTGATGAAATTGAGAAAATTGGGTGATGTTTTAAAGATCAGAAGTAAAAGTAGTATTAGAGAATCTAAAGAAGTTAAGAAGATCATTCCGAAACGATGCATCAAATGTAACAGTGAAAATATCATCGGTCATGGATTAGTAATTGGAATGGCTAAAATTAATTTAGATACTTTAGAAGTTGATGAATGCGGTGATGAATTTGAGATTTATGACGAAGAGAATTTAGAGTATCGGTGTGGCGATTGTGATTTTAGTTGGGAGTAAGGAGGGATTATCAATGACCAATTACACTGTTTTAAAACCTGAAAATGTTATCTTTAGTAGAGTAGAAAAACGTCTTAGAGGTAGAACTTATAATTGTGGAATATGCGAAACCACAAGTCTTATTCTCACTGATAAATCCATTATCACAAAGGAAAATGATTCACAAATTATTCACGCTTTAAATTATTGTCCAATATGCGATCAGAGATTTTCTATCAGAGTAGATTTAGAGGATAGTAGTGTATTTTTGATTAAGTTTCCTGATTGGGAAGATGACGATAATATTTATCCTAAGAGGAGAGTTGACTGATTAAATTTAAGGAGGATGAAATTATGACTACGAAAGAATTAAATGAACTAGATGGTGCTGAACTATTGAATGATTTTTATGCAAGAATTGACAGACTTGCGATGATTAATCATTATTATGAGGATAATGGGATTGAAGTTCCTGAATGGATTGTTGATAAGAATATTGAGATGGTTGAAGTTTTTAAGAAATTGGGAGTGTAAAGGAGAGGAAAAAACATGGAAGCAGAGTTTACAGACTTTAGAGAGAATACTAATTGGGTTAATGGAATAGTCGGAGACAACATTAGTTTCAGTGCTAAATTATACAATGAACCTTCAAAATATTGCTTAAATGGAGGAAGAGTCAGTAATATGTTTATGTACAAAGGTCATGTTTGTATCTTTAATTACAATTATGATGATCATAGTGATGGTATTGAGATTAATGAAGAGAATGTGGAGTATTTTGAATGTGTTATGGAATTGTTAGAAAATAGTCCAGAAAGAGATTTTGATTAGGAGGAATTGATATGGAAGCAATTTTCACAAGATTTGATAACGAAGACAATTGGGTTCAGGGTGAATGTGGCGGATTTAGTTTTGACGCTAAACTGTTCAATACTGGTTCAAAGTATGGAATTGATGGTGGAAGAATATCAAAATTATGCATTCAAAATCAATATGGAATGATGGCAAATTTTGATCGAGGATGGGATATTGAACCTCCAGAGGAGCATATGGATTACTATTTAGCTATTGTTGATTTGTTGGAGAATAGTGATGTTAGGAATTTTGGGTAAGGGTTAAGTTAGGATTAAAATTTGAGGAGGATGAGATTATGAATGTTTCACTATTGTTTCTTCTTAAAGTAGTTTTATATTCAGGTGCAATTATCATTGTTACCAAAGCAGTACGATATGTATATAAAGAGGAGGAAAGTTAATGAAAATCATTGGATTTTATCACAATCCTAAATTAATCAATAGTTGTAAGGTTGTAATTCCACAAGTTCTTAAAGGTTTAATGGTTATGGGATTCACTTTTACCTTTACAGATGACGCTGTATCACTATTAGCCCCTTATATTGATATTAATGGAATTTACCAATGTACTAATCATGGTGTGATTGATGGAAATTTAGTTAAACATCTATACCAAGCAGTAAATGATTCAATGTCGCATAATTTAATTAAGTAGAAGGGAGAAATTATGCAAAATTTATTATTAGTTCTTAATATCACTTCATATGTAGTTTTGATCTTCTGTGGCATTCAAGCAATGAAATTTGTGTATGGGGTTCAAGCAATCAAAATTGTATATTCAATTTTCAAAAGTCAAAAATTATCTGTTAAATAAGAGGAGGAATTAGCGTGAGAAGGCTAATCAACAAAAAATTAGTAGTAAGTGCAACATGTTTAGTTGGTGGATATTTAATAATGCAAATAAACGAGGGTGCTTATGTTGAATCATGGTTGTTTTACAAAATGGTTGCAGAGTTATTAGGGTTTGCAGTTTTTAGTATTGGACTAATTGGTGTCTTGGGGATTGGAGTTAAATCAGGGATTAAAGGATTGAAAGGTTAATTAAATTAAGAGGAGTGTGTAAATTATGTATCAAGAAATTGCTCAGATTCTAGCCATAATTGCCATAACTATTGTAGGTATATATCCTCTATTATCAAAGAGAACTAAGCCTCCAATGTGGTATATAAAAGGTACTTTAGGGATATCCGCAGTTTATACAATCGGAATAGTTGCCATTGTAAAACTAGGTTTAAACTAAAGAAAACCAAAAAAATACCCCTCAAATGAGGGGATTGGGAAAAGGGTATAATCATTCTTAGATTTTCTTCACATACATGCGTATGCAAATAAATATGCGTGGGGTATCTAAATTATGCCAGTACGTTTAGTACTTTATTTCAAAAGACTTGATGCAATATTTGCCAATTGGATTACGCTATACCCTGTAATTCCTAAACCAGTTAAGATCATTCCAATTCCTAAAAACATATTAAAACCTTCTTTCAATTTTTATTTTATTTCTCTTTAGTCGGTTTTGAATTTCTTGCTTACGACCATAATTGTAGTATCACCCATTTCAAAAATTATATACATGAAAGGAGAAAAAATTATGATGAAAACTTTAGAAACAATTTTAAACATTATTTCTTATGGGTTTTTAGTGACAATTGGGATTGTTATTATCAGAATTGGGATGAAGGTTACTGGATTTAAAATCTTCGGCAAGAGATAAAGTTTAAAGGAGGAATATACATGTTAGTTGAACCATTTCACACCAGTGTATATCCCATATTAGTTCAAATAGCAATGGTGATGGTTTTGTACTCTGTGTGTGTTCTCGGCTACACGCAAATACGAAGACCAGACGTTGCTCAGATGGTAGAAAAATTAAGAGGGTTATTGTTCGGTTTTCTATTAGTTAAGTGTTCTTACCTTATTGTAATGTTTATTAATAACACTATTGATAAAATTGTAATTAAATGAGGTGACATTTTATGGCTGGATTCTTTAGTGACATAACTGTAAATCCTTTTATTCCGAATCCCGCTTTTGCTAAACCAGAGGAAGCTAATTTTATAGAGAAAGGAATTTCTAATGGAATAGAAAAGGGGTTGGGGAACGTTGGTGACAAGGTTCTCCAAGCAGGAAAAGTTAAGACAGAATCAATGATGCACAATCTACCTGAAATTGCGACTCTAGCATTGGTTATGTATCTCATATATTTAGGGTATATGTCTTTCATTAGGAAGGATGGACGCAAAAGAGAAATTGATTTCTCAAGAATGTATGTAGTTTTTATGGTCTATATTGTCTTCAAGTTATTCTGGAAGGTAGTATTAAAAATCTAGTTCATTAAATTAAGAGGAGAGTGTTAATTATGATTAAAAATTTATTAAAAGGTTTAGGTTTATTGGCAATATTTTATGTAGGAATCTTAACCATAAATGGATTCTTAGAAAAGGTAATCACAAATATCAAATAAGGAGGATTTAAAATGCAACAAAAAGCATTAATCAACTTTAGAAAAAGAGAGATCCTTCCAACAAAACTTAAAAGAGAAACCTTTGGATACAAAGCATACTCTATTACGCCCTCTCGTTTTATCGAGAGTGGCGAGGCACTTAAACAAATCTTAGATACTGCAAGTGCAATTCATGAAGGAATGTTTAAATATGATTACCTTAATAAATCATTTGTAATAAACCAATCAAGTCCTATTTATTATGAAGTTTTATATGAAGGCAAAAATATTTCATTCAATTATATCATACCCGATAAATATACAGAGGTATTAGTAAATAAAATTGATCGTGTATTTCGTGTGGCTGCGGTAAAGGAACTAGAAGAAGATTATTTCCATAATTTTGTAAATAAATATTATTGTACTTTTGCACAGAAAAAACATTTTATGTTTTCATTAAATACTAATGCAGATGATAGTTTATTAGAAAATTTATTGTCAGTTATAAATTCAGTCCAACCTGACGATAAAGTTTTACTTCAAGTTGCATTAAATCCCCTTAATGAAAAATGGAAAGAAGATTGGGCTAAAGCAAACATTAAACGTAAAAATGGGGAAGAACTGGCAGTTCATCCTAGTAAAGCAATTTCTGTTATTGAAAGCATAATGGGTACTGTTGAAAATGCTCTAGATTTAGTAGACATAATTGTTGGAGTAGATAAGAAAGAAAAAGAAGCATATTCAAAAAAGGAAAAGCAAATTGATAGTTGGGGAGGGAATATGTATCGCAATGCCAATCTGACAAAACAAAAGATAAATGGAAATGGATTTGAATGTCAGATTAGACTTTATTGCACTAGTGAAGAAAGGACAAGATACTATCAAAAGATATTCTCAGGAGTTTTTAAGGTGTTGGATGCAGAGCAAGAGTTGGAATTTACTACAATAGGAAAACATAAGAGCAAGGATAGAGAATTTGAAGGGCATTTAACTAGTAAGAATGTATTTTCTACGAAAGAGATCATGCCATTCTTGAGATTACCCAATCGCAAAATGCAGGGAGACTTCAAGGAGAGTATGAAAGCAATTCAAATTACTGAGGTTCCTATACCAGAGGAATTATTAAATGGAGAAATTCCTATAGGAGAAGCATCATATAAGGAAAATAAATTTATAGCTTATTGGAACACGAGAAACAAAGATATTGCTGCAATGCACAAAATATTAGCTGGTATGCAAAGAGCAGGTAAAACAAACTACCTAATACACTTTGCAATAAAATCTATGAAAGCAGGTCAATCAGTTTTTGTAATTGACAGCATTAAAAATTGTGAACTAGCCGATGCAATAAGAGATCACCTGCCACCAGAATTCCATCATAAAATTATTGTATTGGATTATAGTAATCTAGACTATCTACTTTCATTAGCATGGAGTGAACTCAGAAAACATCAAGGAGAAACAGACAAGAAGCACAGAATGATGTTAGCAAGTCAAATTGCAGGAAATCTTGAATCATTTATTGAGAGCGTTGGAGCAGGATCAGTTCAAGAGAAATTTAGTGCACGAATGAAACGATTCTTAGCATGTGCAGCAAAGCTAGTTTTATCACAAGAAGGAACGAATATTAAAGATGTTTTAGATGTGCTTCAAGAGAGGGATATTAGAGATGAATTTATTGAAAGATCAGGTTTGCCTGAATCAAATATTATTGTTCAAGAATTAAGAAGATTAGACGACCCTAAAACTGAAGGGACAAGATATGATTTAATAGGAGGAATTATAGACAGAGCATCAATAATGACAAATGATTACCTTATGGAATTGTTGCTTAGTGTAAAACCCAATGATGAGATTGACTTTAGATATTGGGCTGATAATGGATACTGTGTGTTAATTAAAGTTTCCGAACTTAAAGTAAGCAGAACTGCTCTAAGACCTTTGGTTTCATTTATCTATTCAAAATTATGGTTGAGTATGTTTTCTAGAGGAGAACAAAAAAGTCCTAGAATCACAAATGTAATACTTGATGAGATCCACAACTTCCCAGAGGTATGTAATATGATCAAGGGAAATTGTCGTGAATCGGCTAAATACGGATTAAGTTATGTTTTTACTAGCCATATGCTCACAGACCTTAAAGGATTGTTACCAATTATTAAAGGGTCTGGTGCTAGTTTTATGTTATTTAAAACCACTAAAGAGAATTTGAGGTTATTGGAAGAAGAATTAATGCAAGGTGGAATTACGATAGAAGAAGCTCTGGAACTTAAAAAATTCCACACTATTAACATCGTCAATTATGATAGGGAATATGCAGTATTTACAACGAAAGCACCTGATTTAATAGACAAGTGTTATAAACTCATTGATAGAAGTCATATAGATTTAGAATGTAGTATGAAATATGGGAGTCCTTTTGAAGATTAGGAGGGAGTTAAATGAAAAGTATTACGGATTTTCGTATTACTACAAATTGGCATGAGGTTGATAACTTTCATGCCTCTCCCCATTCAGGTTTAGATTTGGCCTGTGTTACTGGGACAAAAATTTATTCCCAAGATTCAGGGACAATCTCTCTTACAATTGATCAATGGTTGGGTAATACTGTACGTTTAAAGCTCGATGATGGTAGGATTATAGTATATGGACACTTGAGTAAGATAAACGTCACACAAGGGCAACGTGTGGGTGTCAATGAACTTTTAGCTGAAACAGGAGGTGCTGTGGGCAGTCCAAACAGCGGAAGAACAACTGCTGAACATTTGCATGTGAGCGAGTACAGTTTTGATGGCACTACTTTAATTGACCCAACTAATTATCTATTCCATCATGAGTTGGTTGCCCAAAGTAATTCAAGTCCATTTTTAGTCCCTACCATGCTTATTCTATTATTTATTATCTTTTTTAAGTTCCGAAAGTTTTTTATATATGGATTTGGAATATGTGCTATTCTAGGAATTATTTTTATCGCTTCATAAAATAAAATAAGGAGAGCGAATTAATTATGTGGAAATTAGGACAAGATTATGATTGGAAAGGTAAATATGTTATCACAAAGAATGAATTTGGATTTAATGTTTATGATATTGAAAGTGATATGAATGTTTATGAAGATGGATTATCTTATGTGGTAGCATTATATAGACAACAGAAATTGAATTGGATTGAAACATTATCTCTAGAAGAATGGCATAAGATATTTCATTTTATGAGTGGTGATTTATATAGGATTGCGACTGAATAAATATAGAGGAGTAAAGTATTATTTATTAGTTATATGAGCATAATGAAATAAGGAGTGATTAGTTTGCTTCTTATTTCATTTTAGGCGACAATTTGAAAGGTAGTGATATGGGTGGGATATATGAGTAATATATTTAAAGGAGTTAGGAGATTGACTGTAAGTAGAAGCCAAATGATTGATTATATAGGTGAACGGATGGAACATGTTGATGAAGAAATTATTGATCAGGTTTTGAGTGAGGAAAAGAATTTTCTTAGAGAGAAAAACATTATGTATTGAATTTTAACGTTTTAGGTCTATTTTATTTGATTTATGGATATTATTAATATATACTCAAAAGAAGGGACTTGATTTATATGGAATTAGTGCCAAAAATAGAATTTTTAATGGAGGGTATGAACATGAGTAGAAAGAATAAAGCACAAGAAGAAACTGCATCTAGTTCTGAAATGGAGAATGACAGTATTTGGGATAAAGGTACTAGGGATGGTTCAGAAGAACACGAGAACACTGAAGAAAATGCAATGCCTAAGTTAATGAGTTTGAGCGAAAAGACAAAAATGGAAGAGCAAGAAACTGAATCAGATAGTCAAGAGAAAAATGAAAAACAATTAAAAGCAGAAGCAAAGTTAAAACGAGAAGAGAATAAAATGTTTAAGGAATTAACTAAACAAGACAATAAAGAATGGGAATTTGAGAATGTTTATCCAGTTTATCGTAATGGAAAAATTCATAAATGGATGACTACTTTAACTTCTGAGAGGATTAATGATCTTTTCAAATCCGGGGTAATTTACTATGATTACGAGATCCAAAGAGGCTACCGTAAAAATATACAAGGAGAAAAGAGACCCCTTATAACAAACCGTCACGTAGACGATATCTTAAAACCTATGCAATCTGGGAAAATTGCAGGAGGTGCTTTGACTTTCTGTTACTTTAAAGAGTATGAAGAAGAGTTGGAGTATAATGAGGAAGAAAATACTTTAAAAGTAAACAACAGATTAGCTGTGGTAGATGGTGGTCACAGGGTTTTCAGTTGCATCAAGATGGTCAAATTAAATAAAAAGGACAAATCTAATCCAAATCCTGCATTATTTGAATATCCCGTGTTTTTAGAATTTTTGTCAAGGGAAGAAGCTATGGCATTGTTCAGTGAATACGCAAACGCAGGAAAGAAAATTGGGAAAAATAAAGCAGAAGCATTAAATGTTTTCGACCCTTCGCATGATATGGCAAAAGAAATTATTATTAATTCAGAACTACACAATAAGATAGAAACAATAAGTTCTAATCCTAAAGAAAACAATATCATGCTTTTTAGCACACTTATGAACGGTATTAGAATTTTTAAACCACAGACCCAAAAGGATTCAGACCAAATTGTCGAATTCCTATCAAAGTTCTGGTCTGAATTGATTTATCTATTTAAAGATCAAATGGGTAATATGGAATTCAAACAGCGGAGGGAAATTCGGAAACAGACATTTTTGCTTGAACCGATGTTTCTTAATGGATTCTTCCATGTAGCTAAATATCTAATGGATAATCCTGAAAATTGGGTTGAGAAACTAAGTAAATTAAAAGATGATAAAATTTTCTTCTCAAGAGACAATAAACTTTGGCTAAATATTCTCAGAGAAGGTGGGAAGACAATCCACACAAGTCTTACGCAAACCTTCGTAATTGATGAAATGGTCAATAAAGTAAAGTAAAAGGGATAAAAAAAAGAGTTATGCAGTCCATTTTAAGGATTGCATAACTCTTTAGTATTCACCTCGTATAGACGTTTAATTTACTATTTTATCAAATTAGACATATCCATCCTTGAGCCCTTTTATATGTTACAATATTTTTAATAATAGCTTGTTTAACGGAATACATTATTGACAACTCTTCTAATGTGCAATTTTCATTCTCGTATTTATATCTTATTTCTGCAAGTTGTTCAGAAGTATATTTAACCCTTGTATCAACAGGTTTTGATTTAATAGGTTTTGGCTTAATTATCTTTGGTTTATGTTTTACGACGACAACAATATCTTCGAACTCTCCATTATTATATCTTACTTTAAATTCATCAAATTGATCAGGTGTATTATCATCTCCATAAATCTTGTGATACATACTATGTATGCTCTTTGATAAACAAACCCCTAAAGGATATTTGGCATGTATCCTAATACTAACTTGTTTTAATAAATCTAATTCCTCATTTGTATATTCACCAATTATTGTATGGATAGGAAGGTTACATTCTTCAATTATTTCCTTTAACATTTTATTAAATGAGTATAGATGGTGTATAGCGTGAAATCCATTGCCTGTAACTACACATTTATAATTACAGTCTGCCATTGAATCTTTCTTCCATTTACCAATATATTCCCTTAGATAAGTATTTAAAAAAGATGTTCCTCCCTTCCAAGACGGAGCACCTTCACCAACTCTGTAATCCAAATAGCAATATAAACATCCTTCACCTTTCTTATTGTTTCCAAATATGAGGTTGTTTACTGATTTATGTTGAATAACATCTGGATGCTTTGGACAAATGTAGTCCATAAGGACTGAACAATTAACATATACTTGCGGTAGCAAAGTTAGTCCTCTCTTTGCAAATTCCTCAAATGCTATTTCATATGTATATTTTCTATATTTTCTAAATAATTCACATCCTATATATACAAGAAATTCATTATATGTTGTTACATCTAAACTAGAACAATTATTTATGAACCAGTGAACTTGAGGCAATCCAAAATCGTGTCTATTCAACTCGGTAGATGTTAAAGTTTTCCCTAATTCCTTACATGCCTTTTTAAAATCTACTACATATTCTTCATATGGTTTTATAGGTTTGAATTGTTGTGATCTAGACATTAACAAACATCTCGCTTTCTTTTACTCGCCTAAAATATAAAAAATCAACAGAAACGAGACGCGAGTTGTCTCTAATAATGGAGGATCAATCCATTACCTTCTGTTGATAAAAATTACATAATAAAAAGAAGGGTAAAATACCCTCCTTAAAACTAAACTATATGTATAATATTATATATTAGTTGTTACTATCTTCACTAACTTTACTTAAATGCTCTCTGATTCTTTCATTCGCTAGATTGTAATATGTATTGTCTAGTTCAAATCCTATGTAATTACGATTAGTATTTATGCAAGCTATAGCTGTAGTCCCTGAACCCATACAATTGTCTAATATTAAATCTTCCTCATTAGTATATGTATTGATTAACCATTCAAATAGATTGACTAATTTCTGAGTTGGGTGTAAAAGTTTTTTAGTTCTATCTGCCGTAGAAAATGTCACTATACTTTTAGGGTTTTTCAAATTTGAAGTATCATTATGTCTCTTACCGACTGCTATATTTTCTCCCTCATGTATTTGTTTTGTTTTTGTATTTCCTCCTCTACTCCACATTTTACCCTCTTCCATTTGTGGATTATAGGTAGGTTGTTTCTTGTAAAAAATCTCAATATTTTCATGTTTCTGGAGTGGCTGTTTCTTAGCTAACATAGGATTTGAAGCACATACCTTATCCCAAATCAATTCATATCTAAATAATTTTGGGTTACTCATTATTAGAGAACTAGTAAAGGGCTGTTTACCAAATAAGACTATTGCTCCATTATCCTTAATAACTCTTGTATATTGTTCCCATAATTTATCGAACGGAATAATTGTATCCCATTTACAAGCAGTTGTGCCATAAGGTAAGTCACAAAGGATCATGTCAATAGATTTATCTGGAATCAAGCACATTCCCTTTTCTCCAATGCAGTCTTCATTATATATTTTATTTACATTTAAAATTATATATCATCCTTTCATTACCCCAGTTTTTTACATGACAACATTAGTTTTTAATAAATCATTTTCTTGGAGAACGCCTTCTAATTCATTATTTAATTCACATATTTTATATAATAACTCTTGATTATTAATTAATGATTTATAATATTTATCTTTTATGTCATCCAGTTCAATATTTTTTAATTCCTTACCACACCAAGGACAAAATTTGATTTCTACTTTAATACGTTCCCCTGCATAATGCTCTGCTACAAAATAATATTTATCTTTTTTATTGTCGTGCATAATACCCTCATCACCAGAGCACGAACTTGTTTCTTGATATTCAATACAATATTCACACATTTTAAATGAAACACTCCTTATTATATATTATTTATTACTAGACGAATAGACAAACCTATCCCTTGTGCATTATGCATTTAGGAATTAATGATAATCTCGGAGTTTACAATTCTTGATCCTTTATGAGATTTAAGTATGTCTTGGACACTAGTATAAGTATCCCAATGTGATACTCCAGTTGCTAAATTAATTAGATTAACATTATCTGAATTAGATGATTTCCCAACCATATAAAAATCATTACCATATAATTGAACGACTATCGGTAATTGTATTTCTTGTTTACTAATATCTTGGATAGTAAGTTTAGTTTTCATTTTGTTTAACCTCTTTCATTTATTTTGTTCCACAATATTTAAATATGAATTAAACCCAATTTTTATAGTTCCATATTTCACCCATATATAACAACAATATCAGTACTTATCAACCTCAAATAATCCACAGATACAAGGGAATCCAGTTTCTTCATTATATAATTCAGGATTATTTTCTTCTGGATGTCCACAATCAATATCCATAATAGTACATAACCCATTGTCATTATTTTTACAACTCATATATTATCACCTCACTTCATGATAATTATACTACATATATATAATATACTCAAGATGAATATTATATATATGTAGTAGGTGAGTATTCTTTAATCTTCTTTTCTAATAATAATCTTAGGATAACTCCTAGCAGGACAATCAATATTAAATTTATTCTTAATTTCCTTATTAGCAGTCACCTTAACCAATCCATAACTATCCAATATCTCCTGAATACTACGTTTCCATTGACTTTCAGTAGTATAATTAACTCTTAAATCCTTCTCTAATACATAACCTTGAGCATCAATTCCATCTAAGATATATCGAGCAATTACCAAACTATTATCATTGGATTTTTCTGTAGTCCCTAAATCATTTTCATAAGCATATTGGGGGAATACTCTATTGGTGAAATCAACTCCAAAGGTTCTTAATAGATACTCTCTAGATAACCCCTTTAAAGACATATTATTTTCTTTTAATACGATTGCAATCTTATTACTTTCCTCTAATGAATTTACACCATAAGAATCAATACTATAAAAGTTAGTCAATTTCTTATGTTTATATTTCGCTGCAATATGTTTTGCTTTCTTCAAAGTTTCTTCTGGCAATCTTTCATGTGGGATCTTATTAAGTAAACTCAGTAAAGTAAATAATGTAACACTTTGAGAAACCCTAGTTTTATCCTTTGAGCCGAATATGTCCATCAAATTATTCAACGATACAAAGAATAAAGGATTATCATCTAAACTAAAACCCTCATCCTTAACATTCATTTTTGCAAAGTTATTCAATGCTATAAGATTAGATTTTCTAGTCCTTATGAGCGAGTGTAGTTGTGGATATATTTCTTTAAATTCATCAGACAATAGCAATTCAATATTCGTATCAAGTATTTCTAATTGCTCTTTTTGCCATTCAGTTTGTTGTAATTCAATATTGTAAACCTTTTTGATAAATTCAATGGCTTTAACCCTTTTACATTTAGCTAATTTTTCTACTAATGATATTATTGTATACTTTGCTTTACATCCAAAACACTTATATATTTGAGTACCATTATCAGTTTCATAGATATGAGCAGAAGGAGTGTCATCCTCATGCAAAGGAAGAATACAATTCACAGTTCCATATATATTTGTAAACTCTTTTAAGTCAATGCTATTCATATAATTATATACTTCTTGTTTATTAATGCATAAAACATTACTATCTTTATCAATATTGAGTAAAGACTTCATTGTATTTACATCAAGGGATTTAATGGCATCAATATGCGACAAATGCCCCGAAACCGTTGGTACGAGTGGAGTCTGAGCTTTGGCAATACTGATAGAAGAAGAATTTAGTATATTAGTATTGAGAAAGCTCACAACACCCATAGGAACTGTATTTGAGAGACTTTTAATACCATTTAATATTTCTTCATATTTATTCATAATATCTTTAACATTTATTCTATTTTCACAATCACATTCTATTAAACCCTTACCACCAAAGAATAATCTAGTAGCATCAAAAGTAACTCCATCACTATTAGAGAATAATTCAATTAATAGTTTTTGAAAGTCATTCCTTACATTAATATCAGTGATTATTTCATCATTACAAAATACTAATCTAAACTTTTCTTTGTATTCTTTATAGGAAAAAGTCTTATATCCGAATACTGGTTTAATACCTAATTCAATACAATTTTCTAGTTCACTTTTAATTGTAGTTCCATCATCAAAATCCAAAGCAAATATTTGTTGACTTGACCAATCTGTGTTTTTAGTCCCATTAAGATATGCAGGTTTAAATGTTGCTCCATTACTTAATAAATTTGCTAATTCCTCAATTTCAATTTCTGTTTGAGATAATCTGTTTTGTATTCCACCTGATTCTTTCCCATTCGGTTTCGTTGTAAAAGTCTTTTTGTCGAACATGCATTTAATTTTCATTATTAATCCATCTCACTTTCTTTTACTCACCTATGTTTATTAGGACTAGCAAGACTGTGTGTGAGTTACACATAATAATGGATGATCAAGTCCATTATCCTTGCTAGTCATTTGTGCCAAATTAAGACACACAAAAAACACCTCATTAAGAAGTGCTTTTAATCTGCCGTAATTTAATTAATTAGAAAGAGAGGACTATAAAATCCTCTCCAAAACACTAAATTTATGAAATTTTATTACTCATTCCTAAAAAGTACAACTCCCTATTCATGCACCTTTCAGGGTTTCAATTTAGAACCATTCTAATTAATAATCCATTAAACTTTCAATTTTAAATGGTAATATATTACCTATATTCCAAAATTCATGTTTAGTTGAGAATTACATCTTAACTAAAGCTTCCCCGTAGATGGTTTCCACAGATTTTGATGGATCAACATTATTATCAGGTAATAGTGGTGCAATTTCCATTTTAAAAACCACTTTGGAATAGCAATCTGGCTCTAAAAACACCCACACCTGTCCAGTCGTGCTATCACTTAAAGCGTCACCAGAAGCAATTATGCTTTTATCTGCATACTTTATATGTTCATATGTAGCACTAACAAATTCAAACTTACTACCACTAACTGATTTTACGATTATGCCACAATCTTTCTTTTCGCCTAATGTAAAATTCATTTCAATTAATCATCCTCCTTGACAATATACTTATTAATCATCTCCATAAAATTATATTTATCAAGTATCTCTGTAATTATATATTTACTACTCCTATGTGTTATTATCAATTGTGAGCGATTTAATATCTTCAATCCAACATAAGTACGAATGTTAATAGGTAAATTTGCGGATATTTCAATAAAACCATACTCATTAACCGTTAGATTAATACTTGTTTGTATATTAATTGGTAAACTTGTAGAAATCTCAATAAAACCTTTTTCGTTAACTGTTAGGTTAACTGACGTTTGTATACTAATAGGAGCATTCGCAGATAATTCTAATACTGTTACTGCATTAATACTTATTCCAACAATTACAGGTATACTTATAGCAGATATCGCAGAAAGTTGAATAGCACCTCCTGTATTAATTGCTAAACTGATGGAGACTGGCATATTTAAGGTAGAATTTGTACTCATTTGCAATGGAGTTACAATTGCTTCATTAATTGTTAAACCAATACTTATATCTGGAGAAATTGGTGCAAATGTGTCCAATTCTTTTAGATATCCAACCATATCAAAATTAATTTGTGTAATATCCGTGGGGACTATATGAGGAACTAATTCTATAGACGTTTCAATTATGTTGAATACGTGAATATCAACGTACATATTAGATGTTGATATAATATTCATAGCCCCGCCCCATGGGACGTACATTGAAAAACTAACAGAACTTGTTGTAGTTGACTTGGTGGCTGTCCCTGCTATCTCCATAGGAAGCCTTGCAAGTGATAGTCCATGGTAATCCATATACTGATAGGCTTTTTGACCCCCACCAGTACCTAAAGCCTTATTTCCATACTGGAAGGTAGATGTTAGCATTCCAGCAGGAGGATCTGTTGGTAGATCCGCTCTACGAGTTCTCACTATGATTCCATACTTATTACAAAATGCAACATAGTCTTCCCACGTTGCGGTAAATACAGCAGAACCACTATCTCCGGAATCTCCCATTGGCATACCTACACCCTCAAAGTTCAACGTCGGAGTCGTTATCCAGTCTTGGAACTCTGGATCTTCATACGTATATGGATTAATAAACTCGTTGGCATAAAAGTACAAAGTATCTGTTGTATATATCATATTAGTAGTGACTTTGTAGTTACTGTCATTTACACTATAAGCTGTAAGATATGATGCGTCTTGAACTATGCCGAAAGTAGTGCCTGTTGTTCGACCGGTCTTCATTAGAACCATACCTTCATAAAAAGGCCCATCATATAACCCTTGGTTCCTATACTGCCGCCCTACTTGAAAACCCCCTGCAAAGGTTGTGAAACGTGAAGGACTTTCTAAATTAATATCAGAGTTACAGTATGCACCCTCACCTAGGCCTAAACCATTAATAGCTGATGCATATATATATTCTAACTTTAAAGGTACGTCTGGATAGAATGTCACTAAAGCAGAGTCTAAACTTGGTGCACTTGTATTCGTAATAGGGTACCAATCCGCAACATTACCCGTTATACACGCCTGGTCATAACCTGGGCCATCCTTCGCGGGCATTTCAACTGTCTCGCCTTCAATATGGGCAATAATTTGAACTACCCCAGCTGGAATATCTGGAACATAGGCTTCTACTACAGCAATTAATTCAAACATATCCGCAAACGTAGTGGGATTAACTGGCTGTGTAGGGTCATGAGTATAAGTCCATGACTTAATTTTAGCCTTTACACCGTTAAACAGAATGTCACTGTCTCCACGATGATTTCCACCTACATGAATCTTGACAAGAACTATTTCACCAGCTTTTGCAGACGTTGGACTTATAGAGTCAATATGAACTGTACCATTTGGTTGTCCATAGTCAGCGTGAGCATAGTAATCTGTTCTCCACAGGCGATCCATTATAGGAGTGAAAGAGGATTCTAAGTGATACCTTCTCCACCTAAAATATAGGTGAGGATCATCTAGCATCCTGTCGTCAAAATCTATACCATCAAAAGGTACTCCTCCTGGTACTACTGTGAAGTCCACAGAGTTATTAGAGTTCTGACTCTTAAAGGTCTGATTAAAATAACCTAAAACGTGGTGATTAGAGTGGCCTACGTTCCTTTGTAAAGTGTTAGACCAAAAGAAAGCTCCTAATGTTCCTCCCCCACCCCAATAAGTACGGCACAGACTTCTTCCAGGAACTATTGGTCTCTGGTAAGTTAGTGAGATATTATAGTCAGGAGAGTTAGCTACTGCTGATTGGTTTGAATCGCTGCCAACGCACTCAACTCCGAATCCTTCTAGTTCCGTAGGTATAAGGAGTAGTGTCTCAGGAGTAATGTCATGTGCATACACAACTATGGTCTGATCGAATACTCTAATACCGATACTATTAACGCCTTCGATAGTCATAATTCCAGCGGCGTACTTATCCTTGACGGCTACAATTTTGCCGTACAGTTCTTGAACTTCTTCGTTGGTCATTTAGATAATCACCTCACCTCGCTTCTATGTCCACTTCCATATCCCCAACCACATCTACAGCTTTTGATTCAAAGTGATAACCCTTTGCAAGTCCTCTGATAATATATACACCAGGCTCGACATCGAAGGTAGCTTTACCATCTCGGGTAGTTTTCGTTTGGTTGCCGACTTGAACAACCCCTACAATACAGTTAATGGCGTGTGTTCTTTTCAGCTCTACTGTAACTATCATGAAGCTACCACATTAATAAAGGGCTGGCAAACAGAAGAATATATGCTACTGTCAACGTCTTTTTTATAACACATTAGATGATATATTCCTGAAGTATTTACTTGCACTTCATAATTACCTGAACTATCCGTAGTTGTTGTAAATACTTGTGTTCCATCATTAGATACCACTCGTACAGTAGCACCAGTTACAGATACACCTCCAATCGCAACATTCCCCCTAAGTAAGAAATAGGATGGCAAGACTACCGATATTGTCAGTTGTAGGTTTGACGTTGAGTTCATAGGACTATTGCTAAATAGCACTGCTGTAAGATTAAATATAGTTACCAAAAATTGTGACGTTGACTGAGCAGTAGGTAAGCTAATACTCAAGGCTGAAATAAATCCTGCAAAAACTACATCTTTCACCGTACAATTAGACAAGATTATTACGTTAGTTAAGATCAGCCTTGGAGGTATTACATTAAAGCTAGCAGATACTGTAGAAATTGAAGCCATAGTTGCAGTTATGCTAACAGTTGATACGCCCGCATCAATCACTAATTTTGGGCCATCTGTTCCTGCTGCTGGGAGCCAGTAGTTCTGCCAACCATTAGCTTCTGTTGTAGTGTCTGAATACGCAACATATAGAGAATCAGAACTTATGCGAAATCCATTATTAACTAATGTCCCCGCAACCATTCTTGAGACAATATTCGTGATATCGAAACTTTCTATGCCACTTGTAGCCGTTCCAGTAGTATGGCTGGAGTAAGCAGTTGCTTCATTCGTAGGAAGGAGCGTACTTTTAATCGTTGTTTTATCCCACGCAGAGGTAACAGCTTTCACATTGAATTCTTTAGCCGTACCTGCATACCTTCTCTTAAAGCTCAATATCGCGGAGTTCACAGTTCCAGTAATCCCCGCTAAGTTAAATTGAATATATAAAGCGTAGTCACAATGGCCTGGTATGAGGTCTCCAAATTCTGCATCTATTGACGATTGGTTTTGCATGCCTATTACCATACCAGCACTTACTAAATTTGCAACCGCTCCACGAGTTTTCTCCACGACATTTATCTTATCTGTGCTTATATTTACCATTTGCAAGGTTGTTACGCCCATTAAGATTTACCTCCCTTCTTAAAGGAATAAGGGCAAGATATCCACGGCTTGCCCTTAAATGATTAGTCGAGTGAGATACTTAATCCACCAATAGGGATTCTTACTGGTTGTCCTGCCACTGGTTGAAGTTCTCCCCCTGCTGTGATGACAAACCACGCAAGCACTTTCCCTGTTGTCCCGCTCACGGCATCGACAATAGCGATCTGCGAAATCTTATTAGTACCTTGATCAATTACCCAGTTTCCAAAGTCAATAATTACAGAGTTTGAAACTGTTCCTGCTCCTGCAACTACAGTAGGCGTAGTCCATGCAATAGGTTTTCTAATATATCCTGTTCCTGCTGGAACTTCTACTGCCGCTGCCGCCGCTAGAGTCGTAGTGTCATCAATAGCAAATGCACCCGAAACTGGAGAGAGTAACATTACATAAGTACCTGTTGCTGGAAATACTGCTGTCAAAGCTAAAAGTTCACCTGCGTTTGAAATTTGTCCTGCCATTTAAAAACACGCTCCTTTAAATTTAAATATTATTTATAATTAATTATTTAACCGAATACTATTTGTCCTATTGCAATATTTGCATATTCTGTGACATCGCCAATTGGCATAGTTCCGGACGTAACAACAATAGGAAATAATCCCCATATATTATTAGATACATCTGTAAATTTTAAATGAGTAGGCGTTCCCCAACTTACTGTAGTGTCTGCCCATTTTTGTGGATTAGTGTTGTAGCGTTTCGCATTCCCATCTGCTACTCCAAGGGTTATACTTCCTTGTATGTACCCAGTTCCAATGATAACTGTTCCGTTAATATCACATAAATCGACTTTTAAAGAACTGGGGATTGCATTAACTTGTTGAGTTTTAGCATATATAGTCCAACCTTCAGCCATTTTATATAAACCTCCTTTATTATTTATTGTTTAATTAAATGAGAATTAATTTTTACATTGGCAACACCACCTTTGCCGATTAATTAAATTTAGGTATTGCAAAAGGAGTTATATTCCTATAACTCCTAAATATTACCTTCCATTTACTCACGCATACTTCCATATCCTCCGTTTCTCTAGCTCATAAATAGCATGAAATTTATATTTTAAAGGGATTGGATTATTTTATTTGATTTTGAAATCTAGGACACTAAAACCAGATACTTTTAATAATTCAAAATACAAATCTATGCACAAATTTTGACATTATTATTTCCCCTTTGATATTGTTATTTGACTACTGATTCCACACTTTGTTTAATAATATCTGCGACAGCATTTACAGCAGTCGCTTGTGCAATATCTGTGATTTGTAAAGCAATTTGTTGTTTAATATTCTCTTGGATTGCAGGGATGTTTAAAGTTTGCATAATTAGGGGGTCAGGTAAAATTTCTACTGAATTTTGATTTTCTTGGGTGATTTCTGTAAGTGGTTCGATTGTAGGTGTAGCAACGGTTTCAGGGTTTGATAAAATTTCTGTGAATACAGGAAATTCATCATTTGACACTTCTAAGGCTGGTAAAACACTTTCATGTGTGATTGTTGAGGTATCAACATTTGCGTTGCTTACAGGGATGATTTGAGACACTTTTTGTACAATTAAATATGATTTTGCTTTGTTGTATAAGCTTGTTGCAAGTTCATCAAATGTTGATTCGGATATAAACATTCTCACTCCTGCTGGAAGCAATTGATATCCTTTATCAAGCATAAATTGTAATTTTGCATCTCCCGTTTCAAGAGCTAACGATTCTGCCTCTTTTTCTAATCTAAGCATTAATGAAAGAATAATCTTTTTTGCATTTTCCCTTTGAAATAAACCATAAACTACAAATCCTAAAACTACTGTGATCAAACCCCAATAAGGGATCAGTAACGCGATAAAAAATTGGAAATCCATTTTAAAACAACTCCTATATATTTTATTTATTAGTTATAAAGTAATAGTTAAGCCAAATTTTGAAGCTAAGAAACCTACCAAACAAGCTCCTGCAATTCCAAGCACTTTGATAATGATATCTCTTTTATTATTGCTGTTATTTTTATTAACATCTGCATTTTGATTATTAGTATTAATTACTAATGTGCTTAGTGTCCCAGCCATTGACGCTGTTGTTTGAAGATAGCTAGTTCTAAATTCTGTAACTATTTCTTTTACGTCAGTCATTTGTGTTTTAATGCTATTTAATTGTTCTTTAATAATGGCGTTATCAATTTGTAAGATCTGAATTTTCTCAGAATGTCCATCTAAAATTTTTGTGTGAAAGTCTAAAGCCTCCCTAATTTCTTCTTCGCTCATTCCCATGATCAATATTCCGCCACCTTCCATCTCCATAAACTTGACAGCCCCCTTCAATTATGATATACTTTCTATAGTAGTCTATCTTGTTTTAGAAGATGGACTAGGTTCAGAAGAAACAGAGGGCAAATCTGTTTCTTCTATTTTGATTGATTATCTTTTTTCTTAGATTCCCGCCATGTACTTTGAATAACCACTTTTAGAATTTAATCCCTTGTCAGTGTTGTAAACTAAATGAACCATTCCATTTTTCTTATATAATGGGGTGGCTTTTTCATAAGGAGAGAGAGAACCTAATTTCCCACCATTCTCATCATAAATAACCTCAAGAGTCGATCCATTATGCCATGCATTTTGATTAAAATAGACAATATTATTTGATACTGGGATATAGCCACTTCGAGTACCATTTGAAGTGGCGTATTCAACTAAACAAAGACCACGCGAATAACTTACATCCAAAACCGTGATAATGTCATTTGCGGATACATATCTATTAGGGATAACTGAACCGTTCGCATCTCGAATAAGCATTTGAGAAATGCATTTGGCATTATTAGGATATGAGAAATTTAAAGGTTGAGAAACTGGTACAGGAGTTACAATAGGAATAGTTCCTCCACGAGAAGGTTCAACAATTGGAGCAGGAAAAACAACAGGAGTAACCACGCCATTAAATACTACCCCAAAATAAGTACAAACAGATTTGGCAATGATTACAGCTATTTGTTGTCTTACATTTGGGTCTGCTAATTTAGCATTATCTCCTTGATTATCTAAGAATGCAGTTTCTAATAATACTGCTGGCATATTGGTTTCCCTGATAACTTGGAAATTTGACACCTTAATCCCACGATTATAAAATAATTGACCCATCTGAGAATTTAAAATTTTAGCAAACGTCTCTGCTTTTCCTCCTAATCCATAAACATGCGCAGATGTTCCATATGCAGAACCATTGAATGCGTCTGCGTGTACAGATAAGAATAAGTCAGCATTTGCATTATTAGCTATATTGCATCTAGTATTTAATGAAGCATTTAAAGAAGACCCATCTCCATTAACTTTTGCACCATCACGAGTCATAATAACTCTTATACTATTTGATTCAATTAATGGTTTTGCACGTTTGCAAATATCTAATACAATATCTTCTTCATGCGAACCAAAACCTGAGCATCCTGTATCTGCATATGGATAATTTTGATGTCCTGGGTCTAAAACTAGAATTTTCATTTATTTAACCTCCGTATTGTTTATTATATATTCGTCATAATACATCCAAGTTAACTTCTCGCTAGTCTCGGGATGTTTCCCAGCATATTTTTTTACATTCGTACAACAAGCAGATATACTACTAGCACTTTTTAAATTATATTGTTTTGTTGCATTAATTATGGAATTAAATATTTCCCCTGTAGTTAAACAAATTATTTTTTTATTATTTTTAATATTACTTTCTTTTTTGGAGTCGTAATCACACCAATCCAATTTAGCACCTTGTTTCAAATATTTTACAGCCGTAGTTCTATCTATTTTTAATTCCAATGCTATTTTATTTGTGTTATTAATTCCATTTTTCCATAAATTACATGCAACATTAACTAGACTAGAACAAGAAATTTCATGACATTTTAGCCAGTCTATATCTGATTCTTTAAAGTTTAAAAGAGTAGGTAGCTCGCTTTTCATTATGCTAGTTTTAATCCACTCTAAATTAGAAATTCTACAATCTATAACTATATAATTTTTAATACCATTCTCTTTAGCAAGCTGTTCTTTATTTTTGTCATTCTCTTGGGTTTTCTTTAATGAATCCCAATTCCCATTAGGTTCTATGTAATGCTGTTCCCCGTGAGTTTCAATGACACAATATATATTATTTATGTAGAAATCATATTTATAGTTACTACACCAATCAAAGCTAGTTTTAGTTAATTGTGTTTTGAAATTTGATTTTAGTTGCTCTAAAAAATTAAATGTAAATTTCTCTGGGTAGCTTATTCCATCTCCACATCTAGAACAATTAAAATGACTTAATACAAAATCGTAAATTGATTTTTCTTTTTCATAACCACATTCAGGACATTTAGTAAGAATTTTTTTATTTGACCCTTTTGAAAATTTGTATGCATCATCTTTATTAGCTAAATATTTTACTATTTCAGGGTGCGTTATTGATAATGAATTACATTGGTTGCAGTCAATACTTCTATTATAACCTTTTGTAAAACTTGCAATGTTCTTTTGCTCTGATTCATGTTCTGGATGTTCTAAACATTTAAACCAATAACCTTTTCTATTAAACCCCTCCGAGCCAAGTCCTATGTTTTTAGGGTTTATAACTTCGCCATTTTTATCAATATTTAAATTAAAATCCCAACGAAGCATTATTATATCTGCTATTTCTTTGGGAAGATTGGCATAGCACCATTCATAAAATGATACCCATTTTTTATAACCATTACGAGCACATTTTTGGCAATAGTATTCTCCGTTTTCCTGCGCACATCTTTTATAATCATTCCATATAATGTTTTTTAATTCTTTTCTGCAACCATCACATTGAATATTTACCAGTATATTAGAACCATCGGATAGATCTTTTACATTTACCTCAAATTCGTTACCTATCTTAGTAAACAGATACCCCTTATTTATATACCATGTTTTGTTTCTTATTTGCCATTTTATAATTATACTTTTGGTTTCCAACATATTTAAACAACTCCTCATTAAATAACCGTTTGTATTTCACTCAGTAATTAATTTACCTGCCATATAGTTCATAATTTTTTCTTGCAGTTCCTTACTGTCATTAAAAATAAACACTTTTCTTCGAGACTTTGTATCTGATTTAAGATGACGTAAGACAAAACCGTTCATCATTAGAAATCCTGCCATCCTTAAAGAATAACAATTGTAATCTGGGTTCATTAAAACCATTCCTTTTTTCCTTAAATTGGGCAAATAAAAAAGAGGTATAAGAACCTCTTTTTTAACAAGAATGTTATATTATCTCAACGTCCAAGCATCAGAGCTATATTTTGTGAAGTAATTGTACGGAAGCAAAAAATAGCCCTCGATTCCCCAGTCTTTTGACCAAGAATTCCTACAAATTAACATCTTTATCGAATCATCATACCCTACACAGCAGACAGCGTGACCTCCAAGATTCTTTTCCGCACGTTTTGGTAAAGGGATAATCCCAGTCTTAGAAACCGTGTCACTCTCAAAACTCTCGAAAACACTAATGCCCAATACAACCAAATAATTTTCAGCAATACTCCTCTTTAAATCCTTTAAACTAGTTATTCTCTGATAAGAAACAGAACGATAACTACCTGCATCAATATTAGCTTGAGCAGAAGGTGCTTCTGTAAATTTACTAATATCATAAACACAATCTGATTCAGGACATACACCATTTTTCACAGCTATTTTTATTCCATCACGCAGACTAGCCCCTGCATCTATATTTATTGAATTCTCCAACTCGCGTTCCTTGTAATATAAATACAAACGTGAAAGAGGAATAAATTTATTAACTTTTAACAAGTTAAATTCCATCGAACCTGAGACAATAGCATTCGCTGTGCAAGATCCTAGTTGCCCCTGATCAACAATAGGAGAACATAAACTTCTCAAATCAACCTTCGTAGGTAATTTAATAGGTGGTCTTGCAAATAAATGGTCATTGACATCAACCTTATCTTTTTTTAATAAATATTTTCTTGTCATGTATAAGTAACCTCCTTATGTAAATTTGTGTAAGTCAATAATAAAAGGAGATAGTATTAAATTATCTAAAATACTACCTCACTCATGCTCCTTTATGCTTCCATATGCTCCATATTCCTAGCTCAATAATCCCATGAAAACGTAATTTCCTAGGGTAAGATTAAATCCAAGTTATGCATCAAATTAAAAACATTATATAGATTAAATTATTTTATAATTCATAGAAAATATTAAGCTTTTATACTCTCTATAAATTTATTAGTTTCTTAAAGAAGGACAAAATAAAAGAACTATATTTCAAATCCATTATTTCGTCCTATTGTAATTAAACTACTGGAATTACATCTCCATAACCTTCAATAATCAAAATTGCATTTGTATCATCTTGAAACTGTTTGTATAGTGTTATTGCGAACATTTGGTTGTAATAAGCTTGAGCCACCAATATCCCTGAATCATCATACTTAGTCTTAATTCTCATTGCGAAATATGCTGCCATTTCTTTAGTCACCTCCCTTCACCCCCTTACTATTATTTTTAAATTAAAATTAAAATGCAGGTATAAGATTTGCTAAAATAAAGTCTGTAGCATCTTGAGTTGATTTTATTGCTATTTTCAATGTATCATTTTCTTCTTTTAGGGAAATCAAATCTGCATTTGATTTGGTTATTTGTGATTGAAGTTGTTCTATTGGGGTTGGTTGAATAATTTCTGGAATAGGAATATCAGAAATTGTGGAAACTATTCCGTCAATTAACTCTAAATGAAATAATGTCTCTTCTGTTTCAATATAATTATAATCTCCTACGGTTCCACCAAAATTAGGAATTACATTTAGTTCAATTTCTTGTTCAAATGTCATTTCCTTGATGACTGTTCCTACGCACAACAAATCTAATTTACGATAAACTACTATCATTATTGAACCTCCCAAAGAACATTTACATTAATATTTCGCGTTGAAGCATCCGAATTATGAAACACCAGTATCAAATTAGTTCCCAGTATATAAGCATTTTGTAAACTTAAAACATAAGTGCTAGAACAAGCAGCCCCTAAATAACCATCAGTCATGGCCACAATTGTTCCGCTTTGAGGAGTAGTTCCGATACCTCTAGCATGTGCTGCTACAGTATCGAAGTCGATCATGGAATAAGAGCCGTAAGTTGGAGTAGATAAAACTAAAGATCCAACTTTTCCGGTTAGCCCTAGTGGAATAGTTTTTGTATAGGTAACTCCAGCCAACACTGACGTAGTTGTATCAGTAAAGTACCCGGTAGCGGAAACCAAGGGCAACTGAGTGTTGCTTAATACTCCTAGTGTGTTTAGAGTTGCGACACCATTTGCTACTCCTTTTTGAGTCAAAGGAATAAGTAAATTAGTAGCGGATTTTAAGCCCAATGGGTGCACTGCTCTTGTATTATCTGTTCCTGTGGTTGTTTCTGTTGGGGTTGCTAATTTAATATGTGCTGAAACTGTCTCTGAGGAAGATAGTGAAGTATGATTATTTATACTATCATTAATCCCATTATAGTCATCTGCTGTAATAAGATAACTTTTCAGAGCATCTTGAAGAACCATTAGCATTCCTTCTTGACCTAAATTTGTATAAATTCCTGATAAATAGTTCGTGGTGTCGTATATGATGCCAGATGTTGCAGATGTGAATGAAATATTTCCAGATGAACTTCGAGGACTTAGTTTAAATAAATAATCAAACTGAATATATTCTGAAACTAGATTATTAATACCTCCCGAATTTGCGTTTGGAAGGTTAAGTTTAACTGTCATATTTTATTTGTCACCATCCTTTTGTGGTTGATTATCAATATAATTTAAATATTCATTTATGGTTTGTTTTTAGCAACAGCCACAAATGCATTTGAGAGTGAAGAAATAGAGAATAGATATACTTCGTCACCAATTACTAAATTTGTTACTCCACTCTTATTTTTGAGATCAGGTATTACAGTAGTTTCACCAATTAAATGAACACTGATCAAATTTCCACTAAATCCTGTGATAATTGCATCCCAAGCCGAAACATTTCCATACTCTTCCTGTTTCTCTTTTTCTCTCAACATTTTATATTTTTTTTCTGTAAAATCGTTTAGAAATTTAGCAAAATCCGTTGAGTTTATATCCATTATTTTATTTTCACCTACTTAAATATTATATAAATGGAATTTCTTTGGATTTTATTACATTAAGTGATAATGCTCCATTAGTACTTAAAGATAACGAATAATCGTTAATAATGAATCTTTCATCACTTAATCCTAATTTTTCATCTGTTAATGTAACAATCTCATCTGGATTTAAATGAAATAATTTAATACTATTAATTTGAACTGAGTTTTGTACTGCTGTTTTATATTTTAGAATATAATTAGCTAAATCTGTGCATTGCAAAACCGTGGAAAGTGTATCTTTTTGATAATAAAATATTCTTTCAAATCCATTTAGATTAGGAATACTGGTTGGAGATAAAAGATTGGTGTTTGATGCCTTATATGAAACAGTTGGTCCATTTACATTTGAACCTACTACCAAACAACTATTACACATTTCTCTCCAATTATATTGATTTTTAGCACCTTGATATGAAAGATCATCTTCTGTTGTAAAATCCCATAACGATGATTTAATTCCGTCATCAACGTCTTTGCTTACAACCATTTGACCAAGTTCATTATAATAACAACTTGCTGAATATAATTGTGCAAGGTCAACAATAATTTTACCCAATGTGTCACTTGGTTGATATGTCATAGTATAAGGATTTGTCAAACCAACTAAAGCAGAATCAATAATAGGAGCTTTAGGATCTCCACTTAAAGTAAGAATACTTTTTATTGCTGTACTTATATCTGTCCCAACATTTATTATATATACGTAACCTAATTCTCCACCCAAATCTCCATTTATTAATCCAAATTTATCTACTGCTTGAATACTAATTAATGATTCACTAAAATTACTTGAGACAGATGGGTCGTCTAATATAAATATTCCTTGTGGTAGAAAATAGTCTGTGCCATCTGGTAATTCTAGTCCAAGAAACAGTTGCATTTTTTGATGAATATAAAAAGAATCAATATTTGGTATATATTGATTATCTAAATTTATAATATCAAAATTTACAGTTCTACGAACCCCATTATTTCTTTTAACAGAAAGATTTCCAGAAGTATTAGCAATTAATGACGTTATATTTTCTATAGGGGTTTCATCTTGGCGAAGTAACTCTAATTTAATCTTCTGTTTATGTACCCCTGATTTAAGGGCAGATATATATGAATCATAGGAGGACATAATTTATATCACCTTCTCTTATTATTGCTCATATAATATTATAAAATTAAATACTAGCCACTTCCGTTATATCGAACGATATTAGAATTATTTGCTCTTGTATTCCATCATCTAGTTGTTGCTCAGAATAATTTGAGGTATAAATTCTATAAATCTCTCCACGCCTAGTTTTAAAAATCTTCTGCTTACCATTTAAGATGAATTCGCATAAATTATCTATATAATTAATACTTTGTTGAAGTTTACCATTTATATCAACGGTTCCGCAAATACAAGTCAACTTCGTGCTAAAATATCTACTTTGACCTTGTGAAATTGTAGGATATTTTGAATAAGATTTGGAAATAGTAACATCTTCGTTGTATTGTTTTGCCGAAGACTGAATATTTAAATCAAATTTATATACCATACCTTGATCTTCATCTACGAGATAATAACCAAAATAATCTGTTGATATTTCATCTGCCTCAAGCGGTTCTGATTGCTCAGTATTGCTATTTGCATAAACTGAATACACATAATTTTTGCCCTGTTGGGAGGTGTAATCAATAAATTCATTAACTCCAACATCAACATCCCCTAATGGTTCTAACGTACTACCACTAACTTCTCTGCGATTAATTTGCCACTGTGTGATAGGATTTACTAAATTAGCAATATTTCCACCAACTAAATTATTTTCAAACTCTGCCATAAGTAACGTGTTTATATCCCACTTTAAATTATCCGTAATAACAATATTCCTAATATTTTCATTATCTAATTCAATATTTCTTATATGTAATTTATCTATTATTGCATTTCCATATATTTTTACCTTTGAGTAAGCCCTACGTAATGGGATATTTGTTCCTTCAATACTTTGAAAGACAGAAACCCCGATAAACGATCCAGACAAAAACAAATTATTTCACCACCTCACATTATGGTTTAAGATATTCATAAATTTGATTATTAACTATAATTAAAACCTCAATACTTTTTATCGCAATTAAAAATACTCCAGATGGCAATGACTTTGGATTTCCATTAATAGTTATTAGTCCATTTTTATAATAAAAACATCCTAGATCAGAATCATAACCCATTTCATATGGAATTCCATCGTCATCCATGAATTCAATCATTTTACCTCCTATAAACGAGTTGTCAGGAATATAATCAATTAAAGTTGTGAAATTCAATGGGATGCCTACATCAAATTCTACATAACTTGATGAATTTGCTATTTTTAGTCCTGTATTGCCCGAAGTGAATAAGTTTGGAATATATGAAGATGTTCCTGTGATTGTTCCGTTTATCTGAATTGGAGAACTCCAATTTAATTTTACTGCTGACAATTCAGAAAGGAGTGTTGCTGTGGGAATAAAATTCAATGAAGGAGCAGAGTATGAACAAGTAAATGTATAAGTTAGAGAATGAATAATTAAATTCATCTGATTTTCCACAACCGTATAGCATTTATATTGATTTCCAGAAATAAAACCGTCATACTGATAAGAAATATTTCCACTATAGGAATATGGAGTTTGAAGGATTATGTTATTTAATGAGTCTAAAAAAACCATATACCAACGATTAATTGGAATAGACTGAGCTTGGGCATATGTGGCAGGAAATAAAAATTTCTTTGATGTTATAGTTGATGGAACGGTCATGGTTAATGTAGGAATAGCATAAGCATAAAAAGGTGTTTCTCTTGTGGTTGCAGAGAGTGCATTTGACCATATAGTCAAAGTCCATTTGTATTGGATTCCATTTGTTAATCCTGAGTTTAGAATATATGAAAAAATGTCGTTTTGATAAAGATTCGGAGAAAGCGAAAGTTTTGTAGAGTTAAAAATTATAGTATTTGCCATATTGTATATAATTAATTGATAGTGAGTTGCAATTGTTCCTTGTATTTTTGCTGTGAAAGTTATTGGGGAAGATGCTGTAACGCTTGTGTTATTCGGCGAGAGGTATGAACTCTGGTAGATCGCCAATATCATTACCTCCTAAACTATTATTACTATTTATATATTTAATATATTGCTCTAGTTGCTTAATGGTATTATTTTTCTTTCCAAATATATGATGGAAAGACCACTTAGCAGAAGAATGGTGTTCTTTACATATCGTTATCCCGTTGTCTATATCAAATCTTAATTCTAAATTGTCAGAAAAGTTCTTTATATGATGAGCTTGGAGTTTTCCACCTCGTATACCACATACTTGACAAGTATAATTATCTCTTTCAAAAACACTCTTTCTCCAATGTTTATATTCAATAGAACCTCTTAATTTATTTATTTCTGTTGTGATTCCTCCTTTCCAATTGCCGTTATTTTCTCCGTAACGTTTTTTGGTGAATTCTTCTGTTTGCATATAATGTGTAAACCCATATCTTATCATATTTGCTTGATTGATTTTTGCTCTAATTGGTGAAGATTTTTTCAAAACACTTGAAACACCATATTTAATTAGGTTGGTATCCGATATTTTTTTCTTAATTTCAGGTAAACAAAATACATTATTAACATTATATTTAGCCAATGTTATTTCAGACGATTTTTTACTTGCACATTTTGAACAAGCATCTTTATTAACTAAATTAGAATTTTTCAAGCTTCTAATATAATTTACATACACTACAGGAGAAATAGTTTCTATCCCTTCATCTAAACAATAATCACATTGCACACTAACTTTAATATTACTTCCTAAAGCCAGATCCTCTATTTTCACTGTCAGTTTATCTCCCTTTTTTGTAAATATATATCCTTTTGGCTCATATATATTTTTATTGCTTCCCCATGTTACCTCTACTTCTTTTGTCAATAACAATTTAATCATTCCTTTCCGACATTTAATAAATTCCGACAACAAAAAACAACAGAGAAGAATTGTCGGTTTCTTTTCAGATGTGTCATGACCACATCCTATCTCTGTTGAAAAATTTCTATTTAATTGCACATAAAAGGAGAGACTATAAATCTCTCCTTTGAAATGAAATATTATTATTTCGTTAGACGTACCAAATTCTGAAGTTGACTAACCAAATCTGAAGCTGAATTACTTGTGACATTTAACGTATTTATTGTAATACCACCACCATCGGAAGCAACACCATTATTCATATTTGGTAACTTAATGTTGCTAAAATCAATTGTAGGTATTCTGAAATTAGACATAATATCAGGAATACTAATGTTTTTAAGGATAGAAGTAATATCGGGTAATTTAGCAATTAGAGCATTAAATGAAGATGTTTGTTCTGCTGTAAGAACTCTTTCTTTTTCATGAAGAATTCCAAGTTTACCTGAATCTCCCCATGAACCTGTTTCTCCACCAGTACCAAAACTACTAAACTTCTTCTCATAATCTGATGGAGTGCCATTTCCTGTAGTTGAAGTTCCATCAGCTTTTGTTATTGTGTAATTTCCTGTAGCTTGGTCATAACTTCCATTTTTTGTAATGTTAAAATCATTTGTATTTCCATTTGAACCTGAATATGAAGAACCACTGCTACCACCAGATGAACCTGAATTGGTAATTGAAGATGCCAATGAATTTGCTTGACTTTGTAATCCACTCATTTGTCCAACATAAGTTGTATATGCAGAAATTATAGTATTCAAATTACTACTAATATTACTTGATATATTATTCCATGTTGCTGTATTTGAATCTTGGAGCGATGTTAAAAACCCAGTATTAGCACTCGTCATAGCATCATTAAAAGCAGTAGTATCCGCATATTCACCATTTTGAGCATTGGTAACAACAGTTTTAATATTTGCAAGATACTCAGATTTTTGATTTAATAAATCTTGATCTGATTTATTTTTATCGTCTTGCTGAGTTTTTGCCAAATCTTGTTGCTCTTGATAAAGTGTTCCTTGAAGTTGTAATGTTTTAGTTTGATCTGCTTGCCAAGTCCATTGATAATCTCCATTACCACTTTTATCTGTTAATACACGAATTGACTTTTGATTTTGAGAATCAGATAACTCTGCTTGAGTTTTTTGAATTTGTAATTGTTTTTCAAGCAAATCTAAGTCAGAACGTTTTATATCAGCAGATGAATTAAGAAGTGCTAATTGTTGTTGACTTAATGTTAATTGATTTTTTTGAGCATCAAGAAATCCACCATTTAGAGAAGCATTATCTTGTGCTAATTGATTTCGAATTCTTAGGATTGATGCTGCTTTTTCTTCACCTGAGATATACTCATTTTGATAATTAACTTTATCTTGAAGTGCTTGTTTGGCTTGATCTTCAGTTTGACCACCAAAAATAGATAATTCTGCTGTGTGAAGTTGTTTATTCGTTTGATTATCAAGTTGAGATTTATAAGTAGCAGAGAGTGTGGTCATTGCTGATTGTAGAGTGGATTGATATGATGTTATTTTGTCATTAATTACTTGCCATTCTGCTGAACTTTGTTGTAATAAATCTCGTTGAGTTGTTAATGCAGTAATGGATTCTTGAATTTGAGAGAGATTAGTGGTTTGAGCAGAAATTTGGGATTGGAGAATGACATTTATCATGTCATAGTTTTTAGGTTGGACTGCTTCTTGAATTTGAAGTTGGAGAGAAAGGGATGTTTCTAGCTCGGAATTTTGCTTCTGTTGAATTTGATATTGATTATCTAATTGTGATGTAGAAGAATCAGCCATTGCTTTTTTATTTGAAGCTGAATCAAGACTTAATTTAGACATTTGATCAATTAAAATATTTGTCGCTTCTGCTGTTAATTTAGTATTTGTTAATTGATCTTTAACTTTAGCAATTTCTTCATCAATTGCATCTTGTTTATTTTTTAGTGATAGTGTTTGATTATTTTGCTCTTGAGTATATTCTTTTGAAGAGATATTATAGAGGTCCATTGTTGCTTTAGACTGAGCAAGATGTTTGTCTACTGAAGAAATTGTGTTATTATATTGATCAATTTCTGTTGATACTAATGTGGTTTTTAGGTTTTCAATGCTTAAAGTCATACTGTCTATGGAATTTTTGTTTTCAACCCAAGATTTACGTAGCTTTTGGAGGTTAGTAAATTCCAATTCCATATTTTTCTGTGTTTCAGCACTGGATTGATTATATTCATTGATATATGTTGATGACATTTCATTATCTTGATTTAGCCATCTATTAATATCTCCATATGATGAACTAGCAGATGCAAGGGAGGAGTCTTTAATATTATTGATTTTTGTACGAGCTTCTGTGAGTTGAGTCATCTCTAATGTTTGTGATGAAATGAGGTCATTTGTTTTTGATACTGCTGATGAATAATCTCTTGTGCTTTTAGCGATGTCTATATCTTTTTGTATTAATGCAGATTTTTCAGATGTAAGTTTAGACACAAGAGCAATTTCTTGAAGAATGACATCACTTGCATCTTTATATGCTGGAATTTCTGGTGTTGCTGATGAATTATTGATTTGGTTTACTGCTGTCTCATTTGTTTTACGACTATTATAGTCCGACATGATTTTAGAGACGTAGGATTTTGTCTCCTGTGGCATGTATTGTTGTTCTTGAGCAAAAGTTGTTGTACCATGTTTGCTCATGGAATTTTGTAAATTTCCACTACCCCAGTTATAAGCACTTAATGCAAGCTCTATACTATTGCCGAATTTCTTCATCATTTCAGATAGGTATTTAGATCCTCCAGCAATATTCTGAGCACTATCCCATACATTAGATACACCTAAGTCCTTCGCGGTTCCCGGCATAAGTTGCATAAGACCTTTTGCACCTGTTGGACTTGTAGCAGTTGCTGGTGTATTTTTGAATCCTGATTCTTGTTTGATTACAGCGTCAACGAGGGTAGCACTAATATTATTTGCTTTAGCACTAGCACGAATTTGGTCAGCGAATGGGCCTGTTACTGCTTCTATTTTTTCTGCTGCTTTGGCAAGAGCATCTG
>Ga0209430_1000174_pt1 | contig 81164 bp, 69 predicted proteins | sample BarGraIncub1133A_FD_184504 | JGI IMG/M metagenome (GOLD analysis project Ga0209430, IMG submission 184504) | Arctic peat soil microbial communities from Barrow, Alaska - Barrow Graham LP Incubations 11-33A (SPAdes) (version 2) | ecosystem: Environmental > Terrestrial > Soil > Wetlands > Peat...
GGTGCTTTTACGCAAAAGTGTCGGGGAACGGATATTGGCGAAGATAAGGGGGTTTGTGGAGACGTTTATAAGTGGGATAGGGAATAATAATTAATTCAAGAAATATCCAATGAAAAAGGACCCTGATTTTGAATCCACTTTCGGCCCACAAAGTGCGTCCGATCAACCTTTTACAGCCAAGGCTAGAATGCTTCAGTCTATTTGGAGAGTTGAAAATTCAATTGAAATGGGCGTTGGGCCAAATCGGGGTTCAGTCGACAAAGATGGATTGCCCACAAAATACGGGAACATGATTGAGGGTGGTGAAACGAATGGTAGGAACTTCTTTTATCCTCAAACATTTGAATATGCCAAATGGAGGGCAAATAAAAAACTTAAGGGGGAAACTATTGAGGAATATCGGCTGATGAACAACTTGATGTCGAGCATGCCTATGGCATTTAACTTTTTTCATCCATTAATGATGCTGAAGATGACAAATCCAGAGGCACTGGATTCCATCATTCAATCGGTTTTTTCAGAACTACCGGTTGAAATCTTCAAGGTGAAAGAAGTTGGTCTGGAGTTTATTCCTCTGCCAATTATAAAATATACTGGAGACAAGTCAGCGATGGATGCATTTGTCTTTTTTTGGGATAGGTTAGGAAATGAATATCTGATTGCAATTGAGGTGAAATATACGGATAGCTTGGGTATAAATACTGCAAGTAAAGTAGAAGTGGTAAATAATCAAATTGCTATTTTTAAGGAACTTTATTTATCGACCGATGAAGGTATTAGGCAGTTAGAGTCTAAAAAGGTAGCACTAAGTCAAATTTATCGAAACTTTTTATTGGCAGAGAAGTTTGGTGCTGTTCATGAATTGAAAGACGTTTTTTCTGTTGTTATCGCTCCAAAGGATCATCCATCAACTGAAACTGAAATATTGTCGTTGCAAAAGAGTTTGAAAAAGAAAGAAAAAATTCGCGCACTTAAATGGGAAGAGGTCGTGAAAGATGCGAAAAGACAATGCCCTGCCGAATATTTAAATTGGTTGAATTGGTTTGAGGCTAGATATTTGGATTTTGACAAAGTAAATCAATATTTATAAATATTAAATAATGGTTTGTATAATATTAAATTAATTACGATATTTGGTCGTGGCATTTGCATTCACAGAAAAAAAGTTTAAGACAAAATGAACAGCGGAATACTCATATACCAAAACCAATCAGGTGACATCAAAATTGATGTTCGTTTGGATGATGAAACGGTTTGGCTTACACAGGCTCAAATGGGGCAGTTGTTTGGCAAGGACAAACGGACGATCTCTGAACATATTGGCAACATCTTTAAAGAGGGTGAATTGGAAGAAAGAGTGGTTGTCCGGAATTTCCGGACAACCACTCAGCACGGTGCCATTGCCGGAAAAACGCAGGAAGTTGAAGTTAACGGCTACAATCTCGATGTCATCATTTCAGTCGGTTACCGGGTTAAATCCCCCCAAGGCACACAATTCCGTATATGGGCAACCCAACGGCTCAAAGAATACATAATCAAGGGTTTTGCCTTGAATGATGATCGGTTTAAGAGTGGCAGTTCAATGAACTATTTCTCGGAATTGCAGGAGCGTATTCGTGAAATTCGCCTGTCGGAGCGCTTCTTCTATCAGAAAATCAAAGATATATACACCACCAGCATTGACTATGATCCCAAAGATGAAAAGACGATGGCTTTCTTCAAGGTAGTGCAAAACAAGCTTCTTTGGGCTATCAGTAAGCAAACTGCAGCCGAGTTGGTATATCATAGGGTTGATGCCAAACTACCACTTATGGGTATGCAGTCGTATGATAAAAAGGGCGTTCTGGCCATAAAAAAGGCAGACGTAATCATTGCCAAAAACTACTTGAACCAAGATGAAATTAAATTGCTTGGTCTGTTGGTGGAACAATACCTTGCCTTTGCCGAAACCATGGCTCAACAACGTACTCCCATGTACATGAGCGATTGGATAAATCGATTAGACAGCATTCTGCAATTGAATGGCAGAGAGTTGCTTACGCATGCAGGAAGAATCAGCCACGATTTGGCTTTGAAGAAGTCAGGTGATGAGTTTGATGAATATCAACGCTCTCAAAAAGTATTGGAAAAAGTGCAAAGTTTGAAAGAGTTGGAAGAGGATATTGTGAGATTGAAGCAATCGAACTAGTTTAGAACAAGTAATGTGCTAATTAAATCGCGAAAAACCACAGTATGTATTTCCTATCAGCAATAGACCCAAACTATAGAATCAAAGGCTCCCGAGATCCCCTTGGCTTTCAATCTCTATGGTCTTCTGCAGGGCATAAAGCAGTGAAGCATTTGTCAACGGTATCATCGAATTTGCAGGATTTCATGATACTTTGCTATGCCATTCACCTTTATGGTGATTTTAATAAACCTGGATTTGTTAAGTTCTTCATCAAATTTGAACAAGTTTGTGCATACGCTAGATATGTACATAACCATGAATCAAGTTTTAATGGAACAGACACGATAAGTAAAAGGGCAAAGATTGAACCCTTTTACATTTCATTGGCAGATTCGATATTGAGCAATCAACGAACGTATGGGATATATGGAAAATACATTCGCCCCTTACGGGATATGGGGATTGTTAATGACTCGGAATTTCATTCCACTATGCAAAAAGCACTCTCAAAATCGGATGAACATGCCATCCGTAGTTTATCAATAAGATTGATGGACAATGATAACTCAAGAGTTGTTGTCAATAAGGAAGACTTAATACCTTTTGCAAATTTGTTGAAAACAGTGATTCCGGAAGAAAAAACAATATATCAGGATTATATACTTAAAACAAACGACCTTGAACATCCACAAAATAACTTGTTTGAGGTGGTTTCTAGTAATCCAGATTTTTCAAAAGCCGATTTCAACTTACATCATTTGATTAGTACGATTCTTTCCGCTCAACAGACCAATGATGATTTGAAAAGAGCATTGATTAATATTGATAATACTGATAAAGTCTTACATCCTCTGAATGTGATATTTACTAATCTTTTAAGCAGGTCATATTGGACCTATCAGGAAGTAGAATCCGATGAATTGTTTAATCAATTGCCTCGAAGCGTCCCCTTTGATTTTCAAGATGAACAGTTGCGAGAAATAAATCAATTTCTGGAATTATCTACTATTGATTTGATTCGAGCTGTTGTCAAACGGAACTCGGATATATGTAAAGCACGAGGAAATAGTGCTTGGATTGAAGAAGACAAGCAGGGTTTTCGAGTTCTATATGGAGAGAATGGCAAACGAATTACGAATGTTGACAATGAGCTTCAATATGAGTTTCCATATTTTTTAAATAACTATTTGAATCTGTATCGGCAAATAGAAAGCGTATAATGGAACACTATGTTGTAATTGAGAAATTGAGTGAGGCTATTCGTGGAAGAAAAATCACGGCGGCTCTATTTTACACCTTCAATTTTGATGTGACATTCTTTGAAAACTACATTTTACCGATTTTTGTACCCAACGCAAGTTTTACAGATAATGAAATCCAGAATGCCATACATTGGCGGAAATATGCCAAAGACTTGCCGCCCATAACGGTTTATTGTGATTTCCATGCAAAATCCAATGCTGCACCCTCTTTAGGTTATACTGTTCGAACAATTGATATTAAAACAATGAAAGGGGTAAAGCCCTGTTTCCATCCAAAAAATAGTTTTTTACTACTTGAGGACAATAGCATGCTAATGCTAACAGGATCAAACAATATCTCAATTAATGGATGGTGTACAAATGTAGAGGGTGTTTCTATTATTGAATTGAAAGGAAATCAGTTGTTTCCAAGAGCATTTAAAGATGAGGTAAAGTCGTTTGCCAATTCAATTTGTGCAATGTCCAATCAAGACAAATCAGAATCAGAAACCAAATTAGATGTGTTTTTCCAACAACGAAGATATACCGAAAATACCTCTTTGCAATTCTACAATTCAATAAACAGCAATATCTCTCAATTGTTGGAAGAGATAAGTGGCCATAACAATGATATTCCGTTCTTAAGAATGGAAATAATCTCTCCTTACTTATCAACGAGTATTGAGTTTATTAAAACTGCACTTTCACTTTCTGAGTTAACTAAAACATTTATGTTAACTCCTTATTGTGCAACTAACAAGGCCGAAATATCCAAAGAAAAATACCTAGAGTTTGAATCGGCTGGACTCATTTGGTCAAGAATGACCGAAGTGGATGATGACAAAATGTTCAGATTCAATCACAGTAAGATTTACAGAATTAAGGGCGAACAAGAAATGTTTACAATTGTGGGCTCTGCGAACTTTACAGAAGCAGGGTGGAAAGGAATTCAGAATAACGGAAATATTGAGAGTGCTTTGGTGTATATTGAACCAGTCACTGAATGGTTTGACCAATTAGTGGAGTATCATAATCCGAATATTGAATTCTCCATATCTGGCGGTGAGGGTGAGATCGATAACCAACGTTTTGATGTCCCAAACTTGCAATTCACCATTGATTGGTTCACTAAGACATTGATATATAACAATATAAAATCTACTAACTTTCGAGGTAAAATCCTTTTTCCCACGAAAAACTTTGAAATGTCTATTGGGAAGAACATACAAATTCAGCTCAACAAAGATGTTTTAGATCATCTGGCAGAAAATGCAGTCATTAAAGTGTATGAATATGGAACGCAAAAGGAATTCTTATTTTTCCCACAACAGTTGAATTTAGAGAATAAACCATATAGCCTGAAGCTTAGGCTGAACGATCGTCAACTAATTGAATTGTGGCAAAAAGTTTCCTATAAGGGTAATGCAAGTAATGAAATTTCCGAATTATTGAACACGTTTATCACCTCTCATTTGAATAGTGAAGGTGAGTATTCAGACAAACCACAACTGTCAAAAAGTACGATGAATACCATTGCATCCCACATTAATGCTCTGATTAAATTGGAAGCCAAACTTTTTGAAAAACCAACGAAAGTTGGTGATTTTGAAAGTGCCAAGGAACAATTGGATTACTACCTTTTTACAAACAACTTGGATACGCTCACCGGTTATAGGAACCTCTTAAACCAAATGATAAAGGAACAAGCTATGCTGCCTAGTGTTGGTTGGTTTATTGAGAATCTGCTATTCGACAAATTCTATAATTACAGCAAGATCCTTAAGTTCTATCATGATGTCAAACATACCGGTGAGGGGTTAAAAGCTAAGGTCGATGGATTCAAATATGATATACAGGAAGAAATGAAGACCTTAAAGAAAACCATATCCTCCTCTGATGTAAATGACAAGCTTTACAAGTGGGTTCAAAATCAAATCAGTTCGTGATGTATTTAAGTGAAGATTTTGCAAGAAAGATTCTGAATCTGAATCCTCAACCTGAGCGGGGTATTATTGATCCACAGATTGCCGAACGACAGTTTCAGGTGATTCTAAGTGGTTTCAACCATTTGATTCAACCTGACAATAACTTCTTGTATGTTGCTGATGAAGTTGGGCTTGGTAAGACTTATATTGCCATTGGTATTGCTTCATTGTTGCGTTATTTCTCGGATCACGTAGAATCATATAATGATGTGATTGTAGTTCCAAAGCAGAATCTTCAATATAAGTGGCAAAAAGAAATTAGTAATTTCATACAAAACAACTATTTACTGAATGACAACATTGTCAAGTCCGTACTAAACAAACCTGTTGCAAACAATTCTAAAGAAGTCCTTCAGCATCATTTATGTGGTTTCAAGAGTGACGATCCGAAATATGTCATTTATCGGATGTCTTCTTTTAGCTTAGGCTCAGATAATGATGAGGAAAGCGTTCGATGGATGGAAATCCTTCGTGGTAATTTACCTGAATTCCAACATAATTTATTTGATCGGGTTTGTAAAAGGTTCAAAAGAGATCATGATATTATCAAACATGCATATGCTTATTTATTAAACCAGTCCATCCCGGAAATTGATTTTCTAATTGTCGATGAAGCGCACAATTTTAAGCATGGTATTGAAGGCCAAGTATCCATTAGAAATCAGGTTGTTTCAAGGTTTTTTGGTGCAAATATGGATGACAATGATTTATTCGAAGCCTTCCCGGAAATAAAAGAATGCATTCGTCCAAAGATCAAAAAACTCCTTTTCTTGTCTGCAACTCCAATCAACACACAACTGATTGAAATCAAACGTCAGTTGGATTGCTTTTTAATGGATCATTCCTTTAAAAATAGTGGTGATGAAGCCGTTACAGAGGCCTTGATAAATACACAGTTGAGCAATTTCTTCATTCGTGGACTAATGACAATTAAGTTAAATGAAAACACATTTAGCCGGAATACATATCGCCATGAACACCGCTATGGTAATGTGACAATGTTGGAAAATGCAAATCCGCAATATTTGAAAGATAATAAAACGGCTTTGGTCCTAAGTTTGATGCAATATAAAACAATTAAGGAACTAAATGAAAGCAACAACAACATCTTTGAGATGGGCATGCTGGCTGGCTTTGAGAGCTTTGATAGCAAGAAAACCACTGAATTTGAGAGAGATTCCGTGGAGCATCAAAAAGATAATAGAGCAAAAGACGAAGGAGTAATCAAAATGGTAGTTGACTCTTATTACAATACTTTTAAGGAATATCCTCCCCATCCGAAGCAGGATGCACTTGTTGATGAGGTTTTTCAGTTAATGCTTAATCGGGAGAAGTCGTTGATTTTTGTTCGTAGAATCGCGTCAGTAAGAGAGCTTGAGAAGAAGTTTTTAAAGAAGTACAGTGATTATCTTGTGGGTTTGATTCGAAAAGTAAAGAATTATAATGAGTTCCCTCAACTAAAAAAACTTGTTGAAACCTATGAACATGAAACGGATAGAGAGGAATACGAACGCATCTTTATTTTATTAGCAGACCGAATGCCTTCATCCTTAAAGAAAGATCTTATATTTTCATTGGATGGAGAGGTTGAACCTCAAATGGAAATCGCCTCAGAAATTAGAGAGGTATTTGATTCCTCAGTGAATAATATGGATATCACAAGGTTTCAAGAGTTAATTAAGAATCATGTCGGTAGAAAGAATGTAACACAGAACTTAAAAGATATAACACAGGAACTGTTAAGGCTTAAGTTGCAAAATACACTTATACTAAATGATGCAGATGAGGACGAAGATGCGCCATTGGATGACGACGAAAATACGGAGGAAAAGTCCACTTATTTCTTTCAAAGATACTTTTATAATGAGGGTAAAAAGTTCAAGAAGAAGAGCTATACAAAAGACTGGCTTTCGATAAATCTACTTTTGTTCAACGATAAGTTTGATTTGTTTAGAATAAACAACCAAATGCTCACAATAGAATTGGATTTAACCGAATTCAAAATTGATATTCGGAAATTCACTGCACAATATGAACTAGTTAAGAATGCAATAAGGAGTAAAGAAAGAAGCGACATTCAAATACATGATACATTTCGGGTCAATACATTTATCACCGAATTATTATTGAAAATCCTTGATGTAGAATTTAGCAATTGGGTTCAAGAACATAGGCATCTGATTAAAGAGGATAATTATACCCGATTCATTGACGAGTTGGAAACCCTTAATGAACTTTTGAGAAGTATTTTCAGGCAAGGTAGCGGACTAATTCCAACTTTTATTGCCGATAGCTTGACCCATTCAAAGGCAGATCAACGTGCTGATTTTATTATCGAAATGAAACGCCTTTTGATGGGTGATTTCATATTCATACTTGATGAGATAAAAGATATCTTGAAGGATTACGATAAAATTGTAGATAAGAACTTTGATGATAAGAACAGAATTCGATACAATCTAATTCAGCAACTTCCAATTACAGGCGTTAGCGGGCACCATAAGCGCGATGTGCGGAAAACTGCCATCCAATTTCGAATGCCTGGCTATCCTTATGTGTTGATCGCTACCGATATTTTGAAAGAAGGCGAGGATTTGCATTCGTATTGTAAAAACATTTATCATTATGGTATTGCTTGGAATCCTTCCGACATGGAACAGCGTACAGGTAGAATAGACAGGGTAGATTCCTTGGCTTATAGAACTATTAAGAAGTCGGAAGTTGCAACAGATGAGACAATCTCCTTCCAAAATAAACTTCAGGTTTTTTACCCCTATCTAGCTGATACGTTAGAGGTTAATCAGATGTGCAAGCTTTTTGCTGGCATGGAGAAGTTCACGGATATTTTTTATAATGATTTGTCTGTGAGGATGGAAAAAGAATCTAAGGTTCAGATTGATGATATTGTAGATTCCATTATCCCTCAAAGAGTGGGCCTCCTACAGTCAAAATACGATATTGGCAATTTTAATGATGTATCTGACGGGGATACCCCACTCGAGCTAAAGGATCAGTTGGGTTATAGATACGATGAACTCTTTGACAGGCTTACTTCGGTTTATGAAATGCTAATCAAAGATACCTTTTATGTTGCTCCTGAGATGGACAAACGATTTTTAAGAATTAATGGGGTTTGTAAAATTCGAAAAGATAGGCAAGGACCATTTATACTTTCAATTAAACAGAAAAATAAACCTGGTCAATTTGAATTTGTTATCGAATCATGCTTAGGACGTGCTTCTACTTTTAACTCGCATTCAGTCAGACCAAAAGTTGAGTTGATGCTTAAGAAGTTCTCAGATAGATACAAAAGGCAAATTCAGCCCATTGAAAAGAATTCGATGCTATGGATTTTCGTGTCAACCGATCTTGAGGAGGATTCACATATTACATACGATAATCTGATGAAGTTTATTCACTTAACTGATAAAATGGAAGCTGCTTTCTCTAAGAATGATGATGCCTCGAATGTATTTGAATAAAAACAAACAAACAAACCAATATGGACAAAGTAACGCTTTATAAAAAAGAATTGCCAAACATCACGATTTCCATGGAACTCTACTTTAATGAAAAGGGTCAACTCATTTTTGATGGTTATGATTCTGGTAAATCGGTTGAAAATGCCCTGGGTGATTCGGATTATGAATATGACTACACCATTGAGCCGATTGAGGTTGAGAAATTGTATTCATTATTTCAAATAGGAGCGGGAGATGAGTCTGGACTTTTACAAGCTATTAAAGTTCGTTTTGAAGGGAATGAAGCATATTCTATATTTGGGAAGTTTTTGGATGAGCATAAGATTGAGTATGTTAGTTTCTCATGGATATGATGGCTAGATCGTGTCCCAACCCCCTATAAGTTGGACACTTTCATAGTGTACTCATCTGCTCAGCAAAGATAGCGTTCTCTTCGAGCAGTGCCTGCACCTCGGGGTCGATCCGCTTGTGGGCGTCCTTCATTCCTTTCAGACCGTCATTCAGGTACTTCTTGCGCCAGCGGTCAAACATGGACGGTGCCAAGCTATATTTGCGCAACGTGTTCGAACAACCTTCCCGTTCGGCTTCCTTGAGGATCGAAAGACGGTCCTCTGCGATGATGTAATTTCGCATACAAATACGGCCTTGGTTCAGACATTGGAGGACATGATGGACAATTTAAAGCAACGACTTCTCAAGTCGAAAGAGCTGTTGGCGGGTTCGGACGAGCTGACCAAATTGGGACTCATTCGGGTGAATGGTGCCCAAATGTTGTCGGATGCCACGATTGAACTGACCGAAACAGCGATGGAGTTGTTTTTGGGTGAACACCTCATGCTGTTTGTCAATGATTTCGAACAGGATTATATAATGCCCGAGAGCCTGACCAAAAAAGACCTATACTTTGATTCCGAACTTAGCCAGCAATTGCATTTCCTCCAAAACAGCCTGATTAACGAGAACTACCTGAAGATGCAGGAGCGATTGACCAGCATGGGCATGAGGAAAGGTGTGGCTGTCATTTTGTATGGCGAACCCGGTACTGGCAAAACGGAGTCCGTTTATCAACTGGCAAGGGAAACTGGGCGGGGCATCATTCACGTGAACTTCAGCGAAACCAAATCGAAATGGTTCGGCGAAAGCGAAAAGAGAATCAAGGAGGTTTTCACCAAGTACGAACGCATCTGCAAGCGAGCTTCGCTCAAGCCGATTTTGTTGTTTAACGAGGCGGATGCCATCTTTGGAAAACGTAAGGAGGTGGGTTCCAACAGTGTTGATCAGACGGAGAATACGATTCAGAACATTATTCTGGAGGAGATGGAAAAGTTGGAGGGGATTCTGATTGCGACGACAAATTTGGCGATGAATCTGGATCCGGCTTTCGAGCGGCGGTTCTTGTTTAAGATTCGGTTCGGCAAGCCTTCGTTGGAAGTGAACGAGAAGATTTGGCAGAGTAAGGTGGAGTGGTTGGATGTGGAGGGGTCTAAGCGGCTAGCGTCGAGTTATGCGTTTTCGGGTGGGGAGATTGATAATGTGGTGCGGAAGATTGCTATGGAGGAGGTGCTGACGGGGGTCAGGCCGGGGATGGAGGGGTTGACGGGGTTTTGTGAGGCGGAGAGGTTGAGTAAGAGGGGGGATAGGAGGAGAATCGGGTTTGATAATTAAAAAAAGAGCATATCAGAATGTTAATATAAAAAATAGTATATATTTGCAAAAAGTTAATTGAATTAATATTTTGCAGAATATATTATGAGCCCAGAGTTAATACCCATGATCCATACCTTGAGGGGTTTCCAAGTGATGCTAGATCGAGATTTGGCGGAGTTGTACCAAACAGAAACCCGATCATTAAAACAAGCTGTCAAACGGAATCTAAGTCGTTTTCCTTCAGATTTTATGTTTGAACTAACTGATAATGAGGTGCAATTGATGGTATCACAATTTGTGATACCATCCAAAAGCCACTTTGGCGGCTCAAATCCATTTGTATTTACTGAACAAGGAGTGGCCATGTTAGCCACGGTACTTAAAAGTAAGATAGCCATTGAAGTTAGTTTGCGAATTTTGAGGGCATTCGTAGAAATGAGAAAATTGTTGACGGGCTATACTGGATTGATTCAACGAATAGATAGAATAGAACAAAAACAGACGGAACAGGATCAGCATTTTGAACAAGTACTTAAGGCGTTAGAATCAGATAACCAACTATTAAAGCAAGGTGTTTTTTTTGATGGACAAACTTTTGATGCTTACTGCACACAAGTAAAATTTCAAGCGTGTTCCAAACGGAGAATTAGTTTTAGCCAAACTGCGGAATATAAAATAGCCATATTCGGTAATTATTATTAGCCAAATTGCGGAATATTGAATGCTTCTATATTTGCAAACGAAATATTGAAAGAATCGGATGAATATTTTAGAAGTCAATGGATAAATAGTAGTGTTAATATAATAAGTGTATTATATTTGCATAATATTAAGAATGTAAATGGTTATTTACAGTTTGAATGATGCCTCAGAAAGATAACGTGAATTATTACCAATTCGATTTAAAAATGTTGCTTGGATTTATAACATATATGTTATATTTGCAGTGTAAGGCAAAAGCTCTTTGAACCATGAAAGTATCGGAATTCAAACGTAAAATAGAAAAGCTCGGTTGTTACGTTCTAAGACACGGTGCGAGGCATGACGTATATTTCAGCCCAAAAACGGGGCAAACATTCCCCGTCAGCAGACATGATAATGAAGAGCTTCCCACCGGTACTTTGATGAGTATGTCAAAGAAAGCGGGTCTAAAATGAACCGCTGCTTTTGATTTAGAAACAACAATTATACACGACGATGAAATTTACCGCAATTATTGAAAAGGGAACCGACGGGATGTACAGCATTTACGTCGATGGCATGAAAGATCATGGCCTTTATGGAAGCGGCCAGACAGTAGAGAATGCGAAAGAAGATATGATGGCAGCGCTTGCTGAAATGGTCGCTATGTATAGGGATAATGGCAATAAGTTGCCCAAGGAGTTGGATAATCCGATGTTTGTTTATAAATATGATATTGCTTCGATATTCAATTATTTCGATTGGATAAACGCCTCTCAGGTTGCCAAGAAGTCTGGGATAAACCCCTCATTGATGCGCCAATACAAAAGTGGCATTGCGCTTGCATCGGAAAGGCAACTTACTAAAATACAGGAGACCTTGAATCGCCTTGGAAGGGAGTTGAGTGCGGCAACATGTGTATAACTGGATTTCGTTTATTGAGAATGGTTACTTAAACCAACAAATTATTCCTTGGATGAAAGCGCAAAATCTGATCCCGCAGGTAGGTTTTGTCCATGTGGGTGTAAATTTCCGTGGTCTGAATGCTTTCATGGCCGAGCATCTGCTGGATCACGCGCAGATTAGCTCCGCCTTCCAGTAAATGCGTGGCAAAGGAATGTCTGAACGTGTGCGGACTGATGGTCTTGGTGATGCCGGCCAAACCCGCTAAATGCTGGATGATTCGGAACACCATGGAACGGCTTAATCCCGACCCTCGCCTATTGAGAAAAACATGATCCTCTTGACCCTTTTTGATGTCCAGCGCAGAACGATCGGGCATCCAGAGCCTGATTTCACGGATGGCCCGCTGCGAAATCGGCACCAACCGCTGTTTGCTGCCTTTGCCTTCCACCAGCAGATATTCCTCCTCGAAATAACAGTTCGAAAGCTTTAAAGTCACCATCTCGGAAACACGGAGTCCGCAACTGTAGAGAGTTTCCAGCATGGCTTTGTTGCGCTGTCCCTCTTTGGAAAATAAATCGATACACCCTATTATACGGTCAATTTCCTCCACGCTCAGGACTTCGGGCAAATGCCGACCCAGCTTGGGTGCATCGACGAGTTCGGTCGGATCAACCTGCAGATAATCTTCCAAGAGCAGGAAGCGGTAAAAGGATTTGATACCCGAAAGAATTCTAGCCTGAGAACGAGCGTGAATGCCACAATCGCGAAGTTGGCATAAAAACTCCTCCAGATCTGTGGATTTCAGCAAAAGCAATTTTTCGACCTTTCCGGAATAGTCCACCAATTTTTGCAAATCAGAAAGATAGGCATCGACTGAATGCTTGGAAAGCGACTTCTCCAACTTCAGGAAGGTGACGTATTTTCGGACGATTGGGTGCGCTGTTTCCATAGGGAAGGCTTCAATTTAAAAATATTTCGTACCTTTGTATCGTGGGTTGTTTTTCTGCACACGAATATACAAAAATCCGGTGTAACCATGCTTAAGATTGCCATTATCAACGGTCCCAACCTCAATTTACTGGGAAAAAGAGAGCCTGGCATTTACGGGAACCAGTCTTTCGAAGACTATCTGGAAGAACTTAAAAAGCGCTTTCCCCAGGTGGATTTTTTATATTATCAGTCCAACCATGAAGGTTCACTCATTGACAAGATCCAGGAACTGGGTTTTCAGTACGATGGAATTATCCTGAACGCAGGCGGGTATACCCATACCTCCATTGCATTGCATGATTGCATCAAGGCGGTATCAACGCCTGTCATTGAAGTGCATATTTCGGATATTCGGAAGCGTGAAGCGTTCCGCCATGTTTCGATGATTGAAGCAGCCTGCAAGAAAACTTTCGCCGGATTCGGCATGGATTCCTACCGCATGGGAGTGGATGCCATCTTAAAACTTGTTCATTATTAGGTTTTTAAAATAAAGGTTTATGACAAAACGCACAAAAATTGTAGCGACAATTTCTGACAAACGCTGTGAAGTGGATTTCATCCGGGAATTATTCGAATCGGGAATGAACGTTGTCAGAATGAATTCAGCCCACTTGGGAGAAGAAGGCTTCAACATGATCATCAATAACGTACGGGCAGTTTCTTCCGAAATCGGCATCCTGATGGATACGAAGGGGCCAGAAATCCGAACAACTGCCAACAAGGATGACTCAACCATTTCCATAAAAACCGGGGACCGTATCCGCATTGCAGGGGACCCCAAGGGTATCACCACTTCTGAAATCATTTATTGCTCCTACCCGAATTTGGTAAATGACCTGTCCGTCGGCACCGACCTGCTCATCGACGATGGCGAGATTGACTTGCTTGTCGTAGAGAAAGCCAATGATTATTTGGTGTGCGAGGCACAAAACGACGGTAAATTGGGAAGCCGCAAAAGCGTGAACATTCCCGGAGTACGCATAAACTTGCCTTCACTCACTGAGAAAGACAAAGTAAATATTCAATTGGCCATCAAATACGATGTGGACTTTATCGCCCACTCTTTTGTGCGCAACAAGAAAGACATTCTGGCCATCCAGGAAATCCTGGACGAGAACATCAGCCCCATCAAAATCATCGCCAAGATTGAAAATCAGGAAGGCGTCGACAATATTGACGAAATCCTCGAAGTGGCTTATGGCGTAATGATTGCCCGTGGTGATTTAGGCATTGAAGTGGCTCAGGAAAAAATCCCAGGTATCCAACGCATGCTCATCCGCAAATGCGTGGAAGCTAAAAAGCCTGTGATTGTTGCCACCCAGATGCTACATACGATGATCCAGAATCCGCGTCCCACTCGTGCTGAAGTGACCGACGTGGCCAATGCCATTTATTATCGCACCGATGCACTGATGCTCAGTGGGGAGACCGCTTACGGCAAATACCCTGTGGAAGCCGTGAAGACCATGTCAAAAATTGCTGAAGAAGCGGAAAAAACGAAAGTGAGCGCCAACGATATTCAGGTTCCCATGCCGGAAGCCAACATGGATGCCACTTCCTTCCTTGCCCAACAGTCGGTAAGGGGAGCCACTTTACTGAACGCCGATGCCATCATCACCGATTCCTATACCGGAACGACTGCCCGCTACCTTGCTGCCTTCCGTGGCAAGAACCCAGTTTATGCCATTTGCTATAGGGAGCGTACTGTCCGACAATTGGCGCTTTCATACGGAGTTTTCCCGATTTATCAGGAAATCCGGAAAAGCACCCGCGTCTATCTGGTTGCCGCTTTGAAAATGCTTATCCAAAAATCATTCCTCACTGGAAGTGAAATGGTCATCTACCTGAGCAGCAGCTTTGGAGTTGCTGGCGGGACGAGCTTCCTGGAAATAAATCACGTGGACACGATCATAAACAACGCCGATCATTTCCTCCTCCCCAATTTCCCTGCTGAATCCTCATTATAAAGGCTATGAATGCCGAACTGGAGCAGTACTTGCTGGATCATACGGATCCTGAACCTGTCTTGTTGCAGGAACTGAGCCGTGACACCCACGTAAGGATTTTGAACGGCCGGATGGTTTCCGGTCACTTGCAAGGCCGATTGTTGGTGATGTTGTGCCGGATGTTAAAACCCAAAAAGGTACTCGAACTGGGCACCTTTACCGGTTATTCGGCCCTTTGTTTCGCCGAAGGCACAGCAGAAGATGCCGAAATCCACACCATCGAAATCAACGACGAAATCGAGGATCAGGCACGTTACTGGTTCAGCCGATCTGAGTTCGGGCATAAAATTCGGATGCACATCGGGGATGCACTGCAAATCGTTCCTTTATTGGCTGAAACCTTCGATCTAGTGTTCATCGATTCAGACAAAAGAGACTACAAAGCCTGCTACGAAACCGTTCTGCCAAAAGTTCGGCCCGGAGGTTTCATACTGGCTGACAATACGCTTTGGGGCGGGAAAATCCTTGATGAAATTGATCCGAATGACGCCCAGACTCTTGCGATTATTGAATTTAACGACTACCTTGCGAACGATTCGCGGGTAGAAAAAGTGCTCCTTCCGCTACGGGACGGGCTCACACTCATCCATAAAAAACTCTGCTAAAAAAATAGTAACGATGGATACCACCAGACAAAATAAAGTAAACCGCCTCCTGCAAAAAGAATTGAGCGACGCCTTCCTAAAACAGGCCAAAGGCTTGCACGGCGTAATCATTTCAGTGAGCCAAGTTCGGGTAAGTCCGGATTTGGGTGTTGCCAAAGCCTATCTGAGCATATTTCCGACCGAAAAAGGCCCAGAAATTATCAAAAACATCCAGGACAACACCCGCGAAATCCGTTACGACTTGGCGGCCAAAGTACGCTTTCAGCTGCGAAAGATACCTGAACTGTACTTCTACCTCGACGACTCGCTCGATTACGCTGAAAACATCGACGCGCTGCTTAAAAAATAGACTGTTACATACGATTTTACTCTGACAAAGGTGTTGATAGGATTCAACACCTTTTTTATTGTATTAAGTGTTCTAAGACAATATAATACACCCTTCTGAAATATGTGGACGAAAAAGTACCTTTTGAGCAAAACGGATATATCTTTAGCCCTTGGACCTTAAATTATTAATACAGAGAAAATGAAAAAGTCTACCTTATTTCTACTTACCTTTCTACTTACCTTTCTACTGGCCGGCCCTCTGGTAAATGCCCAGATCACCATCGATCAAATCTCCCGATACGGGAACTCTACTGAACAAAGTCCAACTGGTATGTGTATTTCCAATTCGAACCTTTACATTGCTGGTTCGGATGCAGGACAAACCATGATTCTAAAATTTGGAACCGAGAATCTGAACATGTTGGTTTGGAACATTAAATGGCCGAACATCACATCTCCTGGTGGTGAAATTTTAGGCGGTGTTGCAGTTGATGCCAATGGTCTTTATGCATCTGGCGGCAGTTATTCTCAAACAACGGATGCCTCAGGAGAAAAAGAACAAAAAAGCATTGTTTGCAAATTCTCTTTGAACGGTGCGACAGGTTCTGGAGTCGGAGGTGCTGATTGGATAACTAAACCAACCATCTTTCCATATCAAGGAACTGAAAACTTCTATGGAAATCTGATCAATACGGAAAATGCCGTCAATTACATTTACAGCTATGGCATAGCGCAGGAAAACGGGAACAACAGTACCGCTATGCTAACCAAACACGACACCAATGGGACTTTAATCTGGAAGGAAGTAGTGGGAAGCACTACTTCGGGTAGTCAGAACGCTCCAAATGCCATTTGCATTTTGAATAACAACCTCTACCTAGGCGGGAGTGAAGACCATTTCACATTGTGGAAATCGGATTTGGCTGGCAACAAAATCTGGAGTAAATCGACAGAGACCACAGTCATTTCATGCATGAACGGACTTTGCTCCTCCGATAAATTCCTTTTTGCAGCAGGTTATGAAGAAAATGCTGGAAGAGGAAAAGAGGCAGTCATCGTTAAGTATGACGAAAACGGAAATGTGATTTGGAAAAAAGTTTGGGGAGGAAGCCTGGATGATGTAGCCAACGGCATCGAATTCCTTGACAATACCCTTTGGGTTGTTGGTGAAACCTCGAGCTACGGCGCTGGAGGAAAGGATGCCTTCATTCTTAAACTGAATGCTATGAATGGTTCTGTCGAAGATTCTGTTTTCTATGGAGGGGCCGAGGACGATGCGGCAATTAAAATCTTGAAGGACGGGCAGGCAGTATTTATCAGCGGCACATTCAAGGGCAGCGCTGTATTTGGGTGCTCAAACTTGACCAGCAATGGTGACAAGGATCTGTTTCTTTTAAAAATGAAAAGCGCGTCATCTTTGCGTGCCATCCCAGTGACCGCAGATGCCAACACGGTCATCCTGGATCATTTTAATGCAGCAACCCTTGGAGAAATGGTAGGTACCGAAAAGTATGTCCCAAGTGTTACCGGACTTTCACAAGCTATAGAATTTTCAAATCGCGGCAACTTTGTAATTTACAATAAGTCCGTAAATCTGGAATCGACTGGAACTGTAGAAATGTGGGTGTATCCAAAAAACTATTCCAGAGGTTTGTTGGACATCAACTGGAATTATTCCAAAACAGACCCTCCCTCTGGACATGTATTTCATCTGCAGTTGGATTCCGTTGGCAAAATCTTCCTTAGCAATTGGGGATCCAGTGTTAACAATACGTTTCATGGAAATGCACGGATTCCGCTAAACACCTGGACACATATAGCAGTTACTTGGGGCGATTCCACCAAAATCTATTTAAACGGCAAGTTGGATATGGCTTCCAGTCTGCTTTTAAGACCTGCCATCAGTCCGCAGGGTTATTTTTACTTGCCTTATTGGGGCGATAGCACGATCTATTTTGACGAATTCCACGTTTCGAATGTTAAACGGACTCCTGCAGAAATTGCATCTAGAGTCCTTACAGTACTGGGACATGCAATTTTGACAGATTCAACAACCCTTGTTGCAGGGAAGTCAATTACATTGCCCATAAATACCACATTCATAGACTGTTCTGATGCTGTAATATCTTACCAATTCAAATTGGATTATGATACTGCAAAACTTGAATTCGAAAGCTATTCTAAAGTAAACACTCTATCCCAAAATGGAATAGTGAATATCAACCAATCGGTAAAAGGGATCTTAAAAATTGGTTATATCGGATCTGAAATCCTCAGAGGGGAAGGAACGCTTCTCAATCTTCAATTTAAATCCATCAATATTGGACGAACAACTCCAGTTCTGGCAAATTTCCTTTTCAATACGGATACCGTAAAATCGATTTCAAACGGTGCAATACGCATTTTCGCACGCTACGGAGATGTGGATGGAAATGAGCACATTCAGGCATACGATGCTGCATTGGTTTTGCAAAACTCCGTCGGTCTGGATCCAATGCCATCCATTGATCCGATTCCATGGTCAAGTTGGAGGGTGGAAACGGGTGATGTAGATGGTAATGGCATCCTTTCTGCGAATGATGCAGGATTGATACTACAAAAGACCATCGATCTCATCACAACCTTTCCGACAGAAGGACTGCATGCACTCCTAAGATCTGCGATTGTTAATGATGCGGATGTAACAGTCGCCCAGGAAGGTAATAACCTAGTATTTAAATCTCATGGCGACCTGATTGGCCTTAATGTTACGCTAGCTGAAAACTTCGGCTCTCTTGGTACTCCTTTGATACTGGACAACACGATGATGAAAGCGACTAACATCAATGCAAGTTCGTACAAAATTGGACTCGCTACAACAACTCCACCTGTTGAAGGGACAGCATTTATGACCATTCCAATCCTTGATGCATCGGCTAAGGAACTAACAATTAAATTAAATGTCAATGCAATAGAGAAGACGGTTAGAGCCAATATTGTGACTGGCATCATTTCAATAACGAATAATGAAATTCAGGTTTATCCCAACCCTGTAAAGGAAAACCTGACTATTGATTTGGGCTTGATAACCCTGAAGGGTCATTCCATCAGAATTATCAATCTATTGGGCCAAACGGTTTATGCTTCACCCATTAAGAGCTCTCAGACAAACATCCAAATGAAGGATTTCCCAAGCGCTGGGATATACAACCTTTTGGTGATTGACGGAGAAAAAAATATCATACTAAGCAAAAAGATAGTGAAACAATAGTACTTAATTTCGCTGAAAGAAAAGAGTGGTAGAAATATCACTCTTTTTTCATATGGTATCCTTTAGACGGCAAATATTTGAGTATTTTTACAGCGCAAATTTTTTAATACTTGTAGTAACATTGAATCTACCGCTGCACATCGCCAGACGCTATCTGTTTTCACGGAAAACACACAATGCCATCAACATCGTATCACTTGTTTCCGTACTCGGAGTGGCGATCGCAGTGGCTGCGTTGGTTTGCGTCTTGTCGGTCTACAACGGATTTCAGAAGTTGTTGGGCGACATGTACAGCAGTTTCGACCCCCAGATCAAAATCAAGGTGGTGGAAGGTAAGACCTTCGTGACCAACACGGCTGATTTCGCAGCGATCCGAAAAGACCCTTCGGTGGCGGTTTTTTGCGAAACCTTGGAGGAAAATGCGCTGGTTCAGTACAAGAATGCACAGACCAGCGCCACCATCAAAGGCGTTTCGGACAATTTCGGGAAGTTGACCCAGATCGAGAAACTGATGTCCGCCGGGAATTTCACGTTGAAAGATGCCAACTTCAACTATGCTGTTGTCGGTGTGGGATTGGCCGGAATCCTAGGAACAGGAAGTTCCTTCATAGACCCCATTACCATCAATGCCCCCAAGCGCATCGGAACCATCAATCTGGCCAATCCGGCTGCTTCTTTCACGACAGCGGACATTCTGATCAGTGGCACCTTCGGTATCAATCAGCCCGACTACGACAACAACCTGATGCTGGTCCCCCTTTCTTTTGCCAGGGATCTTTTCGAATATACGGATGAAGTGACGGCTGTGGAAATCCGCTTAAAGGATGGTGTAGCTCCGGAAAAGGTCATTAAACGCTTCTCTAAGATGCTGGGTAAGAACTTCACCGTTCAGGGTATTGCTGAACAAAAAGCCGACTTCTACCGCATCAACCGCATTGAGAAATGGATGACCTACCTCATTCTGTCCTTCATTTTACTGATCGCTTTGTTCAATGTCATCGGGTCGTTGTCGATGCTGATCCTTGAGAAAAAGAAAGATGCGACGACCTTGAGCCAACTCGGTGCCAGTCAACAGACAATTCGCCGCATATTCCAGTTGGAAGGTTGGTTGATTGCGATGAGTGGTGCATTTCTAGGCATCCTTTTAGGATCGGTTCTATGCCTGTTGCAACAGCATTTTGGTATGCTTAAACTTGGCGGTGGAGGAAATTTTATAGTAGACGCCTACCCTGTTCAGCTAATGGTCAAGGATATCTTGCTGGTTCTGGGGACCGTGTTCATCATCAGCATTCCTTCCACTTGGTGGCCAGTACAGGCTTACGTCCGTAAATCCGAACGTGTAATTGCTGACAGTGACGTGTAAAAACGGAGTAACATGGCAGCTGTCAAAAAAAAGCAACTTGTATTGCTCCCCTTGTTCCTGTTGATTGTCCTACAATTGCACGCCCAGATTCCCCACGGCTCTTCCAGACCGCTGCCCATAGGAGCGGAGAAATCCTCTAAACTACGTTCAGCCGTCGATTTTTTTGTGGAAATGCCTTCACTGGACACCGATTCCGCCCGATATATCGATGATCTGCCAGGGAATCGGGTGGGTGGCCTTCGTTTCGCCCATACCTTTTTTACCGACCTTTCACCGGAGAATTCGGGCATTGTTTTCAATGCCGAAGATGGCAGCCGTATTTGGAAAGTAGGTATCCGTTCAAACGGAGCGTTTTCCCTAAATGTGCTGTTCAGTGAATATGAATTGCCCGAAGGGGCTACCGTTTTTTTATACAACCCTGACCGATCTGTGGTTTTAGGTCCATTTACCCGTGAAAACAGGCCCGATGGCGGTGAGTTCCCGATTGCGCCAGTGGATGGGGACGAACTCATCGTGGAATATCATGAACCAGCCAATGTTGAATTTACAGGCAAACTCCGAATCACGGAAGTCAATCACGACTACCGGGGCTTATGGTGTAATGCTTGCCCGAGGTTCAATTCACTGAACATGCCCTGTCTGCCGGATGTTTCCTGCAACTCAGCCCTGGACACCATTGCCAGAAGCGTCTGTCTGCTTATCATCAACGGAAATACGTATTGCACCGGCACCCTGCTGAACAATACCGCCAAAGATGGGAAGCCCTATCTGATCACTGCCTCGCATTGCCTAAGCAACAATGCGAGTTACGGAAGTCGTATTGTCGCATTCCTGAATTACGAGTCGCCCCACTGCGACAAACGCATTCGCGGTTCGGAAGAATTTTCCGTTTCTGGCAGCGTATGCAGAGCACTCAGCAATGAAGTGGATTTTGCACTGGTCGAATTGTTGGAAACGCCACCCTCCGATTATCGGCCTTGGCTAGCGGGCTGGTCTCTTAGCGATGAAACAAAAAGCGATATGCCTTTCACGGGCATTCATCACCCAAATGGGGACACCAAGAAGTATTGCATTGAAGAAGATTCCATTGTCAAAGCGGACTGGCCTTCTTCAGCGGATGGCATTTCCGCCAGAAATCACTGGTATATTGAAAAATGGGAAGTCGGTCATACTTGGTCGGGATCTTCTGGAAGTGGCCTTTTTGACAAAAATCGGAGATTCAGGGGAGGCTTGTCTGGAGGGGACTCAGGTGGTGCAACGGGTTGTGGTGCCTATACCGAAGGGGATTATTATTTCAGATTTAACAGAGCATGGAGCCAATACCCCGACTCCTCCAAACAGCTGAAGCATTGGTTGGATCCTCTCACCCCAGACAGTTTGCCCTTCACAACACAAGCGCTGGATGGTATGGACCCCTATTCGAAAAATCCAGCATTACGCATCAGCAATATTCAAAAGTCTGACTCGCTGGGTAAGGTTTCTATCACGAATGGTTGGGGCTCAACATTCGGGCACAATAGTTTAGGGACAACACTCTTTGCGGAGCATTTCACCGTCCAGGATTCCAGTATGATTCTGGGGACTTATCTGGTGGTTGGTAAAGGGAACAATAATTCCGGAAATCCTGTATATATCATCGTTTATGCCGGGGGAGAAACGCCTGGTGAAGTGTTGGGAAAAGCATTGTTGAACCCCAATTATACCGATTTCGTCAGTGGCGGATTTGTTACAAAAACGAAGTCTTATTTTACCAATAGGGAGAACTTTGTGCGCTTCAACAAGTCGGTTTCAGCAGGAAAAGATTTTTACATCGGATACGAACTGCATTATCCGATCACTGCTGTTGAAGACACTTTTTACCTGTATGGAGCCATTCGAAGCAGTAGTTTGAACACTGCGTTCTTCAAACTCAGCAGAAATTGGTTCCCCTATTCGATGCATTCTACAAATCCACAGAATACGTCACTCTGGATTGAGCCTATTGTTGCCAAGGACACGACGAGTACGATAAAGGATACCTCAGTCTACATCTCTGCTCTCCAACCAATTGTTGCATGGTCGGCAGCCGACTCCCGGCTGATCATCGCATTCCCCAATCAATGGATTGGCACGACAGTGGCAGAAGTGATAGATCTTTCCGGAAAAATCATTTTTAAAACCGTGCTTACCCCACCGATCGGCTCCATTTACTTCAGCGATAAATCACCAAGGTTACTTTTGATTAGACTCAACAACGGCAAAACGGTAGCCACCCAAAAGGCAATGATCGGGTTTGAATAAGGAGGCTTGAATTACTTAACTTATTATAAATTATTTTATTCACACGGTTTTTTATTAACACTACCCATTTTATTTTGCAAAAATTTTATACTTTTGTGTCTCGCATTCATAACAACCTCAAAAATAAAAGAACACATGAACAAAAAGATCTCCCTGTCAGTCCTCTTGACAAGCATGTTGTTGCTGACTTCCTGTGCCGGTAAATTTATTCCGACCAGCGATAATTTTACAGTGACTCCCCAAGTGCTTGTATCTGAAGGTGGCAAAGTCAACGCAACGGTTGACGGAAATTTCCCTGCGAAGGCATTCCCCACTACTGCTATCGTTACCATCACCCCGGTTCTCAAATACAACGGTGGTGAAACGGAAGGCACTCCCATTACCCTTCAAGGGTCAAAAGTGAAAGGAAACAACAAGGTAATCGCCAACAAGACTGGTGGTACGTTCAGTGTCAGTTCCGTATTCAATTACACTCCGGCCATGGCCAAATCGGAATTGTACGTTCGTTTCACCACTACTATCGGAAAGAAAACCGTTGCCACTCCTGAAATCAAGGTGGCCGATGGTGTCATTTCTACCGAAACATTGGCTAACGCTTTGACCGGTAAGGGTTCTATGGCTACAGACAAGTTCCAACGCAACATCAAGGAAGCTCAGGATGCCAGCATTCTGTTCTTGATCGAACAAGCTAAGATTCGTGACACGGAATTGAAAGGTCAGTCTGTTGCTGATTTGAATGCTAAAATCGCTGCTACAGCAACAGATGCCACCCGTAAAATCACCGGCATTGAAGTCTCATCCTATGCTTCGCCTGACGGTTCTATGGAACTGAATGAAAAACTGGCCAGTGATCGTGAAAAAGCTACGGTTGCCTTCCTGGAAAGCACCCTGAAGAAAGTAAAAGCCAACAGTGCCATCGATGCCAAATTCACGGCTGAAGACTGGGATGGCTTCAAAGACCTCGTCAGCAAATCCGACATTCAGGACAAAGACCTGATTCTCCGGGTTCTTTCCATGTACAGCGATCCGGAACAACGCGAAGAACAAATTAAAAACATGTCTTCCGTATTCAAAGTATTGGCTGAAGAAATCCTTCCGCAACTTCGTCGTTCCAAAATGACCTTAAACGTGGACATCATCGGCAAAACCGACGAACAACTGAAAGACATGGCTTTGAGCAATCCTACTGCTTTGAACCTGGAAGAACTGCTTTATGCTGCAAGCTTAGTAAAAGGTGCAGACCAAGCTAAGGTTTATACCGCCGCTGCCAACCAGTACCCCAATGATTACCGTGCATTCAACAACCTCGGCGCCATTGCTTTGAAAGCCGGCAACCTGACTGCTGCCAAAACCAACCTTGATAAGGCTTATGCTTTGAGCAAAACGCCGGATGTGAACAACAACTTGGCCATCTACTCGATTGCTACCGATGCTCCTGCCGCAACTGTTGATTCTTACCTCGGTGCTGCCGGTGGTGCAGAAGGGACTAACGAAACCATGGGTGTTCAATACCTCAAGAAAGGTCAGTATGCAAAAGCCGTTCAGGCCTTCGGTGATACCAAATCCAACAATGCTGCATTGGCTCAATTGTTGACCAAAGACTACAGCAAAGCTAAATCCACCTTGGATGCAGTTGCCAACCCAACGGCTGAAACCAGCTATCTGAAAGCCATCGTAGGCGCCCGCACCAACAATAAGGATCTTGTGATTAGCGGTTTGACTGGAGCTGTCAAGGCCGACAAAAGTTACGCAAAGAAAGCTCAAAACGACCTTGAATTCTCCAAGTTCGTTACTGATCCTTCCGTAGCTGCTATTCTGCAATAGCCTTCCTACAAGTACATACTAAAAATGGGAACTCTTTCGGGTTCCCATTTTTTATGCGTAAAAAATGATTTAGTTTTCCGGTTCTTTCCAGTCTCCGTTTGCACGTATCAATTCAATCAGTTTATCCAATGCCATTTCAGTCGGGATAGACCGTTCCACACAATTCTGGCCTTTATACAAGGAAACCTGCCCCCTGCCGGCACCGACATATCCATAGTCGGCATCGGCCATTTCACCAGGACCATTGACAATACAACCCATGATGCCAATCTTGAGACCTTTCAGGTGGGAAGTGCGCTCCTTGATTTGTGCAATGACTTTCTGAAGGTCAAACAAGGTTCGTCCACAACTGGGGCAGGAAATGTATTCGGTCTTGCTTACACGCATTCTGGTGGATTGAAGTACACCGAACATGATGGAAACCTGATCGTCGAATTTGCTGTGGTAAGCATTTCCTGATGCAGTGTTCCAGAAAACCCCATCCCCGAAACCATCAATGAGCAGGGCTCCCAATTCCAACCCAGCCAGCAATTGTTCCTCTTCAAGGTCTTTGGCCGTAGAGCGAAGACTCAGTACGACAGGCATGCGACAGCCCTCGTTGAGCAGCGTATGAAAAGCGGCACGCAACTCAGCCACCGAGTTCGCCTGCTCACTTTGGAGCATCAGAACGAGGTTGGGTATGGTTTTTAAGTGTTGCAAAAAGGGTGAGGAGAACTCGTCCAGCGAAATCCGTAAAAATTTCACAGGAGCTGAAGATGACTCAAGCAATTTGCGTTCAGCTGTATCAAATATGGGCAGGGCATTCGGTTGTCCCTGCCAAGCTTTGGCTTCGCAAAGTTGCACCAAACCATCCGGTCGGAGGGTCACGCTTTTAGCCACATAGACAAAATCGGGCTTCAAAACTGCCTTGGAAAAATTAAGGTCTGTTTCGGTGACATCGGCCACCACGACTGGGACTTGACCGGCTCCGAAGGGACCAACGGCGTCGGTTTCCCGACGGTGAAAAGAGAACGGGTCAAAGCCCGGGAAAGGTTTTACATCGATATCGGCAACTTTGGAGCGGGCTTCTACTAATTCCACCAATTGTCTGGCTACCGGAACCTCTCGTTCGGGATCTTCGCTGAGCGAGACACGAATGGTGTCACCGATGCCATCCATCAGCAAGGATCCGATTCCGACTGAAGATTTGATTCTGGCGGCTTCGCCATCTCCAGCCTCCGTGACCCCCAGATGAAGGGGGAAATGGAGGTCCTCGGCATTCATTCGTTCCACCAGCAGGCGAACGGCCTGAACCATGACCAACACATTGGAGGACTTCATGGAAATAGCTACATCGGTAAAGTTTTCTTCCGTACAGAGTCGGAGGAATTCCATACAGGATTCCACCATGCCGGCAGGAGTATCGCCATAGCGGCTGAGAATGCGGTCGGACAATGAGCCGTGGTTTACACCGATGCGAATGGCGGTTTGGTGTTCCCTGCAGATGTTTAGGAAAGGGACGAAACGGTCACGAATCTTTTGCAGCTCATGTGCGTACGCTTCCTCGGTATATTCGTGAGTTGCGAAGGACTTGGACGGATCGACGTAGTTCCCAGGATTAATCCGGACTTTTTCCACCGTCAAAGCGGCAGCATCGGCAGCTTTGGGGTTGAAGTGAATGTCGGCAACCAGCGGCGTATCGTAACCGTCCGCGCGCAATGCCATACGGATATTCGCCAGGTTTTCAGCCTCGCGGACTCCTTGCGCTGTCAGGCGGACATAGTCTGCGCCGGCGTCGATGATGCGTTTGCATTGCTCCACACTGCCCTGTGTATCCATGGTCGACGTATTGGTCATGGATTGTATCCGAATCGGATTGCTGCCGCCAAGCGGTGTATTTCCGATGCGAACCGGCGTCGTCAAGCGACGGTTATACCGAAACAGATCGGAACAGTACATGCGTTAATTGGTCTTGTAATCGAACTTGATGGCAGAAAGCTCTTCGTTGGCCTTGACAATTTTCTTTTTGAGACCAACCTTGTATTCAGCCAGTTTTTCCTGCAAAGATGGGTCACCTACAGCCAGAAACTGAACAGCCAGGATACCGGCATTCAGGGAACCGTTGATGCCAACGGTAGCAACCGGAATGCCCGGAGGCATTTGTACAATGGCCAACAGCGCGTCCATTCCGGCAAGACTGGCGCTGATGGGCACACCGATGACTGGAAGCGTGGTGTTGGCTGCAATGAAGCCACAAAGATGAGCAGCCATGCCAGCAGCAGCGATAATGACTTTAATACCGCGACCTGCTGCATTCTTTGCAAAGGATTCCACTTCTTCCGGGCTGCGATGCGCGGACAAGGCGTTGATTTCAAACGGAATCTTAAAATCGTTGAGTAATTCGGCCGCTTTTTCCATGACTTTGTAGTCGGAAGTGCTGCCCATGATGATACTTACAACTGGTTGCATGTGCCTATTAATGAATGATTTGAGAATAGGCTTCCGGAGAAAGCAGGCTGTCCGTTTCGGCAGGATTGTTAAGCTTGATGCGGATCATCCAACCTTCACCATACGGATCATCGTTGATCAGTTCGGGTTTGTCTTCCAACATCTTATTGATGTCCAGAACTTCGCCTGAAACAGGCATGAACAGATCGGAAACTGCTTTCACAGCCTCAACAGTGCCAAAAGTGCTTTCCATAGCAATGGAATCACCAACAGCAGGCAGTTCAACATAAACGATTTCACCCAACTCAGTTTGAGCATAGTCTGTAATTCCAATCAAGGCTTCGCTGCCTTCAATTTTGATCCATTCGTGGTCTTTGGTGAACAATAAGTTAGCAGGTACGTTCATTTTTTTAGTATTTATGTGTGTATAATGTTGTTCAGGGAATCAAATAATACGTTGTTGCCACCGAAGCGGCACCCAGCAGAAAACCACAGCAAACCTGGCCCATAGTGTGGGCTTTGAGATACAAGCGGCTCGATGCCTGCACGCCTGCCAGCAGGAACAGTATGGACAGTATGAATAAGGGATTGATAGCCTCCTGAAGGCAAATCAAAATTGCTGAACCGATTACGCAGCCGAAAGCCATGGTGTGTGCACTGATCTTCCATTTGAGCGTAATGAAAAACGCCAGAATGGTGGATAATATGGACCCAATGAACAATTTGATGATCCACCAGGGCATTTGAACCCGATAAAGCAGGTAACAACCCGCAGCGGATGAAATCAAAACGATCAGGTACGGAAAAATCCGCTCAGTCCGCTTCGACACATCCAAATCGGAAATATGACCACTCTTCATCAACAGGAATATGCCCAATGCTGGAAAGAGCCCCATGTTCAGTCCGACAATGCCCTCCACGTAGAGTCGGTAGCTCATGGGCAACTCACCAAAGACGCCTATGTTCAGGAGCAGAATCGTTCCGAAAAAAGGCAAGGTCAGCGGGTGCAGTATGCCAGAGATTAGTTGTTGGGTTTTATGCATATAGGTGTTTTATTATAGTTCACGTCTTAATCTTGCCACCGGTATTTCCAGTTGGTCTCTGTATTTTGCCACCGTACGGCGGGCAATCTGATACCCCCGCGCTTCAAGGATATCACAAAGCTGCTCGTCGGTCAGCGGTTTTTGTTTGTCTTCCTCTTCGATGTTGGATCGAAGTATGTTTTTAATTTCCATGGCTGAAACCTCCTCACCCGAGTCCGTTTGCATGCCTTCTGAGAAAAAGAATTTCACCGGATAAATACCGAATTCGGTTTGTATGTATTTGCTGTTGCTCACCCTTGAAATGGTGGAAATGTCGTATCCTGTCCTCAGGGCGATGTCCTTAAGAATCATCGGTCGAAGGCTTTTTTCATCCCCATCCAGAAAAAATTCATATTGATAATCCACGATGGACTGCATGGTACGCATCAGCGTTTCCTGGCGTGTACGGACAGCATCGATGAACCATCGGGCCGCTTCCACTTTCTGGCGGGCGAACTGAATGGCCTCGCGGGCTTCGCGGGTCTGATTCTTCACATTGCACTGATAATTCTTCAGCATGATGTTGTAATCGGGGCTGACGTGGAGTTCAGGAATGGAACTGTTGTTTAAGGTCAGGTTCAACACACCGTCTTCGTTTTCGAGCAGGAAGTCGGGTGTGATTTCCTCCATGGATTCCTGAAGGGAAGAACCGTACATGCTGCCGGGTTTCGGGTTCAGCCGAACGATTTCCTGAATGATTTCCCTTAGCTCATCGTTGGTCCAGTCCATGCGTTTAAGGATCACATCGTAGTGTTTGCGGGAGAAATCTTCAAAACAGGTTTCCAGCAAACGAATGGATTTCTCGACCAGCTCTGAATTGGGTTTGCGTTTGAGCTGCAGCAAAAGACATTCTTGCAAATTGCAAGCCGCAACTCCCGGCGGATCAAAGTTCTGCACCATTCGGATGATTTCTTGAATGGTCGAAACAGGTATCTCCAGACCAAGCTGAATGGCCAGGTCGTCAGAAAGATATTCGGCATTTCGCCGCAAATACCCATCGCCATCGATGCTGCCGACCACATAATCCGCTGCCACTTTCAAAGAATCGTCCAGTTCCTGCAAATCCAGTTGCTCTTGCAAATAATCATGAAGGGAGGTATTGACCGAAACGGACACGAACTCGCGGCGTTCTTCAGGACTAGCCTTTTCCAAACGAGTTCGGTAATCGGGTATATCGTCGTCACTGGCATAATCGCCCAATGAAAAATCCTCGTTGTCTCCCTCCGGGTTGTCGAAGGTCAAGTCGTCTTCCTGTTTCAGTTCGGGGTCTTCACCGATTTCAAGGGCAGGATTTTCATCGACTTCCCGCATGATACGCTCAGCCATCTCCAGCGTAGTGACCTCCAGGAGCTTCACTTGCTGAATTTGCAGCGGCGAAAGCTTTTGCTGCATTTTTTGCGTGAGGGTTTGTCGTAGCATGCGTATATAATAGGATACAAAAATACTAAAAATCCAAGGACGACCTAACGCTAATAGCGGAAACTGCTTCCGCCAAGAAATTCACGCAACAGCGAAGTAGGTGGAATTTCAGGGTCGGAAATCGGCAGGAAATACTCTACAAAACGAAGTAAACGGTGTGCTTCTGCATATTCGGGGCAATTCTGCGGAACCTGTCTCAAAATCGGTTCCGCATAACTCTTCAAGACAGAAAACTCAAAAATGAGGGCCGAATTAAACATTGCATCAGCATTTTCCTGGAAAGGAAATATCCATTTTTCCTCCCCTTCGCGTACGCTTTCCCAACGGGAAATGGTATCCTTGGCTGAATATCCCCGATAACGGAAATCGCGTATAATCCTGCGCAACAGGCGGTTGTCTGTGGTCGGAATCCAGTTGTGGTCGTCCAGCGACATCGAGGTTAGTGCCGAAACATAGACTTTGTATTGAACATCCTGCGGAATGTCGGGCAACAGATTTGGGTTCAGCGCATGAATTCCTTCCAGAATCAACACCGTCTGTTCCGTCAATTTAAGCATATCACCCTTATATTCCTTCTTTCCTAAGGCAAAATTGAATACGGGTATTTCTACTTCTTCACCCTGTAACAAGGATTTCAATTGTTGATTGAACAATTCCAAATCGAGTGCATAGAGCGATTCAAAATCGTATTGGCCACTTTCGTCTCGGGGTGTCTGTTCCCTATTAACAAAAAAATTGTCCAATGAAATCGCCACCGGTTTCATTCCAAGGACCATCAATTGAATGGCCAGTCTTTTGGCAAACGTGGTCTTACCAGAAGAAGACGGTCCTGAAATAAGCACCATGCGAACCTTTCCACGTTGGTTGATGGCATCCGCGATGTGCGCAATTTTCTTTTCCTGGAGTGACTCGGAAATATTGATCAGGTTGGTGGATTCACCGCTCAGGCAGGATTTGTTCAGGTCACCTACATTGTTCAGTGACATGATTCTGTTCCAGTTCAAGTACTCCTTGAATACACCCAATAACTTTGGTTGGAACTCAATATCCTGCAATATGGTCGGATTGCTCCGGTTGGGTATTTGGAGCAGGGAACCGTCAAAGTACGGCGTTATGTCAAACAAATTAAGGTATCCGCTGGAGACGGCCAGTGCTCCATAATAATAATCAATATGCTTGCCCATACAGAAATAACCGCTATACAAAGAACCTTGCGTTGTGAGCAAATCGACGATGTCAAACCTTCCGCTTTCCCGGAACATTTCAACCACGACCTTAGTTTCTTCCTCGATATATTCGATGGGATGGTTGGAATGGATCAGCTCCTGAGCGCGTTTTTTGATGGCCAGCAAATCTGCCGGTTCAGTCGGACGGCCCAGATTCAGCACACAGAAATAGCCTTTTGATACCGGATGCTCCAGTTTGATCTGACATCCCGGATACAACTCGGACACTGCTGCTGAAAGTACAAACGTCAGGGTTCGCACATACGCGCGCATCCCGGAACTGCTGTAAGTGTTGATGAACTCGATTTGTTTCGGTTTGTAGAGCTCAAAATGAAGACTGACGGTCTTGTTGTTGACTCGAGCTGCGATGGCATTCGGCAGTACATCCGCTGCCATTTTCTCATAAACTTGCTTTACGGTGCTTCCCATCGGGAAAAGCTCGTATTGATTGGTGTTCAGGCAAAGAACCCGGATTGTTTTTCCCATAATTCGAAAATTGCAATTGAAGACTTTAAAAATACGAATTTAAAGCTTTCCCGGACGCTTTAAATGCTTAAAAATCGCGTTTTTTGCATAAGCCGGCCATCCAATAAACTTTTTTAATTTTTATTAGGTGTTTATCTCTGATATTTCTATTACTTTTGCGACACTTTTGAACATTTTGCAATCTTCTTATAAACTAACAAAAAACAATGAAAAAACTGAGTATTCTTTTTACCGCCGCCGTGCTCGTAATGGGCATGAGCTTCGCTTCCTGCAGCAAAACCTCTGGAAGCAAAATGAAAACCGCTGTTGACAGCCTGAGTTATGCTTATGGTGTTGGTATGGGTACTAACCTGGCCCAGAACCTGCAACAGTTCCCCGCCAAGATCAATGTAGATCTGTTCCTCGCTGTTTTTGAAAAAGCGTTGAAAGGTGACACTGCCAAACTGGCCATCACTCCGCAACAAGCGTACGAAGTATTCCAGCGCTGTTTGGCTACCGCACAAAAAGAAGCTGCCATTGCAGTTAAGGAAGATGCTAAGAAATTCCTCGCAAAGAATGCAAAAGTCGACGGTGTTAAAACCACTCCTTCCGGTCTTCAGTACATTGTCATCAAAGAAGGCAACGGTCCGAAACCTGTTGATACAGCTACTGTAAGCGTTCATTACCATGGTACGTTGTTGGACGGAACCGTATTTGACAGCTCTGTCGACCGCGGAACTCCTGCCGAATTCCCATTGAACCGTGTTATCAAAGGTTGGACGGAAGGCATTCAATTGATGAGCGTTGGTTCCAAATATAAATTCTGGATTCCTGCTGACTTGGCTTACGGTGACAATGGTGCCGGTGCTCAAGTTAAACCGGGTTCTTTGCTGATTTTCGAAGTGGAACTCCTTGGCATCAAGGGTATCACTCCAGAACCTGCAACTCCCACAATTGCTCCCGCTGCTCCCAAGAAATAATTGAAGCACTAAATAGTAAAGCGGTCAGCACCCATAATTAAGGGCTGACCGCTTTTTTTGTGTCATAATTTGAAATAAATGACCCAAAACTATACTTTTGTTCATCAAAATTGGCTTTATTGGTAAAAAACCTTTACTTTGCGATATAAAATGCTTGAACTATGAATACTCCTTTTGTCGCTGAGAAAATAGATGCCCTGGATCGTCAGATTCTAGAAATAATCACACAGAACGCTCGTGTACCTTTTAAAGATGTCGCAGCCGAATGCGGGGTCTCTCGTGCAGCCATCCATCAACGCGTTCAGCGACTCATCGACATGGGTGTCATCACCGGTTCAGGCTATACCATCAATCCCAAGACGCTGGGTTACCAGACCTGCACCTACATCGGGGTGAAACTCGAACGCGGCTCCATGTATAAGGAAGTAGTCCCTTTTCTCGAAAAGATTCCTGAAATCATCGAATGTCATTTCTGCACCGGCCCCTACACGGTGTTGGTGAAACTGCATTGCCGGGACAACGAACATCTCATGGACCTGCTGAACCGTAAGATTCAGGAAATCCCTGGTGTGACTGCTACTGAAACGCTGATTTCACTGGAACAGTCCATCAAGCGTCACATTCCGATCGAACATTTTGAGAAGTGAGCGCAGAGGTGAAGCTTGCTTCGACTATGCCGAGTCTAGAAAAATGGCTGTTTAGAATAAACGAACATTTTGAGAAGTGAGCGCAGAGGTGAAGCTTGCTTCGACTATGCCGAGTCTAGAAAAATGACTGTTTAGAATAAACGAACTTTAAAATCCTAGTAAGGAATCTACATAATTTCGGTCGTCCACAAGCTGTGCGACCAATGCTTCAACGTCCGGGAAAGCCACATCGGCACGAAACCTTTCCACAAATTCTACCGTGATCACCTGTTGGTACAGATCTCCTTTGAAATCCAGGATATGGACTTCGATGGTCACATCTGAATCTTTGTGCAGCGTCGGACGGCGACCAATGTCCAGCATGCCTTTGTAGCGCTTGCCTTTCACTTCGGTCCAAACGGCATAAACGCCAAAAGCAGGAATCAGTTTGAAGGAATCAAGTGGTTCGATATTGGCTGTAGGAAACCCGATCTGACGGCCAATCTGATGGCCACCGACGACGGTGCCGCGAAGTTGATAAATGTAACCGAGTGCAGCATTGGCTTCAGCCATTTTGCCTGCCAAAAGACTGCGGCGAATAAAGGAAGAGCTGATGGTTTCCTTTCCAGCATCATCCAACGAAAAGGGTGAAGCCTGAATAACCTCCATGCCGATTTCTCTTCCGTATTTGCAATACGACTCAAAATCATCGGAACGGTTGTTTCCAAACCGGTGGTCGAAGCCTATGACCAGGGTTTTCACGTGCAGTTCCTGCAGTAGGATTTCTTCCATGAATTGTCGGGCAGGCATTTCTGACAAGGCTTTATCGAAGGTCAGGGTTCGGATATAGTCCGCACCGGTTTTCGAAAGCTTTTCTTCCTTTTCAAAGCGGTCCGTGAGCAATTGCGGACAATAGTTGGTTTGAAGCACCGTTCTGGGATGTGGCCAGAAGCTGATGACCATCGATGGCAATCCCTTTTGGATGGCTATACGTTTGGTTTCATCAATCAGGAAGCGATGCCCCAGATGCACACCGTCGAAGAAGCCCATCGTGGCTACGCAGGCCTCGGGTTGAAGCAACTCACCCGAAAAATCCTCAAAAGGGGCTGGTTGGAAGGTCTGCATGCCCAATTCGGCAGCCGTACGGCAATTTGCAGGCGCATCATCCACCAACAATGTTTCTTCGGGCAAGATTCCTGCATCCTTCAAAACGTACTCGAAAATTGCCCGACCAGGCTTTGATAAGCCGACTTGGTACGAAAGATAGAGCTTCTCAAAACATTCGCTGACCGGATAGCCGGCATCATCGAATTCCTCCAACTTGCGGATGTGAATTGGATTGGTGTTGCTAAGCAAAAAGACACGGTATGTTTTGGCCAGTTCGTGCACCATCTGAATTTTATTCAGCGGCGTATGCAACAAAAAGGCACCCCAGGCTTCTTCAATTTGCCGGTCGGTTAATTCGACCTTGAACGTTTCACGGATTTCATTGCGGAACTGATGCAAGTCAATATCACCGTTTTCCACCTTGCCAAACGGGCCTTGATGACCGTAGGGAGTCAAATAATCGGCCACCTGCGGCAAACCGAGCGCCGCAAAAGCATCCAGGCAGGCCTGTGGTTTCAGATCAACCAGCACGCCGCCAAAATCAAAAATGATGTTTTTTATCCCTTTTAAACAAACCATAGGAGGTTTTTAGATCTTCCCCGCAAAGATACAAAGAATACACGTCAGGCCAAAGTACCCAAAAAATTTCCAGAATTTTGATGCAACGTTTTAAGTAGCGAGTGCAGAGGCGAAGCTTGCTTCGCCTCTGCCGAGTCACGAAAAACGACTGTTTAGAATAAACGAACCATTCGGCTAACTTTGTATTAACTTGCAAAATAAATCCATGCATATAAATTTAAATGGTACCGCTATGAAAAGTAAATTATTGTTCCTGAAAATCCTTTTAGTAGGATTCTTTTGGGTCTGTGTCACAACAAACTCGATTTACGGCCAAACACCGGAGAAAAAAGCAGTTGTAAGTACCGTTGTTACATACACCTGCCCGATGCACCCGGAGGTTGTCTCAGATAAGCCCGGTAATTGTCCAAAATGCGGCATGAAGCTTGTTGTTAAACCAACGTCTTCCATCCCTACAGAACTGAATACTATTTTTACCAATTCCTGCATGAAATGTCATGGAGTTGGTGGAGGTTCGTTTGCTTTGTCCATGGTCGATTTTTCCAAGTGGGATCAGTATACGGCTGTAGTGCAGGCTAAGAAAGCAAAAAACATTACTACTGTTGTCACCAATGGAAGCATGCCTCCACAGTCTTTTCAAAAAGCAAATCCGGGAGCTGTTCTTTTAAAAGACCAAATTGAATTGATTCGGAAATGGAGCGAAGCGTTGTCTGCAAAAAAATGATACTGCATAGAAACAATCTATTAACTCATTGTAAATCATAGAGTACAATTAGTCGATTTACTGATTACATTTGATCGATACTAATATTGATACTCTATGAAAAAAATGATACTCGCCCTTCTCCTGGCATCATTCAGTTTGAATGGATTCAGCACAACGTGGGAAGTTACCTCTCCAGGTTATACATTCTCACCTGCAACACTAACCATTAAGTTCGGCGATAACGTCAACTTTACTCTTGAATCGATGCATAACGCAGTCGAAGTGAGCCAAACTGTTTGGAACGCCGACGAAAATTCTCCTGAAATTGGATTTTCAGTACCTTATGGTGGAGGTACAGTTTCATCTTCGCACTTGACAGTCGGAACGCATTATTATGTTTGTACACCGCATGCAGCCCTTGGGATGAAAGGTAAAATTATTGTTCAGCCAGCCACAGCATTGGATGAAATCCTCCATGAAAGCAACGTTTCAGTATATCCGAACCCTGTCTCAGATCAATTGAACGTTCGCCTAAATTTGACAGAGTCGACGATTCTAGAAGTTAAGCTTTATGATATTCAGGGAAAGTTGGTAAATACACTTTTACCAAAAACACCGGTTTCAGGAGCGTTTTCACAAACATTTCCGATCTCGAACCAACTGGTTCCCGGTGTTTATTTTGTAAAAATGACAATGGGAAATAACACAACTTACAGAAAAGTGATTCATTTGTAATTATTGAGTAGACCATTCATGCTATGAGAAAAATGCTTTTCTTCTTAGTCCTGGGGCTCATCATTTTGGGCTTCAGCACGTGTTATTATAATAATGAAGAAATACTTTATTCCATAAATGGCTGTGATACAACAAATATTACTTTCCATGCAAAAGTTGCACCGATTTTCGAAGCCAATTGCCTTCGCTGTCACGGCAATGCAGTAGCCTTATCCAATGGAGGCGGCATCCGATTGCAAGACTATGCCGATGTAAAAGCGCACCTGGATCGCGCGTATGGTGACATGTCTCATCAACCCAACTATATACCCATGCCTTTGGACATGAGTGCTATGATTGATGAATGCTCCATCAAGAAAGTTCGCATCTGGAAAGAAGCTGGTGGTCTTGACAACTGATTTTAAGCTAATTGCCGTGAAAAATGAACTACTCTAAAAACCTTTGTCTGCTACTTGTCTGGATTTTTTCCTGCTTTTTTATGCAGGCTCAAGAAACGCACTATACCTTTGACACTTTCAAATCGACTCGGGTCCTAAATGGTCACTCCATCGAACTAATGCCCGAAGGCCAACTTGATTTCAGAGTGGAACACCGTTTCGGACGCATCAATCAGGGCTATTATGAGTTTTTCGGCCTGGATCAATCCAACACCTTTCTATCGCTTGAATACGGTATAAAGGACTGGATGCAGTTGGGCATCAATCGTGCCTCGCCGGATAAAACGGTTTCCGGATTTGCAAAATTCCGTTTATTCAGGCAAAGCTCCGGTGCCTTAAACATGCCCGTTTCAGTTTCTGCCTTGCTTGGAACAAGCGTTGTGGGAACCAAGTGGGCATTTCCCAATCGGGATAACTTATTTTCATCACGGGTAAGTTACACCAGTCAGCTTATCCTGGCACGTAAGTTTAATGAACACTTTTCGTTGCAACTCGCTCCGATTTGGATTCATCGCAATCTGGTACCGACCGTCTTGGACAAAAACGACATGTTTGCATTGGGCATTGGTTCCCGTTACAACATTTCAGACATGTCCTCCATCAATGTAGAGTATTACCCGGTTTTAAGCTCCTCCTGGAACCATCAAAACCCAAATTATCGAAACGCCCTGTCCGTTGGTTTCGACATCAAAACAGGCAAGCATGTTTTTCAACTGATGCTCTCCAATACCATGGGCATGATTGAAAAGAACTTTGTGACTGAAACCACCGGCAACTGGCTGAAGGGCGATTTGCATCTGGGGTTCAATATTTCAAGGGTGTTTTCTTTCAACTAAATTTCCTACATTGCAGCAAAAATGGAATGTTAACGAATGATGGAAAGTACTATGATTAACCTTAAGAAATTGTCTTTTAGCAAGTTGTTTATTATCACGGCAGTAGCCTTGGCGGCTTGTGAATTATCACCAGTTTATTCACAGAATGTTGCTCAGTGGCGTGGCATCAATCGTGATGGTCAATACAGCGGAATCAATCTTTTGAAAGAATGGCCGGCAAATGGTCCGGAATTACTTTGGTTCACCGAAGAAATCGGAAACGGCTATGGTGCTCCGACCATCTTAAATGATCGAGTATTTGTCAACGGGGAAACGGATAGTACGAGTTATCTGTTTGCCTTTGACTTAAAAGGTAAATTGCTTTGGAAATCGCCTAACGGCAATGAATTTACGGGGTCCGGTTTTTCGCATGGTTTTCCAGGGTCAAGATCAACGCCAACCATTATGAATAATCTGGCGTATGCCTGTTCGGGTAATGGAAGAATTGCCTGTTATGAGACTTCCAATGGGGCAGAAAAATGGGCTGTTGACATGGTTAAAGACCTGGGTGGTAGAAAAACCGAATTCGGATATTCAGAATCATTGCTCGTTGATGCTGAAAACGTGTATTGTTTCCCAGGCGGATCAACAACCAATGTTGCAGCTTTCAACCGGTTCACAGGCAAATCCGTTTGGACTTCAAAAGCGCTGGGAGACACCATGACTTTTTGTTCACCCATGCTCATCAAACTTCCCGAACGCAAAATCCTTGTGAATTTATCCCGCTATTTTCTGTTTGCAGTAGATTGTAGGAATGGAGAATTGCTCTGGTCCTATCCTATAAAAAGCGCCAAGGATGATGCAAAACATTGCAATACACCCATTTATACTGGTGGATATCTCTATTCTGTTTCTGGAGAAGATAAAGGAGATGGTACTGTTAAACTCGAATTGTCGCCCGATGGCAAGAGCGTCAAAGAAATTTGGACCAACAACCAGGTCCGGAATGCCATGGGAGGATTTGTGATTACCGATAACACGTTGTTTACCACCATCGATAAGAATGTTCTTAGAGCAGTGGAACTAAATAAAGGAACGATCGTCGATTCCGTGAAAATAAGGAACGGAAGCCTGATTTACGCAGATCATAAATTTATCTGTTACGGGAATAACGGTGAAGTGAATTTAATCAACTACGACCAAAATAAACTAACCGTTTCAGGCAAACTAAAAATTGAGAAAGGGAGCAAAGAACATTTCGCACATCCGGTTTTGGCGAATGGAGTCCTGTACATCCGGCATGGCAAGGGGCTTATGGCTTATAAGGTGAACTGATTTCAGAATACAGGTAGCAGCTGGTATATTCTTGCTGCTACCTATTTTTTTGGAACATTAGGCTGAAAAGCCCTTGCCAATTTCCCAAAATTTCCGTAATATTGCACCCGCTTTCGGCATCCTTGTCGAAACGGGCCTATAGCTCAGTTGGTTAGTAGCACCTGACTCATAATCAGGGGGTCACAGGTTCAAGCCCTGTTGGGCCCACCCCAAAAAAAAAGGTTTTGCAGAAATGCGAAACCTTTTTTTTTATCTTTGATCAAAACATTTCTGAAACAAATTTCGCTTTCGATTAAGAATGATCCAAGTTTAACTAATTCATGTGAAAAATGAGCCAATTTTTAAAATTACTGATTACACTATACTTTGTAAATTGTACTATTATTCAGGCTGAAACCATTTATTCACCGGATAATAAATTGAAATTTAGCATCCTAATTCAAAATAACCAATTGCTATATACGCTGGAAAAAGACCATCAGCTCATCATTAAGCCTTCAACTTTAGAATGCTCAGTCAATGATTTGAAATATGGTGTGGATGCGATAGCGCTAAAAGAAATCGCTAAACGAACAGAAAACACGTCTTATACCATAAGAGGAGGGCACTGCATTGCGCATAAGAACTTCCTTGGTAAGACCTTTCAAATAAACAATTCAGCAGGTGATTCTTATAGTATTGAAGTCAATGTTTATAACGACGGTGTAGCTTTTCGTTATCAGTTGAGAGCAAAAGAAGAGTCAGTAATTGACGATTTTACCACATTTACCTTACCGGATAAAACCCTAGTATGGTCACAGAATAATATTAAATATTATGAAGGATCCTACCGTCAACAATCCGTTGATTCACTTAAACCGGGGCAGTTGATGGGACCTCCTGTAACGATTCAATATCCATTTAAAAATACCTACGTCAGTATAACAGAAGCGAACGTAGATGATTTTTCAGGAATGGCTCTTGAAGTACTACCTGAAAAAACTTTAAAAGTACGAATATCAGATAGCACATCCAAAGCAGGCCTTTTTTATACGCCATGGAGAGTCATTATGGTTGGGGATTTAAACACCTTGGTCAATAATGACCTCATTAGCAATCTATCTCCAAAACCGGATTCAGCCCTTTTCCCTAAAGGGGTGAATACTGAATGGATAAAACCGGGTCGTTGTGTTTGGAGTTGGTTGGCCAACAATCGAAGTATTACGCTCAGTAATATGAAGAAATTCACAGATTATGCTTCAGAACTTGGGTTTGAATATAATTTGGTGGACGAAGGATGGAGCACCTGGAAAGACAGTACTAAGGATTCCTGGGATTTAATGAAAGAATTGGTTGACTATTCAGCAAAAAAGAATGTCAAGATTTGGTTGTGGAAAGCCTATCCCGATCGAAAAGGTATTGATGGTATCTATTTACCCGAAAAAAGAAGCGCTTTTTTCAAAAAATGTCGTGAAATTGGTATTGCTGGAGTAAAAATTGACTTTTTAAACAGTGAATCTCAGGAGATTATCAATTTTTATCAAAATGCGTTACGTGAATCGGCCGAAAATAAATTAATGATAAACTTCCACGGTTCAAATAAACCAACTGGTTTGAATTTTACGTTCCCGAATGAAATGACCAGAGAAGGTGTCCGTGGTTTGGAGAACAGGGCGCCCTGGGCTGAACAAAACACCATCTTGCCTTTCACCCGATATTTGGCTGGCCCTGCAGATTTCACTCCATTAACTTTTACCGTAAAAAGGATTGGTGAGACGACTTGGACGCATCAGATTGCCACCGCCATTATTTACACGTCACCTCTGCTTTGCTATGGTGTAAGCCCCGATGATCTGTTGAAGAATCCGGCTAAAGAATTTATTTGCTCCATTCCATCAACATGGGATGAGACCATTGTTCTTCCACAAAGTGAACTGAACAAGACGGTGATCTTTGCCAGACGAAAAGGCGAAACCTGGTTTTTAGCGGCTTTAACCAATAATGAAAATCCGGCGATGACTATTGATCTCTCCTTTTTGAAAAAAGGGAAATATCAGTGTGACATGATTAAAGATAGTAAAGATATTCAACAAAATTGTCAACTATCAAATACCGATGTTTCATCAAAAAACAAACTTGAAATAAGCATGAACAAGGCTGGTGGATTTGTTGCTAGGTTTGTATTAAAAACAAACTGATCAAATGAAAAAAAATTCACCCATCCACTTTTTAATACTCTTCTGTCTTTTTGTGATACTAGTTTTATTTCCTGTTTCAAGCCCTGTTGGGTCCACCCCAAAAACAAAGGTTTTGCAGAAATGTGGAACCTTTATTTATGAAGTAGATGTTTACAATTGAAATCCCTTTTCGCTTTTAATATCAAGCAGTTTCCCTTTTTTAAACGAACGGAGCTCCTTTTTAAGGTGAGCCTTGTTTCTTGCTGTTTGTTGAATCGGATCCAAATCGGACAGGTTGGGTTTTCCGGCATTTACCCATGCGGTGTACCAGAAATTGGCTGTTGCAGACATGGCCAAGCGGAGTTGCTTTTCGACCATTCCGTTTAATTTTTGATGGTATTGCTGGGCATAAGCGGAGGAATGCACGGGGGTATTAAATTTGGTTTTTAGGATCGATCCGGACGAGTCCAGCAAATAAACCTGTTCAACCGGGAATTGTTGATTCAATTCCCTTTCAGCCAATAATAGGGTGTCTACCAGCAAATGAGTCGCTAGGATGATGCGTCTGATTTCCTTGGGAACATCCTGGATATAAACCGCTTCTCCGATATGGAAGTTGTACTTTTCGATAAACATTTCAGGCAATTGTGATTCAAAAAAAGCATGGATGCCTGTTTGATTGGACAGTTGACCGTCGTAATTGGTGGAGGTGTGCAGGGGCATGTGGGCATCACCCAGATAATGCCCCAGATCGGCAGCCAGAAACAGTATTTCCGTTTTGTTCGTATTCTTGAATGCCTTCGTGAGCTTATCCATCATATCTTGCAGGTACCAGTTCAATATCCCATTTTGTTGTAAGAACGCATCACCATACTTCTTTTTGGCTTCAGCCAATGTGGTGGGTAAACTGTCGTACGCGGCAAAGCTTTCCAGATCGATAAAATGCCTGGACTTTTCCCATGGGTCGTTCAGGAAAAATTTCCGAAGGTCGGGTACGGTGGATTCTTGGGTGATGAAGTCGATGTGGTTGTAAAAGAAGGGTTGCATGGGAGCTGGGAGTGCCAACACTGCCGCGCGATTGATCGGCTCATGTCCGACAGGCCCCCATGATAGCAATGCGGGAGCAAGAAGTAAAAGGGCATACCCTTTCAATCTGCAAGCAGTTTGAAGAAATTTCTTTTTCATTTGAAACGTTCGAATTTGGCTGGAATAGTACTGCTAAATATACTCAATTATTACAAAACAAAAATCGGTAGCACTTCACATTCTAAAAAATGGTACTTTTGAATGTAAATAAGCACCAAAAAATACAGGAAAATCTTGTATTGCACGTATGAAGCATTTAAATCTACTATTCATGGCACCTAGAATCAATCCGTGTAAGGTTACTTCCTATCAGAAAACATTCGTCCTTGTATTTCTTTTGTTTCTTATTCCTCTTTTACATGCGCAGGGATTTCAAAAATTCACACAAATTGATCCAGCACCTTTTGCCGATAACTCCCACCATTGGTATGACATCTTTGATAAAAGCAATGTGGTCAATCCAATGCCTGGAAGGCCGCAATTCAGGCCAGATGAACTAACCAGTATTGCAGATAATATGTTGCTGTTCCAAAAAACGAACGGTGGCTGGCCCAAAAACTATGATGTATTCGCCATACTGACGGATGCGCAAAAGGACAGTGTGAAGGCTTCAGCAGATAAATTAAATACGACCTTTGACAATGGCAGCACCTACAATCAGATCGCGGCTTTGTCCAATGTATATTTAGTCACAAAAGTGGATAAATATAGAATCGGGGCTGTAAAAGGATTGAATTTCATCCTCCAATCACAGTATAAAAATGGAGGATGGCCGCAATATTATCCGTTGGAATCGAATTATAGCAGATGTATTACGTTCAATGATGGTGCGATGATGGGAATCATGGAATTGCTGAAAGGTATTCATGAAGGCAAACCTGAATACTCTTTTATTGAAAATCCGCTTCGTATGAAATTAGGAATGGCCTATTCAAAGGGTCTGGAATGCATTCTGAAAACACAGATTAATGATGCCGGCAAACCAACCGCCTGGTGTCAGCAGTACGATGAAGTGAGTCTAAAACCTGCCTGGGCCAGAAAATTTGAACCTGCTAGTATTTGCAATAAAGAAAGTGCCGACCTGGTACTTTTCTTGATGAGCATCGACCATCCAAATCAAAAGGTTATCGCTGCAGTTCAAAACGCCGAACGTTGGTTTCAGGATTCAAAGATTTACAATACAAGGGTCAAAACCATTCCTGCTGAACAGACCATCACTCCTTTCCGCGTTTCAATATCCGATAAGATAATGGTTTACGATACAACAGCGCCTCCCATTTGGACGCGCTATTATGAACTAAAAACCCACCGTCCCATTTTTTGCAACCGAGACAGCAAGATTGTTTATTCGCTTGCCGAAGTAGCACGCGAAAGGCGTGATGGTTATGGTTGGTACGTTTATGGCCCTCAACAAGTGCTTGATACATACCCAGAATGGCAAAAGAAGTGGGTCGTTGCTTCTGCAAATAAAAAAGCATGGGATAAAGCCTACTCCATCGTAAAGAATTTGAAGGAACCTAACTTTCTGGACAAACAATATTCCATCACAGCATTCGGGGCGGTCGGGGATGGCCTTACAAATAATACGGCGGCTATAAATGCAGCTATTGAGAAATGCAACCAGGAAGGTGGCGGGCAAGTGCTGGTCACAAACGGGAATTTCCTTACCGGACCAATCCTAATGAAAAGCGATGTGGACTTGCATATCGATGCAAATGCCAGCCTGGTGTTCAGCACCAATCCTTCAGACTATTTACCCGTTGTGCGAACACGTTGGGAAGGAGATGATTGCTACAATTATTCCCCGCTCATTTATGCCAATGGACAACATAATTTTGCGGTTACTGGCAAAGGTACCATTAACGGACAAGGTAGTGCAGAACATTGGTGGCCCTGGAAGGGAGGCAAAGAAACTGGATGGATGGAAGGCACTCCCAGTCAGTTGGACAAAAACAACAGGCCGTTATTAAAGAAGTACAACGATAACCAAGTACCGATTCAGGAGAGGCAGATGGGCGAAGGTCGTTATTTACGTCCTCAATTCGTCAATTTCATCAATTGCAAAAACGTTAAGTTGGAAGATTTAACGGTAATCAACTCCCCTTTTTGGATTATTCATCCGTTGCTTTCAGAAAATATCATCATACGAAACCTGACCATAAACAGCATTGGCCCAAACAATGATGGCATCGACCCTGAATCGTGCAAGAATGTTTTGATTGAAAACTGTACCTTCAATACCGGCGACGACTGCATTGCTTTAAAATCCGGAAGAGATTTCGATGGACGAAAAGCAGGCAGGCCCATAGAAAATGTGATCATCAGAAATTGCAAAATGAAGAATGGTCACGGAGGCGTTTCCATAGGAAGTGAAATCTCAGGAGGAGTCCGGAATATTTTTGTCGAGAATTGCACGATGAACAGCCCTGAGCTGGATAGGGCCATCCGATTTAAAACAAACAACAGCAGAGGAGGAATAGCGAAGGGCATCTATTTCCGCAATCTCACCGTCGGTGAGGTTGGCTTAGCCGTCGTATCCATAGAATGCGACTACCATATCGAAAGAGAAGGCCTTGGAAAATTCCCTCCGCTAGTAACGAATTTTTATGTTTCAAACCTGACTTCCCAGAAAAGCACGTACGCTTTGTGGATAAAGGGAATCGAAGGTTTCAAATGTGTGGATAACATTTTCATACGGGATTGTGCGTTTTCGGGAGCAAAAGAAAAGAATGAAATTGAGAATGTCGGAACGCTTGTTCTGCAAAATGTCTTGATTAACGGGCAACCCTTCCCGATAAAAACTAAAACTTTATAGAAGTATACAATATGGAATTTACGAGACGTAAATTTATAAAAACAGCCTTCATAGGTGGCGTAGGTGCGATGCTGCCTATTCCAAGTTGGGCTTCATCAAATAAAGTGGCTGAAAGCACCAATCCAAATTATGCCAAACTGGATAAAGTGCTTCAAGAACCGGTATTCAAAAAAGAACTGTTCCGTTCACCGGTCATCATCGAAACACTGGAGTTGCTTCGATACCAGAATGATTTTATATGTAGGGTTCGTTCCACCGATGGAGCCGAAGGGTATTCATTCGGGAATAACGACCAGATGAAATCACTTTTCCCGATTTTTGTAAACCGAATGCAGGATTTCTTTATTGGTAAGGATGCGCGCGATCTGGAATCCTTGCTGGACCAGGTATTCGTTTACCAAAGCAATTATAAGCTGCAAGGTCTAGCCCTTTGGATTCCTCTGGCTACCATTGAATTTGCCATACTGGACATGCTTGGAAGGATAGCAAACAAACCCATGGGCGATCTGATCGGAACCGTACGGAATGATACGATAGCTGTTTATCAGGCCAATAGTGAACGTTATATTTCTGCAGAACTGACGATAGAACACCTTCAGCAGGAATTGGCAAAAACAAAGGCCAAGGCCATCAAATTTAAACTGGGAGGCCGTATGAACCATCCGGAAACGCCTGTCGGAAGAAGTGAAAAACTGATTCCGTTGGTTCGGAAAACGTTTGGAGACGACATGTTTATTTGCGCCGATGCAAATGGGTCGTACGATGATGTAAAAGAAGCCATTCGAATAGGGAAATTGATGGAAGAATATAAGTATGATTTCTTTGAAGAACCGGTTCCTTTTGATTGGTATGAGGAGACCAAACAGGTAGCGGATGCCGTAAACATTCCCATTGCGGGTGGGGAGCAGGAGCCAAGTATGCACAATTTTCGCTGGTTACTGGCAAATGACGGCCTGCAAATAGTCCAGGCCGACATGTTCTATTTTGGGGGGATGATACGTTCCATGAAAGTAGCCAGAATGGCTGAAGCGATGGGCAAGCGGCATGTTCCGCATGTTTCGGGCATCGGCTATATCTACATGATGCATTTTATTTCTGCCATTCCCAATGCGGGTCCGTTCCATGAATACAAATCGTTCAACCTTGATTTTCCGTTCGAATGCAAAACCTCTTCGTTAGTGCCTGAAAATGGGGTGGTTCGGGTTCCTACGGGACCGGGATTAGGGATCGATATTGATCCTGATTACATTAAAAAACATACGGTAATAACGTTATAAAGGGAGAACAAAAAAGTATCTTTGGGCATACACTTCAACAAACAATTCTATGCAGGAACTTCTTGACAACAATTATGTTCGCATCATTGGCAGCACCCTGGTGGTCTATATTTTTATCGTGGTGGCCATTCGCCTTTTTGGGAAAAAGGAGCTGGCACAGCTTTCCATTGTTGATTTGGTTTTCATATTGCTCATCAGCAACTCGGTACAAAATGCCATGGTTGGACCGGACTCTACGCTTTCGGGAGGGTTGGTAGCAGCTGGCACGTTGTTTCTGGTCAATTACTTACTCAAGTACCTTCAGTATAGGTTTCCCCGATTTGGAAAGGTCGTGGAGGGCAATGCGATCATGTTGGTATATGAGGGGAAATACCTTGACGCACATCTGAAAAAAGCAAGAATCACCGAAGAGGAGATCATGGAAGCCGTGCGGGAGCATGGGGTCGCAACCATTGAAGAAGTGAACCTGGCCATCATGGAAGTGGACGGTAGCATCAGCGTTCTCTCCAATAAATTTCAAAAGAGAACCACGAGGAAACGGAAGGTCCGGAAAAATATCTCAAAGAAATAATCTGCCTTTAAATCAATTGATTGTAATACGCGATTAGGATCGTCATATCCGGTTTCTTTTTAAATGAAAGCCTTTCTTTTTTCATAAAATTGGTCACTTCTGCTTTTTTGTCGTTCAGCACTTCAAGTAACATGGTTTTATTATTGATGGGTACGAAGGATGTACCTTGCTGTAAATACAACTTTTGTTTGATGAAGAGCACATCGTTCTTGTTTCCAGAAAACAAAGCTTCATTGTAATTGGCGGGACTCACTTCGATTTCATATTTGGTCAGAAGCGTAACTTTACCTTTTAGAACAACCTCGAAGAACGTTTTCTTCCCTGGCAGGTATTCTCTGTATATGAATGTTTTATCTGGGAATTTCAATTCGGAAATACTATCGGGCGCACCCATCAGGTAGGTTTGGTTTTTTTCCTGATAGAGCAACTGATTGGAAAAAACATTGTACCGAACCAACAGGCCTTTTATCTCGCCACCACTGGTAAAAATGATGTCGGCATGTTCCCAGTCGGCCAAATACGGGGAGCCTTCTGTGCCTTTGAGGAAACTATTTTCAGGATAAATGTAATTGTAACCCGGAGGTGCTTGAACCCTAAAATTCTGCGATTTAACGTTAATGGACAAAAAAACAAGGATGACAAGTATGAAATTCTTTTTCATTTGAATGTGCTTAATATACTGAGTGTCAAAAGTAGCATATTTATTAATGAAAAAGAGTCTTTGTTCAATCATAATTGGCCTCATCACTATAGAATTCCAACATCCAACTGTTTTCAAAATCCATCGCAAATTCCATTTCATCTTCTCCGATGAAATCGATCAGGTTTTCTATAAATCCGTTCATATTTTTTCGTTTTTAAATTAATTGTTACTTCTTTTGGGAAAGTTTACGTTGAACTCCATGGCATAATGGTCGGATAAGTGGGATTCAGCTTCACCATTTACCTTACTGTTAGAAGCATCCAATATTCGTCTTTAATGAAATTCGAGCGTTGTTGAACAGACTGATATAGGGCAACATATAAATGTTCCAACTCAGGATTCTCAACTCTGAGGATTCTTTCCAGCGCGGAACTTGCTGGTGAACCTGATTGGCATTTTGGGAGGAGCTGAGAAAAACCATAAGAAACACGATTAATAAACAACCTTTCTTCATTTACACTGCAAATCAACGCTATTGACATTACAGTGGTGTTGAAAAGGGATTATAAATCGGTTATTTATTTCTATTAGTTGCTACTAAACATTATTAACATTTTTTGGTTGTGATTTCGAAAAGTTGTTTCCTATCTTTGGCCTACTAAGTTTTTTTGAAATTAAAACGATTGAAAGATATGAAAGCTAAAATTTTGATGGCCGGACTGGCCTTTTTCGCCTTTACAACGATTGGTGTAGCTCAGGGAACAGCTAAAAAAGCGGATACCCCTGCTAAAACGGAGTGCGGTTCGGGTAAAGCATGCTGTGCTGCTAAAACAGAATGTGGTACTACTAAAACAGTTAAAGCTCCTGCTACCAAGACTGCCACAACTTCCAAAAAAGCGGTTGCTAAACCGACAGCTAAAAAGTAAACTCTGTTATTCATTTTTTCAAAGGCCGGCTCAATGGAGTTCGGCCTTTGTTTTTAAAATGTCCTAATGACTGAAACCATATTGATTACCGGTGCAAGAACCTCTTTTGGCCGGTTTCCATTCCTGCCTTTCTAGTCCGTTTGATGCTAGGGGAACGAAGCGAATTGCTGCTGAATGGAAGTCAGGTTCAATCTGCCAAGCTCTCCGAAAGTACCTTTCGATTTAGGAATTTGGGTTCAGCAGTGACCGATCTTTTGTCAAAATAACAATACGTTTGCAATTCGTCGAATGCCCTTGCCGGCCAACGTTTTCATTTCCTCCTCTTTGAAAGTGACTTGAATCATAGACTTGCCAATTTCTTCGATGGTGCTGAAACCATCCGGAAACAAAGCCTTGCCGATGGGGAACATCCAGTTGACGTACTTGTAAAATGCCTGAACATGGGTGGCACCCGGCAGTGGCTTGATAAAACCGGGTCGGTAGCGGTAAAATCCTTTGAACGGCATTTTTGAAAGCTCATTTTCAGTCCGTCCTTTGAGCCTAGCCCAACTCAACTTGCTAGTTTCCGTGGCATCGGTTCCTGCACCAGAAAGGTAACAGAAAACGGAGCCCGGGTTCAGCCGACTCATGGTTTCACCCAGAAGGATGGACAAGGTATAGGTAATGTCCTTGTACGTCGCCTCATCAGTTCCGAGGGAACTGATGCCCATGCAATGATAGCAGGCATCCAGCCCTTTTAGTTGGCTTTCAACCGTCTTTAATTGGTGGAAGTCGGGTAGCAAGATTTCGGTCAGTTTGGGATGGCTGAACCCTACGCTTCGCCTATTCAGGACAACAACCTTTTCAACGGCTGTATGCTGCAGGCAAACCTGCAGCACACCTTCGCCGACCATGCCGGTTGAACCGGTGACCAGCACCTTCAATTTCCGGGTTTCCATTTAAAGAATCGCTTGAATATCGGCCTCCAAACCTTCCAGAGAATCGCCGGAAGCGTAACGTTTGATGATGTTACCATTCTTATCCAGTAAAAACTTGTTGAAATTCCATTTGATGGAGTCGCCACCTGTTTGTTCTTTCAAATAATTATAAAGTGGGTGTGCTTCCTTGCCGTTTACTTTGATTTTCCCAAAAACAGGAAACGTTACTCCGTATTTCAATTGGCAGAAGGATTGGATTTCCTCATTGGTTCCTGGTTCCTGGGACAAAAATTGGTTGCAGGGAAAACCGAGAATGACCAAGCCCTTATCTTTGTATTTTTCGTACAATGCTTCCAAGGGGGTGTATTGTTTGGTGAAACCGCATTTGCTGGCTACATTTACAATCAACAGGGTTTTCCCTTTGTAATTGCTCAGATCCACAAGGTTCCCCTTGCTGTCTTCTACTTTGAATGAATAGACGCTCATTTTCTTTACTTTTTTAGTGGATGAATTACCTTGTGCCAAGGCAGTGGTGGTGGTCAGTAGTGCCAACAACATCAGTCCGGTCAGTATCTTTAGCTGTTTCATATTGTTCTCTTTTTATACAAAAATACAAGGAAACTTTCAATGTTAATCAAAAATATATATTGATAGATTTAATCTATTAAAAACCATTTTTTTTTAGCTGCGTCAGCGGAAAAATCAGGTACACATTTCTATAAAAAACCGTATCATTGTATCAGAAAAAGATTACCATTATGGAAACAGAAATTCGCAAACCACTCGGCATTTGCCTGTCCGGTGGCGGCGCCATCGGTATGGCTCACATTGGCGTGTTGCAGGCATTGCTCGACAACGGTATCGAGCCGGATGTCGTTTCCGGCTCCAGCATGGGCGCTATTGTTGGAACCCTTTATGCAGCTGGATATTATCCTTCCGAAATGTTGCAAATGATTAAGGATGACAGGCTGTATCTGGTTTCCAAGCTGATGACAATTAATCCTACCTTCTGGAAATCAGGGTTTTCCACACATGGAACGGTTCAGAAGCTTATTCATGAAACCATTCCTCGGGACGATTTCAAGAGTCTGAAACGGAAAATGTTCATTTGTGTGACCAACCTGAACACTATGGAATGGGAAGTCAAAAGCAGTGGCAAGAACCTGGCGGCCTGGGTTTCGGCTTCGGCCAGCATTCCTGGCATTTTTGAAACACAAGTAGTGGATGGCGTCTATTACGTGGATGGTGGTGTGCTAAATAACCTGCCCGCCCAACCGCTCAAGCCGATTTGTCGTGCTGTCATCGGCGTGGACGTCCTGCCCTATTCGCCACCGGTAAATCTGAAACGCCCCATCGAAGTCATGGCCTACACTTTACGTGGCATACAGAAAGTCAATTCAATAGAAGGCCGCTCCCTTTGTGATCATATCATTGATTGTCAGGCTGTAAAGAAATTTCATGAATTCAAGTTCGAAGCCTACCAGCGCATTTACCGGCACGGCTATAAAGACGGAATGGATTACATCAAGAACCATCCTGAAATCAAGACGCTTTGAGTCCTGAATCAATGAATAGTAACCGGACGGTCCATTCGGGTTATTTCGAAGAATAAGAAAGAAACGGTTTATACGTTTTAGTCAGCGTCGGCCAGCCTTCTTTATCTTCGTACACCGGCTGTATGGTGAGCAACGAAGCTCCGTTGGCAGCGCGTGTATAGGCGTGATAAACGATTTTTGTCTTGCCGTTCTCTATCAGAAAACCATTGTGTCCTTTTCCGGGTTGAGCCTCATCGCCGGCCATGAATAAGGTATATGCATTATCTACCCAGCTTTTACCCTCTTTGGAAAGGTAGGGCCCATGGATGTCCTTAGCGCGGCCGATCACGACCTGATAGGTGCTGTTCACTCCAGCACAGCATCTGCCGCGTGAAGCAAAGATATAGTAGTAACCTTTTGATTTAAGGAGGAATACACCTTCGCCCAAGGTGGTTGTCAACACGGTTATTTCGGGTTTTGCCTCGTTTTTCAGCTTGCCGGTGGCCCGGTCCAGTTCCACCAGACGAAGCCCTGCCTGATAGGAACCATAGAGCAGCCAAAGTTTTCCGTCCTCATCCAGAAAAGCATTGGGGTCTATGACATTGACCCCGTCTCCGCCGTTTTTATAGCTGATGACACAACCGTGATCCTCCCATTTGTAGGCAGGATCGTTGGGGTCCAGCGTTGTATTGGTAGCATAGCCGATGCTGGAGTTGAAGTTCATCCAGGCGGAAACCGAATAATACAGGTGGTATTTGCCATCGCTGAAATGGACGTCGGGTGCCCAGAGGTGACCGTTCTGGTCGGGGATGAAATCCTTGTGCCAGGCTGGCAATTCCCCGTCGGGGAAAACCCGTCCGGCACGCTTCCAAGTCTTCAGGTCTTTGGAGGATTGGATTTCCACCCCCATGCCTGTTGCAAACAAATAATACGTATCGCCCTGTTTGATCATAACGGGATCATGTGTCCGTACCGGCAAGGTATTGGCTGGCAGGGTAGAAGGATCTATGGGCGTTTGGCGTCTGCGGGTGGAATCTTGTTGGGCGTATACCGACAACATCATGCTTGACATCAAAATCAGTACAATCAACTTTTTCATGATTAGCGTATTAAAGTGGCAGACATCAGGCCGATGATGACTTCATTGGCTATCGTTCTCAATTCGAGTGATTTTAATTCTTTGGCAGGATTCAGCTTTAGTTCCGACATCGTAGCCAAGCCACCGTCAATGAGGATGGGGCCGTTTCCTTGTCGGAGCTTAAGCTCGACTGCAGGATTGCGGGTGGTTGTTCCCGTTTTCAGCCGAATACGATACGGACGGGGTGTTTTCAGGGTGAAGGCAAAGCCGTCGGTATAAATGTCCTGATCGAGCGGGAGCAGGGTTTCGGGCAAAATAAGTTTCAAAACGTCCGAGGTTCCGTCGGTATAATTGACAGTAACCGTGCCGTTCAGAACATGGTTTTGCATGTGGTAGGTGGAGGCTGCCAACAGCAAATAGACATTCGAGGCTTTTCCGCTAAGCGGGATGGTCTCTGCCTTTGGGTAATTGTCCCACCGGGTGGTGAACACGATGTTTTTAGAGGCCGAATCGCCTGGAGTGGCAAAAGGTACGCCTCCTGGCATCCGAATTTCATTGGCAGCACCGGCTTTAGCACGAATGCCACGATCATTGATCTTGTACAGATCTTCCGGGTGCGTCCATTCACCCATTCCTTGCGTTGGAACATTCAAGGTTGTAAACGGCCAGCGTGGTGAAACGTATTTGCCATACGCCCAGATATCGCGGACTCTGTCGTTGAAGTAGGGATTCAGGTTCACTTTCTCGAAACGGACACCGGTCAGATCTTTGAGCGTATCGGGAGCAGTTCTGGGTTCTATGGAATCGGCGACGTTAAAATCCAGCGGTCGCCAGTACTCCATTTCTCCCTGACGAACCCTCCCGTAAACGGTCCGATGGCCTACAGCTCCTTGAATCAGGCCTGTCAAGGTACTATCCGTGAACGTCCAGTTTGACAGCACGCCCTGAGGATCATAGAATTGCTGCTTAAACAGTTTCATGCGGAAGCAATAGGATTGCCCTTGTTGAACCTCCCAAGAAACAGGAATATCCAAAATCGGTGCGCCATCCCAGACTATCCCAATGTCGTACGTTGCGGCCAGACCGGCGTTAATAACGACTTTTGGGCGAGCGATGGCATCGGCTTTCAAGGTATATCCTACTTTTTTACCATTAACAGTGATGTCTTTGATGCGGTCCATGAAAGCATCGAGCTCCAGCGTCAGATTCCCGCTCACCTGCAACTTGGGTTCAATTTCGTAGCGATCGATGTTTCGAACGCGAGTGAATTTAAAATGCATGTTTTGGGTCTGAAGGGAGGCATGGTCCCAGGCAGACGGAAAACCGGGCCGGATCACCAACTTGCCGTTCAACAAGTCAGGCTGAATGCCGAAAAGGCCTTGTACCAACGCCCTTGCAGTAGTGGCTATGGGATCGGCGAAGTCGCGGTAGGTTTCCCCACGGGCTGCGTCGTAAAAGGATATTTGCGTGATGTTTCCGGGGCCTGAACCCAAATACATGGCATCGAGCAGCGATCCTTTATACATTTTGAAAGCCTCTTCGCTGCGACCTGCCTGCCAGAATGCAAGCGCCGTATGCGTGATTTCAGCCAGTGCTACATTGTTGATGGACCAGTTGTAGGTTTGCCAATCGGACGTGGAAATCACATAATTTTCCGTTTCATTCAGGTTCTTGGCCAACACCGGGATGTGCGGAATGTTGGTATCCACGTATCGGGTAGCCTCGTAGGCCTGAAAAGGGTTCTGCACATCGGAATCGATGGCGTGGTAGATGGTCCAGACAGCGGCGTCTTCGTGAAGCATTTTTTCGCCCATATTGTCCTTAAATTCGGCCCACCAACCTTTATTCCCGATCCAAAGTGTTTTATTGAGCGCCTTCAGAATCTTGTCAGCTTCCATCTGATAAGGCTTCGGATCTTCCCCGATTTTCGAGGCAATCATCGCTGACATTCGGTTCGCCCTGTAATTATAAGCGGTCGAATGCGTGGCCACACCACCGTTGTACTGCAGGCCGTCCGAGGCCCAGATGCAGCAGTAACCGTCGTATAAACCGTCGTTGTCGGGATCGAACACCAGCTTCTCCCAGGCCAGATGCCGCTTGATGACGGGGAAAATCGCACGGGCATACTTCCAATCGCCTGTCCAATTGAGGTGCCAGAGTAGTTCATCGATGTAAACCAGATTCATGTCGTAGTGGTTCATATCGTTTGTCTTATTGGGATACCGGCTGATGTAACCGTTGCTGTACATCGGCGTTCCCCAGGTTTTCTCCGCACGGGAAAGATTGCTTTTCGGATCCTGTGTGGGAGGCAACGTCACCGGTACATTGGTGACCTGTGCCTTAGCATAACCGTTGAAATGCGTTCTGGCCCTATCGTGAAAACCAAGCACATCGGCCAGGTAGGAGCCGCGCCAGCCAGTCAGCGGAACGCGCCAGCCAATGGCACCGTGAAGATACGAAGGCGATTCCCAAATGGCGTCTTCAGCACCCGAAAGGATACCGCCAAGGGTGTTCAGATACGGATCCGGGGTTTCTATCTTTACACGATTGGCGATGGAGCTGCGGAAGATTTCACCTTTGGCAAAAGCCTCTGCCAACTGAACCTCTGTAATGGCGGAATGGGTGGTCGGATTGTAAAAAACACTGTAGTCGAAGCCTTTTTGAACAGGCTGTGAAGCGATCAATAAAGGTGTTTCTGAAGGCTCAGCACGTAACAACCCTTCCAAATCATTGATTTTTCCTGCATCAGCCGTTCGAAGAATCGTTCCTAGGGGGAAAAGGCCATTTAACTTTTTTCCTTTTCCATAATTTACAGTAAACGCACTGCCTTGAATATCAAATTGATTGCCTATGCATTTGGAGGCTGAAATCCAGAAACAATCTTCCGGGTCCGCACCAATGTCTCCGTTCCTGGAGAACCCTTTGTCGCTGGCCGCTCCATAAATCCATAGCAGTTGAACATCGGCTGGGAGACTCTTCGCTTCTGTCCGAACCATAAAACCGTCGGCATCGGAAAGCGCCAACGCAGTGATTATCAGGCTGCCTTTCTCCAGAAAAGCCTTGTCTTTGAGCGTATAAGTCCGTCTACCCGATACAAAACGGGATTCCACCCACTCCAAATCTTTCACCCAAACCGACTTTTCGCCGCGTTTAACAGCCAAATACACACTACCACCCAACTTGGGCATGTACAACCCAAACTCCGGATAATCGCTGGTTTCAAAACGAAATCCGGTGTTGGTGCCATAAATGGCTCTGCTGAACCTTTTATCCCCGTTCACATTGACGAATTCCTCACCGACCGGCTTATACCTTACTTCACGCTCCAGGTTGTGCCAATAACCCTTTTGTGACATGCAAAGCGTGGGAATGACCAACAATAATGCCAGAATCATTCGGTTTTTCAGGTGGTGTTTAAGCATGGTCGTTTATTTTGGTTCGAAATTAAGCATTTATCTGAATAATTATAGTTCCGAAGTGCATTGGTAATCAGATTTGTTCATACATTTGGGAAACACAATAACTATTCTGATTATGACACTTACAACCCCTTTTATTCAGCTTAACCTTTCGGTCAAAGAATTGAGAACTTGGATGTTCACTACCCTGTTCCTAGTTGGCAACCTCCTGTTGCCTCAACTTTGTCATTTCATTCCGAACGGCGGCCTGATGTTTCTTCCCATTTACTTCTTCACTTTGATTGCAGCTTATAAGTTTGGTTTAAAAGTCGGACTGCTCACCGCTGTACTTTCACCCCTGGTAAACAGCCTGCTTTTTGGCATGCCCATCGTCGCTATGCTTCCCATCATACTGACGAAATCTGTATTGTTGGCCGTTTTGGCTTCCATCGTTGCCCGTCGCAGCAAATCGGTTTCCATTCTCTTATTGGCATTGGTAGTGCTTGGCTATCAACTAATTGGAGGCGTTATCGAAGGTCTGATGGCTCAGAACCTGATGGCTGGCATACAGGATTTCAGAATCGGTTTCCCAGGGCTGATGGTTCAGATACTGGGCGGTTGGATGGTGTTGAAAGCAATGGCCAACTATGAGCGATAAGTCTTTTGAAGCGGTAAAAAAACGGTTTGAGGAAACAACATTCGAAGAGCCCTTCGACCTGATTGTGGCAGTGGCCAACGGGGGAATTGTTCCTGCCGCGCTGCTGAACCAACGGCTCGGCCTGGATCTTCAACTGCTCAAACTCAATCTTCGCGACAGCAATCAACGTCAACTCTATGACAAGCCGTTGCTGCTGGAACAAATCTCATTCGACGTAAAAGGGAAAACGATTTTGCTCGTGGAAGACCGCGTCAAAACAGGCAACACCCTGAATTTCGCTAAAAATTTGCTTCTGGAGGCCGGAGCTAAAACCATTAAAACATTTGCGGTAAACGGAAAGGCCGATTATTGTCTATACGATGAATTATGTTTCCGTTTCCCTTGGATTCTAGAATTATAACGACCAATACCTATGAAACGTAGAGATTTTCTCAAGGCTGCCGCCATAACCGGACTTGCCACCACGTTCAAATTAACCGAAGGCATGGACCTGATGGCCCAAAAATCTGCCAAAACAGCTGTAAAAACCGGAGGTACGGATCTAGTCGCCGTCATGGGTGGAGAACCTGCCCAAATGTTCCGAAAAGCCATCGCTGAACTCGGAGGCATGGGCAAATACGTCAAAAAAGGTCAGAAAGTCTGTGTCAAACCAAATATTGGTTGGGACAAGGTTCCTGAAATGGCCAGCAATACCAATCCAGAATTGGTGGCAGAAATCGTTCGCCAATGCATCAAGGCCGGAGCATCCGAAGTCGTTGTTTTTGACAACTCCTGCGATGACTGGCGGAAAGCGTATAAAAACAGCGGAATCGAGGCAGCTGCAACCGCAGCAGGTGCCAAAATGCTTCCGGTTAAAGATATCTCGTATTACAGGGATATTGCCCTGCCCAGAGGCGTCAAGCTGAAAACCGCCAAAGTACATCAGGCCATCTTGGACAGCGATGTATGGATCAACGTTCCCGTGCTGAAAAACCATGAAGGCGCCCTGATGACCATCGCCATGAAAAATCACATGGGCATAGTCTGGGACCGCGGATTCTTTCACAGGAACGACCTGCAGCAATGCATCGCCGATATTTGTACCTTGAATAAACCAGCCGTATTGCATGTCGTGGATGCTTATCGCGTCATGAAGACCAATGGCCCGCGCGGTCGCGCTTTGAGTGACGTAGCCAATGCCAAAGCCATGTTCGTTTCTGCAGACATCGTGGCGGTTGATACTGCTGCCACCAAATTCTTCGGCCAATTGGAAACCATGCCGCTCGAAAGTGTGAAACACATCGCTATGGCACAAGATCTGAAACTGGGGACCATGGACCTCAGCAAACTAAAAGTGAAGAAGATTCAACTATGATTCTTAAACGATTACGACTTTTTCTTGGGATCCTTTCCCTGTTGATATTGACCTTTCTGTTTATTGATTTTGCCGGATTGCTTCCAGCAGGAAAGGTTCCGTTGGCCGACATTCAGTTTGTGCCGGCCTTGCTGGCTCATTCCTTTGGAATTGTCGGGGCACTGCTCCTTTTGACGTTGCTTTTCGGTCGCATTTACTGTTCCATCCTTTGCCCGATGGGGCTTTTTCAGGATTTGACGGGGCGGGTGGCCCGAATTTTCAAGAAGAGGCGCAAATACACGTTTAGTCCGGAAAAACGTTGGCTTCGTTACGGAACGCTGGTGGCCGTGCTCGGCACGTATATCGCCGGATGGACGGTCATCCTCAGCCTGCTCGAACCGTATAGCGCCTTTGGGCGTATGGTCACACACCTGCTGCGTCCTATTTATATGGCCGGAAACAATCTGTTGGCAGGCGTGTTCAATCATTTCGGCCACTATACGTTTTATCATACAGAGATTTTTCTGCTTGCATCCTCTTCCCTGGTGGTTGCATTGCTCACGTTCCTCATCATCGGTTACCTGGCCTGGAGGTACGGCAGAACGTTTTGCAACACCCTCTGCCCGGTCGGAACCGTTTTGGGCTTTTTATCGCGGTTTTCCATGTTCCGTTTCAAGGTGCACGAAGAAAGTTGCAACAGTTGCGGTCTTTGTGCCCGAGCCTGCAAAGCATCCTGCATCGACAGCAAGCAGGAAACGGTGGACAACAGCCGCTGCGTCACCTGTTTCAATTGCACCACGGTCTGTACGAAAAAGGCCATAAAGTATGAATTCAGCTGGAAGAAAAGTAGTCCTTCTAAGGGCGGTTCAGCAGAGGATTCAGTGGCTTCCCGCCGCCGTTTTCTGACTACGCTTGGTGTTACCTTCCTGGCAGCCGGCAGCCATGCCTGGGCAAAAGGCATGCACCTGGGCACCAACAAACCTTGGACCCGCAAAAGCCCGCTGAGTCCTCCTGGATCGCTCTCGGCTGAACACTTGAACATTCATTGTACGGCTTGTCACCTTTGCGTGGCTCAATGCCCCTCCAAAATATTGAAACCTTCTTTTCTGGAATACGGTGTCGAAGGCATGATGCAGCCGATTATGGAATTCAGCCATGGATTCTGCAATTATGACTGCACGCTATGCACGGAAGTTTGCCCCAACGGAGCATTGAAAAAACTGACGATGAAGGAAAAACATGCCACCCAAATGGGGATTGTCAAGTTCATCAAGACCAATTGTGTGGTGTATACCGACGAAACGTTTTGTGGCGCTTGCTCCGAGCATTGTCCGACTCAAGCGGTTTCTATGGTCCCATACAAAGGTGATTTGACCATCCCGTTCCTGAATACAGCCATTTGCGTGGGATGCGGCGGCTGCGAATATGTTTGCCCGGCCAAACCGGCCAAGGCGATTTATGTGGAAGGCAATCCAGTTCATCTTAAAGCGCAGCAATTTGTTGATACCAACAAAAAGGAAGTCAAGATTGACAGTTTTGGCTTCTGATCAATAGTAACCTTCAAAACGTACGATTATGAAGTTACAACTCAACATTCACTACATCACGTACGGCAGTCAAGTACTGATGCTCATCGGAAGCACGCCGGAAACCGGCCTGTTCAACGAAGATAAAGCGATTCCGCTGACCCCTTCCGGGGAAGGTTTCTGGAAGCTGGAACTCGATGTCCAAGAGAAAGGCATGCTGGAATACCGCTATCTGATCCGCAGCAACGGGCAGACCGAACGCCAGGAGTGGGGTGATAATCACAGGGTTGTCCTGTCCGATGGATTAGAGAATTCGGTTGTGTACGATTTCTGGCAGGCCGAACCCGATATGAGTTTCCTTTATACTGCTGTCTATACCGACAGCCTGCTGAAGGTGGAGCAAGATCATGCTTCGGTGCTTTATGCCTCCAATAGGATCATTCTGAAAGTTCATGCGCCTTTTGTCCGTAAGAATCAATGCCTTGGAATATCAGGCGACTGTGGTTTGTTTGGTGGCTGGAAAACGGACAAGGCCGTGAAAATGCATTCGGAACGTTTTCCGGAATGGGTTATTTCTCTGGATGCCAATAGTTTACCTTTAAGTAGCAACTATAAATTCGTACTTTTAGATAAAGTTAGCGGGAAAATACTTCATTATGAATGGGGGGAACCCCGAACATTGGTCATCCCTCAGGATACGGAAAATCAATTGATTCAGCACACCGGTATGACTTTCCGTTTTCAGGAAGCACCCTGGAAAGGTGCCGGTATGGCCATTCCCATCTTTTCGCTCCGATCGGAAAAAAGCTGGGGCTGCGGCGATTTCGGCGACCTGATTCAACTGACGGATTGGGCAGCTGCAACGGGTTTGCAGCTTATTCAGACACTGCCGGTAAACGATACAACCCTGACCGAAACCTGGCGGGACTCGTATCCGTATTCGGCCATTTCGAACTACGCTTTGCATCCCATGTATTGTTCCATGCACGATTTGCCAGCCCTTCAAGACCAAGTTTTGATGGATGGCCTTGAAGCAGCCAAGCTCAAACTCAACGCACTTCCTGAAATGGATTATGAACAGGTGTTGCAACTCAAATGGAAGTACTTCAAGGAATTGTTCAATCAGGAAGGTCAAACAGTTTTGGCTTCCCCCGAGTTTAAAGCGTTCTTTGAAAGCAATCGCGACTGGCTGAGCCCGTACGCCGCTTTCTGCTATTTGCGTTGGAAAACCGGCCAGACGGATTTTAGGAACTGGGGAGAATGGGCGGAATACGATGCCGCAAAGATACAGGCATTGTCGGATCCCACTCAGGCTCCTAATTTGGAAATCGCCATCCATTATTACATCCAATTCCTGCTTCACGTTCAATTGACGGAAGCCCGTGACTATGCACACAAGCATTCAGTCGTCCTAAAAGGGGATATTCCCATCGGTATCAGCCGAAACAGCGTGGAAGCCTGGTCGGAAAGTGCCCTCTTCAATATGGATGCTCAGGTGGGCGCACCCCCGGATGGCTTCTCCGTGACTGGTCAGAATTGGGGCTTTCCCTCGTACAACTGGGACTGCATGAAGGCCGAGGATTACCGCTGGTGGAAACGCCGTTTCAGCAAAATGGCCGATTATTTCGACGCCTACCGCATCGACCATATTCTCGGCTTCTTCCGCATCTGGGAAATTCCTGTTCATTCGGTGGAAGGTCTGCTTGGTCACTTCAACCCTGCCTTGCCGCTCCATGCCCAAGACATGATGATCTACGGTTTCCATTTCGAGCCGGAAAGCATGACCACGCCTTTCCTGCCTGAAAACCTTATCGGCTATTTGTTCGGAACGGATGCACCTATGGTCATCATGACCTACCTGAAAAAGAAAAAAGACGGTCATTATCAGCTGAAACCAGCCTTTGAAACGCAACAGCACATCAAGGCTGCCTTCGGAGAGGGCCCTCTGGAACCAAAGAACATCGCATTGCGCAATAAATTATATTCGCTCTGCAGCGAAGTCCTTTTCGTGCCCGACCCACATCAGATCGGCTACTTCCATCCCCGAATTTCAGCCTTCGGTACAGAACGTTTCCGCTGGCTGACCGATGAACAAAAGCACGCCTTTGGTCGGTTGTACAACGATTTCTATTATGTACGCAATGTGGAATTCTGGAGGCAGAAAGCGCTGGAAAAACTGCCTATACTGGTACAGTCCACTCGAATGCTTTCCTGCGGGGAAGACCTCGGCATGATTCCCACCTGTGTGCCCGATGTGATGCGTCAACTTAAAATTCTCAGCCTCGAAATCCAGCGCATGCCCAAAACAACAGGCGCATTATTCGAAAACCTGAACAACATTCCGTACCAGTCGGTCTGCACTACGTCCACTCACGACATGAGTCCGCTTCGTGCCTGGTGGCTGGAAGATCGTCCTACCATTCAGCAATTCTACAACCAAATCTTGTGGAAAAGCGGCGAAGCGCCTTGGGAATGCAACCCCGAATTGGCAACCAACGTGGTGGAAAACCATCTTGCCGCGCCCGCCATTTGGGTCATTTTGCCCTGGCAGGACTGGATGGCGACCGACAAGAAACTCCGCAACCCGGATCCACTCTCTGAACGCATCAACATCCCGTCCAACCCGCAACACTATTGGCGGTACCGCATGCACCTATCGTTGGAGCAATTGATGAAGGCCAAGGTTTTCAATGCGAAAGTGAAGGATATGGTGGTAAGGTCGGGAAGAGGATAAAAATAATCCAATAATTGCACATCATATTTGGAATATTTTTGCTATAATTGCAAAACTATTTGATAATGTTATATTAATCTTCCGAATTAATGGCTAAGGAAATTTCAAAACAAGCATTGTCGGTGTTTGAGCAAATACGACAAATCGATGAAAATGGAAATGAATTCTGGGCAGCCCGCCAAATGGCTAAGGTTCTGGAATATACGGATTTTAGAAACTTCCTTTCGGTCATCGAAAAAGCGAAAAAAGCTTGTAAAAATAGTGGGCAGCCAGTCGAATACCATCTCGTTGACTTCAACGAGATGGTTTCTATAGGCTCAGGAGCTGAAAGAGAGATGAATAGCTACAAATTATCGCGATATGCCTGCTATTTAATTGTTCAAAATGCCGACCCCACAAAAGGAGTAATTGCTCTGGGGCAGACCTATTTTGCCGTGCAAACCCGTTTGCAGGAAATACGACAGATGGACGAATACAACCGTCTGAGTTCAGAAGTAGAAAAGCGACTGTTCCTGCGCAACGAAATTGCAAAGCACAATATTCAATTGGCCGCTGCCGCCAAAGATGCCGGCGTGATTGAGCCCATTGATTATGCCATTTTTCAAAACCACGGATATAAGGGGTTATATGGTGGCTTAGACGCCAAAGCCATACACGCAAAAAAAGGACTGAAAAAGAGCCAGCAAATACTCGATCATATGGGCAGTACCGAACTGGCTGCCAATCTGTTTCGTGCCACACAAACCGAAGAAAAACTTAAACGAGAAAAAATAAAGGGCAAACAAAAAGCCAACAAGACTCATTTTGAAGTAGGCAAAAAAGTCCGCCAAACCATTGAAGAAATTGGTGGCACGATGCCCGAAAACCTACCAACAGAAGAAAGCATTAAGAAATTGGAGCCAACTCCAATAAAAAACCTCAAAAAATGACGACGGCTGAACTTTTGGCAGATTTAACGGTAGAGATTTAATCCTATCATTTGTAATCAAACTCCAATTCTTTAAACCCTTTCCCAGTTTCTTGATAATAAGATTTCATTTCTTCATAAGAATTGGAGAAATCTTCAATTGTTTCCTTTATGGAATTTCCATCACCAATCAATCCAAAACTCAAATTGTTGGTATCCATATATGCGGAATAGGTTCCGTCTACACCTCTTTCGATTAGTACATCAACTTTCATAACGTGAGCTTTATATTTCGACAAATATAATGTCTTTTTTGAATTTGTATACTTGTGATAAAATTACAATATCAACTGCCTCATCGGTTCAAACACCCGGCCTTTGCGTTTGAAGTAGTCGTCGGCCTGGTCTTTGGTGATGTGGATGATGTTGTAGAATTTGGCACGGGGGTTGGCCATGTAGAAGCCACTCACGGAGGAAGCCGGCATCATCATATAGCTGTCGGTCAGGGTTGTACCGATACGCCGCTCTACTTCCATCAGGTTGAACAGACGTTCTTTTTCGCTGTGGTCGGGGCAGGAAGGATAACCGATGGCCGGGCGGATGCCGCGGAACTTTTCGGCGGTGAGGTCTGCAGGCAGGCCGACTTCGTTGGGGGAATAACCCCAATAGTACTGACGGACTTTCAGATGCAGGAGTTCAGCAAAGGCTTCCACCAAGCGGTCACAAAGGGTTTCAATGAGGAGCGCGGTATAGTCGTCGCCTGCTTCACGTGCCTGTTTGGACAAATCGGCCGGTTCCTGCGAAATGGATGCGGCAAAGGTTCCCAAATAATCCTGAATACCCGATTCCTTCGGTGCAATGAAATCGGAGAGGCACAGGTTAGACTCGCTTACCTGGCGTTTGCGTTGGTCGCGAAGCTGGTAGAATGGCCATTCCTTGCCTTCGAACTTTACGATGATGTCATCGTTCACGGAATTTGCTTCGAACAGGCCGATGACGGCTTTTGCTTTCACCTTCTTACCGATGGTGAGTTCAGTCAATAACTCCCTTGCCTCGTTGTAAAGTTTTCGCGCTTCCACGCCTTTTTCAGGATGGTCCAGGACCGCTGGAAACGTTCCGCGCATGTCCCAGGTGTAGAAAAAGTAGGTCCAATCGATGTAGGGAATAATTTCGTCGATGGGGAAATCTTCGAGCGTATGGATGCCCAACTGAGCTGGTACATCAATGCTTTCTTCTTTCCAATCAATGACGAAGGCATTCTTGCGTGCTTCGGCAAGGCTCAGATAATCGGACTTGCGCTTGGTTTGTTCATGCAGTTTGCGAACGATGTCGTAACGCGCTTTGGTTTCAGCACGGAAACCGTCACGCAAGAGCGGATCGGTCACATTCTTCAAAGCGGGTGCTGCTCGCGAAGCGTCTTTGACGTGATACACGTGGCCTTCGAATTCAGGCTCGATGCGGATGGACGTATGAAGTTCGCTGGTGGTGGCGCCACCAATGAGGACAGGGATGTCGAAGCCTTGTTCTTTCAATGAAATACAAACCTTTTTCATTTCATCGAGCGAAGGGGTGATCAGACCGCTCAGACCGATGGCATCGACGTTATGCGCTTTTGCTTCAGCGATGATCTTTTCGCCAGGCACCATGACGCCTAAGTCAATGATTTCGAATCCGTTACAAGAAAGCACAACGCTCACGATGTTCTTCCCGATGTCGTGGACGTCACCTTTTACCGTAGCCATTAAAATCTTGATGGGTTTGGTGGTCGATTCCTTTTTCTGGGCCAGAATGGTCGGTTCGAGCAAAGCGACAGCAGCTTTCATGACACGGGCGCTCTTGACCACTTGCGGTAAAAACATTTTGCCGCTGCCGAACAAGTCGCCTACTACATTCATTCCGTTCATGAGCGGCTGTTCAATAATATCGATGGCTGCGGGATAGAGTTGCAGGCATTCCTCGATGTCTTCGACCAGGAAATCGGCGATGCCGCGTACCAGTGCGTGTTTGAGGCGTTCTTCAACAGGTTGCAGTCTCCAGGCATTTTTTTCATCGGCTGAACTGTTGGAACCAATTTCACCGCCTAACGCTTTCAATTCTTCGGCATAAGTCAGCATTTCCTCGGTCGCATCCGCGCGACGGTTCAACACCACGTCTTCCGTGAGTTGGAGCAGTTTCGGATCAATCTGGTCGTATGGCTGCAATTGCCCTGCATTCACGATACCCATGTCGAGCCCTGCCTTGATGGCGTAATACAGGAACACCGAATGGATGGCCTCACGGACAATATCGTTCCCGCGGAAGGAAAAGGACAGGTTGCTGATGCCGCCGCTGATTTTGGCGTAGGGCAAGTTGGCCTTGATCCAAGTGCAGGCGTTGATAAAGTCAACACCGTAATTATCATGTTCCGAAATCCCGGTGGCGATGGCCAGTACGTTGGGGTCGAAAATGATGTCTTCAGGAGGAAAACCATTGGCTATCAGTAGATCGTAACTGCGCTTGGCCACATCAATTTTTCGCTGGAATGAATCGGCCTGGCCGGCTTCATCGAACAGCATCACAACCATGGCTGCACCATAGCGATGCACCAGTTTGGCTTTCTGCAAAAAGGGTCCGTCCCCTTCCTTGAGGCTGACGGAATTCACGATGGATTTGCCCTGCGTACATTTCAGCCCCGCTTCGATGACTTCCCATTTGGAGGAATCGATCATGAGGGGCACTTTCGAAATATCGGGTTCGGAGGCTACCAAATGGAGGAATTGGACCATGGAAACCTGCGCGTCGAGCATGGCGTCATCCATACAGATATCGATGACTTGAGCGCCATTTTCCACCTGTTGGCGGGCAACTGAAAGGGCTTCTTCAAACTTTTCCTCTTTCATTAGGCGGGCAAACTTGCGGGAACCGGACACATTGGTGCGCTCCCCAATGTTCACGAAATTGCTTTCCGGACGAATGGCCAACATTTCTAGGCCGCTGACTCTCGTCTCATGCTTGCGGGCAGGAAGTACGCGGGGGTTGAACTGGGAGGCGATCTTTGAAATGGCGGCGATGTGTTCGGCTGTAGTACCGCAACAACCGCCGATGATGTTGATCCAGCCTTTCTGCAAGTATTCTTCCAGCGTATGGGCCATGGTTTCGCCGGTTTCGTCGTATTCGCCGAACGAATTGGGCAGACCGGCGTTGGGGTGGAGGCTGACGCGGAAAGGGGTGGAACCGGCTAGTTCTTCCAGATATGGGCGCATCTGCGTGGCACCGAATCCGCAGTTCATGCCGATGCTCAATACGTCTACGTGGGAAACAGAAGTCAGGAAAGCCTGCAGCGTTTGACCTGAAAGGGTACGACCGCTCAGGTCTGCCACCGTGACAGATATCATCACAGGCAGGCTGATGCCGGTTGTTTCAGCTTCTTCGGCTATGGCAAAAAGTGCGGCTTTGGCGTTGAGGGTGTCGAAAATCGTTTCCACCAATAGAATATCCACTCCGCCGTCACGAAGACCGCGAACCTGCTCGCGATAGGCAGCAACCAGTTCGTCGAAGGTGACACCGCGGGCGGCCGGATTGGAGACTTCAGCCGACATGGAAGCGGTTTTGTTGGTCGGGCCCATGGAACCGGCGACGAAGCGAGGTTTCTCGGGCGTCTGCTCCGTTTGAAGATCGGCAGCATTTCTGGCCAGTTCGGCAGCCGAGCGGTTTATTTCGTACACCAAATGGCTCATGTCGTAATCGGCCAGCGAAATGGCATTGGCATTGAACGAATTGGTTTCGATGATATCGGCTCCTGCCTGGAGGTAAGCGGTATGAATTTCGCTGATTACCTCGGGCTTGGTGAGGCAAAGCAAATCGTTGTGGCCTTTCAGATTTTTAGGAAAATCGCTAAATCGGTCACCTCTGAAATCTTTTTCAGTCAGCCCGAATGTTTGGATCATCGTACCGGTAGCTCCGTCTAGGACGAGGATGCGGTGTTTCAGTATCTCTTGTATGTTAGTGTTCATTCTATTACTCTTTGAAAATTTGTTACAAAGATAACCATTTTTTTCAGAGGAAAAGATACCTTTGCGGGAGCATTTCAGCATAGGGTCAGTGCAGTTCAGCACAGGCCAACAGGGCATTCAATATAAAAATAGGTGTGCAAATGCTGTTATGATCCTTTTGAATAAATGTTGAATCTTTAGTCCTACAACGATGATACCGACCAAAGTTATTCCCGTTTCTGCAACATTTTCCATTGGTGGAACGCTGCCTTTTGTTCTGATTGCTGGGCCTTGCGCCATCGAAAGCGAAGCAATGATCATGACCGTGGCCGAGTCCATGAAAAAAACCTGCCTGGAACTGGGCATACACCTGATATTCAAATCTTCTTTCGACAAAGCCAACCGTTCATCCATTCACGCCCCCCGCGGTGTCGGCATGGACGAAGGTCTTCGAATTCTTCAAAAAGTCCGCACCGAGCTCGATCTTCCTGTGGTCACCGACGTGCATGAATCCTACCAATGCAAACCGGTCGGTGAGGTCGTGGACATGATCCAAATTCCCGCTTTTCTATCGCGTCAAACCGATTTATTGGTGGCCGCAGCGCAGACAGGCAAAATCGTCAATGTTAAAAAAGGCCAGTTCATGGCGCCCTGGGACATGAAAAATGTCATCACCAAACTCGAAGAAGCTGGTAACCAACGGATTTTGCTTTGCGAAAGAGGCAGCACCTTCGGCTACAACAACCTGATTGTAGACATGACTGGACTGGTAGAAATGCGTACTTACGGTTATCCGGTCGTTTTCGATGCCACCCATTCGGTACAAAAGCCAGGCGGGCAAGGTTCTTCCACCGGTGGAAACCGTGAAATGGTGCCTCCGTTGGTGCGGGCTGCTCTAGCCACAGGTGTCGATGCCATCTTTGCCGAAGTCCATCCCGATCCCGACCACGCCTTTTCCGACGGTCCCAACCAGCTCTATCTTCAAGGTATCGGCGAAATTTTGCGTCAAGCACAGGCCATCGACGCCTTAGTGAAACAATTTTAAGTTAAAATCATGAATTACATCGAAATAAGCCGTTCCGTTTTTAACCAAGAAATCACCGAACTAGAAAAAGTCAGTGCCCGCATCGGCAAGGAAATGAGCGAGGTGGTGGAACTTATTTTCGAATGCCAAGGCAAGATTGTGGTGACCGGCATCGGCAAAACCGGCCTCATCGGTAAGAAAATAGCTGCTTCATTGGCTTCTACCGGGACCCCGGCTATCTTCATGAATGCCACGGATGCCATTCACGGTGACCTGGGCATGGTTCACCGCGACGATGTGGTCATTGCCATCTCCAACAGCGGCAGCACCCTTGAAATCACGAACATCCTTTCACCGATCCGCCGCATCGGCGCCTCCATCATCGCTATGACGGGCAACGCCGATTCTCCCTTGGGAAGGGAAGCGGACCTCATCCTCGATGTAGCCGTCGCTGCCGAAGCCTGTCCGTTGGGTGTTGCGCCGACCACTTCAACCACCGTAACGCTGGTCATGGGTGATGCCCTCACCATTTGCCTGATGAAGCGCAGAGGTTTCAAAATTGAAGATTATGCTGTTTACCATCCGGGTGGTGCGTTGGGCAGACGCTTGCTGACGCAGGTGGAAGACCTGATGAGCCGCGACATTCCCACTGTCAAGGAATCCGATTTGTTCAAGGATGTGATTTACGTGGTGAGCGACCGCCGCAAAGGCATGACCATGGTTGTCAATGCGGAAGGCATCATAACCGGAATCATAACGGACGGTGATATCCGTCGCGCCATCCAGCGTTACGACGACATCCTCTCCCACCGCGCTGTCGATGTCATGACGCAGGGATTCAAAAAGATCTCCGCTTTTGCCCAAATCAACGACGCCCTGGAACTCATGACGACCAACAAAATCACGTCTATTGCCGTCCATAACCCAAAAGACGTTTCAGACATCATCGGGCTCATCACCATTCATGACATCATCAATTGCGATTACGGGAGATAAGATGTTTCAGCCTTCCTGCCCGATCAGTCGGATTTTCACGTCCATACGTTCATGTTCGCTCATTCTGGAAATGTTTCTCCAGCAGAGAACGCTTTCAACCAGCACCAGACAAACCAACACGATCAGCACGGCAGATACAACCGACAGCGCATACAGGCCTTTGGGTAGGAAATTGTTGAAAATGTTCATGTACGCGGCAGTCAAGGTCGTTATGGCTACAAAAATCATGGGCACGACCGTCACCCAAGCATATTTACCCTTTCCCGAACGCAAGATGTACGTGGTACCGACGGCAAATGCGATGACGGCCAGCATCTGATTGGCCGTGCCAAAAAGCGGCCAGATGGTAGAAACGCTTCCGGTATATAACAAATAACCCCAAGCTAGGGTGATGAGCGCCGAAAAGAGCACGGCGTTGAACCAGGAATGTTTTGTCTTTTTGGTAACCGGGCGAAACAGATCTTCCAACAAATACCTCCCAATTCGCGTTCCAGCATCAATAGTAGTCAAGATGAACAAGGCTTCGAACATGATGCAGAAATGGTACCAGTAGCCCATCAGATGGGTGAGCCAGGGAATATCCTTGAATACATAGGTCATGCCCACGGCCAATGAAACGGAGCCGCCGGGGCGACCGGCCAGATCCTCTCCAACCAGAGAAGATAGTCCAGGAAGATCCTGCGGAATCAGATGCAGTTTGGCAAAGGTTTCAGGCAAGGTATTGATGGCAAAATAATCGGAGGTGGGCAAAACCGTAGCTGCCAGCAAGGCAATGATTCCAACGAAGCCTTCCAGCAACATGGCACCGTATCCGATGGGCAAAATGTCTTTTTCATTTTTAATCAGTTTGGGTGTCGTACCGGAACTGATGAGGGAATGGAAACCTGAAAGCGCACCGCATGCTATCGTTATAAACAGAAAGGGAAACACCTTTCCAGGAATGATCGGACCTCCGCCATGTATGAACGGTGTGAAAGCCGGCATTTGGATGTGCGGCTGAATGATGATGATTCCAATGGTCAGAATCCCGATGACGCCAAGTTTCATATAGGTACTCAGGTAATCTCTGGGTAACAGCAATAACCACACCGGTAGCGCCGCGGCAAAAAATCCATAGACTGCCAGAAAGATGGACAATTGTTTATCGTTGAAATTTAAAAATTGGCCGAAAGCGGAATCCTGAATGATGGGCCCGAAAAATACGCCAAAAAGGATCAATGCAACACCAATGATGGTGGCTTCCAGTATCTTTTCTGGACGAATGTATTTGAGATAAATCCCGATAAAAATGGCCACAGGTATGGTAAAACCGACCGTAAAGGTACCCCAGGGCGAATGCTTCAAAGCATTGACCACCGGTATGCCTAAGCCAGCCAACGAAATGATGAGAATGGTAATAACGGCAATGGAAGTGATCACACCCAACCGTTTGCCAACCAATTCTTTTGCTATTTCAGCTATTGATTTCCCCTGGTAACGTACAGAAGCCGTCAAAATGACCATATCCTGAACGGCTCCGGCTACGACGGCGCCGATGAGGATCCAAAGGACGCCTGGTAAGTAGCCGAACTGAGCGGCCAAAACAGGTCCGATCAAAGGGCCAGCACCGGCGATTGCTGCAAAATGATGGCCCATCAGAACCGTTCGGCTGGTCGGCACATAATCGTGTCCATCCTTTAAGATGTAAGAGGGTACGCTGTTTTTAGCATTGAGCATCATCACTTTACGAGCGATGAATCTACCGTAAAAAGCATAACCGATGGTGAGCACCAGTGCTGCGATAAGTACAATGACAATGGAATTCATAGGTCTGACTTAAGGATTTCAAGCCCGAAAGTACGATTTTTTCATATACCTACAAAAAAGGAGCGACCTCACAGTCGCTCCTTTCCATCCTATTTGTTGCAATTTTGAAGTTTAAATAGGGAGTGTAGTACAAGGCACTGATTGCGCAATCGTACCGGAGCGTACTTAAGGTACGTGAGGATCGATAAGTAATCAGTAACGCAGTAATACGCTTCCTATTTAGACTTCATTAAGCATCGATGTTGGCGTAGGTCGCATTAGCCTCGATGAATTCGCGGCGCGGTGCTACGTCATCGCCCATAAGCATCGAGAAAACGTGGTCGCAATCAGCGGCGTTTTCAATGGTCACTTGGCGAAGGGTACGTTGCTCGGGGTCCATGGTGGTGTGCCAAAGTTGTTCGGCGTTCATTTCACCAAGACCTTTGTAGCGCTGCGTGTGTACAGCGTTTTCGTTTCCACTGCCGTATTTTTCGATGAATTGCTGCCGTTGGACTTCGTTCCAACAGTATTCTTCGATCTTGCCTTTTTTACAGAGGTAAAGGGGCGGTGTGGCAATGTATAAGTAACCGTTTTCAATCAGCACTTTCATCTGACGGAAGAAAAAGGTCATCAGCAGGGTGTCGATGTGCGATCCATCGACATCGGCATCGGTCATGATGATGATTTTGTGGTAACGCAGCTTGCTGATGTTGAGCGCCTTGCTGTCTTCATCGGTACCGATGGAAACGCCAAGGGCGGTATAAATGTTACGGATTTCTTCGTTTTCCAGTATCTTGTGGGTCATGGCTTTCTCCACGTTCAGGATCTTACCGCGGAGTGGCATGATGGCCTGGAACAGACGGGAACGACCTTGTTTGGCCGTACCACCTGCAGAGTCTCCTTCGACCAGGAAGAATTCGCATCTGGAAGGGTCTTTATCGGAGCAGTCGGCCAGTTTGCCGGGGAGTCCTCCACCGGACAACGGATTCTTGCGTTGCACCAGTTCGCGAGCGTGACGGGCAGCATAACGGGCCGTAGCAGCCAGAATGACCTTGTCCACGATGATCTTGGCTTCCTTGGGATGTTCTTCCAGGTAGTTTTTCAGGACTTCACTAATAGCCATATCGACTGAACCCATCACTTCATTGTTGCCAAGCTTGGTTTTGGTTTGTCCTTCGAACTGGGGTTCAGCCACTTTCAGAGAAATAACGGCAGTTAGTCCTTCACGGAAGTCATCACCGGTAATTTCGATTTTGATCTTGTCCAGCATTTTGGAATCTTCGGCGTATTTCTTGAGGGTACGGGTCAGTCCGCGACGGAAACCAGCCAAATGCGTTCCACCTTCGATGGTGTTGATGTTGTTGACGTACGAGAAAATGTTTTCGTTGTACGACTGGTTGTACATCATGGCCACTTCGACCGGGGTACCGAACTTGTCGGTGGAAATATAAATGACGTCTTCGATGAGGGGTTCGCGGGAAGCATCGAGAAAACGCACAAATTCTCTGAGGCCATCCGTGGAATGGAATACTTCCGTTTTAAATTCACCGTTTTCGAGCACATTGCGACGGTCGGTCAGATTCAGGGTTATGCCGGTGTTCAGATAGGCCAATTCGCGCAAACGACCTGTCAGTATTTCTGCTTTGAATTCGAGCACGGAGAAAATCTCATCGTCGGGCTTGAAGGTAACGGTGGTACCGGTTTTGTCGGAAGGGCCGACCTCTTTGACAGAGTACAGGGGTTTGCCTCGTTCATAGTCCTGAACATAGCGTTTTCCATCGGTGCAGACTTCGACGTGCAACTGAACAGAAAGTGCATTCACGCAAGATACGCCTACCCCATGAAGACCTCCGGAAACCTTGTAGGAACCTTTGTCAAACTTGCCACCTGCATGCAGTACGGTCAGAACGACTTCCAGCGCAGAGCGTTGTTCCTTTTCCATGATGCCCACGGGGATACCGCGGCCGTTATCGACCACTGTGACCGAGTTGTCTTCGTTGATGATGACGTCGATCTGGGTGCAATATCCAGCCAACGCTTCGTCAATGGAGTTGTCCACCACTTCGTAAACCAGGTGGTGCAAACCTTTGACACCGGTGTCGCCTATGTACATGGAGGGGCGCTTGCGAACGGCTTCTAAGCCTTCAAGCACCTGAATACTGTCCGCGGAATAGCTTTGCGTGGCGTCCAGTTTTTCTTCGTCGCTCATAAATGGATTTCTTTATTTTGTAATGGATAAAACTCAGTGTCATTCGGGGCTGAACCTTATAGGGGTCTTTCCGTGAAAATCGAACAAATATAGGAAAAATCCCCCATTTAAGCAACAGGAATTGCAAGCTTTTTTTCAATCAGTTTTGGCCCTTTAGGTTCTTCTTTGCTATTTGTTTTTCTAAGCTCTTTACCTTGCGTTCCAGCTTTTTAATATCTTCTTCGGCAGGAAGTTCCTCGGGAATAATTCCACTTTTACCTAACAGGCCTCTTACATCGTGATTATTCTTGACATGCTCGTTTGTAATTTTCAGCTCGCCTTTGAGGTCGTTTTTCTTTACATTGAAGTTTGTTATCTCGGTAGCTAACTGCTTAGCAGTTATGGTTATAGTTGGTAAGAAGTCGGCTAAAGGTCTGGTTTCGGCAATTTCCAGTTTTCGTTTCATTGCGTTGGTATTGTAACCGCCAAATAGCGCCCAATCTCCTTTACTTCGAATATTTGCGAAACCTTTGTTATCAACTCCGCGTTCGTAAATGTTTTTAGAAAGTTCTGTCTCAGTAGCGGCTAATTTTTCACGAGCATGCAAACGTTCCATTAACAGAATTCGTTCTTCTAATAATTCTTGTTTACGAGTTTGTATGGCAAAGTAGCTTTGGGCAAAAGCAATCTGTTCCTTTTTAGGGTCGCCATTCTGAGCAATGAGGTAACAGGCGTATCGAGTAAGCATGATATCATCCTGTTTTCGTTCTGCTCCTGAACCAATCTGGACCATTTTGTTGACATCAACGAAATGGTCTGAGACCGCTTCGCCAGTGGTTATGCAACTTTCTTTAGCCTTATTTACAGCATTTAGAAAATTACGCCAATCGGTATAACCTAACAACTCCTGAAGTTCGCGGGCTAACCAATATTCAATGCCCTCTTGTTCGTAAGCATATTCTTCAAATGACTTATTTAATTTGACGATTGTTTCTTTTTCCATCTTTGTACATTGTTTAACTAGAGCCCTTTTAATTGTAAAACAATTCTTTAATCCATAGTAGCAATTAAAGCCATTTACATATACAATTATCTTTTTCTTAACATATTTATTTTTTAAAAACCCCTCGTTCATTGAAGGGTCGGCCATAGTCAATTTCAACTAGAGGTTTGCGCAAAAATAGCAACTTTACAGCTTTAATGCAAAATTACTGACCATTTTTGCGTAAAGAAAGGCAAACATTAAAATTTTTGAATTCACTCGCCATCCGCTGCCTCTACCCCCTGAGCGGCGGTACCAACGGATTTAAGGAAAGGGTATTGCAAAAGGTTAATACCCCTTTTTCAATTTATTCGGTCTGTATACTGGGGTGCATTACAAAAGTAAAAGGCCGCATCTTCCGATACAGCCCTCTTTCAGTATGTAGGGTTTGAATTAAAGCTTGTTGACGCCGCGGGCGAGCTTTGATTTCAAGTTTGCAGCTTTGTTCTTGTGGATTACGCTCTTCTTTGCCAGTCTGTCCAGCATGGAAGAAACTTTGGGGAGCATAGCTACAGCAGCTTCTTTCTCGGTCGTTGCACGCAGGTCACGAACAGCATTACGAGTAGTTTTTGCATAATAACGATTCAGCAGACGCTTGGTCAGGGTCTGACGGATTCTTTTCAGGGAGGATTTGTGATTTGCCATCTCGACTAATCTTAGTTTTGGTTTCTTTTTGTTGTAGCCCATAGGGGAGTCGAACCCCTCTTTCAAGAATGAAAATCTTACGTCCTAACCGATAGACGAATGGGCCAGCCTGTTACACTTTAACACTGCAAATGACCCGTTGGCCTTGGTTATTAAAGCGGGTGCAAAGATAGGATGCTTTTTTATTTTGGCAAAGGTTTTGAGTAAAAAAAACCGAGATAAGGGGTTTTTTACAACAAACCACAACGGATACCCTTATAATCAGTTGGTTGAAGGGGTTGGACGTAACGTTTTACGGTACAGGTCCATGTCTTTGAGCACCTCTAGGGACCGCTTCAGGCATGGATCGAACTTCAGAGACTGCTGCAACTCCCCTTTCTGGAAGTAATAACGGCTCACAATCTCGGTGCTGAGCATCAATTCAATTTCTTCACGGAAGGTTGCGAAATTCTCATCCAAGCTTCTGTCAAGCTTGGCTTGCAGGGCGGAAACCTCCGATTTGGCAGAAGTGGTGAAATTGTCTTTTTCCATCGCCTCTTTCAGTTTTTCCAGTATTTTCTTACTGGGGCTGATGTAGGCGAAACCTTTACTTTTGACGAACGCAAGGAAATCGGCATAATCGGCATCGGATATTTTGAAATCGGCCACCGAAGCAATTTTCTCATGCTTGCGGTAATACTGGTTGGCATATTCGAAGAAGTAGAGGCTGTCCATCAGATCAAACGTGATGTCTGAACCTCGTTCATCTTTGCATTCGATATCTGGTGAAATTCCACCACCGTCGCGCACCTTCCGTCCGGAACGGGTGCTGAACACGTTCGTGAGACTGTCTGGAATTCGCCCGACACTTCCATCTTCATTCCGGTTGGAATAATCAATGGCTTGAATGCATCGCCCGCTGGGAATGTAATATTTGGCGGTGGTTATTTTAAGCAAGCCGTTGTATGGAATACTGCGGGTGGTCTGAACCAGCCCTTTTCCATAGGAACGGGTGCCCATGATGACGGCACGATCGAGATCCTGCAAAGCACCGACCACGATTTCAGACGAGGAGGCTGAACCGCTGTTCACCATCACCACAAGGGGCATGACCGTATCGACAGGTTCACGGGTAGTTTTGTAGGTCTTGTCCCACTGATGCACCTTGCCACGGGTACTCACGATTTCCTGGCCTTTCGGGACGAACAGGTTGCAAATGGCCACGGCTTCATCGAGCAGGCCGCCGCCGTTTCCACGAAGGTCGATGATCAATTTTTCAGCACCCATCTTTTTAAGATCCAGCAGTGCAGCGCGTACTTCCTGGCTTGATTTTCCGGTGAAACCGCTCAGGTTGATGTAGCCGGTCTTGTCGTCGACCAAACCATGCCAGGTCACCTGATTGATCACAACCAGCTCCCTGAGAATCGTTATTTCGACCGGTTTTTTCAAACCTTCCCTTGTATAAACGACTTTGACAGAGGTACCGGGCTGGCCTTTCAGCAGCTCGCTTGCTCGGATCATATTGTCACCACTCATTTTGACGCCGCCAATTTCGACCAGAAAATCACCATATATGAGCCCAGCTTTTTGAGCAGGCAAGCCTTCGTAGGGTTCCAACACCACGACTTTACCGTTCCGCTGACCGATCATTGCCCCGACACCACCATACTCACCGGTCGTCAGAAACTTGAGCTCGTCCGTTTCGGTTTCAGCCATATAATTGGTATAGGGGTCGTAAGAAGACATCAGTCCGTTGATGGCGTTTTTCAAAGCCTTCTCGGGTTTGACACTATCCACGTAAAACTGATCCAGCTCCCTGAACAAGGCATGCAGGATGTCAAAGTTCTTGGATATCTCGAAATCTTTCTTCCCGTCAGGTGTATTGGCTGAAAGCGATAATGGGAACACTGCCAGGAAAATCCAGAGCAGGATGGAGGAAAGGCGATTGCGCATGTAAGGATTGTATTGAATCAATGAATTCAAAGGATGGAAAGGATTTCGCTCCAGGTTTCAGAGCTCATCTTCGGGCCCATGACCTCGATGACCCTTCCTGCGGTGATGGTGCCGTAACGGGTGCATTCTTCCAGACTTTTACCGGTGTGCAAACCGTAAATGAATCCGGCGGCGAATAAGTCACCGGCTCCAGTCGTATCCAGGCAGTTGGCCTGGATGGCAGGCACGTGGACTTTTTCCGTACCACGCTGTGCAAGGGCGCCCTTTGAGCCGATTTTCACCACTGCGGTTTCAACCTTGGAGGCTAAAAACGCCAGGGCTTCGTCAGGCTCCAATCCTGTCAACGCTTTGGCTTCTTCTTCGTTGGCGAAGACGATATCCACATACTTTTCGAGTAGGTCGGTTAAGAATGCCAGGTTGTCTTCCACCACGTTGTAGCTGGCAAGATCAAGGGCAACCTTCAATCCATTTTCCTTGGCCATTTTAACGGCAGAAAGGATCAGATCTTGGTTGTACACCAGATAACCTTCTATATAAAACAGGTCGAAATCTTTGAAAAAAGCGTGTTGAAGCTCTTCCGTCCGAAGGTTGGCCGCTGCACCCAGATAGGTGGCAAACGTGCGTTCGCCATCCGGTGTGACAAAAGCGATGGCTTGACCTGATGCTTCCTGGTCACGAAGCATCAGGGCTTTCACCTGATAGGACTCCATATCTTTCTGATAGAGCAATCCGGTTTCGTCGTCGGCGTGAATCTTTCCAATAAAAGCGGAAGGAACACCCAGCCTGGCGGCTCCGGTTATGGTATTGGCGGCAGAACCACCGCAGGAAATACTTTTTGGAATATCCGAGGTGCGGTTGATAATTTTTACAAAACCGACAGAATCGATCAACTGCATGCTTCCTTTGGGCAAACCCAATTCTGCAAGTAACTCTTCGGAGCCGATGGACATGTGCACATCCGTCAGTGCATTTCCCATTCCTAAAAGACGTATCATAGCGTTTATTTTTGACAAAGATATTGCATTATTCGAGAAATACGTGTACTTTTGCCCCGCATTTTGCGAGAAGTGCATTACACTCTTCAGTAGCTCAGTTGGTTAGAGCACCTGACTGTTAATCAGGGGGTCGTAGGTTCAAGTCCTACCTGGAGAGCCCACACAATTTTATTATATTCTTCAGTAGCTCAGTTGGTTAGAGCACCTGACTGTTAATCAGGGGGTCGTAGGTTCAAGTCCTACCTGGAGAGCACAAAAATGCTTTATCGTTTTGATTCGATACAGCATTTTTGTATTTAAAAGGAAGCAGTTCAATTTGAAGGGTTTTTGGTTACTCTCAGCACATTGTCCACCTTGTCGTGTGTGTGGCAATGAAATAATTAAAAAAAAGATGTTGAACTTGCAATCTTATTAAAAATAGATTATATTTGTAGGAGTTTAAGACCCGCTATCCTTTCTTGGATAGCCTAAGCCACTTTTTAGTGGCTTTTTTATACTATTAAATGTTATGAAAAGGATAACTATATATGTCGATGGTTTTAATTTCTATTATGGTTTAAGGACTGAAAAACGGCTTAATCCACAATGGCGGCAGACCTATTGGATAAATATGGTACAACTATTTGAGCAGTTTCTTGGTGTAGATCAAGTCTTAGAGAAAGTAATCTACTTTACCGCTTCTCCTTTGAATAAGGATAAGAATAGTAGGCAAAGTGCTTTTCTAAATGCCAATAAACTCATAAATGGTAAAAAATTTGAAGTTGTAAGGGGAAAGTACTTGGATAAGACAATTGTATGCCCTAAGTGTAAGTACTCTATCTCCAGACCTGAAGAAAAGAAAACAGATGTAAATCTTTCAATTCGTATGGTCGCAGACTGTGTACAAAATAAAACTGATATACTAATACTAGTTAGCGGTGATAGTGACTTTATACCACCGGTTGAATTTATCCAAAAAAACTACCCGGACAAGAATATCAGAGTCTATTTCCCACCATCCATATTTAGCAGTAATTTGTCTATTAATATGAAACAGCATAAGGGTAAAGCTGTTCTCTTGAAAAACAATTTGCCCAAGTTCCTAAATAGCAGGATGAATGATATTGTTGAATTGGATGGAAAAACGTATACCATTCCCGATAAATGGAAGTGAAAGAGGATTAATCATGGTTTTGGCACACTTCCTAATTTTGTCGTACTTTTGCTTTATCTAAAAAAACTCCGACAAAATGTTTCCAACCCACACCGGCCGGTTCCTGATGATTGTTCTGCTTGCCTTTTGGTCTATGACGGCCCGGTCGCAAGTAACAACTCCCTATCCTGCTTCACGGTATTACCTTTTCCATTCTTCCGGAAATGTACTGGGAAGTGCGGTGGACGACAAAGCAATTCTTCAGGCTGCCCTTGGAGATCAGACTCAGCTCCTACAGTTTGTTTCTGACGGAGCAGGTTCTTACTGGATCAAACTGGCTGACCAACAAAAATACCTGGCCCTTAGCGGTAGTTGGAACACCTATTTTATAACCGACTCCACCACCAATGCATCAAAATATGCTATTGAGAAAGTGTCTGCTTCATTTGTCAGGCTGAAATGTAAATCCAACGGAAAATATCTGGGAACGGATAACACTACCTCCGGCACCTATGTATATTCGGACAAGTCAGGCACTGACAGCAAACATTACTGGTACATTTCCGAAAAGGCGATTACCATCCCTGTCGATACGGCAAAATACCTGATCAATCCGAATGCTGCTTTCAGCAAAACCTTCGACGGCTGGGGCGTATCGCTCTGTTGGTGGGCCAACATGTGCGGCAAGTGGAGCGATGCTAAAATCGATCAGATCGTGGATTGGCTGGTAAGTCCCGCAGGCCTGAACTACTCGATCTTTCGCTACAACATCGGCGGCGGTGACGATCCGCTGAACAGAAACTGCAGCCCGCACCACATGGGAAGCGGGAAAGGTTTACGAGCCGAGATGGAAGGGTTCAAGGATTCAGCCAACGCGGATTACAATTGGAACAGAGATGCTGCCCAACGAAAAATCATGCTGAAAATCAAGGCTAAGAGGCTGGATGCGGTTTTCGAAGCGTTCAGCAACTCTCCTCCTTATTATATGACCTACAGCGGTTGCTGCGCTGGCAACACCTCGGGTTCGTCCGATAATTTGAAACCTGAATACAATCAGGCATTTGCCCACTATTTGGTGGATGTCTGCCGATTTTACAAGGATTCGTTCAATCTGGAGTTCAAAACATTGGAGCCCTTCAATGAGCCCAACACGAGTTACTGGTCAGCAAATGGCGGACAGGAGGGTTGTCACTTCGGTATGGCCTCGCAAATTCAGTTTCTGAAAGCTCTTTCCCCTGTTCTCAAGGCTTCCGGCCTTAAAACCGTTATCTCGGCATCCGACGAAACCAGTGTGGCTCAAGCGGTAACAGGTTTTAAGGCTTTTATAGCCGACGGTGCGGCACTCGGAATGATCGGACAAATGAATACCCATTCCTACACGGCGACCAATCAAGCCAGAGCCAACCTCCGTGCACTTTCCACCGCGTATGACATGCCGCTTTGGATGAGCGAAGTTGGGGCAGGCGGAAGCGGAATCAGCGGCAACCTATCCATGGCGCAAAAGCTGATGGATGACATCCGGTACATCCGTCCTGAAGCATGGATTGATTGGCAGTACATGGAAGAGGGGAACGACCAGTGGTGCTTGGTCAATGGGAATTTCACCACACAAACGTACCAGCGGGTGAAGAATTACTACATCCGCCAGCAGTTGAGTCGTTACATAAACAGGGGTTCCAGATTCTTGTCGGTTCCCAATGACCAAATGCTTGCGGTTCTGAGTCCATCCGGCGATTCGCTGATTATTGTGACGCTGAATAATTCTGCCATGAAGGCATGCCATCAGATTGACATGCGCGTGTTTAAGCAATCTGGACAACCAGTCAATGTCACTCGAACCTCAGAAACCGAAAACAACAGTGTCTGCTCCAATTACGTGCTGAATGATTCAAACCTGTTCCTGAGTCTGCCACCTTACAGCATTACAACTGTTGTGCTTCCCTTGTCGGGATCAGCTCCCGTTCAAAAGGATTTCCTCACTGGAACGCCCTACCTGATCCTTTCACGAACCGCCAGCCTGCCGTTGCGGTCAACGGAAGAAAATGTGACCATTGATGCTTTCGTTTACGGGGACTCCAGCCAACTTTGGACCCTGACAGCCGGCGCAACCGGATATTCCATTCGCAATCTTGCCGGCAGAACCCTCACCGACGCAGGAGTCTACAACTCGGTCGCTTCCCCCTTGGCCAACCTTTTGGGACAGCTTTTCAACATCGAAAGTGTCGGTGACGGTTGTTATAAAGTGCTGTCGCAACTTACGGGCAATGCACTCGACCTCTCCGGCGAAAGCAATGCAGCGGGTACCCAGGTAGGGCTTTACGCTTACGGATCAAACCCAGCCGTAAGTCACAGGCAGTGGATGTTCGTTCTACCACCAGGGGCTCTGTCATCGGGCAACCCAGATGCCTTGCCTTCAGCCGAAACGAAGGATGCACTGCGGGTAATCAATGCGGATCGTGCAATCGTGATTTTGAAAACCCCGGATATGAAAGCGATGACAACGGTTTACAGCCTCACAGGCACCATTTTGTTCCAGAAGGAAATCCAAAGTTCCTATACCCGAATTCCTGTAAAACCTGGCGTTTACATCGTTTCTTGGATGCTGATTGATAACAGGAAAAAAACGACCTGCAAGGTAATCGTCAATTAAAAAAAATGGAAACACACCCCCTCCAAAAATTCAGATTCTGCCCCGTATGCGGTTCAGCACATTGGGAAATCAACAATTTCAAATCGAAACATTGTTCGGACTGCGGCTTCACCTATTACGGAAATCCTAGCGCGGCTGTTGCCTGTTTCATTCAGAACAAGGATGGTGAATTATTGGTCTGCCGCAGGGCACACGATCCAGCCAAGGGCACATTTGACTTACCGGGAGGGTTCGTGGACCTTTACGAATCGGCAGAAGAGGCGCTAAAACGCGAAATCAATGAAGAGTTGAACCTCGAACTCACCGACATCCGCTTTTTTCAATCCATCCCCAACCTGTATGAATACTCGGGAATGGTCATCCATACCTTGGATTTGCTCTTCACGGCTCAGGCGGTGGATTTGTCCCCTTTACAAGCTGCAGACGATGTTAAGGAAGCCTTTTTCATGAAACTTAACACTATTTCATCGGATGACTTTGGGCTGGATTCAATAAAAAAGGGTATCATTGCATTTTTAAAGGCAACTACATGAATCGTATTTTTT